>Ga0265780_10003008_pt1 | contig 22461 bp, 31 predicted proteins | sample P1T30metagenome_FD_192432 | JGI IMG/M metagenome (GOLD analysis project Ga0265780, IMG submission 192432) | Plant litter microbial communities from East Loma Ridge, Irvine, California - P1 T30 | ecosystem: Environmental > Terrestrial > Plant litter > Unclassified | place: USA: California...
TTTTTTCTTCTAGCTGTGTACTGATCAATTGGTAGTTTATCGCAATCCGCCACAAAACACCCAGTCGCAGTAGACTTCTTTGCATGGCCCACACTCCGCGACCGCCTAGTGCAGAGCCACGATTCAATCTTCACAAACGGGGATCTATCAAAGTGCTATTCCGATTACCTACGATTTGATTGGCCATTTGCATTTGAAGACGCCTTCTTCTTCGATGAACGAAAGGGACTTCATTACCCCAGTCCATTGTTCGAGCGGTATCACCGAGATCTGAAGTACTGGTCTGTGGATCCGAAGTTCTATCAGAAGTTCCCGGAGGTGAGGACGGATATTGAGGGAGATAGACAGAGGTTCACTGAGGTTGAAGTTTGTTAAGGGCGCACACATGATGCACAGAACACGTTCGGATGCCGCAAGGAAAGTCCGTACATACCAAAAGCGAAGGCATGTCTCATTTCGTAGCGCTCATGTAATATTTTGGGATGTTCGTATCCGTTCAGTAGTATACCACAATCGTAACAATCTACCATGCGCGATCAGCTCAAAAGCTCAAAAAAGCTCTAACCTATGCAAAACTAGGCACTACACATGTATAAGTAGCGATATCACCTGTCCCAAACCTATGACGAGTCAGCAGCCGTGAGCCGCGGCAACTCGCAAGCACCGTCGATCTTAGTACAATAGTCTAGTGTATACATTCAGACTTCCCCAACCCCAACATACATCTACTCTGTGACCGAACTTCACATCCCCTTCCCATTCCCTATTTCAAAAATTACCAAACTCCGCCATGGCGCCTCCACCGCCTCTCAGCACGCCGCTAACCGCGCTCCTCAACATCCAACACCCCATCATGCTCGCGGGCATGGACCAAGTAGCCGGTCCCGAACTCGCTGCTGCTGTAACAAACGCTGGAGGTTTTGGCACCCTGGGTGGCGCCAGGTATACACCGAAAATGCTGCGGGAAATGATTGCGGAGATGAAGGGATTGTTGAAGGATAAGGATGCGCCGTTTGGTGTGGATTTGCTGATTCCGGCTGTTGGTGGGACGGCGAGAAAGACTAACGTAAGTGTATTCTTCGTATTTGAAAGACTTGATCAGGCCCTCCTGGGTGTTTTGAGGGAAGAACTAGATGGAAGTGGTCAAGCCAAGGTTGTTGAGGAGGAATGAATGCGCAGAGAGGAAGGCCTGACATCAACATCGAAACCCCAAACTAACCTCTCAAACCCTCAGTACGACTACACCGGCGGAAACCTCGGTGTTCTTCTCGACATAGTCATTGAATCCGGTGCGAAGTTGTTCGTCTCAGCAGTAGGTATCCCGCCGCAATGGGCAATCGACAAACTGCACAAAGCCGGCGTATTATAGTAACCAATCCCCCTTCAACTCCACATCCAGTTGACTGATCCAAGACAGTGGAAACATGATCGGCCACCCCAAACACGTGCACAAAGCCTGCCAAGCCGGTGCTGATATGATCATCGCGCAAGGAGGCGAAGCAGGTGGCCACACTGGCGATATTGCGACCAGCGTTTTGATCCCAGCGTGCGCGGACGTGTGCAAACAGTACAAATCGCTAATAACCGGAAAACCCGTGACGCTTGTTGCAGCAGGTGGCATCAACGACGGTCGAAGCGTGGCTGCGGCACTGATGCTCGGCGCAAGTGGCGTTTGGGTTGGGACGAGATTTATCCCGTCGGTGGAGAGCAAGGCGCCGAGGAGTTTCAAGGAAGAGTTCGTGGTGCTGTAATCATCATGTGTGGAGATGGTTTGCTAATGTCTCATAGGGTCATCAAGGCCAATTACGACTCGTGGATCAAGAGCACGATATGGTCTGGTCGACCGCTGCGCGCGCTCAGTAACCCGTACCTACTGGATTGGGAGCAGAATCGACAAGCGGAGATCAAAGAGCTTACGTCGAGAGGTGTGGTGCCGTTGCCATATGAGCTTGACAGGCTGCATAAGGAGGGAAAGTTGACTGATGAGATCGAAGATGCTGCGGCGATGCGGTAAGTGTCTGAACGTTAGGTCCAAGATGCGATGCTGACCACACGTAGACCTATCGGCGTAGTTGGAGGATCCGTGAACAAGGCCAACCAGACAGCTGCAGAAATTGTTGCCGAGATTGTCAAGGAGACAGAGGTTACCTTGAATAGTGCCGCTCTGTTCATCAATCCGTCGGCAAAGCTGTAGTCAATATGGCCTAGAAGATACAATGGTATCCATTGCACTCAAAAACAGGACGGGGGGTTGCTGTAGTTTATCGTACTTCGTTATGTATATTGGCCCATATTGGCCGTAAAATATGTACAAGAATTATGCCTTATCAAAGGCATCTAGCAGCCAACACGGGTCGAGCTGACAACAATGTCGTCGTACCAGAAAGTGTTAGTGTCACCTCCGTAAGACTCCCAACCAAAATTCACGTTGGTAATCTCTGGCTTAACAGTGCTCCTCTGCCACTGTGCTGCGTTAGGGTTTGAGACGCCAGGCTTGGACGTGAGGCCCGCAACAGTGGCGTTGTTGAGCCATGTTTCGATAGAGCCGTCAGTGCCAAGATGGTACTCAAAGCAAGACCAGGTGTTGGCGGGAAGTGCCGTTGAGGCTGCGATACCCTGGGGAGAGAGGTCGGGTAGCGTAGCGTCGTCACTCTCGCGGTTGTACATCAAGATCTTCGATTGACCACCGATACGGAGATGCTTTCCTTTTGCTTGAGCACTGTCGAACAAGTTAGAAACGTTGAGCTTGTGTAAGTGTGTCCATAGAAGTGAGGCTTACGAGTCATCCATGGTGATGAAGGAGACGTGAGAGTCTGTGAAGGCCTTGGAGGCTTTCCTGTATATGAAGTCAGCAGTGCCTCCGATGCCCAATTCTTCAATACGTACAACCACGTCCTCACGTAAACGTCGCCGCTTGGGACCTTGGAAGTCCCGACGAAGATGTGACCGCAGTATCCTCCAGCTCCGTCAACACGGATACTGTTCTTCCCAGTGTGAGCTGTTGTGGTATCGAGAGTAACTTTTCCACCCTGGTTGCAATCCGGAGCATATGTGGGCCATGCGGTCTGGTCCCATCCACTCTCAAAGCCCTCGGATACCTGGGCAATAGCGGCGGGTGCGAGCGCGAGTGCGGCGGTGAGAATAGCTGTCTGTCCAAACATGATTGTGATCTCGAGTCTGCGGGTGCTAATTGACAGTGCGAGATGTGCCTATCTTTATATACTCAAGCGCCACCAAGCACAGCCGAAGGTGAGGCATAGCGCTCTCCATGTCTTATTGCTGCTTAAGCTTGCTTGGGTTGACCGCCCAGGCTTTTGCTTCTCCGTCGCCACTAGAGGTATAGTGTTGATAGTATTTGGTCATCTGTTGCGACTATGTGGTACTCAATTCGCAGATCGGAGGTACGGCTTCTATCGCCAAATTAGATAAATTAGGAAAGCACTTTGGCAGAAACGCTGGTTCCGTGAAATGACATGGGTCGCTGAAATTGTGGGGAAGGTAAGCCCCGGCCAAATATACACTAGATTACAACTCATCGCGGACCAACTCAAACGTGGAGGCGAGTTCCTTACTTTTTTAGGCTTTCGGGCCTGTCCCGGTGTTGGTGAGTTGGTTCTTGACTCCCCAGTGAAGATGCTGTGGTCGAACAGGTTCTATGTTAGTTGCGCACTGCAGACAGTAGGTATAAGTGTATGTTTCATGTAAACCTCTTGCCGGGCGTCTGATGAACGTTTCAAGGAAACATCGTTCATGCGACCAAGCCAAGCACGAACAAGCATCGCTCTCGAGGCTTAATGTATATCGTACCCAGCATCCAGATACATGTGCAAGCACTGGAAGCTTGATAGAAGAGGCGACGCGTACACTAGAAGCTTTCGAATCGTGGTGTGAGCTATTTTGCTATTTTGAGACAGGGCGTGGCGATCTAATCTCACAAACCTCTGACGATGGACGAATCAACGCACGTCGCATCATGGATAGTACACTTGTTCATGGTCGTAGAGATAGAAAGGGCCGGTGTGATGATGCAGAGACGAGTAAGTGAGGTGGAGAGCTGGACACAGGGCGACGCTAAGATCCAGAGACGCATCCATCCACGTGCAGAAGAGGCCGGAGCAGCAGTATCGCATTCTTACATAGAATGATACACACTATTGTCTAGTATGATAACTCACAAGTGGTTCCCGGAGTTGTTCGCTGATATTTTCCGCGACTGGTCTTTGACTTCTGCGTGTATGTAGCAGTCTTGCTGCATTACTTGCAACTGACTTATCTTGCGGCCCGAAAGACCTTATACACATTTTAGTCGCTATTTTTCTTGCTATGATGAGTGCTGAAGCTATACGCAGGCCTTTGAAATTGCAGTTGCTGGTGCAGGCATTGGTGAAGGCCTCCTGGTTTTACCATACCTGAACACGACGCTGCCTTACCACAAGCTGTTGACATCAAAATCAATCCGATCAAAGGCACATGGATACAACATTAAACATTCATTACTACTTTTACGCAATGTGTATATGCTACTTCATCGTTTTTCGTCATTCATCACCAACCACTCCATCTAAGCTGTACCGTTCTTTGGAGGAGAACTACGGGCAAGGCCGAAGCATTCAGCCATCTGGAAAAAGATTTCGGGCGAGTTGTAAACGAAAGGATAGTTAGCTTGCAGTACTGTATAGAGAGCGAGAGTCTGAACTTACCACCGCCAAATCGGGTTGAGCATGGGCCCATTGCAAAGACAGGTACGTCAGTCAGCGAGTGAACACCCTGGTCGTTCTCAACAGGAAGGGTACCGTTGAGCAAGATGCCTCCAGGGGAGTCAGTTGGGTTGGCGTAATAGTCGCTGGAGCCATTGGCAGCCCTAGCAGGCGTACGAGGGCCGTTCTTCTTCACGGACCAGTTCTCGCGACGGTCAGGGTCGGCCATCAAACCCTGGAATAGAGTGTAACGGGGATCCCAGTTCGAGGGGAAGTTGCTGTCAGTGTAGGTAAGGTTGCCGGTGTTGATGTACTGGGAGAGGCCAGACTGCTCGTAGGTGCCGATTGCGTCGCGCTTCTTGCGGTCGACGTTCTGAGCGGCGAGGTAGTGGGTGTCCACGGAACCCATGACGTCGAAACCGTGACCGTGGTCAGCGGTGACGAGGATCAGAGTCTCCTTGAGGCAGTCGGTGCTGTTCAGGTGGGCAATGGTAGCCTTGATGGTGTCGTCGAGCTCGAGGAGCTCACCAAGAGCACGGTCGTAGTCAAGGACGTGCATCATCTTATCGATACCTATTAAGTAACAATGACTTAGCGGTGCATATTCCAGCTACAGCTGCTCAGGAAACTTACTGGCTGCTTCCGCCATCAAAAAATAACCCTCCTCACCGGAGCGAGCCTGGAGGATGTCAATGGCCTTTAGGGTCATGTCCTTGAGACCAGGCTGGTCGAGAGCGGGAGTCTTGTCACCAGTGGGTGAAAGAGTCTTGTTCAAGTTCTGGCGGTAGACGTTGCGATCGAGCCACTTAGCCATGTTCGAGGTCGAAAACATACCAAGAGTCTTCTCTGTGTTGGGGGCACTAAGCATCGAAGTACGGTTTAGGACAATCTGGTAGTCCTTCTTTGCAAACTCCGCATAGTAATCCTACAGTAAATGTTAGGAAGATATCTCATGAGGATTTCGATGGTCTCGCCCCATACCTTGTTCTGGTATGTAACGCCACCGAGCGAAGGAGGGTAGAATTGCTCTGCGCCACCACCGAAAATGACATCAATTGGGACATTTGTCCAAGTGTAGTTCTGCAGACCGTTCAGGAAAGTATCCACAATTTGCCCGTAAGTAGATCTGGCTCGGGTGTGAGCAACCAAAGCAGCAGGAGTTGCATCGGCAATGAAGGCAGTAGAAACTATACCGATGTGTCCACCAGTGAGGCGATGGAACATCTCAGCAATGGTCTCGACCTTCGGATCATCGTACGGGCTGGGAGACGAGTCGGCATAAACGTTCAGGCAGTTTACAGTGCTCTTGTGTCCAGTGTTAAGCGCAGCAGCGGAGTTGGCAGAGTCGGTGATGAAGCTGTCAATGGAGTGTGTCATTTGGTGACCGAGAACTGGGAACTTGTCCATGGCCATGGTGGTCTGGTACTTTCCGTTGATAGTCTTGTGTCCGATCAGGCGTGCGGCCGTGATCATGTTCGTGGTCATACCTGCATATATAGATTAGCTAGTCCTATAGTAAGCTAAGGAACTTAGCTATTACCATCACCAATGAACAGGATGATGTTCTTGGCCTTGCGCTCCTGCTCGAGAGAGCGGACATTCCATGTGGCCTCGGTCTTGCTGCCGTTGTTGTAGGTGAGAGTCGCGGTGTACTCTCCAGGCTCATAGAGAGCCACACGACGGTAGGCCTTTGCGGCAACGTTGACCAGGGTTGGCTTCTTATCGTCGCGGGCGAAAAGATCTTGTAATTAATCAGCTCACGCTCTTCATTCTGTCCTGTCATTTTGACCTACCCTCGTAGAAAGTGAAGTTCCATTTCTCCAACTTGGGATCCCCAATCTTGAAGAATTCAGTAGCAGGCTTGGCGGCGGCACCCTTCTTAGCGACGGTGAACGTGAAGCGCTCGTCTAGGGGAAGTCCAATGAATTCAGATCCGTTCTTTGGCTGATGGACCTCAAGACGGACATCGAAGAACTGTCCAGCCAAGAAGTCGGCCCTAAAATTAGATGATCAGTATTTGGTCCAGGATTTTACATGGGCTCGAAAGAAGCTACGAAACAGCTTTTCGAGGTTATGTCGGCTTCTGGAGGTTGTGTCGCTTACTGGTCAGGTGGGAAAACGCAGCCTCGAGTATTGTTAGCATGTAATTCGAAGATCAAAGTCAATTGACCGCATACCGAGCGTTGGGCAAGCTCCCAGGCGACGGAAAGTCTGTGCAGAGACGCCCGCCGCGAGGGCCGCAATAGCAGCAATTGAGCAGAAGCACTTCATGCTGGACGCTACTGAGAGGATGATCACACGCAAGGCTCTCAAGGGTGCAATGATGCCAAAAAAAATCGGGAAGCTGTCCCTAGACTATATAAGCTTGCACAGCTACATGGACCTGCATACAAGCTCCAACACCAATAAGGCAGCCCGCAAGGACACACGACTGGGGTCCACTGACATCCCTGTAGGATGTTCCTGTTCAACGTACTGGGTCGACTTTTGCGTTCAGCCGTCGACCTAGCGTCCGCGTGCAATAACGACGCACTCTTACTGCTCGAGATCAACGCCCCAAGGACCTGGACGAGACCGAAATCCACTCACCTGGTCCGCGCCACGAGCTACTGGCATCATGATTTTTCTGGAGGGGCTGCCTCATCAGGCATGAACTGCACGTTTTCCACGCTCATGGAAGGATATGGAAATGGGCTTGGCAGAACGTGAACAGATGAACCCTTGTTATTGGCTGTGGTACGCTATATTCACCGGCCTCCCCGCAAGCCTTCCTTGGCCCCTTGGCTTGCAGCGTGGGTGTCAACGCCACAACATTGCACCATGCTGTGTGCATCTCGGCCCCCACCATCATTGGTCATTGTCCCGGAGAAGATGCGGGACAAGGTAATGAAGATTTCTTGGAGCCGAGTGTTCTACGGATGCGGTGCCGATGGGGCACGAGGAAATCTTGGGAGAACGGAAGAACGTCGCTGGCACCTCGAAGCGAAGACGCACGCGAGGTGAAGCGATCACGTGCGAGGGCCAATGATGTCAGCACTGGCGCTCTGAGCTTCACCGCCTCCCAATCTCCAACTGTAGCAACTCTACGCATGCAACTATTGCACGATGGCGTTGGCGAGTGACTTTGTACGTGGAAAGTTCAATTTGCTCAGTAACAGCACGCTCGCGTGACGCTGCAATTCGCAAGCCCGCCGTCGTCCGCTCCCCTGGTTCCCGCATGAGAGCGGTCCTACCAAGTCAGCCGAACTACCAAACACTTGCATAAACCCAGGTACGATCTGACGTCCCAGACGATCCCGAGATCTTAGATCTGAAACCACGAAATGGGACGCGATTGATTGGGTTTGATGGCGGCCAGGCATCATGGTACCGCCTAAATCGGATCTAGCACGCTTGTCCGCCGACGTCACCACTCCAATTCTTTGGTCCGAAGTGAGCTGTAATTAGGTACAAAGGCCTGGTTAGCCATGATTTCGCGCGCCATCTCCCCATGCTTTCTGTCAGACGTTTTCTCACTTCTCGTGCTGTGACATACGCGAACAGCAGACCAAGTGCGCTTACTCTGGTGAAGCTGGGAAGCACAACAATCCGAACTGTGAAGCACGCGACACAACAAAGCAAGACGGCATCGAAGAAACCAACCACGAAAGTGTCGCAAGTGACCTCGGAACAGAACACCATGTCAAAAAGAACAAGCTACGAGCGGTCGGAACTCGGACATACTACCACAAAACGCGCAAAACAAGTTGACGAGAATCTTCCTTTTGACCAGCTTCAGGAAGCATTGGGAGCGCAAGACGAGGTCAAAGACGTAACAAAAGTCGCGCATTGGGTTCATCCCAAAGATCTTCGCATCCAAGACAACACCGCACTACATCATGCATCAGAACTTGCACAAAGCAAAAAGAAGCCTCTTGTATGTGTGTACATCAACTGCCCAGCAGACGAGTCGTGGCATGGAACAAGTCCAGCCCGTGTCGACTTCATGTGCGAGGGCTTGAAGATTATGCAAAAGGAACTCAAAGAACTTAACATTCCCTTGGTTTTCCTAGAATGCGAAGACCGTAAGAAGATCGTACCTACTGTGATTGAGTGGTTGAAGGAGCAAAAGGTCTCACACGTCTTCGGTAACTACGAATACGAGATCGATGAACTGCGACGGGACATTAAACTCGTCAAACAGGTTGGCGAAGGCATCCAGGTGTCATTACACCACGATCAGACTGTTATTGAGCCTGGTACTATGCTTACAGGAGCCGGCAAGCCCATGAAAGTCTTCACGCCTTACCACAAACAATGGCTCGCCATCTTGAAAGAGCAACCTGAACTCCTAGATACCTCACCCGCACCCGCCGCAAACCCTTCTTCAATGACGAAAGAACTCAAAGACCTCTTCGACACCCCCGCCCCCAAGCCCGCCGCCGACAAGCAATTCTCCTCCGACGAGGAGAAGAAACGCATCCGAAAATTGTGGCCCGCAGGCCACGCCGCTGGATCCAAGCGCATGGACACCTTCCTCAAGACCATTGATTCCTACGCTGCCACGCGCTCCAACCCTGCCGAAGACAGCACATCGCGCCTCTCCGCCTACTTCAGCGCCGGCATGTTTAGCGTCCGCTCTGCCCTGCAAAAAGTCGCCGACTACAACCACGGCAGCACCGACTTCACCGAATCCAGCGCGCGCCCGGGCGTCTACGGCTGGGTCCGAGAAATCGTGTTTCGCGAGCTGTACCGCCAGACGACGCTGACCACGCCGCATACCAGCATGAACATGCCGCAGAATCTCAAGTTCGACTTTGTACAGTGGGAAGATGACGAGGAGGGGTGGGAGAAGTGGTGTAAGGGAGAGACGGGGGAGCCGTTCATCGACGCGGGAATGCGGCAGTTGAATCATGAGGCGTATATGCATAACCGCCTCAGGATGAACGTGTCGTCGTATCTGTATTGCAATCTCTTGCTCGACTATCGCAGGGGGGAGCGGTACTTTGCGGAGACGCTGATTGATTGGGACTTGAGCAATAATACGCAGGGTTGGGAGCCCAGCTACACGGTGTTCAATCCCGTGAGCCAGGCGGAGAGGAATGACCCGGATGGTGATTATATCAGGAAATGGGTGCCAGAGCTCAAGGACGTGCAAGGGAAAGCGGTGTTTGCTCCTTATGCGAGATTGAGCAAGGCGGAATTCGAGAAACTCGGGTATCCGAAACCTCATGTGGACTGGAAGCAGACGAAGCAAAGGTGCATGGAGAGGTTCAAAAGGGATATGCATGATGCTGAGCCATAGACTTCACAAACACACACGTTATATTATAAGTCTCGGAAGATTGAAATGCCATTGTGAAAAACTACACACCGTTGCATGTTCGTGACCGCCCTAACCGGGTGACCAAGGAGCTCTAAAAACTCCTCACACCCTAGATTCATAGCCGACGTTACCTAAGTCGTGAAGACGTCGTGCCAAGAAAACCGAACTCTATATAACCACTCTACTGACCGGGGGTGCGCCTAAAGGCACCCGGCCTGTATTTTCCATCACTAGCACCCTGCGCTGGCGGCGGTGCAGACTCGCGCTCCTCACCATCTGCTTGTCCACGACGAGACGGGGGAACGTATCCACCACCTGAGGCGGGGGATGCTTTCCTGTCGTCACCGAAGCTGCGGCCTCCGCGGGAGGGAGCCTCGTAACGGCCACCAGTAGCTGGTGACTCGGTCCTCTCTGGTCGTGCAGGAGGTCCACGGCCACTTCCGCTGGCCTCACGCTCGCGCCAGCCTCCACCAGGAGCGGCGCCACCTGCTGCGCGCAGAGCAGGTGGAACGTACCCGCCTCGCTTGGGTGCTTCAGCCTCAGCAGGGGGTGCTGAAGAGATTGACTCAGCAGGAGCTGGTGCAGCACCAGCCCCGGGGGGAGGTGTTTGACCAGCAGCCTTCATGGCTTCACGTTCGCGCCAAGTCATCTTACCACCCGGAAGGGCGATACGAGGTGGCGCAGCGGCCGAAGATGGCTCTGCAGGTGCGTCGCGCGAGATGGGACGGTCTGCGCCAAATCGACCAGCCTTCTTTGCTGCAAGCTTGGCCTCTGCAGCTTCCTCGCGCTCGCGCTGGATGCGTGCCTTTTCGTCGAGAGCCCTGTGGAATGTTAGATCGGCTGATGGTAAGGATGTGTAGTGATACTGACTTTCGCTCCTCGTCCCTCTTCGCCTTCTCCTCAAGCATCCTTTCGCGCTTCTCCTCATCTGCCTTGGCCTTTGCCTCGGCTTCTTCCCGCTCGCGCTCTTCTTCTTCTCTTTGACGGCGCTCGGCATCTTCTCGTTCCCGCTTCTCGCGGAGGAATCGCTCCCTGAACTCCTTGACGCGTGCCGCCTTCTTGCTCTCGAGCTCCTTCTGGGCGGCCTTGGAACGTTTCTCGAATTCGTTCTTTCGTTGTTGCTTGACAGTGGTGACGAAGTCCTGGTAGATTGGTACCAATCGCGACAGACGGTGCTTGAGTGCAACGTCTGCCTTGTGCTTCTCCTCGGCCTCCTTGAGCGTCTCTGCGGTGGCCTTCTCGTATGCTGCCTTGTCGGCCTCCATCTGCTTCTCGTAGTCCTCCTTCAAGTGCTTAACCTCCTCCTTACGGTAGGCTCGCTCGAGGTGGTCAATGCGCTTTCCAGCAATACGGAGCTGCTCGCCAAGTTGTTCCTTCTCCTTCTCGAGAGCTTGGAGCTTGAGGATACGGATGCGGGTGGAGTCAATCTCCGCAAGGTCCTCTGGAAGGTCGATATCAACCTTGGTAGTCTTCTTGAGTTCCTCAATCTGTTTCGCCATCTCCTCTCGCTGGATTCGCATCTGCTCCTGCTTAATGCGTGCTTCGGCACGCTGCTTCTGCTCTTCTGCTAGACGACGCGACTCCTCCTCCTTCTGCTGTTGCTGGCGGATCATTTTCCTCGTCTGCTCCTCGCTCTCCTTGGCTTGTTGGGCTTTCAAGGCAGCCTCCTTCTTCTGAGAGATGATATCACGGCGAGTAAGGATCTCCTGGTGCTCCTTCTCAGCACCCTCCTTGGCACGCGCAAGAGCGGCATCCTTCGCCCTGTGTCGGTCGGCGTTGAATGACGGATCAACATATTGGCATGTGACAAAGAGAGATTTTGCTAGGCGGGTGAGCTGAGTGCGAACAATCTCAGCAGGTGTGCTTTGAAGGCGCTGGACAGAGCGGGTCTCAGTCTCGGCAGAGCCGGCGCCAGAGCCAGGGTGCATGGCCTTGGCGGATGAGAAGACATCCGAGTCGAATGTGAGAATGCCAGTGGCGTGGTCGGTTCGAATGGCCAAGTCGCCCTTCTTGCAGCCGTTCATGATGAACTTCTCAATGGTGCCACTGCTGACGTGGAATGGCTCAGGGAACTGTGCAAGCTCAAGCACGAATTTGATCTCTACTGAGTCGTACACCTGGGACAGCTGCTGGAAGAGACGGGTGAGAATAACCTGCTGGAGCGGGCCAACGTACTTCTCCATACCCTCATCAGCACCGATCTGAGCAAGAATTGGCGAGATCTTCTTGCAAATCGAGAGAGGGTGGAAGTCGACTTCAAGGATGTTGTAGAGATCGCGGATCTCAGGGCGGACACGCTTGAGCAGACCCTTGCTGAGAGCATCCTTAAACAGAATAGCACGAGTAGGAGCCTGGGACATGCCGAGAAGGTTGGTCAGGCGGGAGTTCTTGTTCTTGCGTGCCTCGTCGACGTCGACCAGAGCTCCTCGGGAGCGGGATGTGCTGATCACGGGGATAGCGAGAGCGGACAGAACGACGAATGAAGCCGCCTTAGTCATGTCCGCCTCGGTGACAGCTGGGTTGTCCTTCTTTGGGCTCTGTCCGGATGCCACGGCAGCGGCAGACTGGCGGAGGAGGTTGTAGTATCTGCTCCAGGCCGCGGCGTGGAAGAGGTAGTTCTCACTGACCAAGAAAATACGGGTGAGCTTCTCGAAGTAGTTGGCCATCATGACGTTCTTAGCAGGGCGCTTGCTCAAGCTGAGCAGTGTGTGAATATCCTCGACACTGCGGAAAGCCTCCTGCCACAACTCCAACTCGACCGCGACATTCAGCTGCTGGAAGCGGGTATCAAGGTGGCGTTGCAGAGTGTCCGGGTCCGAAAGGTTGATGGCATGCATCTGCGACGAGAACTTGGCAGCGTTCTGCAAGTGGTTGCGCAGAAGCTCACAAAGACGGCGGAACTCGGTCTTGCGGGCATACTTGGAGCAGAACTGGAAGGCCTGGTGGGCAGTCGACTGGTACATGAGCTCGAGGCGAGCATTGTTCTTGAAGATGTCGAGAACCGTGCGGTATGTCTCCCACAGGAACTTCAGCCATGGTGTAACGATGGCGCGGTCGGTCCGGTCGCGGGACTGCTCGCCGGAGACTGTGGACAGGAGGATTGACTCGGGAGTCTCGGACGCCTCAAGATCGTCGATGTTCTGGGTTTGCGTTGAGGTCTCGAGTGTAGACTGAACCTCGTCCGCCTTGGCCTGGGCTTCGGTAACCTTTTGCTCGGCGAGTTCGATGAAGCGTTTGAAGACGAGCTGCTTTTATTAGCCACCATTCCTGCCAGTCTTCCAATAATCATGTATCCTACCTCAATAGTTCCGACGTTGGTGTTCTGCGCGGTGTTCTTGTACTGGTACAGACCGTCCTTTGCGAGCTTGCCTTTGCGGAGATCGACACAGAGTTCGACAAAGAGGATCATAACCGGCTCGAGAGAGGCGATGGGGCTGTTGCGGGTCCGCTTCGAGGTGACATGTTCGTGGAGGAGCTGGAGGGCAGCCTGTTGCTGCTCGACTCCGATGAGCTCTTGGGCGCGTTTACTTTGGCATGTCAGTGGTTTGCCATGCAGGCGGCCTTCGGTGAGGGGCATACAGCGTATTCTCCGGCTTGGAGTGCGGTGGAGGCGCCATGCTGGGCAGTCGCGGATGCGTGATCCGATCTGCTTGGGTCGCGGGGGGCTTGGGGAGCGAGCGGGCGACGCAGCGTAGGGCGGAATTATGCTGGGCTGGTGTTGTCACGCAAGTCAAAAAAGGTGATCCATAGAGTGGGGTGACTAAGCGAGGCGCGTCCCGTGACTACCATGAAAATGGGAACCCCGGAAAAACGACAAGCGGCAAGACTGCTAGTGTAGTCCAAGTATTGACAGAAACTGCGGGAAAAAGCTGCGATTATCTCTAGGAAGTTCTGCGATGCTTCCTAAGATAGGCACGGGTATGGACATATCATCGGCTAACTAGTAATGGAAATTGCAGGTGGCTCGAGAGAGGCGCCGGGTCCCGTGACCTGTGCGGCCCAAAGCAATCAGCAACACATTGATCGGCCTGCACGATGAAGCCGAATTACATGTTCGTCGCACACATGCTCGCTTGCAGAGTCCAACGGCGTGTCCTCCCCCAGGCGCAGTGTGACGCGTAGAGTAATTGGCTGTGCTCCGCATTGTCATCGGCGGTGAGGAGCAAGCAAGCCTTGGAAATTGGCTAGTTCCGCATTCGGCGAAGGAGGGAGCCCGAGCCCATTCGCACCCTCCAACCTCTCCTTGCTCCTTCCCTGGCTTACCCATCCACGTCCTCACGCACCCCATCGCCAACGCCCCCCGCGGTTGCAGTTCTGCTCTCGTCGTGCTGAATCACCGCGGCCGGTACACCCGCTTGACCGTCCGCTCCTTTACCTCACTCGCCTCACTCTGCGCGCTGTCTGCTACGGCCGGAAGCCGCACGTCGCATCATCCCGCAAACACGCCCTCCCAGCACCCTCCACACGTCGCATCCAGCAGGAACCCGGTGTCGACGCTCCCTACTCTCTCTCCTAATCCTCGACGCGCACAATGCCCGCCATGATGGTCGCCGCGCCCTACGAGATACGGACGGGTGGTGACGGCAAGAGCAAGAAGCAGAGCATGGCCGAGCTGAAGCTGCGCCGCCTCACCGAGCTCAACCAGCGTCTGCGGGAGGATCTCGAGCGCCGCAGGATACCCGTGTCGGAAGCAGCACTTGAGTACGTTTGCGCCTGAACATCGCCACAGCCATTGGGCAGCCACTAACGTGCTCAAAGTTTGATCGCATTCACGGACAAGGAGCCCAAGGACTGGATGGTACCATCACGATGGGGAACGGTATGCTCGAACACGCATGGATGCAACGAGTCCTGTCAATGCTAACATGCCCCAGATTGACAAGCGCGAGGACCCTTACGCTCCCCAGCAAAGTACCGGCTGCTGCATCGTAATGTAAAAGAGATGTACGCGCTATGTCTGTCTGAGTAAACGGCGTTCTGCGGGGCCCTTTCAACACGGCAGAGTCTGTTTCATTTTACCTTTTTGGAGAAGCGAGAGGTTGATAATACCCAAGGGTGCGCTGCATGACACTTACCTGGGACATCTGATGTGGACGACCGGACGTGTGTTACTTCCAGCATTTGTGTATATTAGGGCATGAGGGCGCCATGCTTGCTGTATCTCTCTAGACAGCGACGCATGCAGCGCGGGTTTTGTGGCAGGCTATTCTCTTCTTGTTTGCATTCAGTCGGCCTCTGTCAGGTTAGGTTATTCCCAATTTCACGAGCTTAAAGCAGTTTCACGGCCATTTTCCATTGTGACGTGTGTGTTTGATCGACCGTCAGCCGAGTCTTCGCAATTCGCGCAGTCGCAATGCTCTGACAATTCTTGTGTTGATGTCTGACACGGCGTACGCACCTCAAACGGGAAGGTCGGCTCCCGACGCGAGAGATTATCAAGGCGTGAGAAGCCAATAAATGGCTCCCCACATCTCATTAGGCGACATTCAATAGTCCTGGCCTCGCACAAACGCGAACTTTGACAGCTGCGACGTGGTCCAACATGCGATTGACATGTCGCTCAAGCTCCGAAAGACGTTTTTGACCCTACGTTGAGCCTTGTATGGCGCAATTGCTCCCGAATGGACGGATGCGAACTTTTGTGGGGGGGCCGTTGATGAAATGAAGATCAGTGAGATGAAATGAAGATCAGTGAGCAAGGCTGGCACATCGATGGTGGCGCGTGCGTTCCGGTGCTCCTTTTCGCGGACGTGAGTCGTTCGCTGCAACTTGGACCATTCACGTTGCTGTCCTTGATGGGGGCTACTTGTAGAAGTCAGTCACGCGCTGCACAGTATTCCCAACGTCTCCAAGAGCTAACACTGAAGCACTGCAAACATACAGCCGCATGCGTGCTTTGTAGTTAGCGATCACCCAAAGTCGCAAAGTAGGACAAGCGGTCGCATAAGCGAGAGTGACTAACGTAGTGATATTGCTCATCTCTTAATACGCCCTCTTGGTAACTTCGAAGCCCCCGAACGCCATCTCATTGTGACAGTCGAAAGCCTGAGCCTGAGTCTGAACGATACCGGTACCAAGTCATGATGCTGGAGCCTGGTAAGTTGGGCCATGTTCAGCCCTATGTTTGGGCCGATATGACCCCAAAGAATGTTCGAAGAAGCATTTTGCGGTGAGCAGGCCGGACTTCTCTGCGGCTGCTGACGGTGAGCTCGTGTGCCAGGATGGCCCAGCTTCCTCAAGACATGAAATCAGCTGTCTTTCCGGCGCTTGCTAGTAAGTATTATTCATTGATGAACACAGGAATCAGACGGAGGCATTGAGATCTACTGTAGGGGCGCTCATCCTTGGTCTTCCTACTGCTCACTCTTGAAGGTTTGTAGATGACTGCCGTCGTAGATGATTGGTATGCCTCCAGCGAGCGTGCTCAGCTTTCCGCAGGAAAGATTGCTGTACGGCAAGACGTTCGGGAGAAGGGCCGCTTAGGGTATCCAGTTGGAGAGAGCGACCCACAGGTCAGTTGGAGAAGCGACGATGGCCCACAGAAACGATTTTGGTGTTGGGATCGAAGGATCGAAATCGAGCGCGGCATCACAGCACGGCTCGGCAAATTCTAACAAAGCCTTTTTGACCTGACTTGCTGAAGTGGGTGAAGGAAACCATGGACGTGCTTGACGTGTGACTTGGGTAGACTTCAAGCCACACCTTTGCATTCAAGCTGTTTATATCCCGGTTGCAAAAGAGGCAGGTACGGTTAGAGGAGGAAAATGTTTAGCGTTAGTTAACCCGTTCCAGCGTGGGATCTGCACTGGCCGTTCCCTGTCTCATGCGAACGAGCGAGGGTGCTGGGGTTGTAAACAGCCGCGGCATCCTGTGAGATGCAAGTCCGAGTCTCTGGCTTGACGGCGGTTGACTGCGAGCTGGATCGATTGGCTCTGTGTGAGACAAGCCCTCCACACCCAAGATAGTCGAATTCCTCATCAGCGTCTGTCGGGTCTGTATTGGCTGTGCATCCAGTCGCTGTCACCTGATCTACCGACCTGCGACTGCGCCTGGAGGTAGACCCTCAATTCAACCGCGTGGGGTGTCCTACACGAGTCAGTTGCATGTGATGTCTCCATCCAGCTCTCATGCGCTGAAGGTGCCTGGTGCTGACGGGTTTCTGTTGAAGTCACTAGAGCGAGGTCATACGGCGTAGGCTCGGAGCCGCCTGGACTGGCAGGTGATGCTAGAGCTTTCTGAGTGTCGCGCATCGGTAATTGTCGCGTGAAGACCGCCTACCTAGCATTTCCACGCCGCGCGGGAGGCTCCAAGAGGTAGGTAATGCCGTGGGATTGGCGCAGCAGCCCACCACCCGTATCCCTCCTGCTGCATGTCTTCGTCTTGACGACACTCTTCTCCCAGGAGAGGATCCGCCAGTGCCAACTGCAATCGAGCGCGTCTGCTCAATGCACCACATCTTGCGCGCTCGTCAGTATAGGCCAAACGGAAAGCGCCCATTCCACACCAGGACTCGACTCGACCCGCCCCACCAACGGGCAAGAGTTCTCAACGCCAGCCGCGAGCCTCGCGCACGATATTTGCCTAGGCGTCGCCGAGATGAACGGGCAGGCATGGACGACGGCGGAGCCATTTGGTAACATGGACGCGACCGAGCAGAACTTTGGCGACTTTGTTGATTTCGACAACCTGGATCTCGACCTCTCGGAATTCAACTACAATGGCGCCGCACCTCTCGCCGATATTCCCAGCGCTCTCCACGACTTCCCCACCCAAGTGACCCAACTTCCCCAGCATCACCACAATGGCGCGAACGGCGCCCAGCAGCCGCAGGCCAACATGGGCGGCCACTCGGCGAATGCCTTCACCTTTGACTATTCGCTGGGCCAGTTCAGCCAGGCGGGCACCCCAGCATTTCAAGCGCAAGACCACATATTCCGCCCTCACAATGGCGTGCCGCCCACGCCCAACAGCATCGAGATGCACGGCGACCCGCACCGCTACATGCGCCAGGTGGACTCGCAGCAGGCTCTCTTCGACCAGAGATACCACATGCGCAAGGACGATGCGGTATGTTGGACTGCTGCCGCACCTGCAACTTGATGACTGACAAGATGCCAGAGCTTCACCCCACTGGTCTCTCCAGCCGTGACGCCCCACGATGCGCGCTTCCAGATCCCAGACTTCACCATGCCAGGAGCGTACTTCAGCCCTCTGACGTCCCCTGCGTTGAACGCGCAGAGCCAGCAACATGCGCATCAGCATTCTCACGCAACCCCCTCAGGAAGTTCAACTGGGCATTCGCCAGTCGACGTCGACATGGACATGTTGGGCGAGCCGGCCATGATGCAGCAGGAGACGGGACGAAAACTGAGAAGTACGAACAAGCGGAATGCGCCACGATCCGCGAATGCGAACGGCCGTGTGCGACAGTCACCCATCGTGAAACCAGGAAGGCGGAAAGCGACAGTTTCGTCCTTTATCCCGCCCAAGGAGGTTACTGAGCTCATGCAGGAGGCACGCGGGGGACGTCCGTCTTCTAGTAGTCTCGACGTGCCCCATAGTCGCGATGGCTCTGAGACGGACTCAATATCACCTGAACCTATGCTATCAGATATGCCTCCGCCGCCAAAGCCCACATCTCTCACGCAGTCTCCCGCGATGATGGCCCAGATGAACGGTCAGGGGAGTGCTACACCCGCCACACCTGCCTCCTTGATGCGCATACATCCGTCTCCTAATTTCAGTGACTCTCTCGAGGCGCCGCCGATGATGGAGGATTTGACTCTGCCAGAAGCTTCATTAGAGCGATCAACTCTTGATAGGCTAGATACAGTCATCCACGATGGAGATCAAGATACCCCTCGTCTGTCCGCCAGGAAAACGCCGAAACTCAATCCACTCAGCACGCCTGGTGCAGCCTTGTCGAGGAGCCCCATGATCGATGCAGCCTCCACACCAACGAGTCCGGCATTCTCAACGACGAACACCAAGAAAAGTGACCCCAAATTCGCCAGAAATGCGAAGAAGAGGAACAGCACATGTTCAACGCTTGTTAGTCCTGCGCTGAGACCAAAGATCTCGCCTAGCATAAAGCCTTTACTTCCCGACGGCGGTAGTGGTAAGTTCAAGCTCTTTCCCATGAATCCTATCAGGCTAATCATACGGTAGGCGGTACTGATAATACCCACGCTCTTCTCTTGGCGTCAAAGTCCAATTATCAAAACATCCTGGATGGAACCACAGTGCCTGGTGTCGTTTACCCTACCTCACTATCTACTAACTTGACTTCAAAACGCACTTCCCACAAGATTGCTGAACAAGGTCGACGAAACCGCATCAACATGGCCCTGCAGGAGATGCAAGCATTGCTACCCTCGACCCTTGTTGCTGCCGCAGATGCCAAGAGCCCCGAGTCTTCCGCCGCACAATCAAGTAATTCAAAGGCTGCTAAGGTTGAAAGTGCGATCGACTACATCAAGCAACTGAAACAAGAGGTGTCTGAGAAGGACAGGTTGATTGAATCCAAGGACCAAGAGATGGAGCAGTTGAGAAAAGAGTTGGCTGCTTTAAGGAGAAGTAGCTCAGTGGGATCTGCGGCTGAACTTGCCTCGCAACTAAAGTCTGAGCCAGTATCGACTCCAAGCACCGACAACGGTAGCGGCACCTGAACGGACATGGAACAGCATGTCATCATCATCTGGCACCACTCGCTGTGGCTTTCGCACCAGCGACTGTGGGTCGAACATCCAAAGCCTGCACGCCGCTTCGCAGGCCGTTGTAGTACAAGAAACCTACTTGCATTGCTTTCCTCGTCCCAAACTTGGACAGTGCATCCGGACATATTACTGGCGTTGGTGGCATTCTGCGATTCGCGTCTCTACGCACCTGTTCAACGAATTTCCGACATGCATGTACGGCTAATGTCTTTGCCGTAATATCCATGTAACGCAAGAGTCCAGAGCCCAAGCTAGATCTTGTCCTCTGTTTGTCATGTAGGGAGGGAAATTTTGAACTGCTTTTATATCCATATACACATACCAAGTAGAGGACAACCTCCTTGATGATTGCACGGAGATTAGCCATGACTAATTGATAAATAAGAGGAATGAAATGTTTGCTTCTGCATTTTTCTCGCTTTGGTATCAAGATGTACACATAAATCGTGCTTTGCAGTGTGTGGAGTGCATCTTAAGTGGCATGTCGAGAATATCATCGGACCCCCGGTGGTGAGATCATTCGAGGCCGTCCGTGCGCGCAACCCGCTCACATTTCGAACTTGAACATCTTCACGAATTGAACCGTCAATCGCAACAGACCACCTCTAAGCGCCCACTCCCAGGCTTACAATTATGTCTGCACCATGCAGACTCGCTATAGGCGCCATAAGGGCTCTCAAAACCACCGCCGTGCCACGCATTGACCGCCGAACAATCGCCTCGATACCTTCGCGAACCGCATCGAAATGTCTTAGGGAGCCACAAAGACAAGCTGGGAAGAGCTTCCAGCGGTCCTTCACACATTCTGCGCCTCGCAGCAAGCTCAAGACGATTGATCAGATCAAAGCACGAAACCGTGGCGGGGTACATTCATCCGGCTACCGTATTGTGGGATGAAATACTAACATCTCATGACAGCCCTTCAACCTTACAGCCGCCATCCTCTTCGTCGCGTCCGGCGCCGGTCTCTGGGCCTATTTCACATACGAGAAGGAGCGCATGGCACGCAAGCGAATAGCCGAACAGACCAAGGGCATCGGCAAGCCGAAAGTCGGCGGGCCATTCCAGCTCGTAGATCAGGACGGAAATGCATTCACTTCGGACGACATGTTGGGAAAGTACTCTTTGGTACGTCTGGCTTCTTTCGTGCTGGCATGGATGCTAACAATATCTTGACAGGTGTATTTCGGCTTCACCCACTGCCCCGACATTTGCCCGGACGAACTCGACAAAATGGCCCTCATGTACGACAAAGTAGTCGAGCAGTGTGGCAGAGTCCTGCTCCCGATCATGATTACATGCGACCCTGCGCGCGATGAGCCGAAGGTGCTCAAGGACTATTTGCACGAGTTTCACCCGGACTTTATCGGCTTGACGGGCGCGTACGAACAGATCAAGAACGTGTGCAAGGCGTACCGCGTGTACTTTAGCACGCCGAGTAGTGTCAAGCCGGGCGAGGATTATCTCGTGGATCACAGTATTTACTTTTATTTGATGGGTGAGTTTGACGAGATGACTGTGGAGGGGAATAAAGGCTGACAATGCATAGATCCGGAAGGTGATTTTGTGGAGGCAATTGGACGGAACTTTACGGCGGATCAAGCGGCGAAGATTATGATTGACCATATCAAGGATTGGGAGAAGCCGTTGAAGAAGGCAGAGAGATGGAATTGAGAGGATGGATAGTCACAGAATCGACTGGACTATACTACGCTACTCTGGAGCAGTGCTGACCAGAAGTTTTCAGCAGAAACATCTCAGCGCCTCGTCATTGCATGACCTTAGATCCGCCATGTACAACAAGATGTGTATCATTATGTATCATATCGAAACGAATGAAACCATGATATTTGTAAATATACACAAAAGGCCTTTTCAAACGTTTTTATTCGCAGACGACCATCACTACGACTCCAGAACGATTACTCGTATAGTGCAGTGCGACCCGAAGATGCGGGGAGCCGGTAGTTCATCTGCAGCTAGTTATACTCCTGATCAACAGCACATGTCTAGTCGCAACTTTAACATCAGTTTGATCTACTTAAGAAAGCAACACCAGAGCCAAATTCATCGACATACATCATACTTCCACCGATCCAACACAAAACAACACCTACCCAGCCAGCCCATAATGCCCCCCTCAAACGCAAGAAGCCGACCTAATCACCAAAATCCTCTCCAGCGCATCCCGCTCCTCAATCGACCTCTCCATCCTCCCCTTCCACTAAGAAGCCCTCACATCCATCGCAACCCTCTCATCGCAACCCCCCACGTCCACCCTCGACTTCTCTGCCGCTACTAAAATCGACACGCACACGCACCCCATCCCCCCCTGGTTCCGCGCCCTCGAGCCCCTCGCCGCCGGCCGCGCAACGCCCGAATGGACCATGTCCTCCCACCTAGAATTCATGGCCGCGAGGGGAATAAAGCGGAGCGTGTTGAGCGTGTCGACGCCGCAGGGTAGTGCATTTACTCACACCACCAGCTCCTCTGAGCGGCGGGCGAAAACTATCGCCCTAGCGCGCCTGCTGAACGAGTATGTCGCGGAGGTATGTCGGCTGTGTCCCGGGCGGTTTAGTTGGCTGTGCGTGACGGCGCTGCCGTATGTAGACGCGAGTGTTGCAGAGGTGCGGTATGCGATTGAGGAGTTGGGGGCGGTGGGCGTGGCGGTGTTGACGAATGCCGGGGGGCGGTATGTTGGTGACGAGGAGAATGATGGGCTGTGGGGGTATTTGGATGGGAG
>Ga0265780_10003009_pt1 | contig 22460 bp, 12 predicted proteins | sample P1T30metagenome_FD_192432 | JGI IMG/M metagenome (GOLD analysis project Ga0265780, IMG submission 192432) | Plant litter microbial communities from East Loma Ridge, Irvine, California - P1 T30 | ecosystem: Environmental > Terrestrial > Plant litter > Unclassified | place: USA: California...
CCCGACCAGTGACGGGCAGCTGCAGCTGGAGCTGAGCGGCGTAAACGCCAAGGCCTCGCGCCTGACCGTGCTCAACGCCCTGGGCCAGGTGGTGCACACCGGCATGGTACCGGCCGGTACGACAGCGCTGCCGCTGACGCACCTAGCTGCCGGCGTCTATACCGTGCGTGTGCTCACCGAGCAGGGTGTGCTCACCCAGCGCGTCGTGCGCCAATAGCCCGCGCGTAGCCATTGCGGCAAATGGAAAAGGTCCCCCTGGCAGCTGCCAGGGGGACCTTTTCCATTTGCCGATGGATGACCCAAATGAAGCAAGAAGCATAAGCATTTCAGGCACACATTAAGACGTTTTAATCAGCAAAAATTAAATACTTGAGCAGTTATGGTTATTTTTAGGTGATTTTATTGAGTTATTTAATCATATAAGGCTGAAACAGCTTCTGTCTGAATAAATAAGCAGTAATAACTCAAGGATATTATTCGGATTCCTGACTGCGCATTGCACAACGCGCCGGCTCAGTGCCCTACAGGAACTCACCCTCCGCGACTCACCATTTTTCCCATCACCCAATTTTCTTTTCTTGCGCATGCAAAGAACATTACTTCAGGAACCGCAGGGATTGCTGTTCCGGCTCTTCTCAGGCCGTGCGCGGCTGCCCCGGCTGTTTGGCACCGGGCTATTACTGCTGGGTAGCTTGGGTGCCCAGGCCCAGCTTACCGGTACCAAAGCCATTCCGGGTTCCGGCTCCACGGGCTACGCCACGCTGGCCGCCGCCATCACCGACCTCAACACGCAGGGCGTCGGCGCGGGCGGCGTCACGTTTACCATTGCGCCCGGCTACACCGAAACGGCCGCCAACCTGCTCATCACGGCCACTGGCACTGCGGCCAACCCCATCGTGTTCCAGAAAGGAGCCGGCGCCGGCGCTAATCCTACCATCACAGCGGGAGTAGGAACCTCGGCCACGCTCGACAAAATCATTGGCCTGCAAGGTTCCGACTATGTGACCTTCGACGGCCTGACGCTGGTGGACCCGACCAGCAATGTCACGGCCACCACGCAGATGGAATGGGGCTTTGCCCTGCTCAAAACCGGCACCCCCACCGTGGATGGCTGCCAAAACGTGGTAATTCGCAACTGCGTGATTACCCTGCGCAAGGGCACAGCGGCTATGGGCATTTACGTGGCCAACCACACGCCCGCCGCAACTACGGCCCTGACGCCCACCACGGCGGCCGGAACAAACTCGAACAACAAATTCTACGGCAACACCATCAGTGGCGTCAACAACGGCATTTATGTGAACGGATTCGCCGCCTCCAGCCCCTACACCCTCTACGACCAGAACAACGAAATAGGGAGTGTGGTGACGGGTACGACGCCCACGGGCAATACCATCACCGACTACGGCACCAGCAGCACGGCTTACGGCATCTACGCTATTTACCAGAGCGGCGTGAAGGTGCAGGGCAACACCGTGGACTCGACTCCGGCTGCCGGCGCTACGGCGGCTACCAGCACCCTCTACGGTATTCTGGTGAGCACTGGCGGCAACGCCGACTTGCTCAGTAACACCGTGACGGTGAATACCAGCGCTACCTCGTCGACCTGCTACGGCATCCAGAATGGCAGCGGCGGCAATGGCACTGCCACCACGGTGAACATGGCCAACAACAGCCTGACCATGACCTCGGCCACGTCAACAACGGGCTCGTTCTACGGGGTTTACAACACGGCGGCGGTGGCCAACCTGAACATCTACGGCAACACGCTCAACAACTGGAGCCGTACGGCTTCCACTTCGGGCTTCAACTACATGCTGTATGTGAGCACGGGGTCCACCACCACGCAAAACGTGTACAACAACACCATCAGCAACTTCACCACTACGGGGGCTACCTCGACGGTGTATTGCTTCTATGCCTTCACCAGCTCCACGTCGATTGCGCAGTTCTACGGCAATACGGTGCAGAATATCAACAATGCTGGTAACAATACCTATGGCATGTACCTGAGCGGTGGCAACGTCATGGATGTGTACCGCAACCGCGTGTCGGGGATTACGAGCAGCGGAACGTCGGCCAACATTTACGGCATTTATGCGACGGCCACGACCACAAATCTGACCAACAACCTCATCGGGGATTTCAGCACGCCAAACGCCTCCAGCACCACCGCGCAGGAAGGCATTTACTTCAATGGCGGCACCACGATGAATGCTCAGTACAACAGCATTTACCTGAATGGCACGAGCACTGGCACCAACTTCGGTACCGCTGGCATTTACTACCTCAACTCGACGACCACGCTGGTGACGCTGCGCAACAACGTAGTGGTGAACACCTCCACGGCCGCGGGTACGGGCTCGACGGTGGCCCTGCGCCGCAGCTCGGGCACGGCCGGCACCCCGCCGACCAACCTGACGACTGACACCAACAACAACCTCTACTACGCCGGTACTCCCTCGGCGACCAACCTGATTTATGCCGAAGGCACTACCTCGCCGGTAAATGCCTTCCAGACCCTGACGGACTACAAAAACTTCATCACCGGCCGCGAAAGCAACTCGGTAACCGAGCGTCCGACGTTCGTGAGCACTTCGGGTACTGCTGCCAACTTCCTGGCGGTGAGTACTACGGTTCCTACCCAGATTGAAAGCGGCGGCGTGGCCATCAGCGGCATCACCACCGACTTTGCCGGTGCTACCCGCAGCACGACGGCGCCCGACCTGGGTGCCTACGAAGGCACCTACCAGGCCCTCGACCTGACGGGCCCCAACATCAGCGGCGCGGTGCTGAACAACACCAGCAGCACTGCCAACCGCACCCTCGTGGTAACCATCACGGACCCCAGCGGGGTAGCCACCGGCACCAACGCCCCGCGCCTGTACTACCGCAAAGGCACCACCGGCGCCTTCGTGTTTGTGAACGCCACCAGCGTGAGCGGCAGCCAGTACACCTTCACCCTGAACTACGCCTTGGTGGCCGGCGGCAGCGTAGCTGCCGGCGATGTCATTCAATACTACGTGGCGGCCCAGGACCTCAGCGGTACGCCCAACGCGAGCACCAGCCCCGGCGGTGGCAGCGGCACCACACCTCCCGGCACCACGGCGCCGGCCACGCCCGGCTCCTTCCAGGTTGTGGGTAGCCTGAGCGGCATCTACTACGTGGGTACTTCGACGCCCCCCGCCGGCACGCCGGCCAACCGCGTGTTCGCCACGCTGACGGCCGCCGCCAATGCCTACAACATCAACTCGCTGACCGGCGCCACGACGTTCTACCTACTCGACGCCACGTATTCAACTGCCGAAACCTTCCCCATCACCTTCAACGCCAATACCTCGGCCTCGGCCACGAACCTGCTCACCATCAAGCCCTACACGGGGGTGAACCCGGTGATTACCGGCCCTGGTTCGGCCCCGGCCGTGGTGCTGTTCAATGGTGCCGACTACGTGACCCTCGACGGTGCCAACACCACGGCTGGCACTACCCGCAACCTGACCCTGACCAGCGCCAACACGGCCGCCAGCGCTACCATCTGGGTAGGCAGCCTGGGGGCCAATGCGGGGGCTACCAACATCACGCTGCGCAATTTGAACGTGGCCGCTGGCGGCACCAACACGTCCGGCGTCTTCGGCATCTACGCCTCGGCGGCACCTGCTTCGCCCACCAGCTTGCCCAGTGGCAGCACCTCTGGCGACGACAACGACAACCTCATCATTCAGAACAACGAGGTGACCCGTGCCTACGAAGCCATTTATGCCCGGGGCAACACCGTGGCCACGGCCTACGACGGTCTGCAAATCGTGGACAACCGCATCGGGGCCGCGCCATCTGGCTCGGCTACGCCGGCTGCTGGCAACGTCTTATTCCGGGGCATCGACATTCAGGGCGCGGCCTCGCCGCTCATTTCGCGCAACTTCGTGCTGGGCATGGATGCTACAGCCGTGGGCACCAGCATTGCTGCCATCGAGCTGAATGCCAACGTGACCAACGCCGTTGTTAGCCGCAACTCCATCACCGGCATTCGCCAGCTCCAAACCGGTGGCTGGGGTGCTTATGGCATCAGCCTCAACAGCACGACCAACCTCACCAACACGGAGATTTCCAACAACGTCATTTCCGACATCCTGATTGCCTCGTACACCAGCAGCACCACGTTCAATGCCTTCGGCATTCGCCTGACGGGCGGCACTGGCACCAAGGTGTACTACAATTCGGTGAACCTGTTTGGCAGCATCGCGCCTACTACGAGCTTCCCGACGCCGACTAATATCAGCGCCGCCTTCATCGTGACATCGACCTCGGTGACGGGCCTGGACGTGCGCAACAACGTCTTCGTGAATACGATGACGACCTCGGCCACCGGCGGCACGGTGAAGTCCTACGCTGAATATCTGACGTCCGCCAGCGTGCTGGCCATCAGCAACAACAACGATTACTTCGTGAGCGGCCCCAACGGGGTGCTGGGCTACGTGGGCGCCGATGTGACTACCCTGGCCGCGCTGAAAACGGCGACCGCCAAGGACCTAAACTCCATCAGCGCGGACCCGATTTTCGTGTCGAACACCAACCTGCTGCCCGCCAATGGCCAGATTGCTAACGGCGGCACGCCCGTTTCGGTGACGGTGGATTACAACGGTACCACGCGTAATGCCACGACGCCCAGCATCGGGGCCTTCCAGTTCACGCCGCAGGCCATCGATATAGCACCGAATGCCCTGATTGCGCCGCTGAATTCGGCTACTTCGACCTGCTTTGGGGCCAATACGCCCGTGACCGTGCAGATTCGCAACAATGGCACGCAGGCCATCAACTTCGCCACCAATCCCCTCACGGTGACCGTGGTAATCAGCGGCCCGGCCGGCTCGACCCAGACGCTTACCCAAACCATCAGCACGGGTACCCTGGCCTCAACGGCTACGCAGAACATCACGCTCACCAGCCTGGGCAACTTCACACCGCTGGGCGTGTACACTTTCGCCATCACGGCCACGGCGACGGGCGATACCAACACCAGCAACGACCTGCTCGCGCCCGCGCCCACGCTGAACGTGGCCGCTCCCGTGGCGGGCACCCTGACGCCAGCCTCCTTCTCCATCTGCGTGAGCGGCGCGACTACCCTCAACCTGCAGGGCGCGGCCAACGGCAGCATCCAGTTCCAGAGCAGCAGCAGCGCCACTGGGCCGTTCACCAACATCAGCGGGGCGACAACGGCCACCTATACCACGCCCACGCTGACGCAAACCACTTACTACCGGGCCCTGGTAACCTGCGGCACCAACGTGGCCACGTCAAACGTGTCGGCCGTCAGGGTAAACAACCCCGTGATTACGTCCGTGGCACCCGCCAGCACCTGCGCCGGCGGTACGGCCACTCTGTCGGCCACGGTGCCAACGGGCATCAACGTGCGCTACTTCACGGCGGCCACCGGCGGTACGCTCGTGGGCACCGGCAACCCGTTTGTGACGCCCGTCCTCACGGGCAGCACGACCTACTACGCCGAAGCTTTTGCGGGTAGCACGGCCGTAGCCGGCCTCACCGACAATAGCTCCACCAACGGCACGTTCACGCAGTCGGCCGCTACCGACTATCCCTTGGGCTTTGCCGTGACGCAGGCCAGCACACTGATATCGGTCGATGTGTATCCGACGGCTGCCGGTACCCTCACCATTCGCCTCTACAGCGTGAGTGGCGGGCAGCCGGGCGGTACCTCTACCGCAGTGCCCGGCTCCGACGTGACGATTACCGTGACGGCGGCCCAGGTAGGCACGCGCGTAACGGTGCCGCTGAACTACTCCCTGGCCGCCGGCGACTACAAGCTCTCGAACTTCGTGGGAGGCCTGGGCCGGTACAGCACCTACACCGGTACCTATCCGCTCACTTCGGCCAATGGGGTGCTGCAAGTAAAGGGTTCGTACACGTTCAACACCTCGACTACGTACTCGAACACCACCTACAATAGCTTCTTCAACCTGACTATTTCCGACGAGTGCGTGGGCGCTAGCCGTACGGCCGTTCCCGTGACCGTGACGCCGGGCCTGGTGGCTTCGCTGCCCGTGACCGCCGCGGATGTCTGCGGTCAGACTCCCTATCAGCTAAACGGCGCAATTGCCGGCACGGCCACCGGGGCTACCTACACCACGAGCGGCTCGGGTACTTTCTCGCCCAATGCCACCACGCTCAACGCCACCTACACGCCCTCGGCTGCCGATGTGGCCGCCGGCACCGTGACCCTCACCCTCACGCCCACTGGCCCGTCTGCTCCTTGCACCGTTGGCGGCCGGGTAGTCCTTACGCTGGCCACGCCGCCCAATGCGGCCTTTAGCTACCCGACTGGGACCTATTGCGCGGGCTCGAACGTGACCGTTACCCCAGTCCTGGCCCCTGGTGCCGTGGTGGGTACATTCTCGACCACGGGCACCGGCCTACGTCTGGACCCCGTGACGGGTGCTATCAACCTGGCCACGCAGATTAGCAGCGGCACCTACACCATCATCAATACCGTGTCGGCCGCTGGTGTGTGCAATGGGACAACCTCGACAGCAACCATCACCATCAACCCGGCCATTGTGAGGCCGACGCTGACGGCGCAGGCGCTACCGGGCGGGGGCGTGCAGCTGAGCACGACCCCGGTGGGCGGGGTGCTCTACCAGTTCTTCGTGAACGGCCAGCCCGTGGGCCCGGCCAGCGCCAACTTCACCGTGACCGTGCCCAGCGTGCCGGTCAACGGCACCTACACCGTGGTGCTGGTGGTGCCCAATGGGTGCTCGTCGGCCCCCTCCACGCCGGTGGTGGTGACGGCCACGGCCGTGGCCACCCGCAACGGGGTAAGCCTGCGGGTGTACCCCAACCCGACCAGTGACGGGCAGCTGCAGCTGGAGCTGAGCGGCGTAAACGCCAAGGCCTCGCGCCTGACCGTGCTCAACGCCCTGGGCCAGGTGGTGCACACTGGCATGGTACCGGCCGGTACGACAGCGCTGCCGCTGAGCCAGTTGGCGGCGGGCGTATACATCTTCCGGGTGCAGACGTCGGAAGGCGTGCTCACCCAGCGTGTGGTGCGCCAGTAGTTGCTGGTATCGCTTCCCTTGGGGTAGCGAGTAGTTAAAAAAGCCCCGTCGGTAGCTGCCGACGGGGCTTTTCTGTATAAAAGCCAGTGGTTAGGTACGGACCAGCATGGAGCGATATGTGTGCTGGTCAGAAGGAATATAATGTTTTGATTAAATATATAAAAATAAAAAATTAATACTATTGTAAAAACATTATAAAGTTTTAGTATTGCTGGCGCATTTGGAGGGTTCGGTTGCAGGGGAAAGTAAGGTAACTCAGTCTACTCATGAGAAAAAACTACTTTTGGCAGCTAGTCTTTGGTCTGCTGCTAGCATGGCTGGTGATATTGCCCGGCCGGGCACAACGCATGGTGAAACTGGCTACTGGTTTGGACACCACTTACCGGTACCTAGCGCGCACCCCTCTACTTCCATATAATGCAAGTGCTGCCGATAACCTTAGGCTTAAGAAGGTGGTGCGGTATTGCAAAAGCTACTTTGAGGTGCTGGCCCAAAACACCGGCAAAGCGGCTGCTGTGGAAGAGCTGAAGAATGCCTACAGCGCAAACGAGATTCTGGGGCAGCAGGTAAACGAGGTCTATGAAATATGGAAACAAGCCGGGCGACTGCAACAAGCAGCAGCTGACATAGCGGAAAAGAAAAAGGCCCAGGCGCTGGCAGTGCAGGACAGTGCAGTGAAGCGGCTGGCCGAAATGCTGCGGACCAAGCTGGCCCAGTTGGCCGTCGAGCTGGCTGCCGCTGAGGGGGCTGCCACGCGGCCCACAGCGCTGCCAGCGCTGGAGATGGTGCAAATAACGGCAGCAGATACCGCACAGGCGCGGCTGGTGGCTGGGGAAGATGCCGCCAGAGCGAAAGCCAAAGCAGCCGCTGCCGTCCTGGCAGCCACCCTGCAAGGCATTTACTGGCGTCGCACAGGCGTGCTCACAAACGAGTCGGTATCCGTTGACTACCTGAAAACCAGCAAGGCACAGGATACCATTGTCATCGCCGCGCTGCCGCTCATCAGGCAGTACGTCCAGCAGCTGACCAGTGAGGACTTAAAGAAACTGAAGGCCAGTCCCCCGACCTCCGCTGCTGCTCCCGCTACCCCGCAGCTGGTTCCTTACCTCTGGCAGCTGGCTGTGGTCAGTCCGGCCGAGCGGCGCGAGGTAGTGCGCTTGCTTGATGTCTTGCAGAAGCAAAAGCAGGCCATCAGCGCCAGCGAGGCCGTGGCAAACCAGGCCCTGGTCAAATTCGACAGTAAAATCAGCATTGATGCGAAATCAATTTCCGGCAGCTTGGCAACGGGCGGGCAAAGCTTTGGAGGGAGCCTGGCCCCGGCCACGGCCAGTAGCCTGCGGGCGGCGGCCAGCAGCCCGGCGCGGGCCGGTACCTCTTCGCTGGAGGCCTCGCTGGTAGACGGCACGGCCCGCTTCCTGGCCGAACGGTTTAAGCGGGAGCTGAATGCCGCGTTTTTCCAGCGCTTCGCCGCCATTCTGCGCGACACCACCTACGTGGAAGTGGGCTACCTGTTTCCCAGCACGGCCCGGCTGCTGGGCAGCGGCACCGCCGACTACGGCACCATTATCCAAACCCTGCGCGGCACGTTTGAGCGCGACTTGCAGGAGCTGTTCTTTAACTATGGCGAGCTGCTGGGCCGTGAGCCCCGCTACCGGCGGCGGCTGCGCGGCGAAGGCGACGTGGCCCAGGCCCTGCGCTACTCCTTTCTGGCCACCAAGGCCACCTACTACCTCTCGCGGGGCACCCACCCCGCCGACCTGCCCCGGCGCCTGGCCGCCGACCTAGTGGCGGCGGGCCTGCCCGTGCCAATACCCCCTTATGCCAATGCCCCCGCCCAGGCCGACACCTGGAGCCTGAAAACCGGCAAAACCCTGCAGGTGCTGCAGGTGCTGTCCGACGCCTTGCTCGACGAAGAGGCCCTGACGCAAGCCTGGATGCCGCAAGCGGTGCTCAAAGACAAGCTCAAAAGCCCCAGCGTGCGCTTTGCCTTTGCCGGGCTGCTGTGGCAGCAGGCGCTGCCCCTGCTGCCCGGACGTATTCCCGCCGACCCCGACGCCAGCCTCAACCGGGCCCTGCGGCTGATGATGGATTTCACGAACCTGAGCGGCGAAATGGAAAAGCAGGCCCGGCACCTGCGCCACCGCGCCGACTCGGCCAAGCTGCGCGTGGAGGATTTTGTGCCCCTCTACCAGAGCGTGCAGCGCGGGCTGGAGTTTGCCGTGCAGGTAACCCAGCCCCAGGACGACATGCCCTGCGCCCTGGCCCGGCTGGCGCGCCTGCAAAAGATGGGCGATGCCCTGCTGCAAGGCTACATCGCGGCCGACCGAGGCGACTACGGCGTGACCCTCTCCAGCTTCCTGGACCTGGTGCTGCTGGCCTCCAAGCGCACCGTGCTGGTGGCCGGCCAGCCCTGCGACGCGCCGCTGCCCTCGGCGACTTTTCCCCGGCCCATTGCCCCGGCGACGCCCAAACCGGTCGCACTTGCAAAACCCACCGAGCGGCAGGTGCAGGCCGTGGCCTTGGCCGACCAGAAAGCCGGCGCGGTGGCCGCCCTCAGCCTCAGCCGGCCCACCCCCGACCTCTTCACCAGCCTGGGCCAGGTGGTGCGCTACGGCTCCTTTATGGCATCGGTGGCGCAGGCCAAAAACGCCGACGACGTGAAGGATGCCCTCGAAGCGGCAGCCCTGCCCGTGGGCAGCTCCAGCATCAAGCGCCGCAGCTTCCGCAGCATTTCCGTGAATGCCTTTGTGGGCGTGACGGCCGGCGCCGAATACGCCTACCTCGACAACCAACTCAACCACTTCGCCGATTTCAGGCCCAACCTGGGCCCCACGGCTCCCCTGGGGCTGGCCCTGAGCTGGGGGCGGCGCGGCAATGCCCAGGCCCTGCGCCTGCGCGCGGCCCGTGGTGGGGCCGAGCGGGCCCGGTGGCTGGTGCCCGAGTTCCGCGCCCGCCTGGGCAACCACACCCGCCAGGGCCAGCTGCGCCGCCTCGATGAGCTGCCGCGCTACTACGCGCCTTCCGGGCGCGATGCCTACCTGCGCGGGGCGTCTTGGACCATTTTTGGCTCCATCGTGGATTTGGGCGTGCCCGTGCTTTTCCGCCTCAACGATGCCAACGCCGCCACTTTGCCCCGCAACATCGACTTCCGCCATGTGTTGGCGCCGGGCCTGTTCGCCGTATATGGCTTCCCACGCTCGCCCGTGTCGGCCTTCGCGGGGGTGCAGTTTACGCCCCAGCTGCGCCAGTTACAGGACCTGGACAGCACCACGGCCGCCCGCGCTGGCCTGACGGAAAACACCAATACCTTCCGCAATTCGCTACGCTTCAACGTGGGCCTGACTGTGGACATCCCCATCTTCCAGCTGGGCACCCGCACCGAGCCCGCCTGGCCGTCGCCCGGCCGCTGGCAGGTGGCCGAACAAGCCCGGCGCGACTCGGTGGAGATGCGCGTGCTCACCGCCCTGCGCGGCATTGTGGAAAGCAACCAGCTGGACGCGGCCACGTTCCGGGCCCGAATAAACACGGCCATTGCCCTCACCCACGAGCGCCACCGTACCGACCTGGGCTGGGCAACGCTGGGCAGCATCACGCACACCAAGGTGCTGCGCCTGCTGCATGCCGCCATCGCGGCCGATAGCCTGCGTCTGCGCCCCGACCTGGACGCGCAGGTGCGCAAGCAGTCTGCCAATGCCCCACTGCCGGTGGCCGGCCGCCTGCGCCCTTCGCCGGCCGAGGTGCGGCGCCGGACCCGAACCGCAATGCTAGCCAACAAGCAAGCCGAGAAAGAGCTGACCAGGGCCACCAAGCGTGCCAAAAAAGGGGCCAGCGACGCCGATAAAGAAGTGGCCGCCGCGCAGACAGTTGCCGCCGCGGCCGCCGCGGAGTTACAGCTGTGGAAGCGCCTCGGGGCCGACTGGGAAGCCGTAGGCCGCCCGCTGCGTCTGGCCATTCGGGTGCTGAGCCGCCGCCTGCCCCGCCTTGACCGCGAGGAATGAGGGGTGGTACCTGGCGACGTAGCTTCCGGTTGCGCGCTACTAAAAAGGCCCGCTTGCTACGTAGCAAGCGGGCCTTTTTAGTAGGCAATTTTAGCCAAGGCTTGTGCTCACGGCGTGTTCGTCACTACTTGCGTGCCTTGCGGCGCGGCCGCTTCGGCCGCTTTGTCTTTGAGGGTGCCTAGCTCGCGGCCCACTTTCTCGAAGGCGGCAATGGCCTTGTCCAGATGCGCGCGGGTGTGAGCCGCGCTCAGCTGCACCCGGATGCGGGCCTTGCCCTGCGGCACCACGGGGTAGTAGAAGCCCACTACGTAAATGCCCTCATCGAGCATTTTGGCGGCGAATTCCTGGGCCAGCTTGGCGTCGTAGAGCATGACGGGCACGATGGGGTGCTCGCCAGGCGTGATGTCGAAGCCGGCGGCCGTCATTTTTTCGCGGAAGTATTTGGTGTTCTCTTCGAGGCGGTCGCGCAGCTCGGTGCTTTCGGTCAGCAGCTCCAGCACGCGGAGCGACGCGCCCACAATGGCAGGAGCCAGCGTGTTGGAAAACAGGTAGGGGCGGCTGCGCTGACGCAGCATGTCCACAATTTCCTTGCGGCCCGAGGTGAAGCCGCCCATTGCGCCGCCCAGCGCCTTGCCCAGCGTGCCGGTAATGATGTCGACCCGGCCCAGCACGTTGCGGTACTCGTGGGTGCCGCGGCCGGTTTTGCCCAGAAAGCCCATCGAGTGGCACTCGTCAATCATCACCAGGGCTTGGTACTTGTCGGCGAGGTCGCAGATTTTGTCGAGCTGCGCGATAGTGCCATCCATCGAGAACGAGCCGTCGGTGACGATGATGCGGTGGCGCGTGCCCTTGGCCGTGGCGTCCTGCAGCTGCTTTTCCAGGTCGGCCATGTCGTTGTGAGCATAGCGGTAGCGCTGGGCCTTGCACAGCCGCACCCCGTCGATGATACTGGCGTGGTTCAGCGCGTCGGAAATAATGGCGTCCTGCTCGTTGAACAGCGGCTCAAATACCCCGCCATTAGCATCGAAAGCGGCGGCGTAGAGGATGGTGTCCTCGGTGCCCAGAAACTCGGCCAGCTTGGCTTCCAGCTCCTTATGAATATCCTGGGTGCCACAGATGAAGCGCACCGACGACATGCCGTAGCCGTGCGTATCAATGGTGTCTTTGGCGGCTTTGATGACCTCGGGGTGGGAGCTCAGACCCAGGTAGTTGTTGGCGCAGAAGTTCAGGACTTCACCGGCTTCGTTGGTTTCAATCTCGGCGCCCTGCGGCGAGGTGATGATGCGCTCCTTCTTGAAAAGGCCGGCGTCCTTGATTTCCTGAAGCTGCTGCGTGAGGTCGGGCTGGAGGGTGGCGTACATAGGCGGTGGGGTGGATTTGGGGTTGCAGTCCCAAAGATACCGTTCTACGCCGGCTGGCGTAGTCATCGGGCTCCCGCAGCACATAGCAGCCACGCGTTCGGCGGGTAGCCTGAACGAGGCAGCTCAGCAGCCACAAGCGTATACTTCTTTGCCGCACGAGCGCAACCTTCGATTGAATGCGACGTTAAGCTAATATAATTAGTTTGAAACTCCTAATAAATTTAGCTATATGAAAATCGCAGTTGACCAGGGCCAGGACAAAGGATTCCTCCCCGACGGCCGCCACACGGTCGAAATCACCGCTATCGAAGAAGGCACCAGTGAGCACCAAAACGTGCCCTTTTTCGCCGCCCGCATGGAAAACGAAGATGGTTTCGTAACGCAGCGCTTCTACAATTCCGAAGCCGGCCACCCTATCATTCTGCAGCTGTATTCCGCCGTAGGTATCAAGCCGGAAGCCGGCAAAGACCTTGACACCAAGCAACTGGTAGGCAAGCGCCTGTCGGTGGAAGTGAGCGACCATTCTTACGCCGACCCGGCCACTGGCAACGAGCGCAGCATTCGCCAGGCCACGGGCTTTCGCACTGCTTAAAGGGCATTGCCTTCCATACCCCACAAGCCGTTGCTCATGTATTTGAGCAGCGGCTTGTTGCTTTGGCCCCTAATGCTGCCCTTGCGTTCGCGCCATAAACGCCTGCACGCCCTTTCGACCGCTATCCATGAGCTGCTTTTTCTGAGCATCCGTAATGCGCTTGATTTTGGGGCTGAAATTCAGGAAATCGATGTTTACGGTGCGCTGCTGGTCGGCGGGCTGCACGGGGTTGAGGTTTTCGAGGGCCACAGTGTAGAGGGCCGCCATATAGGAGTTGAAATCCTGAATGTCGTAGGGAGCGAGCTGCTGGCGGCCGGTGGGTGCGGTATCGAGCGGAATCTGCTCGGCGCGGTCGAGGCGCAGGCCCAGGGTTTCGGGGTTGAAGACATGGCCGAGGGCATCGGGCGGACCCGTGAAGCCGGCGGGCAAGTAGCGCGGGTAGTCGAACAAATCGACGGGGTAGTTGGCCAGCAGGCCGCCATCGACGAGCACCTGCACGGGTTGGCCGGGAGCCGGGTTGCCGGTTACCACGTTGCCTTGCGCATCGAGCAGCACGGCCCGGAAATACAGCGGAATGCTCATGCTGATGCGCACGGCATCGGCCACGCGCATGGTAGGGTTGGTTTCGTAGCTGAACACCTGCACGCGCTGCTGGGTGAGGTTGGTGCCGGTGGTATAGAGGTCGCGGTACTGGCCGGGGTGCTGCTGGGCTAATTCGTGTAGCTCGCCCAAGGTAAGGTTGGGCCGTTGGGTTTTGCGGGCCACCAGCTCACTGAGATAGGCGCTGAACTCGTCGCCCCGATACCAGCCGTACTGCGTAATGAGCCGGTGCGTGCCCCCAAAAAAGATGAACCGCCCGTCGTTCAGCCGCTGCACGGGCGTAGCGTTTACTACGTCGATAATCTCACTAGCCATGTAGCCCACCGCCAGCAGCGCCGCCTGAATAGCACCCGCCGAAGTGCCGCCCACCCGCTGAATATCGCGCAGCACGCCTCGCTGCTCCAGTTCCTGCAGTGCCCCGCCGTAGGCAATGCCCCGGATGCCGCCGCCTTCCATCACCAGGTTGCGATAGGGGTGGCGCGCTATGCCCACGGGGGCTACTGTCTGCTCTTGGGCATTGCTGGGCAGTGCCAGTCCAAAAATCAGCAGACTGAGGCCAAAGCGCAGAAAAAACCGCCGGATGTTCATCCCCCAAAGATATCAGCCGGGGGCGAGGCCGCTGTTACAGCGGTTGCCGCACACCCTGCACGAACCCGCGCAGCAATTCAAACAGCTCGGGCGCAGGGTGAGCCGTGAGGCCAGGCGCGGCCGCCAGGGGCAAAAAGCCCGTCGCTTTTTCAATGAAACTATGCGTAACTGGGGCATAGGCCATGCGCCAATCGGGGAAGGCGCGCTCTTCGATGGGGCCATAGGCCAGGGTGCGCACGGCAAAGTGCCGGGGGTCGGCTTTGATGCGGGTATATAGCTGGCTTAAGGCCGGTTCCGGGCCCTCCAGCACCTGCAGGAACTGGTCGCGGGCGTAGAGCAGCAGGCCGCCCAGGAAATTGGCTTGGTTGTACTGGCGCGCCTTGCGTAGCAGGGGGGGCAGGGTTACTTCGTGCACTGCTCGCGAGGCCTGACTGCGATAAATCAGGTAGTGCAGGGAGAGTGAGTCATTCATAGCGGGGAAAGAGGTGGAAAGGGTGGCGCCGGAACGGAATGTTGCTGGATACGTTACGGTCGACGTTCCGGCTGCGGCAGTCCCGGTATCTTTGCAACACGCCCACCCCCTTAACCATTCCCCCACCTCCGCATGAGCACGACTTCCAGCGACCCCGAAACCTCCGTTTTACCCGGCTCTGTGCTGGTGATTGGCGCCTGTGGGCAGCTTGGTTTAGAGTTAGTTGCGGCCCTGCGCCAGCGTTACGCCCCGCACTGTGTGGTAGCGGCCGATGTGCGGCCGCCCAAGAACCCCGACCTGCTGGCCGGTGGTCCTTTCGAGCTGCTCGACGTGCTCGACCGTACCCGCCTTGATAAGCTCATCCGCCAGTACCGCCCCAAGCAGATTTATCACTTGGCGGCCCTGTTGTCGGCCACAGCAGAAAAAAATCCGCTCTTCGGCTGGCAGCTGAACATGGACGGCCTGCTCATTGTGCTCGAAGCTGCCGTGGCCCACGGCGTGGCCCAGGTATATTGGCCCAGCTCGATTGCCGTTTTCGGCCCCGATACGCCGCGCGATAACACGCCGCAGGTCACCATCATGAACCCCAACACGGTGTACGGCATCAGCAAGCTGGCCGGCGAGCAGTGGTGCGAGTGGTACCACCGCAAGCACGGCCTGGATGTACGCAGCCTGCGCTACCCCGGCCTCATCGGCTACAAGAGCCTGCCCGGCGGCGGCACCACCGACTACGCCGTGGACATTTACCATAAGGCCATAGCCGGCGAGAACTACGAGTGCTTCCTCGAAGAAGACACCTACCTGCCGATGATGTACATGCCCGACGCCCTCAAGGCCACGCTGGACCTGATGCACGCGCCGGCCGAGCAAATTAAGGTCCGGACCAGCTACAACCTGGGCGCCATGAGCTTCTCACCGGCCGAAATCACGGCCAGCATCCAGCAGCACGTCCCCGGTTTTGAAGTGAGCTACAAGCCCGACGGCCGCCAGCAGATTGCCAATTCCTGGCCCGCTAGCATCGACGACTCCAAAGCCCGGCAGGACTGGGGCTGGCAACCCGATTTCGACCTCGATAAGATGACGGCGGACATGCTGCTGCACTTGAAGGAGTTGCAGCTGGCGTAGCCTCTCCGCCAGCTTTGTCCGTTTGCTGTGCTAGCCCCCTGGTCGGAGGGCAACTTGCCACAGACAACAGTGGCCCGCTGAGATGCTCCTTGCCGCCAAATGTGCGCACGAATTAGCAGCAGCAAAGCGGCTGTATTTTGCCCGTAGCCAATTCATAACACCGGCGTAATTTGCTGGCAACAAGCTGCTTTCAACTTTGCGAGGCATTAAGCCTTCCTCGCAATGTCTGAAATCAATACCAAAATCACACGTCGGCAATTCGTTCGTAATTCGGCGCTGCTTACCGGCGGGGTGGCCCTGCTGCCCGGCCTGCTCACCAGCTGCAAAGACGACAGCGATGACCCGGCCATCAACTACACCGGCAACTTTGGCTTCCGGGAAGGTGTGGCCAGCTTCGACCCCTCGGCCAGCAACATCATCCTCTGGACCCGCTACACCAACGCCGACAACGAGTCCGGCGACGCCAGCGTGCGCTGGGAAATAGCCACTTCCAATGCCTTTAGCCCACTGGTGGCCAGCGGCACCGTGGCCGCCACCGCCGCTTCCGACTACACCGCTGTGGTGGACGTGCCCGGCCTCGCAGCCAACACCAAGTACTACTACCGCTTCCGCAACGAGCGTACCAAGGCCGAGTCGGTGGTGGGCGAAACCCGGACGCTGCCCACCGGCAGCCAGGCCAGCAGCGTGAAGCTGGCCGTGGTATCGTGCGCTAATTTTCAGGCTGGCCTCTTTAATGTGTACGGGGCCGTGGCCGCGTCTGATGCTGATGCGGTGGTGCACCTTGGCGACTACATCTACGAGTATGGAGCGGGCGGCTACGGCAGCACCGGCAGCACGGCCAGCCTCAACCGAGCCCACTTGCCGGCCACCGAAATTCTGAGCCTCAGCGACTACCGCACCCGCTACCGCCAGTACCGCTCCGATAAGCAGTTGCAACGGGCCCACCAGCTCAAGCCCTTCATCTGCGTGTGGGACGACCATGAGTACGCCAACGATGCCTACACCACCGGGGCCGAAAACCACCAGCCCGCCACCGAAGGCAACTTCGAAGACCGCAAGCGTGCCGCCAACCAAGCGTGGTTTGAATACCTGCCCGCTCGCACCACCGACAAAACTAAAATATACCGCCGCTTCGAGTTCGGCAACCTCATCAACCTGCTCATGCTCGACACCCGCATTGTGGGCCGCGATAAGCAGTTGAGTTTGTCCGACTACTTCAGCAGCACCGGCGTGTTCAATACGGCCGCGTTTGGCGCCGCCTGGCAAAATCCCAGCCGTTCGATGCTGGGCACCGACCAGCGCGCCTGGCTAGCCAGTGCCCTGGGAGGCAGCAGCGCCCGGTGGCAGGTGTTGGGCTCGCAGGTGCTGATGGGCAAGATGTACATCCCGGCTGAGTTGCTACCGATTATCGCGCAGCTGGTTACCGCGCCGTCTGCCACGCTGCTGGCCCAGTATAGCACAGTCGCCACCCAGCTCAGCACCATCAAGGCCCGCATTCTAGCTAATGACCCAACCGTGACGGCTGCCGAGCGCGCCCGCGTGAGCACCGTGCTGCCCTACAACCTCGACGCCTGGGACGGCTACCCCGCCGAGCGCGAAAACCTCTACGCCGCTGCTGGCAACAAGTCGCTCATTTCCCTGGCTGGCGACACGCACAACGCTTGGCACAGCGACCTTACCACCGCTACCGGCCGCCGCGCCGGAGCTGAGTTCGCTTGCTCGTCGGTGTCATCGCCGGGCTTCGAAGCGCTGCTGGCCGGCAACAGCGCCGCCATTGCCGGCTTCGAGCAATCGAACCAGTTGTTGATTGACGACCTGCAATACCTCGACGCGTCGAAGCGGGGCTACATCTTGGCCACCTTCACCGCCAGCAACGCCACTGCCGAATACCGCTACGTAGCCAGTCTGGAAACCGAAAACAGCACCACGACTACCGGGAAAACGGTGGTGGAAGTGTAACCCTGGGGTGCGCGGAAGGTTAGTAAAAGCAGCTAACAACACGTCATGCAGAGCGCAGCGAAGCATCTCGCGTGTGGTAGTAATCCTTTCCTTACGATTTGAACTACTGTCACACGCGAGATGCTTCGCTGCGCTCTGCATGACCGTTTTTTATATTATCTCGCCGCCAGTTTCCTAACCTCTGCTTGCCGCCCTTGCTGCCAGAAGGCCAGTGCCACCGCCAGGCCCGCCACGCCTTGCAGCGCCACCGTGTGCGGAGCCCCGATGTGTCGCGCTAGCCAACCAACTAGCAGCGCGCCCAGCGGCTGCACGCCTTGGAATGCCATCACATAGTAGCTCAGCACCCGGCCGCGCATGTGGTCGTCCACATTAGTTTGGATGGCCGTGTTGGTGCCCGCGATGAAGAGCATCATACCCGCCCCGCCCAGCGTGATGAACACCAGCGCCAGCCCCAGCTGCGGGCTGAGCGCAAAGGCCACAATGCTGGCGCAAAAAACCAGCGCCGCATATGTAATCAATTGCGGGCGGCGAGCTTCGGCAGGCTGCGAGGCCAGGTAAAACGCCCCTACCAACGAGCCCAGTCCCGATAGGCTATTAAGCCAGCCGTAGGTGCCGGCCGCACCGTGAAACACGTCCTTCGCAAACACCGGTAGCAACGTGCCGAAGGGCATGGCGCAAAAGCTGATGCCTGCCATGAGCAGAATCTGGCGGCGCAGGCCGGTGGCTTGGCGCAGGTAGGCCCAGCCTTCGCGCAGGCCTTCCCAGGCGCCGGGGCGGTGGGTGCGCGCCGGGCGCGGTGCAATGCGCATAAGCAGCAGCGAGGCCACCACCGCCACGAAGCTCAGGGCATTTATCACGAAGCAGGGGCCTTCGCCGAAACGTGCCAGCAGCAGCCCGGCTACCGCCGGACCCACCAGCCGGGCCAGGTTTACCATAGTCGAGTTAAGGGCGATGGCATTGGAGAGGTGGGTGCGGTCTTCCACCAGTTCAACAATTAGCGACTGCCGGGCCGGGATGTCAAACGCGTTGATGGTGCCCAGCAGCAGGCTCAGGCCTGCCACGGCCCAGGTGGCGTAGTGCCCGCTCAGCACCAGCCACGCCAGCACGCTGGCCTGCACCAGAGAAGCTATTTGGGTGATGAGCAGCACGCGGTAGCGGCTGTAGCGGTCGGCTACGGTGCCGCCGTAGGGCGCGAGCAGCAGCGTCGGAATCTGCCCACAAAACGACACCAGCCCGAGCAGAAAGGCCGAATGTGTGGCATTATACACCAGCCAGCCCACGGCCAGCCGCTGCATCCAGGTGCCAATCAGGGAAACGGATTGCCCAGCGTAGTAAAGTCGAAAATTGCGGTGCTGAAGCGAGCGGAAGGCGGTGAGCAAGGGAAGGAGCCGGCGAGTGTAACAGCGTAGAGACGCATAGTTGCGTCTCGTTGTTCGCGCTTTCCGAGAATCATTCAGGCGTCACCGTTCAACAACAAGACGCAAAATATTGTGTCTCTACGCCTGCTGCCGTGCTTCTTCTTCAGCCTGCCGGGCCTCGGCGGCGCGGTTGCCGGCCGGGCGCTGGGGCACGTTGAAGAGGAGCGACGTTGCCCACGGCACCAAGAAACAGGCGACCGTGAGCACGGTCAGGCCCACGTCGGCGGCCTCGCTGGTGAGGAAGACGCTGAAGGGATGGCCGGGTAGGAAGTGCTCCACCAGCGAGAGCATCAGTTTCAAGCCCAGCAGCGCAATGACGACGAAGGCCGCCGTTTCCAGGAAAGGGTACTTGGCCATGAGCAGCACGAAACCCTGCGCCACCAGCCGCATGGCCAGAATGCCAATGAATACGCCCGCACAAATCAGAATCAGGTTATTGGTGAAGGCCACCACCGCAAACACGTTATCAATCGAAAAAGCCAAATCCATCAGCTCAATCAGGGCCACAGTGGCCCAGAATTTTCCGAACAAGCCCAGGGTGTTGCGGTAGAACCAGCTTTTCTCTTTTTCAATCTTTTCCTCGTCGTGCGCTGGGCCGGCCTTGAAATGGTCATACACCAAATAGAGCAAATACAGCCCGCCCAATGGCTTCAAAAACCAGAACTGGATGAGGAATGACGCAAACAGGATGCACAAGCCCCGGAAGATGTAGGCCCCAAAAATGCCGTAGCGCAACGCTTTCTTGCGCTCTTCCCGGGGCAGGTCGCCCACCATGGTGGCCAACACGGCGGCGTTGTCCACCGAAAGCAGGCTTTCGATGATGACCAAGTTGCCCACGATGGCCAGGGCGGCCAGCGGGTTATTGAGGATTTGCTGGAGAGGAGCGTACATGCAGGAAAATAAAGCGGAAAATTACTGCGGCAAAAAGCGCGGACGGCGCTCCGGCTTGTCGGCCGACCAGCCAAAATCGTGGCGCAGGACGAAGGCTACGTAATTGGCACGGTCGGCGCCGCCGTTGAACTGCGTCATCCAGAGCAGCTCACCGCCCAGGTGCTTGTTGAGGATATAGCCCGCGCCGGCCCACACGCGGTTGCTGTCAAAGGGGTTTTCCTGGTCGCTGATGCGGATTTCGTCCTTAATTGTGGCGTACCACTTGGGGCTTTCCAGGGTCTTAGGGCCCAGCGGCAGGCGCAGCGAGGCCAGGTAGCGGAAGCGCAGCCGGAAGTCGCCGGGCGTCCACCGCTCCTCGATGCGGTAGCGGTGCAGCAGGCGGGCCCGGCCCAGCTTGTTGTTCACAATGACTTGCTGGTAGAGGCGGTTTTCGCGGTTGTCGGCTTTTTTGGTTTGCTCGGCGTTGGTGTAGGGCTGCAGCTGGAGGTACATGTAGCCAGCAGCCACCGACATGGGCAGGCTTTTGAGGTTGTATTGCAGGTTGGCCAAGCCCAGCAGCAGGCGTTTGTCGGTGAGGCCATTGTAGGCGCGGTACTGTGCCCCCAGGTTGATATCGAACCGCTCACTGAGCGAGTAAGTGCCCGTGTATTGCAGCCAGCCGTTGTATTTGCCCCGGTTCTGGGCGTGGGTTGGGCCTGCCAGCAGTGCGAGGCAGGCGAAAAGCAGGAGAATATTTTTCATCTGGGATGTGGGAATTGGACCGCACGGGGCGGGTGGGTTGAGGGTTGTAGCGTGGACTCTGCGAGCCCGCGCATTGGCAGGAGAGGTTGTTCACGCGAGGCGCGGACTCGCAGAGTCCACGCTACAGATGTTACACCGGCACCACGCCCAGCAGCAGGCACACCACTAGCATCACCAGCACGGTGCCGCAGGCCCACTTCAGGGTGAAGCGCTGGTGGTCACCGAAGTCGACGCCAGCTAGGCCGGCCAGCAGGTAGGTGGAGGGCACCAGCGGGCTTAGCAAGTGTACCGACTGGCCCAGCAGCGAGGCTCGGCCCATAGCCTCCACGCTCACCCCAAACTGGCTGGCGGCCTTGGTCACGAGCGGCAGGATGCCGAAGTAGTAGGCGTCGTTGCTCATGAAAAAGGTGAACGGCGCGCTGGTGAGGCCCGTGAGAATGGGCAGGTGCGGCCCCAGCGAATTAGGAATCAGCGTCACGATGGTTTGCGACATGGCATCCACCATTTTGGTGCCGGCCAGAATGCCGGTGAAAATGCCCGCCGCGAACACCATGCCTGCCACAATCACGGCGTTGCCGGCGTGGGCATTCAGGCGGCCGCGCTGCTCGCCGAGCCGCGGGTAGTTGATGAGCATGCCCATTGCAAAGGCCACCATAAAGAGCACCGGCAGCGGCACCACGTCCATGAACAAGCCCACCAGCAGCGCCAGCGTGAGCAGTGCATTCAGCCACAGTAGCCTGGGGCGACGCAAACTCAGGTCCTCGTGGTTAGCTTCGGCCACCAGGGCGTTGGCTTCTTCGGTGATGACGATGATGCCCAGGCGGGCGCGCTCCCGCTTGCCGAAGATGTAGGCCACGAAAATAATCCAGCCCGCCGCCACTATCATGGCCGGAATGAGGGGCGTGAACACCTGCGAGCTATCCAGATGCAGGGCCGAGAGCACCCGCGCCGTGGGACCGCCCCAGGGCAGAATGTTCATCACGGCACTGGCCAGAAAGGCGGTGGCCGTGAGGATGAGCGGGTTCATTTTAAGGCGACGGTAGAGCGGCAGCATGGCCGCCACCACAATGATGTAGGTAGTGGTGCCGTCGCCATCCAACGATACCGACAAAGCCAGGATGGCCGTGCCGATGACGACTTTGAGCGGGTCGCCGCCCACCACTTTCAGAATCTTGGCCACGATGGGGTCGAACAGGCCCGCGTCGGTCATGATGCCGAAGTACATGATGGCGAAGATGAGCATGATGCCCGTGGGCGCGATTTTCTTCACCCCGTCCAGCATCATGTCCCCGATTTCGGCCCGAAAACCGCCGAGTAGGGCAAACACGATGGGAATCAGAATCAGCGCCGTCATGGCAAACATGCGCTTCGACATGATGAGGTACATGAACGTACTAATCATCAGGAATCCGAGGAGAGAGAGCATTGGGTGGGATTTGGGGAAGGAGGGAGGCCCGGGCCAGCCGGCGGCGGGGTATTGATGCCGCGAAGTAGCCCGACGATTTAGAATACATTTGGAAGAAATTGGCTTTTGCCAAAAAAACGTTTGCGGCGGGACCAGACGACCCGTAGCGTGGACTCTGCGAGTCCGCGCATCGCCAGGACCACCCGCTCCGGCGCGGACTCGCAGAGTCCACGCTACATCCCA
>Ga0265780_10003011_pt1 | contig 22448 bp, 17 predicted proteins | sample P1T30metagenome_FD_192432 | JGI IMG/M metagenome (GOLD analysis project Ga0265780, IMG submission 192432) | Plant litter microbial communities from East Loma Ridge, Irvine, California - P1 T30 | ecosystem: Environmental > Terrestrial > Plant litter > Unclassified | place: USA: California...
GTTCATGAAGCGCTCGAGATACAGCGCCGTCATGTCGATATGGTCCGGATTGTCGAACCAGTCCTGCGAACGCAGGCGGCGTACTGGCGTCGTGGTGTCTTTGCTCATGTCGTCACTCGCTTCCGTCTTCATGGTCAGGCACCGTACCAGCCGGCGTCGACATAGTAATCACGCCCGGTGCAGCGCGCCGCGTTGTCGGACGCGAGGAACAGCGCCATCGCCGCCACGTCCTCGATCAGCACGCGCTCGCGCAGGCACTGGGACGCAAGGATGTGCGCTTCGCCTTCCGGTGTATGCCAGCGCTCCTGGCGCGGCGTCATCACGGAGCCGGGCACGATGCAGTTGACGCGGATGCGGCCTGGCCCCAGGTCGCGGGCCAGGCCGCGGGTCATCCCTTCAATGGCTGCCTTGGCCGTCATGTACAGGCTCAGTTCGGGCAGGGCCAGGTGCCAGGAGATGGAGCCGAAATTCAGGATCGCACCACCGCCGGCGGCGGCCATGCCGGGCGCCACGGCCTGGGCGCAGAAATACTGGTGGCGCAGGTTGACGGCCATGCGCTCGTCCCAGTAGGCCGGCGTGACCTGCGCGACCGTGTGGCGGTCGTCATTGGCGGCGTTATTGACCAGCACATCGACGTGGCCGACCTCGGCCATCTTTGCAGCCAGCAGTTCCAGGTTGGTCAGGTCGCAGGCGATGAACTTTGGCGGCAGCGCACTACCCGCCAACGACGCTTCCACTGCACGCGCCGGCGCTTCGGCGATGTCGAAGAAAAATACCTGCGCGCCCTGCCCGGCAAACGCCGCCACGATGCCGGCGCCGATGCCGCTGCCGCCGCCGGTGACCAGCACGCGCTTGCCGGCAAGGCTCGGATACGTCGCGAATGGCGCGGCCTGGGCGCCTGCGCCCGGATTGGTATTCATGGTGTTGTTCCTCGTATTGAATCGAATAAGGTAGGATCAGGCGAGGCCGCGCCGGGCCAGGTTACGGTACAGGGCGCGCACGCCGAACGTCCACGGTGCAATCGCATCCGCGTACTGGACGTGGTTGACCAGCGTCCCGAGCTGCGGGCTGGCGATGCTGACCCGGTCGCCAAGATGGTGCGTGAAACCGGCGCCGGCGGCGTCGCGGTCCTTGATGGGTGAAAACATGGTGCCCAGGAACAGCATCAGGCCGTCCGGGTACTGGTGGTGGCGCCCGATGGTCTGGCGCACGAGGTCGAGCGGGTCGCGGCTGATTTCCCGCATGTGGCTGACGCCGGCGAGCGTGAACGCGTCGTCCGCGCCCTCGATGCGCAGGCTGACGTCGGCCTGGCGCACGGTGTCGATGGTAAAGCTGGCGTCGAACAGGCGTATGAAGGGGCCGATCGCGCAGGAACCGTTGTTGTCCTTGCATTTACCCAGCAACAGGGCGCTGCGTCCCTCGATATCGCGCAGGTTGACGTCGTTGCCGAGCGTGGCGCCCACCACGGTGCCGCGGCTGTTCACGGCGAGCACGATTTCGGGCTCCGGATTGTTCCAGTGCGACTCGCGCAGGATGCCGACATCGGCCCCGAACCCGACCGCCGACATCGGCTGCGACTTGCTGAAAACTTCGGCGTCCGGCCCGATGCCCACTTCCATATACTGCGACCAGATGCCGCGCGCAATCAGCGCTGCCTTCAGCGCCTCGGCCGCGGGCGAGCCCGGACGGATGGTCGACAGGTCCGAACCGATGGTGGCCTGCATCTCGGCGCGCAGGTCGCTGGCACGGGCGGCGTCGCCGCCGGCCTGTTCTTCGATGACGCGTTCGAGCAGGCTGACGGCAAACGTCACGCCGCAGGCCTTGATGGCTTGCACGTCGCAGGGCGCGAGCAGGCGCGGCAATGCCGCGTCAGGGGTGCTGGCGAGCGCATTCGCCATCAATGCGCCCACCGGCCCGAGCGATTCGCCGGCTGCCGTGCGCACCAGATCCAGCAGGTCGTCGCGCTCGAACAGGTCGGATACCGTGGGCGCGTGCGCCGTGATATCAACCACGTCGCCATGGCGCACGACCACCACCGACGGGCCGTCGACCGCACCACCGCGCCAGACGCGCCCCACCAGCAGCGCGCCGTCCAGGTCGTCCGGCAGCCACGCGTTGATTGATTCCTGCATGGTCATTTCTCCAGACTTGGTTTGATTACCGGCGCGAAGCACGGGTGGCGACGTCGACCCAGACGGCCAGCGTCAGGATGCAGCCCTTGACGATCATCTGCCAGTAGGCATCGACGTCGAGCATCGACATGCCGTTGTCCAGGCTGGCCATGACCAGCGCGCCGATGAGGGCGCCGTGCACCGTTCCCGAACCGCCGCGCATCGACGTGCCGCCGATGAAGCAGGCGGCGATTACATCAAGCTCGGCAGTGGTGCCGGCCGATGGCGAACCGGCCGCCAGGCGCGCGGTATTGATGACGCCGGCCAGCGCGCACATCAGGCCCATCAGGCCGAAAATCCACAGTTTGACAGCCCGCACGTTGATGCCCGAAAGGCGCGTCGCTTCCAGATTGCTGCCCACCGCATACACGCGGCGGCCGAACACGGTCTGGTTGGCCACGTAGCTGAAAATGCCCAGCAGCACCAGCAGGAGCAGCACCGGGAATGGAATGCCCTCGTAATCGTTCACCGTGCGGATGAAGGCGAACAGCACCAGCCCGATGATGCCCAGGCGCAGGCCATCCTGCCAGCCGGCCGGGCGTGGCAGGCCGTGCCGCGCCAGGTTGGTGCGCGAACGCCAGGTCAGCAGGCAGGCCACCGCCATCAGGAGCACGCCAAGCCCGACGCCAAGGACGTCCGGCAGGTAGCCCTGCCCCAGGTTCACCATCTCGTTCGACACCGGCGCGATGGTGCTGCCACCAGTGACGCCCAGCACGATGCCGCGGTAGGCCAGCATGCCCCCTAGCCCGACAATAAACGAGGGAATCCCCGCATAGGCGACCAGCACGCCATTGAACATCCCCAGCAACAGGCCGGACAGCAGCACGATGAACAGCGTCAGCGGCAGAGGCAGGTGGTGCGTCACATCGAGCACCGCCGCGGCGCCGCCTAGCAGGCCCAGCAATGAGCCCACCGACAGGTCGATTTCCCCGGCGATGATGACGAAAGACATGGCGCAGGCCAGGATGCCGGTGACCGCCATCTGGCGCATCAGGTTGGACAGGTTGCGCGGCGAGACGAAGCCGCCTCCCGTGCGCCAGCTGAAGAACACCCAGATCAGGGCGATGGCAATGAGGAGTGCGACGATTTTATATTGCGCGAATTTTTGCTTGATGAGGCTGAGGTTCATGTCGTTGCCTGGTCGATTGCCGCTGCGAGCAGCATTTCCTGGGTCAGTTCGTGGTTGATGAAGTCGCCTCGCAGCCGGCCTTCGCCCATCACCAGCACGCGGTCGGCAATGCCGATCACTTCGGCCAGTTCGGACGAGACCATGATGATCGCCACACCGCGCCCGGCCAGTTCGAACATCAGCTTGTAGATTTCGTATTTGGCGCCGACATCGACGCCGCGGGTAGGTTCGTCGAGGATCAGCACCTGGGGCGCCGTCAGCAGCATCTTGGCCAGCACCGCTTTTTGCTGGTTGCCGCCGGACAGGCTGGTAATCGGCAGGAAGGGGCTGGCGGCGCGCAGGCCGATGCGCGTGATTTCCTCGCGCACGGCGCGCAGTTCGCCGGCGCCGTCGATGCGCAGCACCGAGGAACCGTGCGCAAACTGGTCAAGCACCGACAGCGTGATGTTCTGGCCCACGTCCAGGTCGCGCACGATGCCGTGCTGCTTGCGGTCTTCCGGCACCATGGCGAGACCGGCGCGGATGGCTTTCAGCGGGGTGCTGGTGTCGATCTTCTTGCCATGCAGCCAGACTTCGCCTTCCATGCGGCCTTGCCACGAGCCGAACAGCGCCGACACCAGTTCGGTGCGCCCTGCTCCCACCAGCCCGGCAATGCCGAGGATTTCACCGCGCCGCAAGCTGAACGACACGTCGTCGACGCGTTTTCTCAGCGGGCGTTCAGGGTCGTAGCAGGTGATATGGCGCGCCTCAAACACGTTCTCGCCGAGTGCGTGCTCCTGTTTCGGATACAGCTGCGTCAGCTCGCGCCCGACCATTTGCGTGATGATGTTCCTGACGTCCAGCTGGGCCATCGGCGTGGTGGCAATGTGCTTGCCGTCGCGGATGACCACGATGGTGTCGCAGATCGCCGCCACTTCGTCGAGCTTGTGCGAGATGTAGACGCAGGCCACGCCCTTGGCTTTCAGGCCACGGATGATGTCGAGCAGCACTTCGATCTCGGAGGTCGTCAGCGACGACGAAGGCTCGTCGAGGATCAGCAGCTTGGCCTTCTTGTTGAGGGCCTTGGCAATTTCGATCAGCTGCTGGTGGCCGCCGCCGTAGTGCGACACCGGCAGCACCACGTTGACGTCGAACAGCTTGAGTTCGGCCAGGAGTTCCTCGGCGCGGCGGTTCATCGCAGGATAATCCATGCGCCCGCCAGGCAAGGTGATCTCGTTGCCGAGGAAAATATTCTCGGTGACCGTCAGCTCGGGCACGAGCATCAGTTCCTGGTGGATGATGATCAGGCCGGCCGCTTCGGTGTCGCGGATCGAGGCTGCGCGCAGGGGCTGGCCCTGCCACAGGATCTCGCCGTCCCAGGTACCGTAAGGATAAACCGCCGACAAGACCTTCATGAGGGTCGATTTGCCGGCGCCGTTCTCGCCACAAAGGCCGATGCACTCGCCCGGCTGGATGGCCAGGTCGATGCCATCGAGGGCCGCCACACCGCCGAAGCGTTTGACGATGCCCTTCATTTCAAACAAATACTCTGACATACCGCGCGCTTATTTGCCGGCCAGTTGCGCCTGGGTATAGAAACCGTCGGTGACAAGCAGGTTGACATTCGCCTTGGTCAGCGCGGTCGGTTTCAGCAGCAGGCTGTCGACTTGCTTGAGGCCGTTGTTGCTCTGGGCATTGTAGGCCGGCTTTTCATTGCGCACCAGCTGGACGGCCAGTTTGGCCGCTTCCGTGGCGATTTGCTTGATCGGCTTGTAGACCGTCATCGCCTGCGTGCCGCCGATGACGCGCTTCACCGCCGCCAGGTCGGCATCCTGTCCGGACACGGGCACCTTGCCAGCCAGTTTCTGTGCATTCAGCGCCTGGATCGCGCCGCCGGCGGTACCGTCGTTCGAGGCGACGATGGCGTCGATCTTGTTGTTGTTGGCGGTCAGCGCGTTTTCAACGATCGACAGCGCTTCGGCCGGGCTCCAGTCCTTGACCCATTGCTGGCCGACGATCTTGATGTCGCCCTTGTCGACCAGCGGCTGCAGCACGGCCATCTGGCCTTCGCGCAGGATCTTGGCGTTGTTGTCGGTCGGCGCGCCTCCGAGCATGAAGTAATTGCCCTTCGGTTTCAGCGCGGTGATGCTGCGCGCCTGCATTTCGCCAACCTGCTTGTTGTCGAAGGAGATATAGGCGTCGACGTCGGCGTTGAGGATCAGGCGGTCGTAGGAGACGACCTTGATCTTCGCTTTTTTCGCTTCGCGGATGGTGTTGTTCAGGACCGTCGCGTTGTACGGGACGATGACCAGCACATCGACGCCACGGGAAATCAGGTTTTCGATCTGCGCGATCTGGCGCTGCTCGCTGGCGTCGGCCGACTGGACGAACACTTCGGCGCCCATGCCCTTGGCGGCGGCGGTGAAATAGTCACGGTCGCGGGCCCAGCGCTCGACCCGCAGGTCGTCGATCGAAAAGCCGATTTTCGGGTTCTTGGCGTCGGCGTGAGCGGCGCCGGTGGACAATGCCATGACGGCGGCAGCGATGGCGATGCGCAAAATATTCTTCACAGATTTGTCTCCAGATTGGTGTTATTGTCGATCCGGTGTTACCGAGAGGTTTCCCGGGTCCAAGATTCGTCCGAGAATGGTGCTCGGACTCGCCGCCGGGCGCAATTATGAAATTGACCAGATGGCTTTATGATTAAGCGTTTTGTGCCAGTGCGCGGTCTTGCCAGGCGCGCGGCGTGCAGCCCAGCTCGCGTTTAAATACAGCGTGCATATACTGCACCGACGTAAAGCCGCAGCTGAGGGCCACTTCGGCGATCGTGGCGGTAGAGCTCGACAGCAAGGTGGTGGCGGCATCGAGCTTGAAGCGCAGGATTTCGTCGTGCACGCTGGTATTGCGCTCCTGGCGGAAGTGCGACTCGAGCGCCGAGCGCGACAGCCCGACATAATCGGCCACCTGCCCGGTCTTGATGCCCTGGCACGCGTATTGACGGATGAAATGGCGCGCGCGCATCACATGCGGATCGCGCGCCGGCTCGTGCAAGCTCGACGCCTGCGCATTCACGCCCTCGCCGGGCACCAGGATGCGCACCGGGCCGGGATGGGCGCCGTGCAGCGTCTGGTCGAGCAGCCTCGCGGCCGTGCGGCCGATGTCGCGGGCGCCCTGGATGACGGAACTGAGGGGGATGCGCGTCAATACGCGCGCCAGCGGATCGTTGTCGATACCGACGAGCGCCACCTGTTCCGGGACCGCGATGCCGGCCAGGCTGCAGGCCTGCAGCAGCTGGCGCGCCCGGGCGTCGGTGACGGCAATGATGCCGATGGGTTTTGGCAGCGCACGCAGCCACGCCACCTGCTCGTCCACGGCGGCATCCCAGGACGGCGCACTGGTGCTGCGGCCCCGGAAGATTTCGGCGTCCATGCCGTCGCCCCGCATCAGCGCGCTGAAGGCATCCTCGCGCTCGCGTGCCCAGCGGTTGCCCGGCGCTTCCGGCAGGCTGAACAACGCAAAGCGGGACAGGCCGGCGTCGATCAGATGCTGGTGCGCCAGCCTCACCAGGCTCGCGTTGTCGGTCGCGACATACGGCACGCCGGCCGGATAGGCGCGGGGGTCGGCGTACGAGGCGCCCACCGCCACGACCGGAATACGGCTGTGGGCCAGCGCCTGCGCCACTGCCGGATCGTCGAAGTCGGCAATGATGCCCTCGCCCTGCCAGTGTTCGATGCCGGCCAGGCGCAGCCGGAAATCCTCTTCGAAATACAGCTCCCAGGCCGAGCGCGTGCCCTTCAGGTAGGCGGCGACGCCGGCCATGACCTCGCGGTCAAAGATCTTGTTGCCGTTGAAGAGCAAGGCGATGCGGTGCGATTTTGGCTGGTTCATTGCTGGCGAATGCATGAATCGATGTGCAGGAATGATAAGAGTGTGACATGCCAGCGTCAACTGCGGGTGAATATCGGTTGGTACGCAATGGATCGACTGGCCGGCCCGGCATGCAAAAAACCCCTGGGATCAGGGGTTGGCTTGAAGAACGTGGTTGACGCTGGGCGGGATCGACGTTTCCAGCTCGCGCAGCCGCGCCCGCATCGCGCGCTCCGCCTGCCAGCGCACGCTGTCGTCGCGCACCACGGCGACGATGCCGGCCATCTGTCCGGCGGCATCGCGCAGCAGCGCGACGGAGAAGGCAATCGACAGCGGCTTGCCTTCCTTGTGCAGCGCCGGCACGCGCAGCACCTCGCTGCCGTAGCGCGTCGTGCCCGTCGCAAGCGTCTTGTGGAAACCGTCCCAGTGACGCTGGCGCTGCGCCTGGGGGATGATCAGGTCGAGGGACTGGCCGTGCGCATCCTCTGCGGTGAAGCCGAAGATGCGCGTCGCCGCGGCGTTCCAGAACACGATCGTGCCGCCGGCGTCGCAAACGACCATGCCGTCGCCGCAGGCCTGCACGATCTGCGCGAAATCGAGCGCGTTCTCCATGGCGCGCCCTCAGACCACGCGCTGTTCGTGCAGTGCCGCGATCTGCTGGTCGCTGTAGCCCATGCCGGCCAGGATCTCGTCGGTGTGTTCGCCCAGCAGCGGCGAGCCCTTGATCTCCACCATCATGTCGGAGAACTTGATCGGACTGCCCACCGTCAGGTACTTGCCGCGTTCCTTGTGGTCGACCTCGGCGATGGTGCCGCTGGCGCGCAGCGACAGGTCGTTGGCCAATTCCTTCATCGACAGCACCGGTGCGCACGGGATGTGGAACTTGCGCAGGATATCGACCGCCTCGAACTTGGTCTTGTCGGCCAGCCACGTTTCGATGGTGGCGAAGATGTCGAAAATCTTGTCCTGGCGCGCCGCCGCGGTCATGTAGGCGGGATCGTCGATCCATGCTTCCTGGCCGATGGCGCGGCAGATCGGCGCCCAGGCGTGGCCCTGGATGGTGAAATAGATGTAGGCGTTCGGGTCGGTCTCCCAGCCCTTGCACTTGAGCACCCAGCCAGGCTGCCCGCCCCCGCCCGCATTGCCGCCGCGCGGCACAACGTCGGAGAAGGTGCCGTGTGGATACTGCGGATATTCTTCCAGGTAGCCGACCCGGTCCAGGCGCTGCTGGTCGCGCAGTTTCACGCGGCACAGGTTGAGCACGCTGTCTTGCATCGACACCGCCACTTTCTGACCCTTGCCCGACATATCGCGCCCGCGCAACGCGGTCAGGATGCCGATGGCCAGGTGCATGCCGGTGTTGCTGTCGCCCAGCGCGGCAGCGGAGACGGTCGGCGGGCCGTCGTCGAAGCCGGTGGTCGAGGCGGCGCCGCCGGCGCACTGCGCCACGTTTTCGTAGACCTTCAGGTCTTCATAATGGTGGCCGTCGCTGAAGCCTTTTACGGATGCGACGATCATGCCCGGGTTGAGCGTCTTGATGTGCTCCCATGTAAAACCCATCCGGTCGAGGGCGCCGGGACCGAAGTTTTCCACCAGCACATCGGACTCCTTGATCAGTTTGGTGAGAATGTCCTTGCCTTCCTGCGTCTTGGTGTCGAGCGTCAGCGAACGTTTATTGCTGTTGAGCATGGTGAAATACAGGGCGTCGACGCCGGGGATGTCGCGCAGCTGTGAACGGGTGACGTCGCCGGAACCGGGCCGCTCCACCTTGATCACATCGGCGCCGAACCAGGCCAGCAGCTGGGTGCAGGCCGGCCCGGCCTGGACGTGGGTGAAGTCGATGATCTTGATGCCTTCCAATGGTTTGCTCATGATGCGGTCTCCTTGATGGCTGATTGAATGCGGATAGCTGGTCACTTCGTTCCCCTGGTCATCGCTCGCATTGCTCGCGATCACTCCCCGCGCAGGCGGGGACCCATCTCCCCTTGATCGAAGTGGCGAACGATGCGTCTGACGCATGCGTGCTATAGGTCCCGGCCTGCGCGGGGATGGCGTTAAACGATTATTTTTTCGCCGCCGTCTGCGGATTGAGCTTGGTCAGCCGCCCGCTTTCGGTGCCCGCCGTCTCGTCGATCACCGCGTTGATCAGCGCCGGCTTGCAGGCTGCGATGGCTTCCTGCAGCGCGCGCGTCAGCTCTTCCGGCGTCGTAGCGTGGTAGCCGATGCCGCCGAAGGCCTCGATCATCTTGTCGTACCGGGCATTCTTGACGAACACGGTCGGCGCCACATCGACGCCCCCGGTAGGATTCACATCCGTGCCGCGGTACACGCCATTGTTGTTGAATACGATGGTCGTGACGGGCAGGTTGTAACGGCAGATGGTTTCCAGCTCCATGCCCGAGAACCCGAACGCGCTGTCGCCTTCGATGGCCACCACGGGCTTGCCGCTGACGACGGCGGCGCCGATCGCATACCCCATGCCGATCCCCATGATGCCCCACGTGCCGGAGTCGAAACGCTTGCGCGGCTGGTACTGGTCGATGATGCTGCGCGCGAAATCGAGCGTGTTGGCGCCCTCGTTGACGAGGTTGATGTCCGGATGCGCCTTGAGCACGTCGCGGATGGCGCGCAGCGCGCTGTGAAAATTCATCGGCGCCGGATTGCGGTCCAGCAGCGCGGCCATCTTGGCGAGGTTCTGTTCCTTGCGCTGGGCAATCGCGTCGAGCCACCCGGCGCCAGGGCGCGGAATGCCGGCGCCCGTCCAGCCGTCCAGCAGCGCCGCCACGCAGGAGCCGATGTCGCCGATGACAGGCGCGGCGATGGCGACATTGCTGTCGATCTCGGTGGGGGCGATATCGACCTGCACGAACTGTTTCGGCTGGCCCCAGGTCTTGCCCTTGCCGTGCGCCAGCAGCCAGTTCAGGCGCGCGCCGACCAGCACCACGACATCCGCCTCGGCCAGCACGTAGGAGCGCGCGGCCGATGCGCACTGCGCGTGCGTGTCGGGCAACAAACCCTTGGCCATCGACATCGGCAGGTAGGGAATGCCGCTTTGCTCCACCAGCGCGCGGATGCCGGCATCGGCCTGCGCGTAGGCGGCGCCCTTGCCCAGCAGGATCAGCGGCTTCTTCGCCCCCTTCAGCAGCGCCAGCGCGCGCGCGACAGCGTCCGGGGCCGGAATCTGGCGCGGCGCGGGGTCGACCACCTTGATCATCGAGCTTTTTGCGTGGCTGGTTTCCAGCGTTTGCGCCAGCAATTGCGCCGGCAAGTCGAGGTAGACGCCGCCCGGCCGCCCCGAGACGGCCGCGCGGATAGCACGCGCGACGCCGATGCCGATGTCTTCGGCCTTGTTGATGCGGTAGGACGCCTTGGCATACGGGCGGGCCGCGGCCAGTTGATCCATCTCTTCGTAATCGCCCTGCTGCAAATCGACGATCTCGCGCTCGCTCGAGCCGGAGATGAGGATCATCGGGAAGCAGTTCGTGGTGGCGTTGGCCAGCGCGGTCAGGCCGTTCAGGAAGCCCGGCGCCGACACGGTCAGGCAGATGCCCGGCCGCTGCGTGATGAAGCCGGCGATGGCGGCGGCGTTGCCGGCGTTCTGTTCATGGCGAAAGCCGATGAAGCGCAAGCCTTCGGCCTGGGCCAGGCGCGCCAGGTCGGTGATCGGGATGCCGACCAGCCCGAAGATGGTGTCGATGTCGTTCTCTTTCAGCGCATCGATTACCAGGTGGAAGCCGTCGGTGACTTCCAGCGCGAGTTGATGGGTCATGGATGTCTCCGTTATGATTGTTCAAGGGAAAAAGCCGGCGCTCTGCACTGAAATCATCGTAGTCGGATGCCCTGATCTGGATCATTGACCAAGGTCAAGATTCGCAGCATGATGGCGCGACAACCAAAAGTCACTCCAGGCAGCCATGACGCATATCGCGAACCACCCCGAGCGCAACATCATCCGCGTGCAGCTCAAGCAGAACGTCGTACTGAAAACCCTGGGCGACAGCGAAATGGCGGCGCTCGAACCGCACCTGACGGTGGTCAACCACCAGAAAGGCGACATGCTGCAGCACCAGGGCGTGGCGGAAATGGAGCAATACTTCGTGCTCGACGGCATCCTCAAGCGGCTCGTCACCAACCACGAAGCGAAGGAAATGATCCTGCGCTTCTCGTCCGAGCGCGATATCGAAACCACCTACGCGGCGTGGTGCCTGAAAATGCCCACGCCGTACAGCATCGTCTGCGTGACCAAGGCGCGCGTGGCCAGCATGCCGCTGGCGCAATGGGTGGCATTCCTGGAGAGCCACAACGCCGGCAAGCGCGCTTTCGAGTATGAAGTCATGAACCTGATGAGCGGCATCATGGCGCACACCATCACCCTGCACCTGCTCGACGCGCCCGGACGCGTGCACCGCTTCGTGCGCAAGTTTCCCGAGCTGTTCGACCGCCTGCCCAAGAAGGAACTGGCGGCCTACCTGAACCTGTCGCCGGAAACCCTGAGCCGCCTCAAGCACCAGGGCAAAATCTGACGCCGGCGCGTTCAATCGAACGCGCCGCACTCCCCTTTTATAATGCAGGTGGATTTCACCATTCACTCGGGGAGCAAGGGCATGACTCGCATCGACGACAGCGCAGCGCCACCACCCGCATCGGGCTTTTCATTCAGGGCACTCATCGCACTGCTGTTCCAGCTGCGCCTGCGCGACAGGCTGAGCGCCGCCAACCGCGACGACGGCGCCCACCACTGGGGCTTGTGACGGCTAGTTGACCATCCGCGCGGCGGTGGTCCCGGCATTCCCGGGCAGCAGGCCGGCGTCGGCGGTTTCCGGGATGCCGCACGACGCTTCAATGAAGCGCTTGCGCATGGGCTTGAGCACCCACCAGGCCAGGACGGCCGCCACCGCGTTCATGCCGCAGCCGATGAAGAACACCGCTTCCCAGCTGCCGCTGGCGGCGGTGATCACGCTCGACAGTGGCACGAAGATCGACGCCGTGCCCTTGGCGGTGTACATCAGGCCGGCGTTGCCCGCGGCATTACGGGTGCCGAAGGTGTCCGCCGTGGTGGCCGGAAACAGGCTATAGATTTCGCCCCACGCAAAGAACACCAGGCCGGTGAGGATCACGAACATGATCGGGTCGCGCCCGAAGTAATACAGCGCGATGATGCCGACGGACTCCAGCGCGAAAGCGATGAACATCGTTTTTTCGCGGCCGATCTGGTCCGACACCCAGCCAAAGAACGGGCGCGTCAGGCCGTTCAGCACGCGGTCGATGGCCAGCGCGAACGTCAGTGCCGGCAGGATCATGCCCATCACATTGAACTTGACGCCGTCGATGGCGAAGTCCTTGGCGATGGGCGCCATCTGCGCGGTGGCCATCAGGCCGCCCGCCGCGACCAGCACGAACATCACGTACATGACCCAGAACACCGGCGTGCGCACCATCTGCGACGGCGTGAAGTCGACCGTGGTTTGCAGCACCTTGGGATTGGTCTTGCGCGCCACCTTGCCGGCCTGCTGGGGCGGCCGCGCCATCATCAGCGCCAGCAGGATCACGACGAGACCCTGGCCGATGCCAAAATAGAGGAAGGTATCGGCATAGCCGCGGCTTGCGATCATCGATGAAATCGGGATGATGGTGGCGGCCGAGCCGGCGCCGAAACCGGCGGCGGTGAGGCCGGCCGCCAGCCCGCGCCGGTCGGGGAACCATTTCAGCGCCGAGCCCACGCAGGTGCCGTACACCGCCCCGGCGCCCACGCCGCTGACGGCGGCGCCGATGTAGAGCACGGTCAGCGTCGAGGCGTAGGCGTTCATGACCCAGCCGAGCGCGCACAGCAGGCCACCGAACAGCACTACGGGGCGCGGCCCCCATTTGTCCACCGCCCAGCCTTCGAGCGGCACCAGCCAGGTTTCGGTCAGGATGAAAATGGTGAAGGCCACCTGGATGGCTGCTTTCGACCAGCCGTGCGCTTCGGACAGCGGGTTGACGAACAGCGTCCAGCCATATTGCAGGTTGGCGATCATGGCCATGCAGATGATGCCCATGACCAGTTGCATCCAGCGAAACGACGCTGGTCTTTCGGATACCGGGGTAGCGGTTTTCATGCAATGTCTCCTCTGGTTTTGATTTTATTTTTTTGCACGGCGAGGGGGATGGCGCGTCACGCCGGTGCGGTGGCACGGGCGCGCTGGCGCGAGGAAGCGGGAGGACCGGCCGCGTGCGGGCGCGGACGGGTGGCGTTGCGATGGGCGGGTTCGCTCATGGCCGGGTCTCCTGGTGTTGGTGCACCGTCGCGGCCGTGAAGGATACGGAGGCCGGGCACTGGAACGATTCTCGAAGATTGGCTTTTTCGGCTCCTTGACCGCGGTTAAGATTCGAAAATGTCATCAAACTGGCGCCATCGCGCCGTCCGGAACCGGCCGTGGAGCGGCGTCAGATGACGCGGCTGGCCCGCAAGGCGGCAACCTGCGCGGCGCTGTAGCCCAGTTCGGCCAGCACTTCTTCCGTGTGCTCGCCCAGCAAGGGCGAGCGGCGCACGTCGGTGGGGCTGGCCGACAGCTTGATCGGATTGCCGACCGTGAGGTAGGGCCCGCGTTCGGGATGGTCCACCTCGACCACCGTGCCGCTCGCGCGCAGCGCCGGGTCCTCGGCGATTTCTTTCATCGAGAGGATCGGCCCGCACGGAATGTCGTCGCGGTTGAGGATGGCCATTACGTCGAACTTCGACAGCGTCCGGCTCCATTCCTCCACCGCGGCGAACACTTCCTTCAGGCGCGGCAGGCGCGCGCGCGGGGTGGCGAAATCGGGATGCGTGATCCAGTCGGTGCGCCCGACCAGCGCGCAGATGGCCGGCCACACCGCGGCCTGGGCGATGAAATAGATATACGCGTTCGGATCGCTCTCCCAGCCCTTGCACTTGAGGATGGCGCCGGGCTGGCCGCCGCCGGAAGCATTGCCCGCGCGCGGCACGGCGCCGCCGAAATCGCCGTCGGAAAATTGCGGATACTCCTCCATGACGCCAGTGCGTGCGAGCCGCTGCTGGTCGCGCAGTTTCACGCGGCACAGGTTGAGCACCGCGTCCTGCATGGCTGTCTGCACGCGCTGCCCGCGCCCGCTGCTGTTGCGCTGGTAAAGCGCGGTGACGATGCCCAGGGCCAGGTGCAGGCCGCTGCCGCTGTCGCCGATCTGGGCGCCGCTGACCATCGGCGGGCCATCGTCGAAACCCGTGGTCGACGCCGAGCCGCCGGTGCACTGCGCGACGTTTTCATAGACCTTGCACTGCTCGTAGGGGCCGGGCCCGAAACCCTTCACGGACGCCACGATCATGCGCGGATTGAGTGCCTCGATGCGCTCCCACGGAAAGCCCATCCGGTCGAGCGCGCCGGGGGCGAAATTTTCGACCAGCACATCACAGTCGCGGATCAGGGTTTCCAGCACCTCCTTGCCGGCCGGGTGCTTGGCATCGAGCGTGATCGAGCGCTTGTTGTGGTTGAGCATGGTGAAGTACAGGCTGTCGACACCGGGAATGTCGCGCAGCTGGGCGCGCGTCGCATCGCCCTCGCCCACCCTTTCCACCTTGATGACATCGGCGCCGAACCATGCCAGCAGCTGCGTGCACGTGGGACCCGACTGCACATGGGTGAAGTCGAGCACCCGGACGCCTTCCAATGCCTTGCTCATGCGGTACTCCTAGGATTGACGCGATGGCCTGCAGCGGCGCTGCCGGCTCATCTTATCTAATCCATCACGAAAGTCTACTTAACCAGGGTCAAGATTCGTGAAAAGCGCCGCATTCGCGCGTGCACAGGACGGCTATTTCTGCGTATTCCCGTCGAGGCTGTAGGCGACGACGTAATCCCCCGTCTTTGTCCCCAGCCCGCCATGGCCACCCGCCGCGATGACGACATACTGCTTGCCGTCGACCGCATACGACATCGGCGTGGCCTGCCCGCCCGCCGGCAAGCGCGCCTGCCACAGCACGCCGCCATTGCGCTCGTCAAAGGCGCGCAGGTAGTTGTCGGCGGTCGCGCCCATGAAAATCAGGCCGCCCTTCGTGACGATGTTGCCGCCAATATTGAAGATGCCGGTTTTCAGCGGCAGGTTGACGTGGGTGCCGAACGGCCCCGTGTCGCGCGTGGTGCCGACCGGGTGCTGCCAGACGATGCTGCGCGTTGTCAGATCGATCGCCGTCAACGTGCCCCACGGCGGAGGATTGCACGGCACGCCGAGCGGGTTCAGCCACGGATGGACGCTGCCGATATACGGCGTGCCGTACTGCGGCGAATACGGCGCGCTCGTCAGCGGCTGGTCGCCCTTGCCGTTCCAGGCCTTCAGCACGCCCTTCTGCTCCGGTTCGCCGCGCGGGATCAGCTGCACCGTGAACGGGATGTAATTGGCGTTGGCGAACACCACTTTCCGGCTCGGGTCGATCGAGGCGCCCATCCAGTCGATGACGCCGTCGAAGGCCGGGTAGACGATGGTCTTTTTCAGGCCCGGCGGCGTGAACTGGCCCTGGTAATTAAAAGACTGAAAGGCGATGCGGCACATCAGCTGGTCGAACGGCGTGGCGCCCCACAGGCGGCTTTCTTTCAGGTCGGCCGGCGTCAGCGACGGCAGGCCGGTCGAGAACGGCTGCGTCTTGCTGACATAGTCGCCTGGCGCCGCGCCCTGCGGCACCGGCTTTTCCTCCACCTTCGCCAGCGGCGCGCCGGTGCGGCGATCGAGCATGAAGAATTCGCCGCGCTTGTTGGTCTGCACCAGGGCCGGCACGGTCTGGCCGGCATGCGCCGGATCGGGCACGTCGACCAGCGACGGGCCGATCGGCAAATCCATGTCCCACAGGTCGTGGTGCGTGGTCTGGAAATGCCAGCGCTCCGCGCCCGTGGTGATGTCGAGCGCGACGATCGCACTGGAATACTGCTCGTCGAACGCGCGCCGGTGGCCGCCGAAATAATCCGGCGTCGCGTTGCCCATCGGGAGATAGACCAGGTTCAGGTCGGGATCGGCCGTGTACACGCCCCAGGCGTTGGGCGTGCCGCGCGTCAGTTCCTCGTTCTCGCCCGGCTTGAACGTGTGCGGCGTGTGGCCCACGTCCCAGGCCCACACCAGTTCACCGGTCAGGGGATTGAAACTGCGCACCGCGCCGGACGGCTCGTTCTCCGCCTGGCTGTCCCAGATCCATCCGCCCAGGATCAGGCGGTCGTGCAGCACCAGCGGCGGCGACGTGACGAAGTGGAAGCCCTTCTGCACGTGGCCCAGGTATTTGGCCAGCGAGATGAAACCGTGGGTGCCGAAATCTTCGCAGGGTTTGCCGGTGGCGGCGTTCAGCGCCATCACGCGCGCATCCAGCACCGGTGCGATGATGCGCGTCGGGCAATCGGTCTTGGTGCCGGCCGGGGCTTCATAGTAGGCCACGCCGCGGCAGGCCAGGTAGACGTCGGCGTCGGTATCCGCATGCGGGTCGAAGGTCCATTTTTTCCGGCCCGTCTTCGCGTCGAATGCGACGACCCAGCTGTGGCCAGTGCACACGTAGACGGTATCGCCGATCTTGCTGGGCGTGTCTTCGAAATTGAATTCATGGCCGGCGTCCGTGCCGCCCACGTCCTCGCCCTTGCGCATGGTGTCGCCGGTCCGGGCCTGCCACGCCACCTTCAATCCCTTGACGTTGGCGGCATTGATCTGGTCGAGCGGCGAGTAGCGGTCGCCCTTCGCGGTGCGGCCGTAAAACTGCCAGTCGGCGTCGGCCACCGAACGGTCGTGCGCGTCGGCGGCATGGTCGGCGGGCGCCAGCTGCCCGGCCACGCCGGGTGAGTGCGTCAACGACGCCGCCCCGGCGCCGATCGCCAGCACGACGGCGGCCAGGACCGGCCACTGCCCCCGGCCATACCGGCCGCTGCCCACCCTGCGCGCCACCCGCGGCAGCAGCAGGTAGATACCGAGCAGGGTCGGCACCAGCAGGCGGGGCTCGAGTTCCCAGCCGCGCAGGCCGACTTCGGCCAGGGCCCACACCACGGTGCCGGCAAGAACCAGCGCATACAGGTGCAGCGCCCAGCGCCGCCCGCCAAAGAGGCCGATACCTGTCAGCAGCACGCCGAGGCCCGCGAGCAGGTAATACCAGGAGCCGCCGAGGATGGCGAGGTAGATGCCGCCGCCGAGCAGGAACAGGCCGGCGAGCGCGAACAGGCCGCCCGTGACGCGCGGTGCGCGCCGGAGCGGGGGCAAGGACGAATCAGGCATGGAGACTTTCCAGGCGCGGCGCAGCGCACCTTTGACAGAGAAGAAACGCGCGGTGTCGCGGCGCCGCGCTTGCACCCAATGTGCGCAATCCTGCTGCGCCCAGTTGCCGGTGCACTGATCGCAGTGAAGCGATTTATAACATGCGTTTTGGGGGTGCGGCACACGGTTGACGCGCGCAGCAGAATGTCAATACGGCCCGTACATACGGGCTCTCTGCGTTTCAGAGGGGTGCCCTCGCGAATCTGCCGGCGGCGCAAACCGATGCGGCGACATGGCGCCATTTTCATCAGGCGCCCATTCTCCTGTATGTTACGTCCCCTTACGTCCCCTTACGTCCCCTTACGTCCGGCCTGAACAACCACTCAACCAACAGCAGAACCGATGAATCAACCAGTCAAAGAAAACTCCCTCATACGTGGCCTCAGCAACCGCCACATCCAGCTGATCGCGCTCGGCGGCGCGGTCGGCACCGGCCTGTTCCTGGGCGTGGCGCAAACCATCAGGCTCGCCGGCCCCGCCGTCATCCTGGGCTACGCCATCGCCGGCGTCATGGCCTTCTTCATCATGCGCCAGCTCGGCGAGATGGTGGTGGACCAACCGGTGGCCGGCTCGTTCAGTCACTTTGCCAACCGCTACTGGGGCCCGTTCGCCGGCTTTGCCTCCGGCTGGAACTACTGGATCCTGTATGTCCTGGTCAGCATGGCCGAGCTGACGGCGGTCGGCATCTACGTCCAGTACTGGTGGCCGGGCGTGCCGATGTGGGCGTCGGCGCTGGGCTTCTTCTTGCTGATCAATACCATCAACCTGCTGCACGTCAAACTGTTCGGCGAGATGGAATTCTGGTTTGCCATCATCAAGGTGGCGGCGATCGTCGGCATGATCGGATTCGGCGCGTGGCTGCTCGTCAGCGGCAGCGGCGGCCCGCAGGCCAGCGTGACCAACCTGTGGCAGCTGGGCGGCTTCTTCCCGCACGGGTTCACGGGCATGCTGATGGCCGTACCGGTCATCATGTTTTCGTTCGGCGGGCTGGAGCTGGTGGGCATCACCGCCGCCGAAGCCGACCACCCGGAAAAAACCATTCCGCAGGCGACCAACCAGGTGGTCTACCGCATCCTGATTTTCTACGTGGGCGCGCTGGCGGTGCTGCTGTCGCTCTATCCATGGAGCCAGGTGCAGCAAGGCGGCAGCCCCTTCGTGCTGATCTTCCAGGCGCTCGACAATGGCTGGGTGGCCTCGGCGCTGAACGCCGTGGTGCTGACCGCCGCGCTGTCGGTCTACAACAGCTGCGTCTACAGCAACAGCCGCATGCTACTCGGCCTGGCGCTGCAGGGCCACGCACCGAAAACGCTTGCTTACGTGAGCCCGCGCGGCATCCCCGTGCACGCGCTGGGCGTATCGGCCGCCGCCACGGCGCTGTGCGTGCTGCTCAATTACGTGATGCCCGGCGAGGCGTTCGGCATGCTGATGATGCTGGTGGTGGCCGCGCTGATGATCAACTGGGCCTGCATCACCATCACCCACCTGAAGTTCCGCAAGGCCAAGGCATTGGCCGGCGCGGCCACCGCGTTTCCCAGCCTGGGCTATCCATTGACGAACGCCCTGTGCCTGGCGTTCATGGCGGGCATCCTCGTGATCATGTACCTGACGCCGGAAACGCGCATCGCGGTGTGGATGATTCCGGCATGGCTGGCGTGCCTGGGACTGTGCTATTGGATCAAGCAGCGCACCGCAGACTGACCTTCAGACGAAGAAAAAGCCACCCGCGGGTGGCTTCTTCGTTTCACACCGTTGCCGGTCAGGCGGCCGTGTGCAGCAGTGAACGCTGGCGCGCATAGCCGAAATACACGCCCAGGCCGATCAGCAGCCAGATGGCGAACGCCAGCCAGGTATGCCAGCTGAGGAAGCACATCAGCGTGATGCAGAACGCGATCGCCAGGCCAGGAATGACCGGCACGCCAGGGCAGCGGAAGGCGCGGTGCAGGTCCGGGCGCTTCTTGCGCAGGATGATCACGGCCACCGACACGAGGCTGAACGCCGCCAGCGTCCCGATATTGACCAGCTCGGCCAGCACGCCCAGCGGCACGACCGCGGCGATCAGGCCGAACACGATGCCCACCAGCCAGGTGGCAAAGAAAGGCGTGCCGTATTTCGGGTGGACGGTGGACAGGCGGGCCGGCAGCAGGCCGTCGCGCGACATGGCGAACAGGATGCGGGTCTGGCCGTATGCCATCACCAGCATCACCGTGCTCATGCCCAGGATGGCGGCCAGGTCGACGAAGCCGGCGACCCAGTTTTCCCCCGCGTACTGCAGGGCCAGCGAGACCGGGTGGTCAACGCCGAGGAAGCTCTTATACGGCACGATGCCGGTCATGATGGCGGCCACGGCCACGTACAGGATCGTGCAGACCACCAGCGAGCCGATAATGCCCACCGGCAGGTCACGCGCCGGATTCTTGACTTCTTCCGCCGCCGAGGTGACGGCGTCGAAACCGATGAACGCAAAGAACACCAGCGCCGCGGCACTCATGACGCCGCCCATCCCGTACGGCATGAAGGGATGCCAGTTGACCGGCTGCACGTGCTTGACGCCGACGAAAATAAACAACAGCACGACGCCGGTCTTGATCAGCACCATGATATTCGTCCAGCGTGCCGACTCGCGCACGCCCAGCGACAGCAGGCCGGTCAGCACCAGCATGATCAAAAAGGCCGGCAGGTTGAACAGGGTCGATACCCCCGGCACGGCGCCGGGCGCCGCGGACAGGGCCGCGGGCAGCACCACGCCGAAGCCGGACAGCAGCGACTGGAAATAGCCGGACCAGCCCACCGCCACGGTCGACGTGGCCAGGCCGTACTCGAGCAGCAGGTCCCAGCCGATCATCCAGGCGACCAGCTCGCCCAGCGTGGCATAGCTGTAGGTATAGATCGAGCCGGCTACCGGCACGGTGGACGCGAACTCCGCGTAGCACAGCGCGGCGAATCCGCAGGCCAGCGCCGCGATGATAAAGGACAGCGACAGCGCCGGGCCGGCGGTCACGGCGCCGGTACCCGTGAGGACGAAGATACCGGTGCCGACAATGGCGCCAATGCCCATCAACACCAGGTCAAACGGACCCAGGACTTTTTTGAGACCGCCGGGCTTGCTGCTGGCGGACATCATGGCGTCAAGATTTTTGGTTCTAAAGATACTCACTCATACTCCGATTGAAATAGGCCGAGGGCACAGGATAATGCAGCAGGATGCATGGATGAGGACGATTGCGCAATATGAAATTGGCAAAACAGCCAGAGTTTTCATTGCGCACTGCAGCATGTATTGACGCGCCGGCCCGGGCCATCGGGGCCATCGGCGTCACAGCGTCGGGTGCAGTCCCCGTACCGGGCTGACGCCTTCGAGCAGCGCGGCGACATGCAGGATGGTCGCCTCGGCGTGCCATTTGCCGACGACCTGCACGTTGATCGGCAACCCTTCCCGGCTCGTACCGAACCGCATCGCCAGGCCGGGCAGGCCCGTGACGTTGAGCGGCACGGTGGCGCCTTGCAGGTACGTGGCGTCCACGGCCTGGCCGTCGATGACGAACGTTTCCACACCGTGTTTGTGGGCCGGGACCGGCAGCACATGGGTGATGAGCGCATCGTAGCGCGAGAAATAATCGGCGTAGCCGTCGCGCAGGCGCTCGGCCGCCTGTTCGGCCGCGATGTAGTCGTGCATCGACGTATCCGGCAGGGAGAGCATCGTCTTCGCCATCTTGTACAGCTCGTCCGGACGCCGGCCCGCCGTCGCCGCCGCGAACGCGGGCTTCATTTCCATCACGTGCAGCTTGTTGAACACGTCCAGCGCGAAATCGCGTTCCAGCGCCGGGATGCCGACCTGCTCGACGAACACGCCGAGTCCTTCCAATGCCTCGGCTGCCGCCCTGACAGTGGCCGCCACCTCGGGATCCACCGGCCCGAGACCGGGGCCGACAATCCAGCCGACACGCAGAGGCCGCTGTGGCACGGTGCCGCCGCCGGCGTCACGCGGCATGCCGCTGGAAAAACCATCCTTGCCGTCGGGACCGGCGAGAAGCGCATGCGCCAGCGCGATATCGCGCACCGAGCGGGCCATCGGGCCGACGTGCCAGAAGCGGCGCGGCGCGCGCGGCCAGATGCCCGTCATGGGCACGCTGCCATGGGTGGCTTTCATCGACGTGATGCCGGTCTGCGCCGCCGGGCCGCGTACGGAAATGGCCAGGTCGGTCCCCAGGCCGAGCGGCGACATGCCGGCCGCGATCGCCGCCGATTCGCCGCCGCTGGAGCCGCCCGGAGTCCGGCTCAGGTCCCACGGATTGTGCGAGGCGCCGGTCAGCAGGTTGTCGCTCTCGATCCAGTAAGAAAATTCGGGCAGGTTGGTCTTGGCCAGCAGGATGCCCCCGGCCGACTTCAGGCGGGCCACGCTGGTGGCATCGGCATCGGGCGTGCGGCCCTTGAAAATGGGCGAACCCCGCTGCGTGGCCACCCCGGCCGTGTCGATCGAATCCTTCACGGTAAACGGGACGCCGTGCAGCGGTCCGAGCGCGGCGCCGGACATGACCGCCGCTTCGGCGGCCCGGGCCGCTGACAGCGCATCGTGCGCAACCGTGACGATGGCGTTCACGCGGGGGTTCACCGCTGCGATGCGGTCGAGATGCGCCTGCATCACCTCGACTGGCGACACTGCACGGGTGCGGATCAGTTCCGCGAGTTTGCTGGCATCCTGAAAAATGAGTTCGGTGTTCATGGCTGGCCTTTTATGTAATTGGATGGGGAGCGTCAAATGCGCGGCACTATGCCTACCTAACGTTCGTTAGGCTGAACAATAAGCGCTATAATTTGCGCCGTCAACCACTTTTAAAAGGGGATCAAGCCGTGAGCAAGGATTCCAGCCCCGCATCCAGCCCCTCCTCCAGCGACAAGATCCTAGCCGCTGCCACCCGCATCGCGCAGTCGCGCGGCTACGGCGGGCTGAACCTGCGCGCACTGGCCGAACAGGTGGGCATCAAGGCGGCCAGCCTGTACCACCACTTCCCCAGCAAGGCCGACCTGGCCGCGGC
>Ga0265780_10003013_pt1 | contig 22446 bp, 16 predicted proteins | sample P1T30metagenome_FD_192432 | JGI IMG/M metagenome (GOLD analysis project Ga0265780, IMG submission 192432) | Plant litter microbial communities from East Loma Ridge, Irvine, California - P1 T30 | ecosystem: Environmental > Terrestrial > Plant litter > Unclassified | place: USA: California...
CGCATCCCGACGCCGGGACTCGTCCCCGGCTATCCTCCCAATGTCGGGATCGGGCGTCCTGCGTTGCACAAGGTGCTCGGCGATCGCACGATCGGCGCGGGTGCCAACGTTCGACTGGGCGTGACCGCAACCAGCCTTGTCGATGACGGCGCAGGGGTCGAGGCCGCCTTCAGCGATGGAACGACGGGGCGCTACGATCTCGTCGTCGGCGCCGACGGACTCTATTCGCAGACCCGACAGTCGATCTTCCCCGAGGCCCCGGAGCCGGCTTTCACCGGGCAGGCGGTGTGGCGCTACAATCTGCCGCGACATCCCGACGTCACCGGACTATGGGCGTATGAAGGGCCGACCGGCGTCGGCCTCGTGCCGTTGTCGGATGCGCTGATGTACATGTACGTAACGACGCCCGAACCCGAAAATCCCTGGCTCGACACTGAAGGGCTCGCCGCCGCGATGCGCGAGCGTCTGGCCAAGGTGCCGGCGCCGGATTTGCGTGCACTGGCCGAGCGCATCACCGACGATGCGGCGGTGGTGTACAAGCCGCTCGAATGGCTGTTCATCGACGGGCCGTGGCACAAAGGGCGCATCGTCCTGATCGGCGATGCCGTCCACGCGACCACGCCGCATCTCGGACAGGGCGCCGGCATGGCGATCGAGGATGCGATCGTGCTGTCGGAGGAACTGGTCGCGGCGGACGATCCGGTCGCGGCGTTCGAGGCGTTCGAGGCGCGTCGCTTCGAGCGCTGCCGCTACATCGTCGAGGCGTCGCTCGCGATCTGCCTCGGCCAGATCGGCAAGGGCCCGCTGATGGACAATGCCGCCGCGACGCGCGCGATGTTCGTCGAAGTTTCGCAGCCAATCTGAGTTACGCGCAGAATTCCGGGACAATCCAAGCTGATCAGAGTGACCGAAATTCGCTATGTCGACTATGCTCGATCGCGAGATCGGGTTCGTTGCGGGCGCGTTCGGCCGTGATGCGGCGCGCTCGCGCACAGCGGGGTAGGCGTATCGCATCGACTCGTCGCGTGCGCGCGAGGACGGGGCGATCCCCGATATGCGGTCCATGCCTTTGATCTCGCCGAATTCGTCACCGGCTTGCGCGTCGTGCGGCTGCTGGCGGATGTGGCGAGCGTGGTGCCGGGGCGTCTGCTCGACGACGATTGTCAACTCCTGCCCGGGTTCGACAATGCGCCACGCTCATTCCGGCGGCGCTCGCGCGCGCATCGGTCTGGTCGCTGTCGATGCCAAGACGTTCCTCAGAACGCCCAAGCCAAGCGCGAGCGTCCTGGCCAACATTGCTTATGCGACGAAGCGCGTAGATCAGTATCGGGGGGAAAGCGTCGTCCCGATTGCTCGGCTTCCGCTTAGAACAAAATGGAATCGCTATGCCGACGATGTTCAAATTCTATAGCCTGCTTTTGTCGGCTCTCGCCGCGGCATCCCCCGCAGCGGCGGGCGACCTTCCGGTAATCAAAAACCGGCAGCTCATCGTGGACGGGCAGCCTTATCTGGCGCTTGGCGGGGAGCTGCATAACTCCAGCGCTTCGAGCGTCGACTATATGGAGCCGATCTGGGACAAGCTTCAGCGCATGCATGTTCGGACCGTCGTAGGGACGGTCAGTTGGGAGGACTTTGAGCCCAGCGAGGGACAGTATGACTATACCGCCGTAGATGCGCAGATCGCTCAAGCCCGCCGGCGCGGAATGCGTTTGGTGCTGATCTGGTTCGGCGCGTTCAAGAACGCGAGCTCCACCTATGCTCCGACTTGGGTGCGACGCGACATGAACCGTTTCCCGCGGGCGATCGCCAACGCGCAAACGAAGGAGGCCTTTACCTACGAGGGGGCGATGCCGAAGCCGGTCCTGTCGGTTTTCTCGCCTAACCTGGTGAAGGCCGATTCTACCGCGTTCGTTGCATTGATGACGCATTTGGCGAAAGTCGACGTCGATCACCGTGTTGTCATGGTGCAGGTGAACAACGAGAGCGGGCTACTGCGCGACAGTCGGGATCGCTCGCCCGCCGCGGAAGTGGCTTGGAAGCAACCGGTCCCGCCTACGCTGATGCGGTATCTGTCGGCCCACAAGGCCGGCCTCAAGCCCCAGTTTGCCGCGCTGTGGGCCCGCCAGGGCAATCGCTCGGAGGGGACCTGGGCCGAGGTCTTCGGCACCGATTGGGAGGCTGACGAGGTCTTCATGGCGTGGCATTTCGGAACCTATATGCAGGCTTTGGCCGCCGCTGGAAAACGCGCGCTCAATCTCCCGATGTATGTCAACGCGTGGCTCGGTCCGCAGCAGAATCAGGATCGTGCTGGCCTTTATCCGAGCGGCGGCCCTACCAAGCGCGTTCTCGACGTCTGGAAGGCGGCTGCCCCTTCGATCGACATGCTGGCACCCGATATCTATGTCCCGGACGCAAAGGGAGCGCTTGCCGACTATGATCACGCCGGCAATCCGCTGTTCGTTCCGGAAAGCCAATTCAAGACCGGCGACCTGTTCTGGGCGCTAGGCGAACATGGCGCGCTGGGCTTTTCGATCTTCGGGATCGAGGATGGACGAGTCGATGGGCAGTTATCCCAAGCCTTGGCTCTCCTCAACCCGATGGACGCCGTAATCACCAAAGCGCAAGCCGAGCGGCGCATCGCCGGCATCCTCCTCGAGGACGGGAAACCTGCCGAAGTCACGCTCGGGGGGTATTCGATCGCCATTCAAGAAACGCAGTCGCTATTGAAGCGGATGCTGTTGGATGTGGGCCTGCAGGCACCGCCTCCGCCCGCCCCTTTGCCGAGCGAAACGGAAGGTGCCGCAAGCCGTCCGGCTCCCGGTGACGCTCGGGCCTTCGGACTTGTCATCGCCGAGGGTGACGACACCTTCCTCTTGATCGGCAAGGGTTTCACAGCCGATTTTTCCAAGAACGGCCGCCTTGCAGAAGTCGACCATGTCGAAGAGGGAAGCTTCAGCGATGCACACTGGAAAGCGACCCGGATCATCAACGGCGATGAGCGCCTCGGCATTATCCCGGACGATCACTTGGCGATGGTCCGTATTCGACTTCTCCCCGCGCAATCTCGCTAACGGAAAGGTGGGGGGCCGCAATCCCTTGCTAACTACGATCAAGCCCGGTCGCCTCGAAGGCGTGAAGATGCGGATGAGCGATCTTGTTGCGTTGCGCCTTGAACTCGGCAACGATCCGCTTAGTTCGATCGGGAGAAGCTTCCAATGTGCGACGACGTCATCCATCCGGGCCTGGTCGACGATCATCGCCTGACCCGCCGCACCTTCGGCCTGCTCGTTGCCGCGACCGCCGGATCGGCATCGATCGCCGCCGATCCCGGCGCGAAGCCAGTCACCGAGCAGGACGTGTCGGTCAAGACCGCCGATGGCACCTCGGACGCGGTGCTCTTCCATCCGAGCGCCAGGGGACGCTGGCCCGCCATCCTGGCCTGGCCCGACATCATGGGGCTGCGCCCCGCCTTCCGCGACCTCGGGCGCCGGCTGGCAGCGCAGGGCTATGTCGTGCTGGTCCCGAATCCGTTCTACCGTTCGAAGAAGGCGCCGGTGCTCGACGGCCCGATCGACTTCGGCAACCCGGACACGCGCAAGCTGCTGATGGGCTACCGGGCCGCCCTCACGCCTGACGGCATTGCGCATGATGCACAGGCCTATCTCGCCTTCTTGGACGCGCAGAAGCAGACGGACACTCGCCGCAAGGCAGGAGTCCAGGGCTATTGCATGGGCGGCGAGCTGTCCTTCCGTACCGCCGCCGCCGTTTCCAATCGCATCGCCGCAGTCGGCAGCTTCCACGGCGGCAACGGCCTCGTCACGGACAAGCCCGACAGCCCGCATCTGCTGATCCCACAAACACACGCCACGTATCTGGTCGCCCAGGCGCAGAACGATGACGCGCAGAGGCCGGGCACTAAGGACGCCTTGAAGGCTGCCTTCGTCGCGGCGGCTCGACCCGCAACGGTCGAGGTCTATCCCGCCAACCACGGCTGGTGCGTGCCGGGCGGGCAGACCTATGACGTCGTGCAGGCGGAGCGCGCCTGGGCCGCGCTGATGCTGCTCTACAAGACTGCGCTCGCCTAGCGGGATGGCCGTTACATCCGCCACGACCACTGCGTCGCCTATGGCACTATGGCTGTGTCCGAAGATGCAAACGCCAACAGGTGGGACTTGAGAGGGCCGGCACCGCGCGACGCCTGACCTCCCGATGTGAACGACCCGTATTGGTTGACGGACGAGCGAATGGCGCGGCTTGAGCCGTATTTCCGAAGAGCCACGGCAAGCCCCGGATTGATGACCGGCGGGTGTTGAGCGGCATCGCCTTTGTAAACCGCAAGGGTTGCGTTGGTGCGATGCGCCTCGGCGAGTCCTGAGCCTAGAACGGTTTTCACCGGACTGAATCATAGGAGATTCACGCGGGCACTTGGTCGGCCTGAGTGCGGCGGTTTCTCGGATGCGCCAAACCTTCAACTCCTGGGACGCTATTCAGAACTTTTCGCTGTCTCTCGGGTGTGGAGATTGCTCGATGTTGCGTCTTATTGAGGTGCCGGATGTCGGCGTCCCCATCGGAGTACAACATGGCAGACATACCATTACTCAATATCCGCTTTGGGTTCGGTCGGCGATCTGCCCCACTACGACGCTGATCTGCAGGCCGACGGCTTCCCGCCCGAGGTGCTTGCCATCCGCGTTGCGGACTGCGTCGTCATCGTCACTCCTGAGTACAACTACTCCGTGCGCGGAGCATTGAAGAACGCCCTCGATTGGCTGTCCCGGGTGACGCCGCAGCCTCTCGCGGGCAAGCCGGCCGCGATACAGACGGGATCACTAGGCATGATCGGCGGTGCCCGTGCTCAATACCACCTGCGCCAGATCATGGTCTTTCTTGATGCGCACGTCTTGACCAAGCCGGAGATCATGATCGGCGGAATGGGCGGGAAGGTCGACCCACACGCTGGGGCGATCACCGACGAACCCACACGTAGTCTCATCACGCAACAGTTGGTGGCTTTGGCCGCAGTGGCTCGCTAGCATTCGAGGACAGCAGGGAGATGGGCGCCGACATGAACACCTTCCTGCTGCCAGCACTGCTCATTTTGTGCACGGTTCTGGGTTGGATGGCGATCCGGAACAGAGGCGTGCTGATCCGCATCGCCGGTTCGGTCGCCGCGCTCGCGGGTTTGACCCTGATTCTCTCTGACGCCGGTGTCTCTCCGATACTCGCCGGGGCAAGCGTGCCTGAAGGTCCTCAGGGCCACTGGCTGCGGTGTGTCGGCGTGCTTTGGTGGATAATCGCCGCTCGGATCGCAGCCGCAAGTGGGCGACTGTTGCTGGAGCGGAACGCGCTCTCCCGCGAGGCGCGGATCACCGCCGATCTCCTCTCTGGCCTCATCTATCTCGCGACCCTGCTCGTCGTACTGGACTTCGTCCTCTTGCTGCCGGTGGGCGGGCTGGTAGCGACGTCCGGGGTTGTGGCGGTCGTCATCGGCCTAGCTCTCCAGAACACGCTTGCCGACGTGTTCTCCGGTATCGCGGTCGGCATCGAGCGGCCGTTCGGTCCTGGCGACCGTATCACGCTGACGGACGGCATCGAAGGCATCGTCATCGAGATCAACTGGCGGTCGGTCCGCATTCAAACCGACGGCGAGGACATCGCCACCATCCCGAACAGCGTGATCGCCAAAGCGCAGATCCTGAATCGCAGCGTGCCCAAGACGCGTCGGTCGGCACACGTTTCGGTGACCTGCCCCGTGGAAGTCAGGCCGGAACTCGCGCTCGAGTTGCTCCACCGTGCCGCCATGTTATCCCCGTCGATCCTGTCGACGCCCGCACCGTTCACCAGCATGACTCGTCTCGGTGTGCGCACCAACACCTTCGCAATCGACTATTTCGTGGCCGACACTGCTATGGTTGCGAGTAGCCGAACGACATTGCTGAGCCAATTCCATCGGCAGCTCCGATATGCGGGTGTCGTACCGAGCGGCGGCCCACAAGGATTGGACGAGGCCGCCGGCTTCTCGATCACCCAGGAACTGCCGATCTTCGCATGCCTCTCCGATGAGCACCGCGCAGCGCTGTCGAGCAGGCTTCGGCGTCGGCGGATGCGGCAGGGCGAACTGATCTTCGACAAGGGCGGTGACCCGGATCACCTGATCGTCGTAGCCGCCGGTGTGATCGACATTTTGGGAACTCCCGCGGATCATCCGTCCGAGCCGTTGCGCAAGGCGGGTCCAGGGGAAGCAATTGGCGACATCGGCCTGATCGCCGGCGAAGCGCACCCGTTCACTGCGCGCGCTGCATCTGACGGGTTGCTCTACACATTGTCCCGGGACGACCTCCTCGCGCTGATCCGTGAAGACGAACATCTGGGTGCCGCGCTCGAGCGCTCCGCGTCCGCGCACGCGTCAAGTTTGCAGCCGCAAACGATGGACCGTGCTTCTCGAAACGAGAACATGCCCTTGCTCCTCGGCGCCTTGCGCCGACTACACAAGATCTTCCCGAACGGGACTCCGCCAGAGCCGGAAACGCGTGGCGTTTAGCACTTCGCTTCCAGAGGCGATTTAGCCGCCGGGGGGATATACGCGCTGCCTACTCAAAATTTCTAAGGGGGCGCATTTGTTCTGGCTGTTCCTCACGCCTTCTAAAAGCACGTCACGTATTTGGGCCTATCTGTTCCGGTCGCCGCCAACCTCGAAAGCCAACGACAGCCAGGCCCGCGATCACCGCATAAAGTCCGGCCGTAAGCATCAGGCCCTTACCCACGAACATTCCGACATAGGCGATATCCACTGCGATCCAGAGTAGCCAGCTTTCGCGGTGACGCCGCGCCGCCCAATATTGCGCGACAAGGCTGAAACTACTGAGCGTCGCATCGATCCACGGCAGTGCCGCGTTGGTATGATGGCTGGTGTACCAGCCTATCGCTACCGCGCCGACTGCGCCGGCTCCCAGTCCCATCAGCGCGTGCGAGTGCGTCAACGGCATCACGACGACTGCCCCCGTATCGCGTCTGCCGCGTTTCCAGGCCAGCCAGCCATAGAGGATGCCGATGCCAAACGCCGCCTGCAACATCATGTCGGCATATAGCCGGACGTCGAGGAACAGTTTGAAATAGAGCGCGCAGGCGATGAGGTTCAGTGGCCAGCACAGCAGGTTACGTCTAGCCGTCAGCCAGATCGCCAGAAAGCTGACGAGGACGGCGACAATCTCCAGCGTGGACATCAGACTCGCTCGGGCGCGCCGATGCGTGCCAAGAAAGCCTGCCCCGGTGCCGATAGGAACCATTCGGCATGGCCAACCAGATACTCATCCCAAGCGCGCGTCGCGGCGGCGTGGTCGCCCAGGACACCGGCAAAATATGCCACTTCCGACAACGCGAATTCTATATGCACCAAAGGCAGCAGTTGGAGGACCGTCTCGATCTCGGCTCGGCCTAGCGGGCGGACCGTCGCATAGCCTGCGATCAGCGACAGCGCGGCCTCGGGGTCGGCGATGGCGTCGTCCTTCCCCAGCCTCAACCACGCAATTGCGGTCCGCTCGATGGCAGTGGCCATATCGTGCTCCCAACACGTCCGGTCGGCCAGCCCGAAGTCGAAGACGGTCTCGACAGCCCCGTCCGGCGCCCAGAGAAGGTTGGAAGGATGCCAGTCGTTATGCGTCCATAGCGGACTGTGATCGGCAAGACGGGACGCAAGACCTTCCGCCAAAGCTGCGAAGAGCGACGCCAGTTGTCTCCGCCATGACCGGCCAGCCAGAAACGCGGCCAGCGTCGGGCGGGCTGCGACATAGGCTTCCGCCGCGGCCATCGGATCGCCGGCAGGCAGGATCGAGAAGCTGGCGACCAGCGGCTGGACCGTGCGGGCCGGCATGTCGAACCCGCGCGACGCCTCATGCAACCGTGCGAGCGCGACGCCAGCGGCGTGCGCGTGTTCGGGCGACAGGAACCGCGTCCACGACAGGCTATCGCGATATAGGTCGTCGCCGGCCGATCGACGATGGAGTTCGTAGGTCCCTTCGCCCACCGTGATGGCGCTGGCGCCGTCTGTCGTCAGCATTACCTGAGGCACCGACAACCCGGCGGCGGCGAGATGGGCGATGAAGGCGTGCTCTTGCGCCAGCTCCGCTACCGAGCGCACTTGGCGGTCGTGCCGTTTCAGGAAGAACGGTCCGCGCGTGGTATCGATCAGCGTCGCCGCCGAAAATGGGCGCGGCGAGTTCCAGCGCGTCCCGTCGATACGCCCTGAGGCCGGGAACCGGAGCAGGATCGCCGCCGCCTCGTCATCCGTGATTGCTGGCCAGGTCGGCGCTTCCAGGTCCGTGCCCATGCCGTGCACCAGATGCCGGGTGTCTTTAGCCTCAACCACGCTCAGAAACCGCGCGATACTGTCACCATGACGGCACTGCCGCTGCCGACATAATAGGTGGGCGTCGATCCCGAAACCACCGTGCCGCCCCGTCCGACTACGTCGTGCGCGTTGGTGCCGACCGACTGCACGCCCGCGAGGACATGCGGATCGGTCACGTTTATCGCGTTAAGGCGCAGATCGGTGCGCTTGCCGTCCAGCCAGTCCGCCAAGTGCATGCCGACCGACAGGTCAAGCGTCGCATAGCCCTTGATGCTCTCGTCATTCATGAACGTCGCATATTGGCGGCCAACATATTTGCCGGCGATGCTGCCGAACAGGCGCCCGTCGTCATAAGTGCCGCCGCCGCCGATCTGGAAGCGGGGGCTCGACACCGCCCGTTTGCCGCGGGTCGGCAGGAAATCTCCGCCGACCGGTAGATCGTCGTCGATCCGCGCGTGCAGATACTCGCCCGAAATATAGATGCTTACGCCGTGGGCCGGACGATAATTGATCTCGGTATCCACGCCGTAGGAGGTCTGCCCGCCAGCGTTCAGCGTCGAATTGACCAGCGCGCCGCCGCTATCGACCACCGTTGCCAGCTGCCGGTTGCGAAACTTGTAATGGAAGGCCGTCACGGATGCTGACAGGTTAGGTCCAATGTAACGATAACCGATCTCCTCGGAGACAGAATATTCGTTCTTAAGCGCATCCGTCCCCGCCGTGACGATCTCGCCGCCATAATAGCTGTTGTAGAGCGTGAACTCATTGGGCGCGCGGAAGTTGCTGGTGATGTTGGCGAACAGTTGCTGGCGATCGTCAAGATCATAATGCACTGCGGCGCGAGGCAGGGCAGCAAAGCTGTCGCGGCGGACCTTGGTCTGCGGACCGGGCAGATAGGTGCGGCCGTTGCGCAGCACGTCGACGCCTTTGAAACCGACATCGATCGTCAAACGCGGCGTTACCGCGAGATGGTCGCTCACAAAGAACGCCTTGGTAACGGTGACAGTGCGCTGGTTCTCATAGGCGAGCAAACGCCCGTCGGTGGTGCGGATCGCCTTGGCGTGATAGCCCCAGCGGTCAACCGGATCGCCGCTCGCGCTAACCGACGTGTAGGTCTGGGTGACGCGATCCGTGCCATAATCGAACCACAGACCTACGATGAGGCGGTGCGCGCCCGCCTGATACGTCAGCTTGCTGACATTGCCGGCCCGCGTCTGGTCGCCGGTATAGTTGCCGAGCACCGTCGCCACGCCATCAACCGCGCCAGGCAGCGCGATTGGGCCGAGCGCCTCGGTGCCAAGATAATTGCCGGTGGTTGCGAGCTCGGTGCCGTAAGGCGAATTGCCATAGCCGAACTGGAGATAGCTCGTGCTGTCGAGCACGAGGCGGTCGCCGAGCTTGAAGTGTATCGGCGCCGAGGCATAGAGGTTGCGGAACGGCGCGCGATAGAGACGCCAGTAATTCGTGTTGCCGGGGCTGTACCGCGCGTCATAATTGAAGTTCCGCCCTTCCGTCTTCCACTCGGCCAGCGTGGGACTCGGATAGCTCGAGGAATTAGCGTCGTTGAACGACACTGCGAGGCTGGCGCGGTTTCCGTCGCCCCATTCGCCCAGCAGCTTGGCATCGACATGCTGGCGCGTGTCGTAGCCTGCGCCACGCCAATTGTCGGCGCGCGTGTTCGAATAGGAAAGGAAGGCTTTCAGACCGATCTTGTCGATCGTCCCCGTATCGACCCGCACAAAGCCGCGGCGGGCGGCGTAAGACCCGACCGAGATGTCGGCCAGCGCCTCTGCTCGCGGGTGCGGATCGTCGAGCGACAGCGATAGCAGCCCACCCGCTCCGACCACCGTCGGCGCATCGATATCCAGGCCGCCCGGCGCGAGCGTGATCTGCTTGAGGTTCTCGGAATCGGCGAATTGCGACGGATAGGCGTAATAATAGCCGATGTCGTTCTGTGGTGCGCCCTCCATCAGCACGCCGATCTCGTCCTGCCCAAGCCCGCGCAAGGTCAGGCTCGAACTGGTCGAGAGGCCATAAGGATCACTCGACGACACGTTGGCGCCGGGCAAAAGGTTGACCAACTGGAACGCGTTGAGCGTGGGTGCCTGTTTGACGATGAAATCGGCTGAGATCGCGCTTATCGCCTCGGGATCGGTCTGAACGGGCAGTAGCCCCTGTGGATCACGGTGGCCGGCCACCCGGATGTCCGCTGGATCCTCGGCAGCTTCCTGCGCCGATGCGGCGGCAGGCACCGCCAGCAGCCCCGTCACCAACGCCAATGCGCCGCGCCGAACTATCAGTCTATTGCGCGAAATCATTGCCGGCATCGTCCTTTGTCCGCTCCACATGGAGGGCGGACGGACAACGCCGCCAAACCCTCCCTACGCCGGTCTTAACCGGATCAGGTTCAGCGGGTCGTGGGCTGCAGCCCACCTCTCAGCCGCGCATCAGCGGCCCCCCGGGGATATAGCTATCGAAGCTGCTAAGCCGAGTTGTTACAATATACTGCCTTCGTGTACCATCTCGAACAGCTCGGCATTCTTGCTGTAGTCGACATTGACCCCGATCAGCACCGGGCCGGGCGTATCGAACGCCTTGTGCAGCGTTGGGGCGATGTCGTCCGGCCCGTTGACCTGAAGGCCGGTTGCGCCAAACGCGGCGGCGAATTGTACCAGGTCAACCGGGCCTAGGTCGGTACCCGAATGGCGACCGTATTTCAGTTCTTCCTGAGCGGCGACCATGTTGTAGGTGCCGTCGATCCAGACCATGTGGACCAGATTCGATTTCAGCCGCACTGCGGTCTCCAGTTCCATAGCTGAAAACAGGAAGCCGCCATCGCCGGATACCGACAGCACTTTCTCGCTCGGCCGAACGATGCTGGCGGCGATGCCCCAGGGTAGCGCGACCCCCAGCGTTTGCTGACCGTTCGAGATCAGCACCTGCCGCGCGCGAAAGCTGGTGAGGTAGCGCGAAAGGTACAGGCTGAACGACCCCATGTCAGAACACAGCGTGACGTCAGGGGACAGGATCTTCTGCAATTCGGCGATGATACGCAGCGGGTGGACCGGGTCGCCGCCCTGCGCCGCCGCCTCTGCCATCAGTCGCGCGCGATCCTCGGTGATCGTCTTAAGCAGCCCGAGCGCGCGGTCGGACGGCGCCTTGCGCGTCAACATGGGGGTCAGCGCCTTGAGGCTTTCTTCAATGCTGCCGATGACCTCGACTACCGGGTTATAATCATTCTCGATCTTTGCCGGGATCACATCGATATGAACGATCGGGCGGTCGGACCCCTTGTTCCAGATCGAAGGCCAATATTCGACCGCGTCATAGCCCACAGTCAGGACGACATCGGCCGAATCCAGAAGGTTGTCCGCAGGTTGGTTGGCGACTTGGCCCACCCGGCCGCCGAAGACCGCGAACTCGCGCTCCGTGATCGCGCCCGCCGCCTGGAATGTGCCGACGACCGGCAGCGCCGCTTGATCGAGCATCGCGCGGATCGCGCGCGCGGCATTCGGCTTGCTGGCCATGAGGCCGAGCAGGACGACCGGGTTGCTGGCCCCATTCAAAACACGCGCCGCTTCGGCCAGTGCGGCTTCGCTGCCGGGACCCTGGCCGACGATGCCCCGAAGCGGGATTGACTTGCACGCCGCCTCGCCGGTCATGATGTCGATCGGCAGCCCGACAAAGGCGGAGCCGGGCCGGCCGGTCTCCGCCGCGCGGAATGCGGCGGACAGGATTTCCGCCGTGGCGGAGGGGGAATCAACCTCAGCCGCGAATTTCGTGACCGGGCTCATCACGTCGACCGAGTCCATCGTCTGGTGCGTTGATTTCAGCCGGTCGGCAACTGCAACCGACCCGCCCAGCGCAACAAGCGGATCGCCTTCGGAATGTGCGGTGGCCAGCCCGGTGGTGAGGTTTGCCACGCCCGGTCCCGAGGTCGCGATTGCGATACCGGCCTTGCCGGTCATCCGGCCAATGCCACCGGCGATGAACGCTGCATTCTGTTCGTGCCGGCAGACGACTGTCTGGATTGTCGAATCGACCAGACGGTCAAACACCTTGTCGATCTTGGCGCCCGGCACCCCGAACACGTGCGTCGTCCCGCGCTGTTCCAGCGTCTCGACGACGATGTCCGCGCCGGTCTTGAGTTTGCTGCTATCGTTCATGGTGATTGATTCCTTATTGCGAGAGGGTTTGGCCGGCGCGCGAGGGGCTCAGCCTCCTTCGGCGGCGGCGATCCGGGCGGCGATGTCTGGAGAGTCCAGCCCGGCCTTCAGAAAGGCATCGGTTTGCGGCAACTCGACATGAAAACCGTGGAGCGGGCAGAGTTGTGCGGCGGCCGTATCGATCGCGAAATCGAGCACATGACCGCCTGAGCTGCGATCCGCGGTCAGGAAATGGAGGTGGAATCCCGGTACGCCCAGCGTTCCCGCATAGGCCGGCGTCCGGAAGCCGGCGAGCGTGCCCTCGACATCGGTCAGCACCGCCTCCTTCTGCCCCTTGGCGGCATCCTGAAGCGGCGGGAACGGCTGGTGCTGTTCACGCACGGTCCGCGTCGCGACCCGTTTGAAACGGCCGTCGATGCGGATCGCTGTGAATACATTGCCCTCGCTTGCCGCAGTGAGCGCGGCAAGCGTCGCTGCCTTATCGACCGCGTGCAGTTGCAGTGTCTGTGCCGCTTGGAAGAAGGTGACGACCGCGAACGGCGTACGCTGATCGTCGGTGACGAGACGTGCCGTGCCGTCGGACAGCAACTGGTAGAACGCGCCGTCGAACCCGACCATTTCGCCGTTCAGGTCATTGAAGGTGCCCAGACCGAAATCACCATGGCGATGAAGTTCCCCATAGGTCGTCGCGCCTTCGTACACGCCGTCGACCAACGCAGACATCAACGACGTTTGGTAGAGTTCGCCGATCGTGGCATCCGCAGCGCGGCCGGCTATCACAGCGGCTGGCCCGATCAATTCAGTGGCGCCTCTATGCGCAATGTCCATCATCGCCTCCGAGTGAGCGTTGCGAATGTGAACAACATCTAAGGCGCTGCGTGAGAATTTTAGATCATACAAAAGTTTAGAGCCGCCACCTTCTCGTTGGATTCTCTCGCGATGAGTCAACCTGAGGGGCTAAGGCGAACGGACAACGCCTGACGCCTAAAGTATCTCTTTGCTTGCTCACCAGACGGTTACGCTCGTGCTATCGAAATAGTGAATTGATTCCCGTTTGATGTCCGCGCCTGACGACGGAGGCGGTGGATGCGTTAGGCGGGTTTGTTCGCGCTTTCGGATCAGCGCAAGTGGTTGCCGGACTGCGGTGACTCGCCGGAGACTATGAGCCCGGTTGTGAACTTCGAGGTGTTTCGCCGGCGCGGAAGAAGGCGCTGGCATACGGCGACGGCGCCAGCGGTGGTGCGGGCGTCCTAGCCGCGCCACCCATCGAGAAACTCGAGCAGCAGCGCGTTGACGATGGCTGGTTGCTCCTCTTGGGGAAGATGGCCGCATTCCGAAACGGCATGGGTCACCAGGTCGTCGGCCATTTCCGCCCAGATCGCCGGCATATCGAACAACTGCCCGACCGCCGCGAAATCCGCACCCCAAAGCGACATGACGGGACAGCTGATCTTCGTATCGGCATCGGCCATGTCCTGCGCCAAATCCTCGGCATTGGCCCGGTAATCGGCCATCGCGCCGCGCACCGCGCCGGGGGCCTGATAGGCACGGACATAGGTGTCGAACGCTTCGCCGGAGATGGCGGCGGGATCGTGGCACCAGTCCGAGAAGAAATGCCGCAGCCAGATATGCTCGCGTCCGGCGATGAGCGCTTCTGGCAGATCGGGAACGAGGTGGAACAGGAAGAACCAATAGGCCTTGGCGATCTTCGCATCGATGTCGCGAGCGACGATGCGCGTTGGCACATTGTCCATCACGACAAGTCGGTCGACAAGGTTCGGATGGTCCTTGGCAAAGCGTGTCGCTACCCTTGCGCCACGATCGTGGCCGACCAGAGCAATCTTCGGAATCTCCAGCTCGCGCAGGATCTCTTGGAGATCGCGCGCCATGTTGCGCTTGTCATACCCGCTCGCCGGCTTGTCGGTCTCCCCGTAGCCGCGCAGGTCTGGAGCGATAACGCGGTATCGCTCGGCTAGGACCGGCATCTGGAAGCGCCACGCGAAACTGGTTTCCGGAAAGCCGTGCAGCAGGATCACGGGTGGCCCTTCACCTGCCTCCAGTAGGTGGTGACGGATGCCGTTGGCATGAAGCGTGAAGCTTCTGATTTTCATGACGAATCCCCACGAAAGTGTTGGCGGAGAGAATGCCAGAAAATGAGACATGTGCGGCGGCAATCCACCAGCCTATGTGGCGTCGGCAAAGATCCCCTCCGCGTCGCGAATCGCGGCGATCTCATTTAGATCATGTTTCATGAGAACTAGAGCGGCAGCATGTGGACGATATCGCCCCAGACCAGCAACGTCTAATCCGTTCTCTCTATCTTGTACGCAATTCACCCGGTAATTGGCCCGCCGTCAGAATGGCATGAATTCCGGGAGGACGAGTGAGCCGGCGCCGTCCCCCCGAATAGCGTGATGCGGCTGCCCGCGAGTATGGTCACCCCGCGAGTATGGTCACCGTGGAGCACGCGTCATGGAACTCAACGTAGGATGTTGGTGCGGGCGAGGTCGATGACCTCGTCGGCGCGGCCGTTAAGTACGGCCCGCAACGCCCAGAGGCTGAAGCCCTTGGCTTGTTCCGCCTTGATCGACGGGGGCATGACCAATTCTTGAGTGTTGGTGACAACGTCCAAGAGTGCCGGGCCAGGATGTTGGAGGAACCGAGCAATAGCTTCGTCGAGGTCGGCGGGGTCCTCAACGCGAATACCTAAGATACCCATTGTCGTTGCCATGTCGGCAAAGTTCGGATTCTTCAGGTCTGTGAACGTATCGAGAATGCCTGCCGCCTTCATTTCCAGCGCAACGAATCCGAGGCTGGAATTGTTGAAAACGGCCACTTTCACTGGAAGTTTTTCTTGCGTGAGAGTCAGGAGATCGCCCATCAGCATAGCAAGGCCGCCATCGCCGGAAAGCGAAATTACCTGGCGTTGGGGATGGCTTGCCTGCGCACCGATCGCCTGGGGCAACGCGTTCGCCATCGAGCCGTGCGCCAGCGAGCCGATCATGCGCCGCTTGCCGTTCATCTTGAGATAACGCGCAGCCCAGACGGTGCAGGTTCCGACATCGAAAGTGAAAACGGCGTCTTCCGTGGCCGCCTCGCTCAGCTTTCGCGCGAGCAACTGCGGGTGTATCGGAGCTCGCGTCGAGTCCGCCGCTAAGTCGTCCAGCCCTTTGCGAGCCGAGTGATAATGGCTCGCACTGTTATCGAGGTGAGAGCTGTCGCGGTTCTGATCGATACTCGGCAGGATGGCCTCGATCGTCTCTGCAACGCCGCCCACGAGGCCGACATCGAGGCGCGTCCGACGTCCGAGATTTTCCGGACGGAGGTCGACCTGGGCGATTTTCGCCTTCGGGTAGAATTGCCGATACGGGAAATCGGTCCCGAGCATGAGGAGTGTGTCGCATTCCTCCATGGCCTTGTAGCCCGAGGAGAAACCGATCAGGCCCGTCATACCGACGTCATAGGGATTATCCCATTCGATAAACTCCTTGCCCCCGAGCGCATGCACGATCGGGGCCTTCAGCGCCTTGGCCAGCTGGATCACCTGGTCATGCGCGCCGGCGCATCCTCGTCCGCAGAACAGCGTCGTGCGAGAACTCTCGTTGAGGAGGGCGACGAGCGCATCCAACTGCTCCTGCGCGGGCACGACGGTGGGGGCCTTGAGGGAGAGCGCGATGGGCGACGATATCTCCGCTTTGAACTCTTCGAACGCGATATCGCCTGGTATCACGATCACGGCGACACCGCGATGACCGACCGCCGCGCGAATGGCGAGTTCGAGAACTGCGGGCATCTGTGACGGGTGAGAAACAAGCTCGCAATAGTGGCTGCATCCGCGGAAAAGCTCCTCGGGCTTTGTTTCCTGGAAGTAGCCACGGCCAATTTCCGCGGAGGGCACTTGTGCGGCAATGGCAACGACCGGCACGCGGGACCGATGGGCGTCATAAAGTCCGTTGATCAGGTGCAGGTTGCCTGGACCGCATGACCCGGCACATACGGCGAGTTCGCCGGTAAGCGCCGCCTCGGCACCTGCAGCGAAGGCCGCGACTTCCTCATGGCGGGTATGAACCCATTCGATCTCGCCACCCTTGCGTAAGGAGTCCGTGATACTGTTCAGGCTGTCGCCGACAACGCCATAGATTCGTTTCACCCCAGCAGCATGGAGAATTTCCGTCATCAGATCGGCAACATTCTTGGTCATGATCAAACTCCCTTGCGGACCGTCACTGTCAGCCGATCGGTTGGCCAGGTAAATCATACCTAGGTTTAGCCTCGTGTCCGGAAACTCCCGATTTGGTCTGCATCGTGTGCTGCGATACCCCACTCTCATACATCGGACGGCGCGTCCGGCTGGCGAGGCGAGTATCGAAAATTGCATTCGGTTATATGAATTACGGTGACGGTTCCGGTTCCCTGAGGTCAACGGCCGGGATGGAAAAGGCCAACAACGTCGCGACGAGGGTGAGTATCGCCAGCGCTGCAAACACCCATCTAAACGCGGCTATGACTACGGTACGCGAAAGCGCAGGCCCCGTACCGGATTCGCTACCACGTAATAAGGCCTGCACGCGGGCCGATGATCCCGGCGTGTAATGTTCAATAGCAGCCAGCAGTATTGCCGCCGTAATAGCAGTCCCGACCACACCCCCGACCGAACGTGAAAAGGACATTGTCGCAGTAGATGCGCCCAGCCGAGCCTTTCCACCGGCCCATTGCGCCAACGTTTGTGCCGCCGGCATCGTCGTTCCCAGACCTAAGCCAAACAGTACCGACGCAGCGACGATCGCAGCTGGACCGTAGCTAAGCACCACCGCGAGCGTTGCGAAACCGGCTGTAGCGACCGCCAAGCCCCAGATGAGCGGCCCGCGTGGTAGGCCCGTCGAAGACATGTGCATGCCCGCCCAAGTGGACACGACGACTTGGGCGAGGGTCAGGGGTATTAGAAGTAGTCCAGCGTTCGAAGACCCAACTCTAAACGCCATTTCCAGCAGAAGCGGAACCTGGATCAAGCCGCCAAAGAGCGACGCAGCGAAGAGCAATACACATAACGCGGCTCGCCAGACGACGGGCTGTGCAATCAATCCCGGGGATAGCAGAGGCGTGGAAACCCTCCGCTCGACCGGCAGAACCAATGCCAGCCCGGCCAAGCCCGTAAACAGCAGTGCCAAAATACTGGGCGAGGCCCACCCGACCGCCGTGCCCAGACTGAGCGCCACGAGCAACGCGAGAGTAGAAGCAATGAACAACGCGGTGCCGCGCAGATCAAGCGAGAACCCGCCTGCGCCCGCCTCTGCTTTGACGCGTAAGGCAGCACCAACCGCTGCTAGTCCAAGCGGCACGTTGATCCAAAAAATCCAGCGCCAGCCGGCATGTTCAGAAAGCAGGCCTCCGAGCACGGGGCCGAGGGTGCTCGCCGTGGCGAAGACCGCAGCGAACCAACCTTGAAATTTGCCGCGCTCCTTCGGGCTTACTGCTTCACCAATCAAAGCCTGCGAGAGCGTCATGAGACCACCGCCCCCTAAACCCTGCACTGACCGCGCGATCACGAGCGTCAGCAAATCAGGGGAAAGCGCACACCCTAATGATCCGGCGAGAAAAAACGCCAGGGCGCCAAGCAGCGCGGTTTTTCGGCTGATGGCATCACCAAGCCGCCCATAGATAGGTGCGGCAATGGTGGCGGCCAACAGATACGCGGTTACGACCCATGCGATATTCGCAAGGCTGCCAAGCTGAGCGGCGATGGCCGGCAGCGCAGTCGCCACGATCGTTTGGTCGATCGATCCCAAAAACATTGCAGGTGCGACCGAGAAGAAGATGCTGAGAAAACGCGACGCTTCGGATGCTGTGGTAGGAGCGGCATCCGGGACAATCGGCGTGTCAGCGGGCATGGACGAAGCTGGGTCGGTCATATCAAGCGCGGTTTCGTCGCAGCTTCAGGCGGGGTGAATCATCGCGCGGGCATATTCCAGACCGATGCCATAGGCTCCACCGTGATCGACGACGATTGAGCGGGCGGCTTCGTACGTATCCGTACGGGTCCAGTCGCGCTGAAACTCAAGCAGGATCTGAAGCCACGAGGTCATCGTCGCGCCGGCAGCTTCCATGCGACGCAATGCCATTTCGTGGCTTGTCGGCGTAAGCCCACCGCAACTGTCAGCAACGACAAAGACATCGTACGTCTCTGCGAGCGCACACAGCACTGGAAAGCTGACACACGCTTCCGTCAGGAGCCCTGCGAAGATGAGGGTGCGGCGACCCGTGGCGTCGATGGCTGCCCGGACGGTCGTGTCCTCCCACAGATTCATGTTGCGCCGCTCTATGGGGGCGACATCGGGGAGAACTGCGGAAAGCGCTCCCATCAGCGGGCCGCTATAGACCTTGGAGGCTGAGGTGGAGACGATGACAGGCACGTTAAACGCGACAGCGGTCCTCGCCAGAGCAACCCCGTTATCACGAAGAACCTGGCGGTCAGCGGAACCCACTCCGAACGCCAATCCTGCTTGTTCGTCTACAAGTATAAGCGCGCATTTCGAAGGCGTCAGAAGAGGCAATGTCATAATTTAAACTCCGAGGGCCGAGGCGACACAAGGATGAAGAGCGCTTATGACGCAGTATTGTCTAATGTTGCGCGAGCTTGGACGATCGATGCATTTTTGCTTCTTAACGCACCATCATTTTGAGGAAGTTCGGGCCTCCCGCATCCGGAACATCTGTCGGGCCGTGCCATGCGAAGATGGAGTTCCAACGATGACCAGCTCCGGCCGGACGTCGGCTCGTTCGTTGTCGGAACTGCCGCTCCGCTTCCTCGAAATCAGCAACTAAACCTTCGTATAGTTTACCGCCCGGGGAACTGCGTCCTTAGTCATGTCGCAAACCGACCGAAGGATGGCAGGCGTTCGCACGATTCGTCCGACGTGTTGCCAGCCATATCGAGCAATGACCACGCTGCGACCATCAAGGCCGAAGATTTTGGGGAATTCTTGCAATGACCGTCGTCGCTTTCCCAGTGCCCGGAAAATCGCTGATTACGCCAGCAGATCATGTGCTCATCCTCATCGACTTCCAGTCTCAGATGGCGTTCGCCACCAAGTCGATATCAGCCGAACTCCTGCGCAATAATGCGGCGCTCGTTAGTCGCGCCGCGAAGTCCTTTGGCGTATCGACTATCTTGACGACGGTGGCGGCGACAAGCTTTTCGGGTCCTATGTTCGACGAGGTTACCGACGCGTTTGAGCACCAGCCGATGTTGGACCGCACGTCGATGAATACCTGGGAAGACGCCGCCGTGATCGCGGAGGTTAACCGGATCGGTAAGGAGCGGATCGTGTTCGCCGGGCTATGGACCAGCGTTTGCATCGTTGGCCCCGTCGCATCCGCGATCGATCAGGGCTTCGACTGCTATTTCCTCGCCGATGCGTGCGGCGACGTCTCGGTTGAGGCACATGAGCGTGCGGTCCAGCGCATGATCCAGCTTGGTGCCAAGCCGATGACATCGCTCCAATACCTGCTCGAACTGCAGCGCGACTGGGCCAGAATCGAAACCTACGAGTCGACCACCGGGATCGCCAAGAAATGGGGCGGTGCCTACGGCTTGGGCGTCACCTACGCCAAGACTATGTTCGGCGTGAGCGAGGGCGGGCAGGCCTGAACCGCTTCTGCGCTGCGATCGAGTTCACCGTGGAGGCCATACATATGAAGCCTTACCTAATCTCCCTCGTCGTTGGACTGCTGGTTGGCGGCATCTACGGCATCCTCAACGTAAAATCCCCGGCGCCGCCGATGATAGCATTGATAGGTTTGCTTGGCATCCTGCTCGGCGAACAGGCGGTGCCGATCGCGCGCCAGTTGTTCAACGGTCAATCGACGGTCGCCAGCGTCACTCCGTCCGCCTCCAGCAAGGAAAAGCGCCAATGAGCGACCTGATCATCGTCAACGCAAAGGTTTCGACGCTCGACCGTGAGAACCCGGAAGCTCAGGCGGTCGCCATTCGCGACGGCAAATTTCTTGCTGTCGGCAGCGAGCAGGAGGTTCGTGCCGCCGCACCCGAGGCTCAAGTCATCGATGCGAAGGGCCGTCGCGTCATACCCGGGCTCATCGACAGCCACCTGCACGTCATACGCGGCGGGCTGAACTACAATATGGAACTGCGTTGGGACGGCGTGTCATCGCTCGCCGACGCGATGGCGATGCTCAAGCGGCAAGTCGACAACACTCCGCCCCCTCAGTGGGTGCGCGTGGTCGGCGGCTTCACCGAGCATCAGTTCGCCGAGAAGCGTTTGCCGACGATTGCGGAACTGAACGCCGTTGCCCCGGACACGCCTGTGTTCATTCTCCACCTGTACGACCGCGCCTTGCTCAATGCCGCAGCGCTGCGCGTGGTCGGATATACAAAGGATACGCCGAACCCGCCCGGCGGTGAGATCGTCCACGATGCGGCGGGCAATCCGACCGGACTGCTGCTGGCCCGGCCGAACGCGACCATCCTCTATGCGACCCTGGCCAAGGGACCAAAGCTACCGCCCGAATACCAGCTCAACTCCACGCGCCACTTCATGCGCGAATTGAATGGCCTCGGCGTGACCGGTGCGATCGATGCGGGGGGCGGATACCAGAACTATCCCGACGATTATGCCATAATCGAGAAGCTGCATGCGGATGGCGAGATGACCGTTCGGATCAGCTACAACCTGTTCACCCAGAAACCGAAGGAGGAGCTTGCCGACTTCACCGGATGGGTGAAGCAGGTCACGCCCGGTCAGGGTGATGACACGTACCGCCACAATGGCGCGGGCGAAATGCTGGTCTATTCGGCGGCTGATTTCGAAGATTTTCGGGTAGAGCGACCGGACATGCCGCCGAGCATGGAAGGCGATCTCGAGCCGATCATCCGCCTGCTCGCCGAGCACAAATGGCCGTGGCGACTTCATGCCACCTACGACCAGACCATCGGACGCGCGCTCGACGTGTACGAGAAGGTCGCGAAGGACATTCCGTTCGACGGCATCAACTGGTTCTTCGACCATGCCGAAACGATCAGCGATCGCAACATCGACCGGATCGCCGCGCTGGGCGGCGGGATCGCCGTGCAGCACCGGATGGCCTATCAGGGCGAGTATTTCGTTGAACGCTACGGCGCGCGGGCGGCCGAGCGCACACCGCCGATCGCGAAGATGCTGGCGGCAGGGATCCCGGTCGGCGCAGGGACGGACGCGACCCGCGTCGCGAGCTACAATCCCTGGGTTTCGCTCAACTGGCTGGTGACCGGCAGGACAGTTGGCGGATTAGGCCTTTATCCTGGTGCCAATCGCGTAAGCCGCGAAAAGGCGCTGGCGATGTGGACGTACGAGAATACCTGGTTCTCCAGCGAAGTCGGCAAGAAAGGGCAGATCAAGGTAGGTCAACTGGCCGACCTGGCGGTGCTCTCTGGTGACTATATGAGCGTTCCGGAAAGCGACATTCCTCATCTCCGCTCGGTGCTCACGATCCTCGGCGGCACGGTTGTGTCGGGCGAGGGCGATTACGCTCCGCTCGCCCCGGCGCTGCCCGCGCCGATGCCCGACTGGTCTCCGGTGGCCACGTTTGGCGGTTACCACCGTACGCCGGAAGCCGCCGCAAAAATGGCCGATGCTTGCGGCTGCGCAAGCGGTTGCTCGGTCCACGGTCATGACCATGCCGCAGCGCTTGGACGCGACGTGCCGACGCGCGATGTCCAAGGTTTCTGGGGCGCGTTCGGCTGCGGTTGCTGGGCTGTCTGATCCACCTGAGGAGGCGATTATAATGAAACCTTTACGAACGCTTGCTGCTGTTGTTCTGCTCGGGACGATGTCGGTTGGCTCGGCTGCTGCGAAAGAGCACGCGACTTTTGCCGCAGACTATGCGGTCGGTCCGCAATATGACACGACCCACGTTTATGTAGCGCCCGAAGATTTCGAT
>Ga0265780_10003014_pt1 | contig 22444 bp, 17 predicted proteins | sample P1T30metagenome_FD_192432 | JGI IMG/M metagenome (GOLD analysis project Ga0265780, IMG submission 192432) | Plant litter microbial communities from East Loma Ridge, Irvine, California - P1 T30 | ecosystem: Environmental > Terrestrial > Plant litter > Unclassified | place: USA: California...
GGCCGCCATCGCCAGCGACATCAAGGCCGCCGGCGCGGTGGCCGGCATCCAGATCGGCCACGCCGGCCGCAAGGCCAGCTCCAACCGTCCATGGGAAGACGGCGCCCACATTCCGAACGATGCGCCGGATGGCTGGCAGACCATCGCCCCGTCCGCCCTCGCCTTCGGCGGCGACCTGCCGAAAGTGCCAGTGGAGATGACGCTCGACGACATCGCGCGCGTACGCCAGGGCTTCGTCGACGCCGCGCGCCGCGCGCTGGCCGCCGGCTTCGAATGGCTGGAACTGCACTTCGCCCATGGCTACCTGGCGCAATCGTTCCTGTCGGCGCATTCGAACCAGCGCGATGACCAATACGGCGGCGGCCTCGATGGCCGCGGGCGCTTCCTGCTCGAGACCCTGGCGGCAGTGCGCGCAGTGTGGCCGGAGCACCTGCCGCTGACGGCGCGCATGGGCGTGATCGAATTCGACGGCCGGGACGAAGAGACACTGGCGGAATCGATCGAGATGACGCGCCGCATGCGTGACGCTGGTCTCGACATGCTGAGCGTGAGCGTCAACTTCACCATCCCCGATGTCAAGATTCCTTGGGGCCCGGGCTTTTTGGCGCCGATCGCCCAGCGTGTGCGCAGTGAAGCCGGCCTGCCGGTGGCGTCGTCGTGGAATATTGGCGACCCGCAGGTGGCCAACCGCGTGGTGGCTGAAGAACAGATGGACCTGGTGATGATCGGCCGCGAGCACCTGGCCGACCCGCACTACGCCTTCCGCGCTGCGAAAGAATTGAAAGCCGAGCAGCCGTTCGACGTGCTGCCGCCGCAGTACGGCTGGTGGCTGGAACGCTACCGGTAAGCCAGCTGTTCCAGCCGGGTGCGGTCCAGGCGCAAGGCGGTGCCGTAGCGCGCCAGGTCGCGCCCCAGCACCAGGCGCAGGTCGGCGGAGCCGCATTCGTCGACTTGCTTGAGTTGGGCGCTGCCCAGGCGCTGCGCCAGCTTCTGGGCGGCGTCGAAATACGCCGCTTCGTATTCGATGCGGGTCTGGCGCACTGCGAAGCCCGGCTCGTTCGACAGTCGCGTGACGTGCACGCCCGGCTCGTCGATCCGGCGCGACAGCGCGCGCGCCATGCCGGTCACGCCATTGCCGTTGCGGATTTCCAGGCGCGCCATGCCGACGGCGGCCGGCGCCGCTAGTTGCGCGGCCGGCGTGCGGCGCAATTCCATCAATCCATCTTCGCCGACGTGGACCCAGGCCTGGGCCCAGTCGGCCTGTGCTTGGCCCTGCAGCGCCGGCATGGCGAACGCCTGGTCCAGCACGGCGACCCCGGTCTTGCCGCCGGCGGCGGCAAAATCGGCGCGCAGGTCGTGCTGGCGCAGCGCGGCGGCTTGCCCGTGCATCTGCTGCGCGCGACGTTCCTGTCCCAATGACATCAGGGTGTCGCCCAGCAGCTGCCACGCACGCGGATTGAGCGGGTCGAGCAGGCAAGCCTTTTCCAGCGCAATGCGCGCTTCTTCAACGTCACCATTGGCCAGCAGCGCATTACCCAGATTTCCGTACAGGTAGGCCTTGCCCGGCCCGGAGTCCAGGGTGATCGACGCGGTCAGCTGGCGCCAGATGGTGATCGCCTGGGCGAGCTCGCGCTCCTCGGCATGCAGCGTCGCCAGGCCATTGCGCGCACCAGCGTGAGCGGGATCGGCCTGCAAGGCGCTGGTGTAGGCGGCGCGCGCGGCATCCAGGCGCTGCGCCAGGTGGTGTTCGCGGCCGAGCCGATAGGCCTCGCCGGCGCGCGCACCACTATCCAGGGCGGCGCGCCAGTCGAATGGCGAACAGGCCAGGAGGCAGGTGGACAGCAGCGCCAGCTGCGTCAGATTTGCGGCACGTTTCATGGCGGCTCCTTCGGGTTAGCGCCCCAGGGTCAAGCTGCCCAGGGTGCGCGAAATCTGGATCCCGGCAGGGCCCAGCAAGACCATCAGCAGGGTCGGGAAAATGCAGAAGATCAGCGGGAACAGCAGTTTCAAGCCGATCTTGGCCGCGGTTTCCTCGGCCATCACGCGCCGCTTGTGGCGCAGGTTTTCAGCATGTACGCGCAGCGATTCGCCGACGCTGGTGCCGAAGCGCTCGGACTGGATCATCATCGCGACCAGAGTGTCGACGTCGTCCACGCCCGAACGCAGCGCAAAGTTACGCAAAGCTTTCTCCTTGCTGAAGCCAGCGCGCATCTCCATCAGCACCAGCTGCAGTTCCTGGGCCAGCACCACGCTCTTGATGTGGATTTCGGACGCCACCTTGACCAGCGCGCGCTCCAGGCTCAGGCCCGCCTCGACGCATACCGTCAGCAGGTCGAGCGCATCGGGGATGGTCTCGAAGATCTCGCGCCGGCGGCGCTGGACCAGCCGTTCCAGCACCGCATTGGGCAGGTAGTAGCCCAGCGCGGCGCCGATCAGGAGGATGCCCAGCACATTGCCGCCGCTGAGCTTTGCGCCATACAGCACCAGGAACGGCGCCGACAATGCCGGCACCAGCAGCGCCAGCGCGGTCTTGGAAGCAAAGTACAGGGTCGGCGCCGACTGCTGGCGCCAGCCGGCGTTCATGAAGCGGGTGCGCAGCGTCGATTTTTCCCAGCCTTCTTCGGGGATCGACAGCCGGGTGAGCGGACGCGCGACCGTGGCAACGCGCTCGATCCAGCGCACGCGTGGTTCGTTGCCATCACCACGTGCGCCCAGGAACTGGCGCAGCCGCTCGCGCAGCGCCAATGGTGCGAACAGCACCAGCGCGACCCAGGCCAGAACACACACGACGCCGAAGACGACCAGCAAAAAGATGAATTGGGAAGCATTCATAGCGGCCTCACACGCGGATGCGGATGATCCGGCGCAGCCACACTACGCCGAACAGGATCATGCCCAGGCCCATCCACAGCAGGCTCACGCCGGCCGGGTCCTTCCACAGCATGCTGACGTAGTCCGGACTGCTGAAGAACATCACGCCCATCACGCCGAACGGCAGCAGGCCAAGGATCCAGGCCGACATCCGCCCTTCGGCCGATAGCACCCGCACATGCGCCACCAGCTTCAGGCGGGCGCGGATGATCTGGCTGATATTGCCGAGGATCTCGGCCAAGTTGCCGCCCGATTCGCGCTGGATCAGCACCGCGATCACCAGGTAGCGCAGGTCGGTCAGCGGGATGCGCGCGGCCAGGCCGTGCAGGGCTTCGTTCATCGGCACGCCGTAGTTGATTTCCTCGCGCGCGACGCGGAACTCGCCAGCGAGCGGCTCGGGCAGCTCGTTGCCGACGATTTGCAGCACATTGGTGAACGAGTGGCCGGCACGCAGCGCGCGTGCGATGAAGTCGGCGGCCTCGGGCAGCTGGTGTTCGATGCGCACCAGACGCCGGATGCGCATGCGCGCCACCCACCACCAGGGCAGGCCCGGGCCGGCCGCCGCCAGCACCAGGCGCGCCGGCAGCGGCATGTTCCAGAATCCCGAGGCGGCCAGCGCCAGTACCAGTAACGCCAGCGAGCAGGCGCAGAACTGGGCCACGGTCCAGCGGGCGCCGGCCTGCACCAGCAACGCATCGATGCGCGCGGCCAGGGCGAAGCGGTGCAGCAGGCGGTCCAGCGCCGGCTGGTGGCTGTAGCGGCGCTGCTTGAGGATCGAGATCCGTTCGCTGCTCCTGCCGCCAACGCCGCCGGACATGACCTGCAGCCGGCGCGCGATCCGGCGCGCGGCCGCGCCATGGGTGCTCATCCACCACAGATAGAAGCCTTCGACCGCCAGGATCACGGCGGCGAACACCAGCACCACGAAACCATAGAACAGGAAGTCCATTGCCATCCCTCAGTCAAAGATGCGGTCGGGATCGAAGGCGTCTTCCGGCACCGGCACGCCGAACAGCTTGAGCCGGTCGGCGAAGCGCGGGCGCACCCCGGTGGCGCTGAATTGGCCGAGCACCTTGCCGTCGACATCGACCCCGCGCTGCTCGAAGCGGAAGATCTCCTGCATCGAGATGATCTCGCCTTCCATCCCGGTGATTTCCTGCAGGCTGACCAGCTTGCGGGTGCCGTCGGTCAGGCGCGAGACCTGCAGCACCACCGTCACCGCCGAGACGATCTGCTGGCGGATCGCACGCGGGGTCAGGTTCACGGCCGCCATGCTGACCATGTTTTCCAGCCGCGAGAGCGCATCGCGCGGGGTATTGGAGTGGATGGTGGCGAGCGAGCCTTCGTGGCCGGTGTTCATGGCCTGCAGCATGTCGAGCGCCTCGGCCCCGCGCACCTCGCCCAGGATGATGCGGTCGGGCCGCATGCGCAGCGCGTTGCGCACCAGCGCGCGCTGGGTGACTTCGCCCTTGCCCTCGATATTCGGCGGGCGGGTTTCCAGGCGCACCACGTGCGGCTGGCGCAGCTGCAGCTCAGCCGCGTCCTCGATCGTGACGATCCGCTCGCAGGCCGGGGTGAAGCCCGAGATCAGGTTGAGCAAGGTGGTCTTGCCGCTGCCGGTGCCGCCCGAGATCAGGATATTCACCTTGGCCGTGCCCAGGCTTTCCAGCACCCGGATCATCGGCGGCGTGACGCTCTTGTAGTCGAGCAGGTTCTGCACCGTCAGCGGGCTGCCGCCGAAGCGGCGGATCGACAGGATCGGGCCGTCCACTGCCAGCGGCGGGATGATCGCGTTCACGCGCGAGCCGTCCGGCAGGCGCGCATCGACCATCGGGCTCGATTCGTCGACCCGGCGCCCCACGCGCGAGACGATCTTCTCGATGATCTTCATCAGGTGGGCGTTGTCGTGGAAGGTGATCTCGGTGAGTTCCAGCCGTCCGCGGCGCTCGATGTACACCTTGCTCGCGGTATTGACCAGGATGTCCGAGATCGAGGGGTCGGCCAGCAGCGGCTCGAGCGGGCCGAAGCCGAGCATCTCGTGCTGGATGTCGAGCACCAGGTGATGCCGCTCGTGCTGGTTCAGGGCGATGCGCTCGTCCTCGATGATGCGCTGGACCAGCAGCGCCAGCTCATGCTTGAACTGCTCGGCGGTCAGGCGTTTCAGGCGCTCCAGGTCGATCCGGTCGAGGATCAGCTGGTGCATCAGCTTCTTGAGTTCCTGGTAGGCCTGGTTCGGCGCATCCTGCAGCTCAGTGCCGGTGGAGCGCTCCTGGCCGGACAGTGCGAGGCGTTCGCGAAGGGACATGGCATGCTCCAGCGGGTTGGGTAAGTCAGAAGTCGGCGTCCTGCCGGCCGAACAGGCGGTCGAGCAGGCCCTTGCTTTCCGGGACCCGCTGCGCGGTCACCAGTTCGACCATTTCGGCCAGGCTGCGCGCGGCAGCACTGGCGCGCGACAGCTGCAGCACCGGCACGCCCTGATTGACCGAGTCGGTCACCGCGACATAATCGTTGGGGAAGGTGTGCACCACCTCGCAACCGAGCGCCGCGTGCAGGTCCTGCAGGCGCAGCTTGCCGCCCTTTTCATAGCGGTTGACGATCAGGCGGATGTTGTCGAGCACGTAGCCAAGCGAGCGGAAGATGTCGAGCAGGCGGCGCGCGTCGCGGATGTCGGGCAGCGCCAGCTGCAGCACCGGATAGATGGTATCGGTCACGTCCAGCGCGCGCAGCGACACGGCGTCGATCTGGCGCCCGACGTCGAGCAGCACGTAGTCGTAATGCTGGCGCGCCACCCGCAGGATGGTGTCGATGTGTTCCGGCTTGGCTTCTTTCGCATGGGCCGGATCGTCGGCCGCGGCCAGCACCGCGAAGCCCGGCGTGACGTGCACCACGCATGATTCGAGGAACGGTCCGTCCACGCGCGCGATCTGGGCGCAGACGTCGGACATGGTCATGGCCGGCTTCTGGTCCGACACATATAGCGCAGCGTCGCCGAACTGGCCATGCAGGTCGATCAGCAGCACCTTCTTGCTGGCCAGGGTGGTGAGCGCGTAGCCGAAGTTGGTCGAGATGAAGGTGGCGCCACTGCCACCCTTGCAGGCGATGAAGGCCAGCACCTTGCCGTCGCGCAGGCTGGAAACACCGGCGGCAGTCGCAATGCGGTCCATCGCCTCGTGCAAGGCGCGGTGCACCAGCGGCAGCTGCAGCAGTTCGCGCACGCCGGCGCGCATCGCCGTGATCAGGAGCTCGGGCTGGTGCTGGGTGGTCAGGAGCATCAGCTGGGCAGTTGGATACTGGCGTCCCAGGCGTTCCAGCAGGCCGGCTTCGAGCGGCTCCAGGTCGCTGGCGTCGACGATCACCAGCTGGGGGGCATCCGGCTCCGGACGGTCGAGCGCTTCGCGCAGGCTGGCGCGCGTGGCGGCCAGGTGCAGGGGCGGCACCCGCGCGGCGCCCTGGGAGGCAAGTTCCGCGTACAGGTGGCTGTCCCGGCTGATCAGGAGCGCTCTCATGAAGATCCTCAGGTAATGGGCGTGCCGTGGCAGGCCGGTGGGCGCGCGTCCATCACTGCTTGATCAGCGCCGCCGGCTGGCCGCTGGCCGGCCTGGCGTAGGAGCGCTGGTAGTTGTCGATGGCGGCGCGCGCAGCGGGGCCATCGAGGCCAAGGGCCGGGTCATGGTTGGCGGCGGCGCCGGGTACGATCACCTGGGCCGCCAGATTGCTGCGGGTGGCCTCGCCGAAGCGGCGGTCCCAGTCCGGCGTGGTCGAGACGCAGCCTTGCGCGCCGCAGGCGAGCAGCGCCAGCGCCGCCCATCGCATGAAAGTGGTGTTCATCGCGCTCCCCTATTCCAGTTCGAAACCGCCGGCGGTCCGGGCCGGCGCCGGCGGCGCTGCGGGTTTGACAGTGGCGGCAGCGGGGGGCGGCGTGCCCTCCAGCCGGCCACCCAGCATCACGCCGGCGCGCGATGGTGGGGTAATGCCGTCAGTCGGCAAGGCATGGCTGCCACCGGCCAGCGGCTTGACCAGGCGCGCCGTGATCAGGAACACCAGTTCGGTGCGGTCTTCCTGGTAGTCGGTACTGCGAAACAGCGCTCCCAGCACCGGCACTTCGCCCAGGCCCGGCAAGCCTTTCAGGTTGGCGACCAGGTTGTTGCGCACCAGGCCGCCGATCGCGAAGCTCTGGCCGTCGCTGAGCTGCACCGTGGTGCTGGCGCGGCGCGTGGTCACCACCGGCATGATCGCGGTGCCGTTCACGCCGGTGGCGGTGATGCCGATCCCTTCGCGCGACAGCTCGGATACCTCAGGCGCCACCTTCAGGTTGATGCGCCCGCCCGCCAGCACGGTCGGGGTGAAGCGCACGCCGACCCCGAATTCCTTTTCTTCGAGCGTGATACGGTCGTTGTTCTGCGAGACCGGGATATAGAACTTGCCGCCCGCCAGGAACGAGCCTTCCTGCCCGCTGATGGCCAGCACGTTCGGTTCGGCCAGGATCCGCACCAGGCCATCCATCTTGTCGGCCTCGATGCCGAAGCGGTTGCCGTTGGTCTTTTCGCCGAACAGGCCGCCGCGCGCCATGCCGCTCACGAAATCGGTGGCCAGGGTGGTGGTCCAGCTGCCTGAACCGAAACTGAAACGGGTGCCGGTCTCGAGCCGCTCGAGCAGGGTGCGCGCCACCTCGGCCACCTTGACTTCGAGCTGCACCTGTTGCGGCGCGCTCACCGCCAGCAGGTTGACCACCCGCGCATTCGCTTCCCCGGAGGCGCCGCCGGCGCCGGCGCCGGCGCCACCCCGGTCGTTTACCACGATCACGCCATCGGTAACGTTTTCCTTGTCGGCTGCAGGCAGCTGGCGCAGCGGTTTGCGCACATAGGCGCCGGCCAGGTCGACCGCGCGCGCCACGGCGGCGGCGTCGCTGGCGGTACCCATCAGGATCAGGGTGTCATTGGCCGCCATCACCCGGATATCCTTCTCGTCCGGCAGCGCGGCGGCCAGCGTGGCCTGCAGGCCGCCCGGGTCCATCGCGATCGTGATGTCGATCACGCTGCAGGCGCCACTCTTGCCCTGCACGATCATATTGGTGCTGCCGACGTCGACCCCGGCGATGTACAGCGTGTCGGGCGCGACCAGCATGGCCTGCACCACGGCCGGATTGCCCACGCTGCGCCGGCGTACCGGCTCGGGCAGGCGCAGCATGGTCGACTTGCCCATCTGGAGCGCCATCGCGGCCGGCCGCGCGGCCTCGCCACGGCAGCCCTGCGCGGGCACCGCGCCGTTGTCATTCGGCGCCTGCGGGGCCGGCTTCTTGCCGGCGGCGGCTTTCTGCGCCGGCTGCTGTGCGGCGACGGTGTTGGCGCCGGCCGCAGGAGAAAGAAGTGCATTGGCCAGGGCCAGGGCGCTGCTACCCGCCAGCGCGGCCACCAGGCAGGCATGCAATGCGATCGTGGGACGTCGTGTCATGATCGGTCCAGTCAAGGGATGTCAGAAGCATTCCTGCGAAGCGTGCAGGCCGTTGATGACCGCGATGCAGTCGCGCCGCGGGGCGGGTGCGCGCACCTGCTGCACACGCGGCCGCGGCGGCGCGCGCACCACGACCGGGGCGGCTGCCGGCGTCGGCGCCGGCAGCAGGTTTTCCTTGGTCGCGCCGAGCGTGGCCGCCGCCGCCGGGTCGACCTGGTTACGCAGCGCCAGCGACAGCGTGCCGACGCTGCGGGCCAGGTCGAGCTTCTCGGCCTGTTCCGGCGTGACTTCGAGCGTGACCGCGTTGACCACCTTGGGCTTGGTTTCGTCGCGGTTGACTTCCTGCGCGACCGCCAGCACCAGGATCCGTTCCAGCACGATCTTGGAGATGCTCTGCTCGCGCACCTGGGGCGCATTCGGATCCGGCACGGTCTCGGTGCTGACGATGATGTCGACGTAGTTGCCCGGCAGGGCGAAGCCGGCCACGCCGATCACGTCGTTGACGCGCACCGTGATGGCGCGCTTGCCCTCGGTGATCAGGGCCGACAGGCCGCCCAGGGTGCCGCTTGGTGCCAGCTTGGCTTCGCTGATCGGCTCGCCCGCCAGCAGGCTGCTCTTGAGCACCCGCCCGCCCAGCGGCGTGGGATCGGTAAAGGCGGCCTTCGGCACGCTGCCGGCTGGCCAGTCGACCAGCTTGAACATCTCGGGCGTGAGGCGCTGGCCGATGTCGATATCCGTCTTGGCGACAACGATACGGCCGGAGCTCGCGCCCGGCGCATTGAGCAGCCAGCTGGCCGCCAGCGCCACCGCCAGCAGGCCCAGCACCACTGCCAGCGCCATCATGATCATGGCACGCTTGTTCTTCATTGCGCTTCTCCTGTGCTGGCCGCCGAGGGTGACAAGACCGGAGGCAGCGCGGGCGGCACGGCGCTGGCTCCGAACAGGCTGCTCCAGGCCTGGACCAGGCCATCGATATCGCAGCGCGGCGTACCGCCGGCGAAGCCGGCAAAGTCGGCGATCCGTCCCAGCAGCTCGTGCGGATAGGCGGCCAGCAACGGCCGGCGGGTGCGGCGGTGCAGCTCGCCCATCAGGTAGTCGATCGCGGCTTCGTCAATCTCGATGCGGCGCAGGCGCGCCTGGCGCCGCAGCAGCGCGCGGTAGGGGCCTTCGGCCAGCGGCCCGACCGGGATCCGGTAACCGATGCGGCGCAGGCAGGCGTCGTCGAGCACCGATTCCGGCGCCAGGCTGGTGGCCAGCACCAGGCATACGTCGAATGGCAGCGCGTGGCTGGCGCCGCGCGGCACCGCGACGTGATCCTGCCCGGCCTCGAGCGCGCCCAGCCAGCGGTGCAGCAATTCGCCGGCCGCCACCCGCTGGCGGCCCAGGTCGTCGACCACCAGCAAGCCGTTATTGGCCAGGATATGGGGCGGCGCGCGCAGCACGCCGCTGGCGGCATCGACCCGCAGTTCAAGCATGTCGCGCGCCAGCTCGGCGCCGACGTGCACCAGCGGCCGCTGCGACAGGGCCCAGCGCGCATCGACGCTACGCCGCTCTTCCAGGCCGCGCGGCAGCAGCGGCGCTGGATGCAGGGCCGGGTCGTGCAGCTGGACGATCTCGTGGTTGACCAGCACCGCGTACGGCAACGCGATCGGATCCCGGCGCAGGCGCGCGAACTTGCGCGCCAGGGTGGTCTTGCCGCTGCCGGACGGGCCGTACAGCAGCAGTGGGCGATTGGAGTACAGGGCCGCACCGATCAGTTCACGCGCTCCGGCATCGAAACCGTCGCCGTCGAGCACCGCCTCCAGCTCGGCGCGCGCGATGCGCGGGGCATCAGCCTGGCGCTGCGACTGGCGCGCCACCACGGTGCGCCAGGCCGCCAGCGTCACCGGCGCCGGACCGACATAGCGCGATTCCAGCAGGTGTTCGCCAGCGGCGCGCTGGCCTATACCGGTCAGCTGGTAGTGCACATCGAGTTCGGTATCGCCCGAATACGCGACTTCGGCCTGCTGGTTGGCCACCAGCGCCTGCAGCACTTCGCGCATCACGCTGACCGACAGGCGCAGGCGCCCGGTGAGGCGCGACAGGGGCGTGCGGCCGCTGGCATGCAGGGCCTTGAGCACCAGTCCGGTCACGAACCGCTCGTCGAGACCGGTGTCGCGCACGGTGCGCGGTTGGCGCGGCAGCACGGCGGCCAGGTCGCCCTCCTCCGCCGCCGCTGCACCGGTGTGCACATCGTGGGCGGCGGCCGCGGCGGCCGAAGACACTCCGATCATGAAGCCTCCTGCTCATTGGTGGCACTGCGGTTGACACTGCGGTTGGCACTGCCTGTTAGCACGGCGGCCTGTGCTGAAAAACCTTGATTTGATTCTAGCCAGCGCCCCTGCCCAGCCACTTGATACCTGACAAAGGGCAGACTCAGCAGTTAAAAAAGCGGCATTGGGCCGTAACGGCTGGCAAGAAACCCGATCGTGCCGAGTGCGATCGCCACCCCATAGGGAATCGATCCGGCGCTGGGCGGGCCGTCGGGCGATCCCAGCGCCGGCCCGGGTGGCAGCCGGAGCAAGGTGGGCCGCACGATCGCCCACAGATTCGACACGGCCAGGCGCAGCCGGCCCTTGACGATGACGATGGCCAGCGCCATCACGCCGCCCACGCACCAGGCCAGGATGGCGATGCGCAGCGCGTCGCCGGGGCCGGTGAAGGCGCCGACCGCAGCCATCATTTTGACGTCCCCGGCAGCCATGCCGCGGACCAGGTAAAAGGGAAGAAAAATCAGCAGGCCGGTGGCGGCGCCAGCGACGGCCAGCAGCAGCGCACGCAGCGGCTGCGGCGAGAACAGGTGCAGCACCAGGGCGCCCAGCACGCCGGCCAGCAGCAGCCGGTTCGGAATGCGCCGGCATTCCAGGTCCTTGATCGCGGCCGCCGTCACCACCAGCAGCAGCAGGGTATCGAGATAAGGCGAGACCGTCATGATCGGCTCCACAAAAAAAAAGCCCCCCAGGGCCGGACTGCATCCCCGGGGGACAAACAAGATCAGGCCGGAACGACCAGCTTGTCGCGGATGTACTCAAACGCCAGCTCGATCTTTTCGCCGACTTGTCCGGCGACACCAGCCATCACCACGCCGATGAGGGCGGCGATCAGGCCATACTCGATGGCCGTCACACCGTTTTCGTCAGCGACAAATGCTTGGATGGCGGCGGTAATCGTGCTCATGACAAACTCCTTATAGTGGTTAAGAAAATACTGGCTGCGACTGGGCCCCGTCGCGACTGCTGTGTTTCGTTTGCCAGTGAGTTCACTATAGGTTTTAATGCCGTACGGCAATTTGAGAAGCCGCAACTTTTCCTCAGAGAAATACTGAGTTCTTAGAAGTAATTACCTCATCCCGGCGGCTATGCCACAGAGATGTGAAATACCAATAACAATTGTTAAGAATAGTTGCTGCTAGTACAAAAAGGATTTATGCTGGATTGCTTGACGCTCAATAATGCGGCAGCCCTGGCACCAGAAAGCTGTCTGCTACAGTGTTCGACTGGTCGCCACATCCCCCGGTTAATCTCTCTTGTTTGGCCCGATAACGACGACATGGATTCCCTGCTGCGACACATGGTGGACATGACCGGCCACCGCGATCACACGATGCTGGATATCTCGGTGATTTCGGCGGTCCAGGAATTGTCCGGTGCAGCCCGCGCGCGGGTACTGAGCATCGTGACCGTCGGCGAGCAGCAATACCTGCGCTCGCGCGCCTGCATCAGCGCCGGCGGCGTGGCCAGCCTCGACGAGCCGCAGGACATCGGCCCGGGCGAGCCGATCGCCGGGTATCCCGAACTGGCCAGCTGCCTGCGCGCGCATGACGCGCGCGCCGAAGGCCAGGGCGACAATGGCCTGCGCCGCATGTGGCTGCCAATCTGGTTCGGCGACAAGGCCGATACCTGCCTCGAGATCCTGCACGACAGCCCATTCACGCCGGAAGCGCTGTACATGGTCACCGGCATCGTCAGCGTGTACCGCAACTTCCAGAACCTGCTCGACTACAGCGAGCGCGACTCGCTCACCGGCCTGCTCAACCGCAAGACCTTCGACGACCAGCTGGCGCGCATGCTGCTCGCCTCCGAGACCGAGGCTGCGGCGCCCGGCCGCGCCGAACGGCGCCAGCGCAGCGGCGAGGAAAAGGGCTGGCTGGCGGTGGTCGATGTCGACCATTTCAAGAGCGTGAACGACCGCTTCGGCCACCTGTACGGCGACGAAGTGCTGATCCTGATCGCCAACCTGCTGCAATCGTCGTTCCGTTCCCATGACCGGGTGTTCCGCTTCGGCGGCGAAGAGTTCGTGGTGCTGCTGCGCTCGACGTCGCTGGAGAACGCGCGCCGCATTATCGACCGCTTCCGCAGCGACGTCGGAGCGCATGCTTTCCCGCAGGTGGGCCAGGTCACGGTCAGCATCGGCTTCACTAGTGTCAGCGCCTCCGACTCGCCGGTGGTCACGCTCGGCCACGCCGACCAGGCCCTGTACTACGCCAAGGCCAACGGCCGCAACCGCGTATGCCACTATGAAGAGCTGGTCGCGGGCGGCCTGCTGCAGACGGTGGCCGTCAACGACACCGCCGAATTCTTCTGATGCGGGAGGCGGCGCCTGCCGCCTTGGGGCTCCGGCCTAGGCCAGCTGCATGAAGCGCAGCGGCTCGACCTTCCAGGTGGCGGCCGACTCGTGGCGCACGATGCGGTCGCCACCGCCGAAGCCCAGCCCTTTCGACAGGTCGACCGTCTCGGGCTTGATATACACCTGCTTCTTGGTGTGGAAGAACACATTGACCTTGGGCGTGAGCAGGCTCGATTCGTGCGGCTCGACCACCACGCCCAGGCGTCCCGATTCCAGCAGCACCAGCGTGCCGACCGGGTAGATGCCGACGCAGCGCATGAACTCCTGGGTCAGCGTCGGGTTGAAGTGGAACTTGCTCCATTCGTAGATCTTGCGCAGCGCCTCGGCCGCCGGCATGCCCTTGTGGTAGCTGCGGTCGGAGGTGATCGCGTCGTAAACGTCGACAATGGCCGCCATCTGCGCCAGCTCGCTGATGCTGCCCTCGTCCTGGCGGTCCGGATAGCCGCTGCCGTCGCGCCGCTCGTGGTGGTGCAGCGTGATATCGAGCGGGATCGGGCCGATGCCGGGCGTCTTGACCAGGATGTCGTAGCCGTCGCGCGGATGACGCTTGACGATGTCGAACTCCTCGTCGGTGAGGCGGCCCGGCTTGTTGAGGATCGTGTCCGGCACCAGCGCTTTGCCGGTATCGTGCAGCAGGCCGCCCAGGCCGGCCTGGTGGGTCAGGCCTTCCTCCATGCCGCGCGAACGGCAGAAGGCCACCAGCAGCGCGCACACGCTGACCGAATGCAGGAAGGTGTAGTCGTCCTTGTTCTTGATCTGTAAAAGGCTGAGCAAGGCGCCCGAATTGCGCAGGATCGATTCGGTCACGTTCTGCACCACCGGACTGACCTGGTCGAGCTCGACCGCCTTGCCCAAGCGCGCGTCCTGCATCACCGTGCGCACCAGGCCGGCCGCCTGGCGCCGCACATTGGCGGCGCGCTGCAGCTCTTCGCCCAGCGACACCCGGGTCTGGACGCGCGGGGTGGCGGCCAGCGCCGTCACTTCGGCCTCGGTCGCCGCGGCGGCCTGATCGAGGGTTGGGGCGTCGACATCCATGCCGCGGCTGCAATCGATCACCACGCCGCGGATGCGGGCGTCGGCGATCTTGCGGATCTCGTCGTCGTTGGCGATCAGGAACTGGTTGCGCACGAATGGGTGCTCCATCCAGCCGCAATCGAGGTCGTGGATATACATCCCGACCTTCAGCTGTGAAGCGTCCACTTTTTTCAGCATCTGCCGTCCTATTCCGTATCCATAGCGGCGCCCTGGCCTTGTATGCGCCGAGTATAACAAGTCGCTTACGCAACGGAACCTTTTGTTGCCCCATGGATACGCAATGTGAAATCGCTGATTTCCCTTATTTCACGTCCCGAGCCCAGCTTGCACCCCGTCTTCAGCTTGACGTTAACGTTAACGTCATATACCGTACCAGCATCCCCGTCCGTACCAAACCAGGACCATCCCATGAACGACATCACGCCCGCCGCCCGGCTCGACCTGCCGGAACAGCCACGCCTGGCCAACAAGGTGCGCTTCGTTACCGCCGCCTCGCTGTTCGACGGCCACGACGCTTCGATCAACATCATGCGCCGCATCCTGCAATCGAACGGCGCCGAAGTGATCCACCTCGGCCACAACCGTTCGGTCGACGAGGTGGTGACGGCGGCGCTGGCCGAGGACGCGCAGGGCATCGCCATCTCGAGCTACCAGGGCGGCCACGTCGAATACTTCAAGTACATGATCGACCTGCTGCGCGAGCGCGGCGGTGCGCACATCAAGGTGTTCGGCGGCGGCGGCGGCGTGATCGTCGCCAGCGAAATCGAGGAACTGCACGCGTACGGCGTGACACGCATCTTCAGCCCGGAAGACGGCCAGCGCATGGGCCTGGTCGGCATGATCCGCTCGATGCTGCAAGCCTGCGACGTCGACCTGTCGCCGTATGCCCCGACCTCGCTCGACGCCCTGCAAAGCGGCGCGATCACCGCGCGCCACCGGCCGCTGGCCCAGCTGATCACGGCGCTCGAGAACGACAAGGTGGACTCAGCATTGCGCCGCCAGATCCTCGACACCGCCGAGGCGCTGCGCGTGCCGACCCTGGGCATCACCGGCACCGGCGGCGCCGGCAAGTCGTCGCTGACCGATGAGCTGATCCGCCGCATCCGCCTCGACCAGGGCGACCGCCTGCACATCGCCGTGATCTCGATCGACCCGTCGCGCCGCAAGTCGGGCGGCGCCCTGCTGGGCGACCGTATCCGCATGAATGCGATCAATCCGTGGAACAGGGATGGAGAACTGCAGACGCGCGTGTTCATGCGTTCGCTGGCCACGCGCGAAGCCGGCTCCGAGATCTCGCAGGCCCTGCCCGACGTGATCGCCGCCTGCAAGGTGGCCGGCTTCGACCTGGTGATCGTCGAGACCTCGGGCATCGGCCAGGGCGACGCTGCCATCGTGCCGCACGTCGATACCTCGATGTATGTGATGACCCCGGAATTCGGGGCAGCTTCCCAGCTCGAGAAAATCGACATGCTCGATTTCGCCGACCTCATCGCCATCAACAAGTTCGACCGCAAGGGCGCGCTCGACGCGCTACGCGATGTGGCCAAGCAGTATCAGCGCAACCGCGAGCTGTGGTCGGTGAGCCCGGACCAGATGCCGGTATACGGCACCCAGGCGTCGCGCTTCAACGACGATGGCGTGACCGCCCTTTATCACGGCCTGCTGCCCAAGCTGGCCGCGCTCGGCCTGCCCGTCGACACCGGCAGCCTGCAAGCACCAGGCCAGCGCTACTCGAGCGGCAAGAACGTGATCGTGCCGCCGGCGCGCAGCCGCTACCTGGCCGAGATCGCCGACACCGTGCGCGGCTACCACCGCAACACCGCCCGGCAGGTGAAGCTGGCGCGCGAACGCCAGCAGCTCAGCGAAGCCAAACGCATGCTGGCCGCGGCCGGCAAGCAGGCCGACTTCGATGAGCTGGTGCAGGAACGCGACAACGCGATGGATGGCGACGCCAAATCGCTGATCGCGTCCTGGCCGCAGCTGCAGGCGACCTATGCCGGCGACGAACACGTGGTGAAAATCCGCGACAAGGAAATCCGGACGCGCCTGATTTCAACGACATTGTCGGGCAACCCGATCCGCAAGGTGGCGCTGCCGCGCTTCGAGGACCATGGCGAGATCCTGCGCTTTTTGATGCTGGAAAACGTACCGGGTAGTTTTCCTTACACTGCGGGCGTGTTCCCGTTCAAGCGCGAAGGCGAGGACCCGACCCGCATGTTCGCCGGCGAAGGCGACGCCTTCCGCACCAACAAGCGCTTCAAGCTGGTCTCGACCGGGATGGACGCCAAGCGCCTGTCGACCGCCTTCGATTCGGTGACGCTGTACGGCGCCGACCCGGCGCTGCGGCCCGATATCTACGGCAAGGTCGGCAACTCGGGCGTGTCGATCGCGACGCTCGACGACATGAAGGTGCTGTACGACGGTTTCGACCTGTGCAGCCCGTCCACGTCGGTCTCGATGACCATCAACGGCCCGGCCCCGACCATCCTGGCGATGTTCATGAATACCGCGATCGACCAGCAGCTCGACAAGTTCGTGGAACAGGAAGGCCGCCAGCCTTCGGCGGACGAAGCCGAAAAAATCCGCGCCTGGGTCCTGACCGCCGTGCGCGGCACGGTGCAGGCCGACATCCTCAAGGAAGACCAGGGCCAGAACACCTGCATCTTCTCGACCGAGTTTTCGCTGAAAGTCATGGGCGACATCCAGGAATACTTCGTCACCCACGGCGTGCGCAACTTCTACTCGGTCTCGATCTCGGGCTACCACATCGCCGAAGCCGGCGCCAACCCGATCTCGCAGCTCGCCTTCACGCTGTCGAACGGCTTCACCTTCGTGGAAGCCTACCTGGCGCGCGGCATGAACATCGACGACTTCGCCCCGAACCTGTCGTTCTTCTTCTCGAATGGCATGGACCCGGAATACACAGTACTGGGCCGCGTCGCGCGCCGCATCTGGGCGGTGGCGATGCGCGACAAGTACGGCGCCAACGACCGCTCGCAAAAGCTCAAGTACCATATCCAGACGTCGGGCCGCTCGCTGCACGCGCAGGAGATCGACTTCAACGATATCCGCACCACGCTGCAGGCGCTGATCGCGATCTACGACAACTGCAATTCGCTGCATACCAATGCCTACGATGAGGCGATCACGACGCCGACCGACGAATCGGTACGCCGGGCACTGGCGATCCAGCTGATCATCAACCGCGAATGGGGCCTGGCCAGGAACGAGAACCCGAACCAGGGCGCGTTCATCATGGACGAGCTGACCGACCTGGTCGAAGAGCAGGTATTGCAGGAATTCGAGCGCATCGCCGAGCGCGGCGGCGTGCTGGGGGCGATGGAGACCGGCTACCAGCGCGGCAAGATCCAGGAAGAGTCGATGCTGTACGAGCACCAGAAGCACGACGGCACGCTGCCCATCATCGGCGTCAACACCTTCCGCAATCCGAAGGGCGCCAGCGCCCCCGCGACGATCGAGCTGGCGCGTTCGACCGACGACGAGAAGCAGTCGCAGTTGCGGCGCCTGGAAGACTTCCATGGACGCCATGCTGCTACCGCGCCGGCCGCGCTGGCGGCCCTGCGCCAGGCCGCGATCGACAACGAGAACGTGTTCGCGCGCCTGATGGACGCGGTCCGGGTGTGTTCGCTGGGGCAGATCACGACCGCGCTGTTCGAGGTCGGCGGGCAGTACCGGCGCAATATGTAGGGGCGGCGCTAGAATGGCTGCGTCACCATCACGGAGCCATGCATGACGATCCAGCCCGACGAGCTCGCCGCCCTGATGCGCGAAGTCGAACAGGAAGACCCGATCGACTTCGCCGACCTGCCCTTTCCCGAGGACGAACTGCGCGCCATCGTCGCCACCCATCTGTGCGAGATGGCGGCCGCCATGGACAACTTCAGCCAGGAAGACCGCTTGATGACCCTGCTCGCGGTCTCGGCCAAGCTGGTGCTGGAGAACCTGGTGCTGCACGTGCAGCTGCTGCGGCGCCACGGCCTGCCGGTGGGCGAGCATGTCGACGCCCTGCTGCAGCGCTTGCGCAAGGATCCTGGTCCCGAAGGAGGCTGAACGGCTGACGTGGCTTTTTGGCAATCGTCACGCGTGGTGCATCGGATAAGTTTTGCAACATAAGTGTCCGTTTGAGCACTAGCTGAGCTATGCATTCAGGTATTATTTGTGGCTGAGGAATTGCGCCTGTCCGGCGCAACGACCATCTCCACTGCCCGAGGAATTCCACACATGCCGCGCCACGCCACCAAGCTCACACTCACCGCTGCCCTCCTGACCAGCGCCCTCCTGACGGTTGGCCTCTCCGGTTGCAACAAGACCCAGTCGACCGAAACCCTGCTGGCCGAAGCTGCCGCTTACCAGCAAAAGGGCGATATCAAGGCCGCCCTGATCCAGCTCAAGAACGCCGTGGCGAACAGCCCGGAAGACGGCGAAGCGCGCCTCGCGCTGGGTACCTTGCAGTCTTCCTCCGGCGACAATGTCTCGGCCGAGAAAGAGCTGGGCCGCGCCCGTTCCCTCGGCATTCCGGCCGAACGCGTGCTGCCGGTACTGGGCAAGACGCTGGCGCAGCAGGGCAAGTTCAAGGAAGTGCTGGCACTGATCACGCCGGAAGTCGCGGGCAAGTCGGCCCCGATGCTGTCCCTGCGCGGCGATGCACTGCTGGGTACCGGCAAGCAGGACGAGGCCAAGCAGGCCTACGAGGCGGCGCTGGCCGCCAACGCCAACTCGGGTGACGCCCTGATGGGCCTGGCGCGCCTGTCGGCCGCGCGCGGCGACCGCGCTGCCGCGGTCCTGTATATCGACCAGGCGGTGGCCAAGGACCCGAAGAACGCCGACGTCTTCATCATGCAGGGTGGCATGCTGCGCATGATGAACAAGCCCGATGAAGCGCTGGCCGCCTATGACCAGGCGCTCAAGCTCGATCCGGACCACCGTAGCGCCCACATCGAGAAAGCCTATATCGAGATCGCGCGCGGCAAGTTTGACGCGGCCAAGAAAGAAGTTGAGGCCGCAGAGAAGAGTTCGCCGGGCAGCCTGCTGGTGGTCTACACCCGCGGCCTGTACGAATTCTCCCAAGGTAAATATCCAGCAGCAAAAGACGCGCTGATGAAAATCCTGAAGGTCGCGCCGGAGCACCAGCCGACCATCCTGCTGGCAGGCGCGTCCGAACTGCACCTGGGTAATCTCGAGCAATCGCAGCAGCACCTGCTCAAGTACCTGGAAAGCAATCCGGACAACGTCTATGCACGCAAGCTGCTGGCCCAGGCCCAGCTCAAGAACTCCCAGCCGGCCGATGCCGCCGCGACCCTGGCCCCGGCCCTGAAGGCCGCGCCGCAGGATGCCCAGCTGCTGGCCCTGGCCGGCGAATCGTATATGCAGGCGCGCGACTTCGAAAAAGCCAGCGGCTACCTGCAGCAGGCCGCCACGCTGGCGCCGCAGGCTGCCGCCGTGCGCACCTCGCTCGGCCTGTCGCGCCTGGCGCAGGGCGACCAAGCGCGTGGCATCTCCGAACTGGAGATGGCGGCCACGCTTGATCCGAAGTCGCTGCAGGCCACCGTCGCCCTGGTCCAGACCGAGATGGGCCTGAAGCGCTATGACAAGGCCGAGGCCGCGGTGAATGCGCTCGAGAAACAGCAGCCCAACAACGCCCAGGTGCATCAGCTCAAGGGGGCGGTGTATATGGTCCAGAACAAACGCGCGGAAGCCCGCGCCGCCTTCGAGAAGGCGCTGGCGCTGCAGCCAACCTTCCTGCCGGCAGTGACCAACCTGGCGCGCCTGGACATGCAGGACAACAAGCCGGATGCGGCAAAAGCGCGCTTCACCGCATTCCTCGAAAAGAACAAGGACAATGCCGACGCCATGTCGGCGCTGGGCGAGCTGGCCATGCTGCGCAAGGATACCGCCGAAGCGACCAGCTGGTACGAGAAGGCCAGCAATGCCAATCCGCAGGCCACCGCGCCGGCCCTGAAGCTGGGCGCCCACTACCTGGCCACCGAGCAGGCGCCCAAGGCGCTCGCGCTGGGCCGCAAGCTGCAGACCGCACACCCGACCGATGCCGGCGTGCTCGAGATGCTCGGCCAGGCCCAGGCGGCCGGCAAGGACTTCAACGGCGCACTTGAGACCTATAGCCGGCTGGCCAATGTGGTGCCGAAATCGGCCGCGGCCCAATTGCGCCTGGCGCAGGTGCAGCTGGCGCTCAAGAACGAGCGCGCGGCAGCCGACCACCTCAAGCGCGCCGTTGGCCTGCAGCCGGACTTCGTGCCGGCGCGCATGATGCAGGTCGAGCTGGCGCTGCGCGGCGGCCGTCCGGACGAGGCGATGGCAGTCGCGCGCGAGCTGCAGAAGCTGGCGCCCAATGTCCCGCTCGGCTTTGCCATCGAAGGCGACGTCCTCATGTCGCAGAAAAAATCCGCAGCGGCCGTGCAAGCCTATGAGAAAGCCCTGGCCCTGGCCCCGTCGTCGGAGCTGACGGCCAAGACCATGCAGGCGCTGCAAGCCAGCGGCAAGGGCAAGGAAGCACTGGCACGCGGCCAGCAATGGCTGGCCAAGCAGCCGGACGATGCGCGCGTGGCCCTGATGGCGGCCGAGCTCAACCTGGCGAGCAAGGACTACAAGGCTGCCATCGTCCAGCTCGAAGCTGCGCAGAAGCGCGCACCCGGTAATCCGCTGGTGCTCAACAACCTGGCCTGGGCCTACCAGCAGGTGAAGGATCCGCGCGCGCTGGCGACGGCCGAACAGGCGTTCAAGCTGGGCGGCAATAATCCGGGCGTGATGGACACCCTGGGCTGGATGCTGGTGGAACAGGGCGACACCGCGCGCGGCCTGCCGCTGCTGCAAAAGGCAAGCGACCAGGCGCCGAATGCCGCCGAGATCCGCTTCCACCTGGCCCAAGCCCTGCACAAGAGTGGCGACAAGCAGGGCGCGCGACGTGAACTCGACAAGCTGCTGGCGTCCAGTACGCCGTTCGCCCAGGCCGACGAAGCGCGCGCACTGCTCAAGGCCCTGTAAAACCGGAAAGTGCCGTGGGTAATCTTCCTACCCACGGCGCATAATTTTTCTCAAGTATCGGTAAATCGAGGGCATACCTGCCTCATCCTATCGAACGCTGGATTTATTGATGTCGCGATAAGATGACAGCCTCCCAAATGAGGATGTTTATCGTGGACGACGATTCGTACGGAATCCGGCTTACCGATACTTCGGACGGCCGCAACTCGGCCAGTATGCTGATCAACAGGATGTATGCCTGGCGTGGCTACACCGGAGATCACCAGCCCAGTAATGACCCCAACCGCATTACCCTGACCGCCACCGACAAGGGCGATGTGGTCGGCACGCTCAGCATCGGCATCGACTCCGAGGTCGGCCTGATGGCCGACGAGATCTTCAGGGACGAGCTCGACGCCCACCGCAACGCCGGCGCCAAACTGTGCGAGTTCACCAAATTCGCGTTCGATCCCTCGGTGCGCTCGAAAACCGCGCTGGCCAATGTATTCCACCTGGCCGTCATCTACGCGCGCGACATCCACGGTTGCACCGACATCGTGATCGAGGTCAACCCGCGCCATCGCCGCTTCTATGAACGCATGCTCGGCTTTCGCAAGGAAGGCGAACTCAAGACCAACCCGCGGGTCGATGCGCCAGCCTACCTGCTGCGCGTGAACCTGCGCTACGTGACCAGGCAGATCAGCCAGTTCGGCGGCACATTTGCTTCCGATGGCGAAACCGAGGAGCGCTCGTTCTACCCCTATTTCTTTTCTCCGCGCGAAGAGCGTGGCATTATCAATCGCCTGCTGCGCATGGATGAATCGCATCCGGCGTGAGCGCCGCTGCAGTGCTGCTTCCCCAACTTATTCCTTCAATATCGATGAACACACCGTTCAACTACGAACAGGCATTTTCACGCAATATCGGCTGGGTAACCGAGGCCGAACAACAGCAACTGCGCGGCAAGCGTGTCGCCATTGCTGGCGGCGGCGGCGTCGGCGGCGTGCACCTGCTGACCCTCGCCCGGCTGGGCATCACGCGCTTTCACATCGCCGACTTCGACACCTTCGACATCGCCAACTTCAACCGGCAAGTCGGCGCCATGATGTCGACCGTCGGCCAGCCCAAGGCCGAGGTGCTGGCGCGCATGGCGCGCGACATCAACCCGGAGATCGAGATCGAGATCTTCCCCGACGGTGTGCACAAGGACAACCTGGACGCCTTCCTGGCCGGGGTCGACCTGTACGTCGACGCGCTCGACTTCTTTGCCTTCGATGCACGCCAGCAGACCTTCGCCGCCTGCGCCCGGCTCGGCATCCCAGCCACGACCGGCGCCCCGCTGGGCATGGGCACGGCCCTGCTCAATTTTATGCCGGGCAAGATGACGTTCGAGGACTATTTCGGCTGGGGCGACCTGCCCGAC
>Ga0265780_10003015_pt1 | contig 22443 bp, 25 predicted proteins | sample P1T30metagenome_FD_192432 | JGI IMG/M metagenome (GOLD analysis project Ga0265780, IMG submission 192432) | Plant litter microbial communities from East Loma Ridge, Irvine, California - P1 T30 | ecosystem: Environmental > Terrestrial > Plant litter > Unclassified | place: USA: California...
CAGAGTGGACGAGGCCGAAGCGGTCGACACTGCGGCATCGATGAGAAGTCGATCCGGCGAGCGATGACACGCAGGGTCCGCAAGCGCGGCGTCGCCGGCGATCGCGAGCGCCTGACAGCGACATCCTCCCCAATCGATCTCACGACGATCGCACGAGCGGCATACGTCGGGCATCCAGTGCGTACCTCGAAAGCGCGTGAAAGCGTCGGACGACGTCCAGATATCGAGGAGTGACTGGTCGCGCACAGAAGCGAAGACGAGCCCGGAAATCGTCTCGGCAGCGTGGCACGGCAGCGCCTTGCCCGAAGGAGAGATGTTGATGAAGCGATTGCCCCAGCCGCCCATGCAGGCTTTAGGACGAGCCGCGTAATAATCGGGTACGACATAGTCGATTGCGATACGCCCTCTCAGCCGCTCCCGCGCCGCATCGACGACTTCGGTCACGGCATCAAGCTGCTCACGCCGCGGCAACAGCGCGTCCCGGTTCAGCAGCGCCCACCCGTAATATTGGGTGTGCGCGATTTCCATGCGCTCAGCGCCAAGCGCTTCGCCAAGCATAATCATCTCGCCGACACGCTCGACGTTCTGTCGGTGGATGACGAAATTGGCGGTCAGCGGCAGGCCTGCGTCGCGAATGCGGCGAGCCGCCTCGAGTTTTTTTGCGTGAGCGCCCCGATAACCACCAAAGTGATCGGCCTTGTCTGGCAGTGCGTCCTGAAAGCTCAGTTGGATGTGATCGATCCCGGCCACCAGGAGGTCGGCCATTGCAGCGTCGGTGAGTAGCACCCCAGACGTGATGATGTTCGTATAAAGCCCCTGGGCCGCAGCATGCGCGACGAGCTCGGGCAGGTCGCGACGCGCCATCGGCTCACCACCTGAAAAATGCACCTGCAAGACCCCGATTGCGGCGGCCTGATCGAGGACATGCTTCCATTCGACGGTTGAAAGTTCGGTCTTTGGTGCGTCCATCTTGAGGGGGTTTGAGCAATATGCACATTGCAGCGGACAGCGGTGCGTCACCTCTGCGATAAGGCCCATGGGCGGCGCTGGCATCGTCATAGCTGGAGAACACCTCGCGCGGCGAGATCATCGAGCACCGTGATCACGTCCATGGCGATGTCTTCGCGCGGCGCATCGAAACGGCTCGCCAGATCGGCAACGATAGCCTTGATCGTCCGCTCGCCGTTGATGAGCTTCAGGATCTCTACCGCGATCTCGTCGGGCATGAACAGTTTCTCGGGCGCGAGCAAGACCCAGGCTTCGCGAACCTGATCAAACCGGAATTTCACGCCGCGTCGAAAGACGGGGGTAGTCGCTAGCTCGGTCACGCCGCCGCCGCCGGCTCGAATGCGCCCGGTGGAATCATCCCCGGCGCGACATATGCAAAATAGAGACCGTCCAACTGGCACCACAAAACGTCGCACTTGAAACGTAGCGCAGAGAGAACAGCTTCCTGCTTCTCAAGCGTGTCGGCATGCATTTTCACGTATGCGAGCGCCCAGTCGCTGTCCTGCGGTGCCTGGGTGAGCCGGGGCGTGAAATAGGCCAGTGTTTCCTCGGTGATGAAGTCGTAATGAGTGAGCATTCCCGATACGCGCTCTGCAATGACGTTTGGCGAGAAAAGCTCGGTCAACGAGGATGCAACCGCCTCGAGCAGCGATCGATCACGCACGAAATGAACATAGGCGTCCACTGCGAAGCGCGTTTCCGGGAGGATCAAACTCGCGCTCTCCACGACCGCTCGCTCGAGGCCGACCCCCTCGGCGAGCTTTAGCCAGCGCTCGATTCCGCCGGGTTTGCTGCCATCTCCGTCGTGATCCTCTATTCGCCGCCGCCACTCCCGACGCTCTTGCGCACTCGGCAGCCGTGCCATGAGCGTCGCATCCTTCGCCGGAATTGACGCTTGATAATAATACCGGTTGAGCGCCCAGGCTTGAATCTGCGCACGACTGAGCTGACCACCGTGAAGCAGGCGATGAAACGGATGGCGGATGTGGTAGCGCTCCGCCCCGATCGCGCGCAGTGCCGCCTCAAGCGCGTCTGGTGAGAGCAGGCGCCCGCTCACAGCGTCAATTCCAGACCGTCATAAGCGACCATCCAACCAGCCGCTTCGGCCTCGCCCCGTTCCGCGCTATCGGCGAGGAGAACCGGATTGCTGTTGTTCATGTGGATGATGACCTTGCGACCGGCGGGGATGGCTCGAAATGCGGCGATCGTACCGCCATCGCCCGACAAGCTCATATGACCCATGCGTCGACCGCTTTTCGCTCCGATCCCGGCCACGATCATCTCGTCGTCGCGCCATAATGTACCGTCGAAGAAAACAAGGTCGGCGGTGGCGATTCGCTCCGCGAGATCGGGGAGGATTGCGGCGCATCCGGGAATGTAAACTAGGCGTTGAGTACCGTGGCGCACCTCCAAGCCTACGGTGGTATCGTCTGTCACGATCGGAGGGGGAGCGCCCCCGCTTTCGAGGAAAAGCGGCACCTTGCCGGGCACCGCGAAGAGCGTGGCAACGAGACCGGCGCCGAGCTCGAAAGGCATGTCGAGGGCCTGAACCGCCCGCGCGACGACGTCGCGCGCGAGAACCTCGAAGATCGGGTTCGCATCGAGCAGTTCATGGATCCGCTTGGTGGCGTGGACGGTCAAAGGCTGACGCTCGCGAAGCGTAAGCAGCCCAGCCACGACGTCAACGTCCCCGCCCGTCAGCACGACACCGGCAATCGGGGAATGCCGCAGTCCTTCGCGCGGATGCAGTGCTGGCGTGTCGTTGATCTGTTGGCGCAGGTCTGGAGACGCGTTCACAATATGCCAGCGTGCGCCATCGCTGCTGACAGCGATACTTGCCTGAGTCCGCGCGGGAGCGGCAGGATCACCTGTGCGGGCGCGACGGCACCCCGCCGCATTGGAATTCCACTGAGGGAAGCCGCCGCCGGCGGCCGCCCCCAGAACGATGATTTTCATCGAAAGGGCTTAGCGGGACATCTCCGCGCAGGCGTAGCAGTTGATTTCCGCGCCGAGCGCGATTTCGCGGATCTTGGGGGTCTTCCACTTCATGTCGTCTCTCCTCGACGTTTGACGCCGAACCAGGTCCCGCGCTACGCCTACCATAATGGCCAATGCGAACCGGGGAAGCCCGCCGCTGTCTCAACCGGCGCGCCAATGCAACGGCCTGCCGAGCGGCTCTCAAGAAGGATGCCGTTTAGCAAGCCTAGCTGGCGGGTTGCGGAACGCCGTTGGGATCAGGTAGGATGGGCCATCGCGGAGAACGCGTGGCGTTTCACCGCGGTCAGCGGCGAGACGGTCCGCAAGTGGCGCAAAAGTGGTGAGCAAGCCTGCCAGGACCGATCAAGCCGGCCAAAGCGACTGCCTTGACGTGCCACCGAGGAGGAGCGCGCGATCATCTGCGCTGTAAGACGAGCGACGGGTTTCCCGCTCGATGACCAGCTGAGGGCCGGCGAACGCCGCCAACGACGCGGTCAGGACGTCCGTTAACGTTTCCTCACGAAACCGCCCCTTCTTCAATCCTGCCTCGCGGTCGAGCAAGGTTCCGATCAGCCGAGGGAGGGTCGAGGCGAGTTCACAGATGTTCGCAGCCATTACCGAATGGGTGTGCCAGACGCCTCACCGCAATGCTATACCGAGGCGCGCGATCCGCGTGGATGGGAATTGGCGAAAAACCAGTTTGCCGGATCATATCGCGAGATCGAGACTTGCGGCCGCGAAAGTTTGATTGTCGAGGACTGGAACAGCTACCGCAACTGCAGCACGCGCCGGGGCGCGCCGTCTGACTGGCGACGGGTCACGATGAATCGAGTAACTCACGCGGCACCTGTCGTGTCGCCGGCCCGACCGCTTGATTGGTCATCTCCGTCAACAGTTCGACGGCACGACTGGCCATCTTGGCAAACGGCTGACGAATAGTGGTCAGATTGGGCCAGATTGCGGTTGCCAACATGCCGTCCTCAAAACTGACCACGCTAACATCGCCGGGAACGGCTAGGCCGCGAGTGTGAGCAGTTGCGATAACCGCTGCAGCGATCACGTCATTGCTTGCGAAAATCGCGGTTGGCGGCGTGCAAATATCGAGCAGCCGCTCGGTCGCGTCGAGACCTGACCGATATCCGGACAAACCGCGCTCAACGAGTCGATCATCGGCATCGACACCGCGGTGTACTACGGCCCCGTCTCGCCGACTGTTGTGCCATACCCTCCTTCGACCGACTACGCCCTCCGACGCCTCTGGCCCGCCCCGGCTTTACGCCGCGACCGCGACCGGAGCTCTGTAATCCTCTTCTTTGACCAGCAATGCCCAGACGGTGCGCGCCATCTTGTTGGCGAGTGCCACCGTGACCAGCATGCGCGGCTTGCGCGCCAGTATACCCTCTAGCCACGAGCCAGGCGGCGCGCCGCGCTTGCTCGCCTGGAGCACGACCGCGCTGCTGCCGATGATGAGCAGGCGCCTGAGAGTGCGCTCTCCCATTTTCGAGATCGCACCCAGCTTCTGCTTGCCGCCGGTCGACGCCTGCTTCGCTACTAAACACCTAATAATGCAAAATTCGCACGTCCCATGTCACGATCCCTTTGCGGGGAAAGCCACGTTGGCAGTATATGGCTGGTGGAGGCCGACATGCGCAGGCGTTTCTTTCTCGGGCTATGTGCCGTTGGAATTGTTTACTCCTCGGGTGTTCTGGCAACCCCTCTCATCAGCGAGGGGATGGCCCGCCAAGAGGTGTTAGTCCTGGCTCGCCAGAGGCTGAACCATTCAGCCAATCCCAACAAATCCGACGCGAACGTCAGGTTGGACCATGCGGACCACGCCAGCTTTCTCTTGGTCGCTTACGCCACTCGCCCCTGCCTCCCCGAGCAAAACGTTTGCTCAAGCCTGCTGGGGCACTTTCGGGTAGATCGCCAAAGCGGCGCAATCTTTGACGAGGATGCGGCACCACGGAACGACCCTTCGGCTCCCACATTCATTGCACACCACACCATGCCGCCTCGGTAACACGGACTAGTGCCGATTGGGATGGTGTTCCTGGAAGTGTGGCCCATTCGCTTGGCCTTGGACGGATCCTGATCCTATCTCCTCTCGCTTAAACGATGTGACCAGAAGTTTGCTGACGGGCTAATATCACGGTCGAGCAGGTAGGCCCCGTCGCATAATTGCGGCGGGTCCGACGCCGTGGGTGCGAACCAGCCACCCCTCCTCGATCTCCAGCGGCGAGCCGCAATTACCCGTCTGGACCGTTTCCCACGGATAGCGTGGCTCGAGCAGCTTCGCGCCACCCTACCACGTGTACGGATCGTCGGAGAACAGCAGCCAGATGCTTCCGCTATCCTGCCGGCCGAGCATGGCATAGCGACCTCCGACCGAGCGCCGAAACAGCGCCATGCCTTTGGCGGCCCTTGCGTCGCCGGCGAGCCAGCGCATCTCCCACGAGCGAAAGTCCGTGCCGATCAGCATTTCGGAGCGCGCGTGCATCCTGCCGGTCGCCACGCGATCGAGCCGGCGGCTCGGATCCCAGCGATAGATCGCCGGCGGCAGCGACTGATGCACTCCGCCGATGAGGCCGTAGCTTGGGTTGCCAACGCTGTTGTCGCGCAATCCGCCGGTGTTGAAGGGGCCCTCCCCGCTGTCCGGGTGCCCCGCTGAGAGCTGGCCGCCATTATACAGATCGGTGAACCAAATGCTGCCGTCGGGTTGACACGCGAAATCGTTGGCTCCGGCCTAAATTCTTGCATATCTCTTCGACCAGAATCTGAGTGTCAGAATCTCGCGGCATCCACGGGCAACTGACTATTAGGCGGCGTTTGCGGCGTTACGGCTACTATATGCTCGAAAAGCTTGCTGATCCGCTGGTTCGGCAAAGCGGCCCTCGCTGCCTCGATCGCTGCCCTATTGAGGCGCCGTGAGGTTTGGATCGGAAAAGTTTCCGTTCGCCACACTGGGTTCACGGGAGAATTCGTTGCACCCGTATCAGGTTTGTCTTGATCGGCTTCGGCGGCGGCGATCACGCGTAGACTATTTTGGGCTATGGCCGGGTCGACGCGGATCGGGGGCATCTCGGGCGCGGCTATCTTGGTCCGCGCCGCGAGCTTCGTCTCGGCGTAGTAGCGGACCTTCTTTCCGTAGGTCGCATACATGCCGCGCCGGAACACGATCAGGTCGTTCTCTGGCAGCATCTCCACCTCTTGGGGAAGCATCAACGGTCGCCGCTGATCGGACTCGGACGTCGAACCGCCGCCACCGCCCCACGTTCCCATCGAGCGCGATCGCGCTCTGAAGGTGTAGGTGCCGAGTTGCTCGGAAATCTTCTTCGCATCGGAGAGGCCGGCCGGACGCAGAACCAGCCTTACTGCGCAGTTGCGTTCAATGTCGGCCGCCACCTTGTCACCGTAAACACTCTGGATCTGCTCGATCGATTGGAACGCGGGAAGCAGGCGCAAGCCATAGCCAGCGACGTAGCTGAACGCCTGGGCCAAGACCGAGCATTTGCCGAGGCTCGCGAACTCGTCCAGCGCCACCAGCACCTTGACCTGATGGCGATCCCCCTTGGGCAGCTCGCGGACGTTACGGTCGATGAGCTGCTGGAAAAGCAGGCCATAGATTGGTGCGACCCGCTCCAGATCGTCGGGCGAAACGCCGAGATAGAGCGAGATTCGCTTGTCGCGGAAATCGCTTAGGTCGAAGTCGCTCTCGGACGTCGCTGCATCGACATAGGGGTTCAGCCAGGCATTGATCTTGGCCGTCACGGACTGGCGGATCGACGTGAACGTGTTGGGCGAGGCTGTCGTGAAATCCTTGAGCGCTGACACGCAGCCGCCCGAGAGCGGCTTCCCCGCTTGTGCTTGCTTGCGGATGATTTTCGGAAAACGCACCGCGGCGTCGCCGGCTGCGAACTGGCGGTAGATCTCGCCCATGGTGAACGGCAGCGCGTCCTCGCCGTCGTCCACCGTGGCAGCAACATAGGCGCCGACCCCCAGGAAGGCCGTCCTCGCGCTCTCGGCCCAGAAGTTGTCACCCGATACCGGGTCGGGGAAGAGCATCATGCCGATCTTCTGCAGCTCGTTGATGACCTCGACCGGATCGCGGCGGTCGATGTAGCTCAGCGGATTGTAGCGCGCCGTGTTGCCTTTGGGGTCCAGCGGATTGAACAGCACGACCCGTTGCCCCAGCACCGTGAGGCGATAGCCCGCCGTGTTCTCGTAATTCTCCTGCTTGATGTCGAGCACCACCAGGGAGTCGGGCCAGTCGAGGAGATTGGGGATGATGACGCCGACGCCTTTGCCGGCCCGGGTCGGCGCTTCGAGCATGACATGCTCAGGGCCACCAAAGCGCATTACCTTGCCGCCGAACTTGCCCAGAACGATCCCGGCCGAACTGAGCATTTTGCCCTTCCGAACTTCCCCGATCCGCGCCCACCGAGCGTCGCCATGCAGTTTTTGGCGGGTGAACAGCGACGAGATGATGGCGACAGTCGTCAGCGCCAGACCGATCGCAGACCCGATGAGGAAAGGCTTATAGACGATCGGATAGGCCTTCATCGCCCAGAGAGCGGCTGGCACTTTGAGCCAAGGCGTGCGGACGTTGAGGAGGTGGGCCTTCCAGAGAACGGCAAGGGCGCCGATCGCCGCGCTCACAGCTACACCGATGATCGCCAGATACAGGATCGCACCTAGCTGCGATCCCCCGTCGCTTCGCACCCATTTTCCGCTCATGCATGCGCCCTCCTCAATCGCGCGGCTTCCCCGCAGGATCGAACCACACCTCCGTCATGCGGTACCGCGCCGGTCGTCCGTCCCCCGGCGGGAGACGGTGCATCTGCACGACGATATCGACCAGCGATCGCAACAGCGCCCGGATGTCATGTCGGTCGAGATCGTTGCCGCCCTCCGACTCTTTCACGAGCAATGTGAGCTGCTCGAGTGCGCCTTCGGTGGTGTTAGCATGCACCGTGGTGATCGACCCCGGGTGCCCGCTGTTGACGTTCCTGAGGTAGAAAAATGCTGTGCCGTCGCGCAGCTCCTGTAGGAGGATGCGATCAGGACGCATCCGCAGCGCTGATTCCAGCAGCTCTTTCGCGCCTGCCTTCTGGAGACTCTTGCCGTCCTTGGCGTACATCATGTGGACGCGGTTGCGCTGGGGAACGACGAGCTCGCGTGTGTCCTCGATCGTTAGGATCCGCTCGTCGTCTGGGATCAGCTTTATCAGCCCCTTGGAAAAGCTCGTCTTGCCTGATCCCGTCGGGCCGGAAATGAGGATGTTCTTCCGGGATTCGACCGCAAGGCGGAAGAACGCCTTCCAATCGCCGACCTCACGATAACCCTGCAGCTGGGCGTCCACCTCCTCTTGCAAGCCCCGCGCGCGAACCTCGCTGAACAGGCCGGCCCGCTCGAAGGCGTCGATGTCCATCGTCACTCCGGAGGCCTTGCGGACGGTTATTGAGATGAAGCCTTGCTCTACCGCGGGCGGCGCGACGATCTGGGCGCGTTCGCCGCCGGGAAGAACGGAAGAGACGATCGGATATTCGGCGCTGATATCCTGTTTCGTCAGACCGGCGATCAACGTGGCGAGCGTCATCAGCGCGGCGTTGTCCAATGCCGGCTCCGCGTGCCACTCCCATCCCTCTCGGGTCTCCAGCCCGATCAATCCGGGCTCATTGATCACGAGCTCGGTCACGTCGTCGCGTTCCAAGTACCGTCTGATTGGAACCGCGTTATGTTCGTAGATGAGCGACGTGGGGTGAGCGCCCATCGATCAGCGCCTTAGCTGAACATCGTAGACCGAGCGGAAATCGAAGTCCTTCGCGACGAAGATCGCAGCCGTGTCGCCTTGGTTCTTCTTCAGGATCGGCTTGATGGTGATGGTATTCTGGAGAACGGACTGGCCGGTCGTCCCCGGGACCTGGGTGGTGTAGGTTCCTTGATTGGCGACCGCCCGACTGGCGATGTTTGACGCGTCTTCCAGAACCGAGATGACGAGCCCCACGCCGAAACGCGCCCAGAATTGGGTATCGACGCCGCCCGGCAATCCAGCGCGTCCGAGACTGTCGGCCGCAGGCGATCCAAGATCGATCGCGATCCCGCGCGGGGTCAGGGCACGTGTCCACAGCACGAACAACCGCGCCTGCCCCTGTGTGATCCCTCCCGAATACTGCCCGAGCACCTTGGTCCCTTTGTCGAGCAGGACAATGCGACCATTCTCGGAATAGACGTCATGATTGATGACACAGGAGACAAATCCCGCCTGCGTCGAATTGATGGCGGTCTGGAGCGTGCACGGTATTACCGTCCCAGCACTCAACAGGAGGTTCCGATCGGCGACCATCGTCGCGCGCACCGTCTGGATAGCCGAATGCGACAGTTGGTCGCTCAGGTCGGTCGAGCCCTTCGCGGTGGCCGGACGATCCTCATTCGCAGATCCGAAGCCACTCGCGCCGTAGTTCTGCCCCGCCACCATCGATTGCCCACCGCGGGCACTAGGGGCGGCGGACGCGCCGGCGCCCTGCCCTTGCATCTGGCCCGCTTCCACCTCGGGAGCGGATGAGGCGGGCGCCGTCGACGCTACGCCCGTACTGCCGAAAGCCATGATCGGTGATCGCCGCGCTGCGTCCGCCATCGCCCGCGCTTGTTCGGCGCGCCGCTGCTGTGGCGTCTGTGCGTCGCTGGTCGGAGTATTGCTTGTATTACCGGTAGTCGCGGGAATGGTATTGCCGTTCGCATCGACAGTGGTTTGCCCGACGGAAGGCGCTATCGGTCGACCGAAGATATCCGTCTGGGGCGCGCCGGGTTGCACGAGTTGGTTGGCGAGCTGCGCACGCTGCACATTGGGCGAGCCCAATACGTCGTCTACGGCCCGGTCGCTCGCCTTCGCTGGCTGTGCGGCGGTCATCGCGCTGCCGGAGTGATGGAAGGCGCCATAGCCGATCGCCAATCCGCCCATCACCCCGATCAGGCCGATGCCGGCACCGATAAAGGCGATGTTGCCCCAGCCCCCGCTCCGGGTGACGATGTCGTTTTGCTGGCTCCAGGGAAGGCTGTCGGCGCCGATGTCGCCACCGCGGTCAATGACATTCTCAGCCATGCTACTGCCCCTTCACCTTGCGTTCGACGACATTGGAGATTGTTCCCGTCCGATCGCCGCGATCGTTGCGAGGCGGGGCCTCATTGTAGATGCACAGGACAGCGGTCCCGCGACGGAGGCGCAGTTGGCGGTAGACCGCATGGATGACGACGAAATCCTCGCGCACGTCGTACGGCACGATCGTCTCGGTCCCGTCGATGTCGACCGCGAAGATCGACGGGATATCGGCGTGCCCGGGATAGTGCAGGACCGTGAACTCGCCGTTGTCGGAGATTTCGGTCGGCTGCAGTGAGGAGTCCCCCTGAACTGTGTAGTTCATGTTGCGGTTGCCCTCGATGACCGCATGATCCAGTGCGGCCGAGGTGACGGTGGTCTCCACAGCCTTGGCGGCCTGCAGCTCTGCAGTCTGGGCAAGCAAGGCCGCCTGCGCCCTCTCTTCGCGAGGATAATGAAACCGGACGCCGTACATCGTCTGTGCGGCCCCGAGCGCGAGGTTGAAATGGTACACCCTCGGCGCCCCGTTTGCGTTGGTGACGACGATCAGATTGGTACCGCCAGCCCGCTCGCGCGGCTTGAGGAAGAGGATGTTGCCGACCGGCGCGATCTGCCACGATACGGTGTCGCCCAATGCCGCCTGAGTGATCGTTTCGCCGGGACCGAATTGGATCTCGATTGCGTGGCGAAAACTGCCGACGATCGTAACCACCTGGTCGGGATCATAGTCGACGTTCCGAACCCGTCCCTCCTTCTGGCCGGGCACCGGGGTCTCCGACGCAAAGGCAGGATGCGGAACGAGCGTGATGGCTGCGGCGCCCACGATCGAAAAGGCGATAAGCGTGTGCCAGATTGCGCCAAGCCCTCGCCAGACGCGGCTCTTCGCCCCGCTCTCGGTGACCACCAGCGCGGTGGCGGACGGCGACAGGCGGGCTACGAGCTTCTTCTGAAGCGCCGCGAGGGAGGAAATTACGGCCGGCTTGCCATCGTCTAACATATTCCGCTGCTCGCTCATGTCAGGCCTCCGGGTCAGAGCGATAGTTCACGACCTGGAAGCCGAGAGGATTGAGGTTTCGATCCTTTTCGTGCTCCGGCGCCGTGGTGTATTTGTACGTCAGGATCGCGTTCCAATTCTGCGCGACCGGCGGGCTCTGCCCGAATGTGATGATCTTCGTGAAGCGGACCTGCGCCACCGTCGGACTCAGGAAGCTGATTGTCCGGACTGCGATCGAGACATAACCCTTGTCGCCGTAGACGTTCGAAGGTGCATTCTTGTTCGTCGACTGGACACCGCCGAGATATCGGCCGCTCTCGGCCTGTTCGCTCATGAGCATGACGGTATAGGCGTTCTCGCGCGCAGCATCGTTCAGCCAGCCCTCGCGCAGACGCACATATTGAGAAATGAAGTAGCGATTGACCGCGTCGTCATAGGTACGCGGCTGCGGCCCTTTGAGCGCCGTGATCACCTCGGTCTCACCCGACGTCTTGTCGACCCGAATGACATAGGGGACGACGGACTTGAGTGGCGTGAGCATCCATATCGCGCCACCGAGGATGATGTTGAGCACGCACGACCCGGCCGCCACGCCCCACGCAATCCGCCTGGACTGCAACGCTCCGCGGACCCTGTCATGCTCCCACGTCCTCGCGGATTCGAAGTATTTGTCCTTATCTTCGACCTTCACCGCGCCCATCGCGTTGACCCCTTTGTCAGCATGAGAAATAGGATTGCGGGTCGCTCCGCTGGGACGTCTGAGGCGCGGTTGACGGGGCATCTCGGCCTCCCTTGGCCGGCGGGTCGCCGGGAGCGTCGCCAGTGTTCGGCGTGGGCGCCGATTGCGGCGCAGGCGGCGGCGGGAGCGGCGCTGGTCCCGGGCCCGGCATGACCGACGATTGCCCTCCCCCTTGGGACGCGGGCAGCGGGACGGAAAGCGTCGGCAGGATCGAGCCATAGAGATTCGCCGCCCGTCGATGCTTGCCGTCACAGACGGCCGGGGCCTTGATATGCGTTCCGGTGCAGCCGCTGAGGGCGAGCACACCTAAGGCCACGAAGGTCAGCCTTCTCATATGATCTCCGTTTGTGTTGTCGCCGCGCGGGCCGAGTTCATGGTTCATGATTGTCGTGGTGGTCAGCGTTCGCGCTACACACGGCTGACCGAGCCTCCCGTGGTTGTCGGCGACGCGGCCGGGCGAGCCGTCGCCTGCGTCGCTCTGCGGAACATCAGGCGGTTGGCCATCATGTTTGCTCCGGTCTGGAGGAAACCGTGGCCGCCCGACGAGGCGCCGCCAGCAATACCGGCGGCAAGTGAAGGCGATTGGAAAAAGAAAATCGAACCGACAATGTAGATCGCGCAACAAGCGAGGGTTGCGACGATCATCACGCCTGCGTTCAAAGCGATGTACGTATTCTCCAATGTCACGAAGGAGGATCCATCGCCGATGGACTCTATAATGCCGTCCATCGCCGCTTCTTGCAGGCCGGTGATGAACTTCGTCATGATCGCCATGATCACCATGAGGAGGATGTAGTTGGCGGTCTGTTTCAGCCAGCCGTCGAACAGCCACCGAGATGAATTGAACAGCAGGGACGCTAGCGCCAAGGGGGCCAGCGCCACGCAAATCGAAACGGCCAGCTTTGCGAAAATGACGATGCAGAAGCCGATGGCAGCCGAAAAAAAGGCGAAGACGTAGAGGATAATGATGCAGCCGTAGAGCACGATCGAGGCAGTCAGCTTGACGATCGGCGTCTGGAAATCCGTCAAGCCGCGCGAGGACTGCGCCTGCACCTTGTTGTTGGCGTCTGTCATCCGTTGGGCGAGCTTGCCGGTATCCGCAACGTACCTGTCAAAGGTCGTGCCAGGGTTCGTCACTGGCGTTCCGGAGCCTGCCGAGATGATTTCGCTCGGCAGGTTCGTGGCCACGTTGACCACGAAAGCCGAATAACCGACTGCGCTCGCTGCTGCGAGCGCGAGACCGACCTTGGCCATCTGGAAAACGAGCTCACGCAACGGCGCCTGGATTGCGCCGCGTAGGACCGCGAAGCCGAGTAATATAAAATAGATGACGGCGGCCACAGCCAGCGGTGCCGCGACGAAGCTGACCAAGCCTGAACCAAAAGAAGCGACCGCACCCGCGATGGAAGTTTCCACATACCCATACATCGTCGTGAAAAGTGTCATGATGTCGGGAGGGGAAGCCATCGACTCTGCCTCTGGGTGTCGGATGATCGGGCGCGGCGTTTATTTTCGTTTCGCCATGTTGCCGAAGAAGTCAGATTCCGTCTTCCCGGCATCAATCTGCGCTGCCGAAATTGATGCATCATTTGTCGTAGAGCAGACGTCAGTTTTATCTGTGGCGGGTAGATGGCTGTACTCGCCCGTATTACACTTCGCCTGCCATTCGGCGAGGAGTTGGCGGTTGGCCAGCAGTTCCTGGGCCGTTGGAACCTTTATCGCTTCGTGGCAGCCGCAAACTGCGAGCGTGAGAGCTGCCGGCACAAACAACTTGCGCATTTTCATTTCCTAATTGTGTTGGCCTGAAAAAAGGCGGAATCGTTCCGACCCGCAGCTACGAGGGCCGAGCTGATCGCGAGGTTTCCCTCGCCGGCCTGCGCCATCTGGATGGCCTGCATCTTGAGCATATCGTTCTGGAGCTGTGCCTGCTCCACTGCGATGCGAGCCTGAAGGTCCATCACGTCCTTCGGATCTTTTGCGCTCGCGAGCTGCTGTCGGAGCTCATCGAGACCTTGGGTTCGCATCTGCGCGATGTTGAGTGTGCTCTCGCCGAGAGCGGCCGTTGTCGCGGCCGAACCGGTCGAACCCTTTAACGCTTGGGCGTAAGCCTCGTCAGCGTCAGTTGATCCCGTGGATGATAGGCGGTAGCGCGACTGAATGTTCGACGCGATTGTGCCCAGAGAGCCGATCTTCGTCAGGTCGCCTCCAAACAGCGTCGATACGTCTGTTGTTGTCGTCGGCAGGAGGTTCCGGACCTGAGGCAAGGTCAGGCGCGACGCAATCTCGCTCATGTTGGTGAGCTTCTGGAGCGAGTTGAGCGTGTTGGTCGCGGTGGAAATCTGCTGTTCACCCTGTTCGACCATCTTGACCGTGTTCTGGACGGTCGCGAGCGCCTGAAGGTAGCTCGAAGAGTCGAAGACAGGTATTCCTTGCGCCGCTGCGGGTGGGGTGATGGTCGCGACCGCCGCCGGCACGGCCGCGGCCATGAGGATGCGTTTTAGCCACATTTCAGCTTCTCCTTTGGGTGGCGTAGAAGGCCGGTAGCCACGCCGTGGGGTCGTTCCCCGCCAGCGCCATGGCCTCTTCCATGGCGACGAGCGTTTCCTCGCGGCCAGAAAGCACTTTGAGTTCGTTGGGCATGCCGCCGAGGTCCAGCTTGGCGACGATCGATGTATGCCCTTGCTTGACGAGGAAACACCGGCTCTCTGGCGTCAGATCCTCCCGGATCAGCCGGTACTCCGCGTCGGTCAGGCCCAGGCCATCACAGTAGTCGGAGCGCTTCGCGTCCGAGTTTGGCAGCAGGATCTTGGTCGCGGTCTGCTCGATAATGGAATGCGCGATCGGCGACCTGAGCGCGTCGGCCGGCGACTGGGTGCCAAAAACCATGAAGGCGTTGCGCTTGCGGAAGGTCTTGAGCCCGTCCTGCGCGAACGCCCGGAACGCTTCGTCCTGCAGCGCCTTCCAGAACTCGTCGATGTCGACCACCACCCGCTGGCCATCGAGAAGCTCGTCGACCCGGTGAAAGAGGTAGAGCATCGTCGGCGTGCGGATTTCCGGATTTTCGAGGAACTGCGTCATGTCGAACCCGACGAAGCGCGCTGCCATCGACACCTCGTCGACCGGACCATCGAAAGCCCAGCCAAGCGCGCCGCCCTGGCACCAGCGCTCCAGCCTCGCCCCAATGCCCTCGGCGTCAGCGTAACCCAGCATCTCGCGAAGCGCGCCGAGGGAGCGCGCCGGCGCCGGCAACCGCATCACAGCAGCGATACCTTCGTCGATCAACCGCTCTTCGGCCACGGTCAGGGGACGATTTTCACGCCGTACCAGCACCCGGATGAAATGCCGCAGGAACGCGATATTCTCGTGCGTCGGGTGCAGGCCCTTCAGCGGTGCGAACCCCGTGGGCTCACCGTTACGCAGCGCGAGATAGGTGCCGCCGCAAGCGCGCACGAAAATCTCCGCGCCGCGATCCTTGTCGAAAAAGACCTGCTTCGCGCCAGTCTTCTCGAGCTGCGCTTGCAGAAAGTTCTGCAGGACTGTCTTGCCGCCGCCGGTGGGCCCGATGATCAACGTGTGACCGATGTCGGCGCGGTGGAAGTTGAACCAAAATGACGAGCCGGCGCGCGTCTTGAGAAGGGTTACGGCCTCTCCCCAGTGGTTCTCCGACTTGCGGCCGGCCGGGAAGGTGTAGAACGGGCTCAGCGCCGCGAAATTACGGCTGTTGATGACGGCCGGGCGGGCTCGCATCCTAAAATTGCCGGGCAGCTGCGCCCAGAAGGCAGCCTCAAGCGCGACGTCCTCGCGTGCCATCACCATACCGGTATCGGCCGCGGCGGAGCGGGCGACGGAGAGCCGGTCCAGGAGCCTGCGTGGATCATCATCGATGACGGCGATCGACAGATGATGTTCGCCCATGACGAAGCGGTTCGCCATCAGCTCGTCGACCCCGTCCAACAGCTCCACCGCCTGGCTGATACCGGCGTCATCGGACGAGACCATCTGCTTGTACTTCTTGGTGAACCGTTCGCTCGCGACCGATTTCACAAGAGGCGCGAAGCTCTGGGTGAGCACGTAGGGGAAATCGAGCGCCAGCAGGCTGTTGAACTGGCCCGTCCGCGTGCTGGCGACATATTCGCGCACCCCGAACATGCCTAGGAAATGGGATTTGTGCGGCAGTCGGATCTCGGCCGCTTCGCGTCCGAAAACTACGCGTGATTGGTAGAGTGCCTGCCCGAGTCGCCCGTCGACCAGGGGGATGCGGATGCGATCCCCGGTCAGAATGAAGTGGAGCACTTCCATCGGCTGCGAGAACAGGACGCCGTCATGCTCGTAGAGCGACAGGCGCTCCGGTGCGGTGTCAGCTAGAAGCGTCTCGAAGTCGCGACACTTATCCGCCATGATGGTGAGCGCGCGATCATCGATCTCGCCCGTATGCTGGCGCTTGCCGAACAGGCGGGACAGCTGGTCGCCGGCCATGGTCGACGGCCGCACGACGATCGTGACGTAGAATTCGTTATGGTAGAGAACCTTTTCCCGCAGCGTCTCGGCGTAACGCTCCTGAAGCCGTCGCGCGAAGTCCGAGTGAAACGCGCCGCGCAACTCGGGATCGGTCGCGGTTCGAACGAGGTGGGTCCAGAGTGCGACCCGGTCGTCGCCGATCGAGCGCCACGCGATGTTCAGCTTGTTGTGCCAAGTGTTCAGGTCGGCAACATCGCTGGTCTCGAACGGCCGCCCATCGACGCGATACATGCGCATGAGCGAGCCGTCTTCGAGAGCGACGAGAGTGTCATCGATGTGCCGCGTATAAGGGATGAACTTGATGTCATCGGTTTCGCGGACAGCGATCCTCTTATGCTTCAGAACGGTATCAGTCATTGCCGAAGTGCTTCCGCTTGACGCCCGTGGCGAGACGAACCGGAGAATAGCTTCCACCGCCCCAGAATTTCCGGTTGTTCGATAAAAAAACCGTCTGGAACCACAGGCCCCACAGCCGGAAGGCATTGATGTCGTAATGCACGATCATCCGTGCCGGCAGGTAAAGAGCCCCGTAGATCGCTAGAGGGTAGAAAGGGTTATGGACGATCGACCAAACGATCATGCAGACCATGATGATCGGGACGATCGCCTCCAAGGGAAGTCCCATGAACACGGCTGGCCTGGTCAGCGCCAGGAATACCTTATCCTCAGCGGGCTTTTCCATTTCAGCCACCCGAGCCACCCATCCAGCCCACGATGGTGACTGCGGAGAAGATGATGCCGATGCCAAGAAGAACGGTCACGGCGCGACCCCATTCCATACGCCCGGTGAGCTTGGCATAACCGACGAACATGACAGCGATGGCGCCGACGACCGACGAGATGCCGAGCAGCCACGCTTTGAAGGTGGTAAGCCCTGTCTCGATCGTCGTACCGTCCGCCCATGCCGGCTGCGCCAGTGAGATAAGCGCCAATCCGCCCATGATGCCGACGAGTTGCCGGGCGCGGCGATCGGATATCATCCGCCCCATCTTTGATGTGAACTGCACGGGAATGTTCATGGCGGGGCTACCTTTCCAGCTCGGGGTGGGAGTGCATCGTCTCGATCTGCCGAACGGGGGTTGGCTCGCGGACCGAGACATCCAGGCCGCGCCGCAGCACGTCCGAGATCATTTTGCGGCTTTCGAGGCTCGCAGAGACCATCTCGCCCGCGTCGCCTTCGAACACCGCGCCGATATGTTGTTCCATGACCATCTGCGCCTGAAGCGCGTTCGCCAAACGTGGTTCGGCCGCGAGGCTCTCGATCCCGCCGTGGAGGAAAAGCTCCGCCAGCTCCTCACTTTCGTGGCGCTCCGCCGCAGTCGTCCTTTCGTGTTCCGCCCTTACCGGATGGGAAGGATGCTCGGCTGGTCGCGCTTGCGCCTCGATCGATTCGGCGACCGACTGTTTGTCACGCTCCGCGTCGAGCTGGTCGACGAGCGCAGCGGTCGCGCCGGCATCTTTCGCCAGTGCGTCCCGGTGGAGGCCCGACCGGACCAGATAGATTGCGTCCGACACCTCGGTTTCCCAAGCGCCACCCTTGCCCATCTCGCGCTGGGCTTCCGGCTCGTAGCCGGATCTCTCGAACGCCTTCACGAGCGTCGGACTCGTCAGAACGCGCTCAAGGGCATCCTTAAGCGCCTCCCGGTACACATCGATCCGCTCGAATTGGACTTCTCTGCGGAAGGTGTCGTCGCTCTCACCAAGCTGTCCGTAGAGCGCTTTGCGGTCTTCCGTGTGCCGGCTGAGCGTCAACAGCAGCCCGCGATCGGCCTCCGAGATCGCTAACTGGCCTGCTGCTAGAGGTTGGTCCTCTACCGTTTTTGGCGTTGTCGATTTTGACGGAATCGCGGCGTCTGGGGCATCGGCCTGCGGCGCGGCGGGCGCTTTCTCGGTCGCCCCAGCATCTTGGTCCTGGGCGGCACCACGGCGCAGCTTGGACACAAGCTCGTGTTCGGCGAATGTCGGATCATAGCCGCTCACGTCGAGCCCCGCCCGGGTAGCCGCCGACCAGACAGCTTTGCGAAACTCGGCAGAGCCGTCGACGTCGATCCGATCCCAACCGTTATGGTGCGCGATCTTCACCAGGCTGGCGATCGTCTCCGCATCCTCGCTCCGGGCGACGATGCGATTATCTGTGATCTCGATCGCGGGAATCTCGCGGTCCCATGAACGAAAGAGCCCGAGCCGCTGCTCCCCCGGCCCCGCTCCGTCGATGATGCGCATTTGATAGCGCGTCGCCACTTCGGGCGGAATCTCGAAGCCGATGGCGTCGGTCTCGCGGGCTGCGGCACCTTCGCTGCGCGCGATGGTATTCTCGCCGCTCACTTGAAAACCTCGATCGCGTCCGAGGCGATCTGGCCGACGATCCAAGAATCGCTGTCGTTCGGTGGGGTTGCCGATGCGAGCGTGGCGCGGCTGGATACAGGCAACGTCGGGGCCGCCTGAACCGAGCCCAGAGTTTTGGCGACGGTCCAGACATGGCCGACATAACCGTTGCGGAACCCGCCGGTCAGCGTGCCGGTATTGTAGAGGGAGTAAGTCGCCGAGATCGCATCGAGACCAACATAGTGGCGGCTTGCGAGCCCATAGCCCTGTTGCAGGAGGGCCGATGCGAGCCGTAGGTTCGTGCAGGGTTGAAACGCCTGTTCGACCGTCACCCCAAGGCGCGCAAAGTTGGCCGAATTGATCTGAGCCAGCCCGACGTCGACCGTATAGCCCGCTGCCATGTAGCGGCGGACGATCGCGGCGCCTTCAACCACCGAGCCAGCGCGAACGCGTGGCCCTTTGTTGACATTGATCTGCAGGGAGTCCCCGCGGCTCTCGGTCACGATGATCGGCACGACCGCTTCCGTGGCGATCTCAGGGGCACATTGCTGCGCCAGCACGGTGAGGGCGGGAACGTCGTAGATCATGGCTGGGTGACGGTCTGCGCTCGGGTGTCGAGAGCATATTGAGAGGTCGCGCCGTCGGATTGCGTTACCGTCAGCCTGTAACCGTGCTTCACCTTCTTGGTCTGGATTCCGATCCCGGTGCAGGTCGGGAAGGAGCCGCCCAAAGCCAGCACGTTCCAGAGTTTCGTGATCGGTGGCACGCACTCCGCATAGGTTGTCGGCGAGCCCGGAGTGGCGAGGCAGAGCACGACTTGGCAGCCCCAATCCGAGGCGAGCGCCGGCTGGGGGGCGCTGACCGCCAAAAACCCTGCGAAGGGATAGGCCAGCCCGCCGACGGCCTCAAAAAGCCACTTGAACAACTTCGCAATCATGAGCCACCTCCGTGCCCGACGCGCCATTCAGCTGCTGCAAACAAGTCCCGGCACCGTGGGACCTTCTCAGCGGGGTGCAGGGACCAAACGGGCGTGCGCGTCGCTTCGGTATCGCGGCCGGGGTCGGCAGCGTTCGTGCTGGCGACATCGTCGACCCAGTTCTCGTCTTCGCCGGGTCTGTACCGATCAATCTCGTGGCCTGGCTGCGCAGAAGGGACAGGCCAGTGGCTGGGCTGATGGCGATTCTTCGGCTCCAGTCCTTCAATCAGCCGAATGCGGCCCTGCTTCTGCAAGGTGCCGAACTGATCGCTGTCGATGGGGTGGACGTCGCCCACTGGAATGAACCAGATCGCCTGCGCGAATGAGGTCCAGCTAACAGGCGCGCCATGACTGGCGTTCATCGGCATGATCAGGTCGGTACTTCCGACTGCATATCCGGGTCGCAGGATCGCCGTCATAGCGAAGACGCCAGCGGAGCGCGCGAAGGTGATGGGCTGCGATCCAGCACAGATATGGGCGGGCCCGCATGGGTGGAACACTGATGCAGTCGCGCGGTAGCTCACCAGGCGCCGGCTGCGGCCCACTCCGGAAATCCTCCACAGCCCGCGGACATCGCTCACCACTGGCGTGGGATTAGCTGCTTTGCCCGGCAGGCGCCGCCAAGCTGCGCTAGAGAGGACAGCCATCGTGGGAGGTGCCAGATTGGGCAGACCTCCAGATACCAACTCTGCCGTGCAGAGCTGTCTCGAACTTGCCATGAACGCGGCTGGAAGCACAGTGGCCCCTTCATCTGCGATGGTCGAGATATACTATATGACGATAATGACGGTCTTTGCAATCCCCGGTTTGCTGTTGCAAGGGCGACACGCGGACACAGGAGGAATGCCGCTCGCCTAGCCATGTTGCCGCGCGCGGCCTGCTTGCTTAGGAACGAAGCCGTGCAAGACAGAGCGAACCGTGCCGGCATGGTTCCGTGGTAGAGAATGAAGGGGACGGTAAGGGTTGGGGATAACTGTCGCATACCTCGCGGAAACTCACGGGTCGGCGAGCCTCGACGAGCAACGGGCGTGCCTGCATCCCGATGACCATGTCGTACTGGCGGGTCCTCGTAGCTTTGACAAACTGACTGAGCTTCTTGCGCACCATGGGGTCAATCTCGGACCAGGTGACCGAGTCAAAATCTTCGACCTGTCTTGTATCGCGCTATCGACCACGACGCTTATTCGGGTGCTGGTCAAGATGCTTCAGGCTGGCATCTCGCTTGAGATCGTCTCGGCAGGTATCGTGCTTGATCCCGCAGTCGATGATCGACTGCCGACCTTGCTCACCGCGCTCGATGCGCACTGCCGCCACCATCATGGTATCAAGACCCATCCGCCTACAACCGCGCAGATAGGCCGCAGGCGTTTACTCGGTCGCGACCAATTGCCCGACATCCGCGCAATGTTGGAAAAACCAGGCGCGACGGCGACCACGGTTGCTAAGGAGCTAGGCGTGGCGCGTTCGACGCTGTTCAACTTCCTTGATCGCTACGACCGGGAGCGCCGGCTCGATCGGAGCCAGAAAGTGGAATAGCGGCGTGCCGAGTGCGTCCGCTATAGTACTCATATCGTCAAGCGCGATCGTGATCAGGGTTCCGCTCAGAACCCTCTCGATGCGGTCGATTGGAAGCGCTGTTCGTATCGAAAGGTCGATGGTGCTCATGCGCATTTCGCTCAGGCGTGCAGTGACTCGCCCACCGAACCGGGAGCGCAGGATTTCGCTCTTCCCCACAAAAGCTCCTCTGGGGTACCGACGACAAACCGGCCTATCGAAGCTGGTTACCGGTCTGCGCACGCGTGGCCGCGTACAATGCAATTATCGTGAGCTAAGGAAGTCTGACGGCTCGTTCAATAGGATAGATGGAGTGAAATCTTACATATTGTGGAGCGTGTGGGACGTTTGATCAGGCGCCGGACGTATCATATCCCAAGCTTCGGCACCCACCGCTTCGGCCAGCTTGATCATCGTATCGAGCGTGGGGTTGGCCCGGCCGCGCTCAACCAATGACACATAAGCCTTGGTAAGGCCCGTTTGCTCACATATCTGCGATTGCGTCAGCCCGCGCGCTCTCCGGCGTTCCCTCAGCCGCTCTCCAAACAGTTGCGAGGTCGGGTTCCCGTAATCGTTTAAATCGATCACTGTCGGCATGTGTGTCCATTCAACGGGGGTGCAGTCCAGCAGACGCTTTCTCCTGCGGCTTTATCGTGCGGCGCTCCGAGCCGCATCATGAATCTGCGTTGCTTAACCCCGTCCTGATTAGTGCGACAGCTTCGATCATGTGGATCGGCACGGGGTGGGATACCACATCACGGGAGCTGTAAACATCTAGAATAAAATGAGAACTGCATGTTGCGGGGCGCTGTCAGCCAGCGTGGTTTCGGCATTGACCGCCAGATCATGCGTTTCTCCGTCAGGACGTAACCCGTGCCGCACAGCTAGCGCCGGCGCTCGGGCTCGCGCGATGCAGGTGCGCTTCCGGTTCGGGCGTCGATGCATAGGTAGCGTTGCTGCGCCCGTGCCGCGAAAGCATCATGACCGTTTTCGGTACGGCTTCCGCTGCCGCGAGCCCCTCCATCATGCGCAAGAAGACACCACCCCTCTCGCCCCACCGCTTCCAGCGATTGTAGAGCGTCTTGTGCGGCCCATAGTCCTTCGGCGCATCACACCAGCGCAGCCCGTTGCGGTTGACGAAAACGATGCCGCTGAGCACCCGCCGATCATCGACCCGAGGCTTGCCATGGCTCTTGGGAAAGAACGGTTGCAGACGCGCCATCTGCTCATCCGTCAGCCAGTACAGGTCGCTCATCCAC
>Ga0265780_10003020_pt1 | contig 22427 bp, 30 predicted proteins | sample P1T30metagenome_FD_192432 | JGI IMG/M metagenome (GOLD analysis project Ga0265780, IMG submission 192432) | Plant litter microbial communities from East Loma Ridge, Irvine, California - P1 T30 | ecosystem: Environmental > Terrestrial > Plant litter > Unclassified | place: USA: California...
CTGCCTGATCATCGGCTTACCGTTGGGGATCTTCCTGGCCAGCAGTGACCGCGCGCAAAACATCCTGCGCCCGCTGCTCGACGCCATGCAGACGACGCCGGCCTTCGTCTACCTGGTGCCGGTGGTCATGCTGTTTGGCATCGGCAATGCGCCGGGCGTGATCGTCACCATCATCTTCGCCCTGCCGCCGCTGGTGCGCCTGACCAACCTCGGCATTCGCCAGGTGCGTCCCGACCTGATCGAAGCAGCACGCGCCTATGGCGCCTCGCCCTGGCAGCTCTTGACCCGCGTGCAGATGCCGCTGGCAATGCCTTCGATCATGGCCGGCATCAACCAGTCGCTGATGCTGTCGCTGTCGATGGTGGTGATCGCCTCGATGATCGCGGTCGGCGGCCTCGGCCAGATGGTGTTGCGCGGTATTGGCCGCCTGGACATGGGCCTGGCCACCGTGGGCGGCCTCGGCATCGTCCTGCTGGCCATCATGCTGGATCGCCTGACCCAGGCCATGGGGCAACCGCGCCGCGGCGTGCGCCACTGGTACCAGACCGGACCGGTCGGCTTCGTCCTGCGCCGGGTCGGTGATTCCGCCCGCTCCGACGCGGCCCCAGCCACCAAGCCCGCCACCGCACAATAAGACTGGAAAGGATACCGATGCGTCAAACCGAACACTTCAACGCCACCTATAAAACGCAGCGCGCGTTCCGCTGGATCTCGGCCCTCGTGCTTGCCGGCCTCGCCCTGAGCACCGGCATCGCCACGGCCCAGACACCAGGCGCCGACCTGCCCGGCAAGGGCATCAAGGTGCAGGCCCTGCAAGGCCCGCTGGCCGAAGAGACCTTCCAGACCATGCTGGCCAATCGCGCCCTGGAACAGCTGGGCTACGAAACGCAGCCGAGCAAGGAAATCGCCTACCCGACCGCGCACATCGCCGTCGGCAACGGCGATGCAACCTTCCTCGCGGTGCACTGGGATCCGCTGCACAAGGACTATTACGACAACGGCGGCGGCGACGCCAAGCTGATGCGTGTTGGCAGCTATGCCGGCCCGGCCGCGCAGGGCTACCTGATCGACAAGGCCACCGCCGAGAAGCACAACATCACCAATATCGCCCAGCTGCGCGACCCGGCCATCGCCAGGCTGTTCGACCATGACGGCGACGGCAAGGCCGACCTGACCGGCTGCGATCCTGGCTGGGGCTGCGAGGCGATGATCGAGCATCATATGGACGGCTACAAGCTGCGTCCGACGGTCACGCACGTGCAGGGCAGCTATTCGGCGCTGATCGCCGATACGATCGGCCGCTACAAGCGCGGCGAATCGATCCTGTATTACACCTGGACGCCTTACTGGGTCAGCAGCGTGCTCATTCCCGGCAAGGACGTGGTGTGGCTGCAGGTACCGCATTCGTCGAATCCCGAAAAAGCCGACACCCGCATGGCCGATGGCAGCAATTACGGATTTTCCGTCAACACCACGCGCTTCGTCGTGAACCGTGCCTGGGCCGAGAAGAACCCGGCGGCGGTCAAGCTGTTCGAGGTCATGCGCCTGCCGATCGCCGACATCAATGCGCAGAACGAGCGTGTGCGCAATGGGCAGGGCTCGCAGGCCGATATCGCGCGCCATACGGCGGGGTGGATCAAGTTCCACCAGGCGCTGTTCGATAGCTGGATCGCGCAGGCGAAGGCAGCGGCGGCGAAACCCTGATCCGGTAATGGATCTCAGCCAGGCAAGTGAGCGAGCAACTTGTCGAGCGTGATCGGATAGTCCCTGACGCGCACGCCGGTGGCGTTATACACGGCGTTGGCGATGGCGGCAGCGACCCCGCTGATGCCCAACTCGCCGACACCCTTGGCCTTGACTGGCGAGATGGTTTCGTCGACTTCGTCGAGGAAGATCACGTCCTGGTGCGGGATGTCGGCGTGCACCGGCACCTCGTAGCCGGCCAGGTCGTGGTTGACGAACATGCCGATGCGTTTGTCCACCACGAGGTGTTCCATCAGGGCGGCGCCTGCGCCCATCGTCATGCCGCCGATGACCTGGCTGCGCGCCATCTTGGGATTGAGGATGCGCCCGGCGGCGCACACTGCCAGCATGCGCCGCAGCCGGATCTCTCCGGTGACGACATCGACCGCCACCTCGACGAAGTGGGCGCCGAAGGTCTGCTGGACATACCGCTTGGCCAGGTCGCCATATTCGATGCTGTCCTCGGCCACCAGCTCGCCCGCCTCGGCTGCCTCGCCCAGCGCAAAGGTCTGGCCGCCGACGCGCACGGCGCCATCGACGAATTGGGCGTCGGCTGCTGCGACACCGAACCGTGCGGCAACCGCTTCGCGCAGCTTGACGCAGGCGGCGTACACGCCGGCGGTCGCCGAGGCTGCACCCCATTGGCCGCCCGAGCCTGGCGACTCGGGGAAGCGCGAGTCGCCGAGCTTGACGACGACCTTGTCCATGCCGATGCCCATCATTTCGGCCGCGGTCTGGCCGATGATGCTGTAACTGCCGGTGCCGATATCGGTCATGTCCATCTCGACCGTCACCACGCCGGCGCGATTCAGGCGCACCCGCGCCGCGCACTTCATGATCGGTGCGCCGCGTATCGCGGCCGCCACCCCTACCCCGATCAGCCAGTCCCCTTCGCGCCGGGTCGCCGGTTTGCGGGGACGATCGCTCCAGCCGAAGCGCTCGGCGCCGGTTTGCAGGCACTCGACCAGCTGGCGGCGCGAGAACGGGCGCTTCGGATTGGCCGGGTCGACCTGCGTGTCGTTCAGGATGCGGAACTCGACCGGATCGATCCCCAGCTTCTCGGCCATTTCGTCCATCGCGATTTCCAGCGCCATCATGCCCGGCGCCTCACCCGGCGCGCGCATCGCGCCGCCCTCCGGCAAGTCCAGGTGCGCCAGGCGCAGGCGCGTCATGCGGTTGGCGCCGGCGTACAACACGCCGGTCTGGACGGTCGCCGACTCCGGCCGGCCTCCCGCCAGGTTGCCGGACCAGCTTTCGTGGCCGAGCGCGGTAATCCTGCCGTCCCTGCTCGCGCCGATGCGCAGGCGCTGGATCGTGGCCGGCCTGTGCGTGACGTTATTGAACATCAGCGCGCGCTGCAGGGTCACCTTGACCGGCCGCCGCGCCGCCCGCGCCGCCAGGGCCGCCATCACGGCGTCGGACAGGATGGTGCCCTTGCCGCCAAAGCCGCCGCCGATGAAGGGCGAGACGATGCGCACATTCGCCTTCGGGATGCCGAGGGTTTTGGCGATGTCTCGCACACCCCAGTTGATCTGCTGGATCGCGGTCCACAGCGTGAGCTTGTCGCCATCCCAGGTCGCGATGGTCGCATGCGGCTCCATCATCGCGTGCGCCTGGTCGGGCGTCGAATAGTCGGCATCGAGCCGCACGGGCGCCGCGGCGTGCGCGCCGATAAAGTTACCCAGCTCGGTCTCGGGAGGCGGACCGAAAGAACCCTGTTTGGCCATCGGCGCGCAGGTCCTGGTCGCCGCCAGGTCGAAGGCGCCCGCCTCGCGCACGTACTGGACCCTGATCAGGCCAGCAGCGGCGCGCGCCTGCTCGAAGGTGTGCGCGACCACGACCGCGACCGCCTGGTGATAATGGTCGACCCCGGGCCCGGCCAGGGCGCGAGCCACATAGAATTCCCCGCGATCGAGCTTGCCGGCGTTATCGGCCGTCACGATGGCCAGCACGCCCGGCGCGCGCCTGGCATCTTCCAGCGCCATCGAGGCAATGCGCCCTTTGGCAATGGCGGCGCCGAGCACGTAGCCGTAGGCAGCGTTGGGGGCTGCGTCGTTCTGCTCGTAGGCGTAGATGGCCCTGCCTGTCACCTTCAGCGGGCCGTCGATGCGGTCGACCGGCTCGCCGACGACGCGCAGCTGATCGATCGGATTGCGGGTTGCGGGTTTGTCGAATTTCATGTCGTTTCCTTACCTGCTCACAATATGTCCATGGCCTGTGTGGCCCTCTATTTCAGCTTGGCACAATCGTCATGCGCACAATGTCCGGAAGTTCTCGATTTATTGCCCGATCTTCTCGCCAACCATGCTCCACGATAGGCAAGCGGCCGCGCTGGCGGGTATCATCGCCGCTCGACTCGAGTAACCAGACACCAGCGCGATCCATGCATTCATCCTCCGTCCAGCCGCACAACGACCCACCACGCGGCAATCTCGCCGGCAAGATCGCCATGCTGATCGGCCAGCAGGGCTACCGTGAGCTGGACGTGCCGGGATTGACGATTTACCGCTACACCTCACCGACCGAAGCGATTTCGAGCAATTACCAGCCGAGCATGACGCTGGTCGCCCAGGGAAAGAAGCAGGCCTCCCTTGGCCACACCACCTTCATCTACGACCGGTCCCATTTCTTGCTGACCTCGCTCGAGATGCCGGTGACCAGCCGCGTCATCGAGGCCAGCGTCGACCGACCCTACCTGTGCGTGCGGCTCGCCTTCGACATGGGCATGGTGCGCGAACTGCTGGCGCGCGACGGCATCGCGCCGGCGGCCCGCGGCGACAGCGGCCTGGCCATGACGACCGGCCAGACCACCAGGCAGCTGACCGATGCCTTCGTGCGCCTGCTGGACCTGCAGGATGCCCCAGGCGACATCCCCTTCCTGGGCGACCTGCTCGGGCGCGAGATCGTCTACCGCGTGCTGCAGAGCACCGAAGGCGAACGCCTGCGCGGCATTGCCACGCTGGGAGAGCACAGCCACCGCACCGCGGCGGTCGTGGCCTGGATCAACGAGAACTACGCCAAGCCACTGCGCCTCGAGGAACTGGCCGGGGTGGCGGCCATGGGCCAGTCGACGCTGCACCGCCATTTCCGCGCTCTCACCGACATGACGCCGCTGCAGTACCAGAAACGCCTGCGCCTGCAGGCCGCGCGCATGCTGATGCTGATGGATGGCCTGGATGCGGCCAGCGCCGCCTTCGAAGTCGGGTACGAAAGCGCCAGCCAGTTCAACCGCGAATACAGCCGCTTCTTCGGCCGCTCGCCGCTGCGCGACGTCAAGGCCCTGCGCGCGCAGGCACCGGCCAACTGATCTCCATTTTCGGCACATGGCAAAAATCGACCTCAATCACCTGTCGGCCTTCATCGTGGTGGCGCGCGAGCGCAGTTTCACCCGCGCCGCGGCCCAGCTCGGGGTATCGCAGTCGGCCCTGAGCCACACCATCCGCAAGCTCGAGGAAGGGCTCGGCGTAAGGCTCCTGATGCGCAGCACGCGCGGCGTGTCGCCGACCGACGCCGGGGAGCGCATGCTGGCCAATATCGCCCCGCTCTACCAGGGCATCGAGGCCGAGCTGAGCGCCGTGAGCGAGCTGCGGGACACCCCCAGCGGCACGATCCGCATCACCGCCCACGACCACGCGGCCAGCACCGTGCTCTGGCCCAGACTGGCGACGCTGCTGCCGCATTACCCGGACATCAAGGTCGAGGTCAGCATCGACTACTGTCTGGCCGATATCGTGGGCGAGCGCTTCGATGCCGGGATCCGCTGCGGCGACATCGTCGCCAGGGACATGATCGCGGTACGCATCGCGCCCGATATGCGCATGGCGGTGGTCGGCGCACCGGCCTACTTCGCGCGGCGCCCGCCGCCGCAATCGCCGCACGACCTGGCCGCCCACGACTGCATCAACCTGCGCCTGCCGACGCATGGCGGCCTGTCGTCCTGGGAGTTCGCGCAAGACGGCAAGGTCTCGCAGTGGCAGGTCGACGGCCAGTGCGTGTTCAACACCACGCCGCAGAAACTGGCCGCCGCCCTCGATGGCTGCGGCCTGGCCTACGTACCCGAAGACATGATCCAGGACCACGTCGCGGCCGGCCGCCTGATCGCCGTGCTCGAACCGTGGTGGCCCACGCTGCCCGGCTATCACCTGTACTACCCCAGCCGGCGCCAGCACTCGGCGGCCTTCGCGCTGGTCGTCGATGCGCTGCGGCTGGCCTGATCAATCCTTCTGCGTGCGGCTCGCAAAGACTTCCTTGAACACCGGCATGGCCGAGAATACATTCGGCCAGCCCGCATAGAACGCCAGCTGGGTCAGGGCTTCCCCGGCTTCTTCGCGGGTCAGGCCGTTGTCCATGGCGCGGTTGAGATGGAAGGTGATCTGCGCCACCTGGCCGGAGGCGACCAGTGCGCTGACCGTCACCAGGCTGCGGTCGCGCGGCGCCAGGCCCGGGCGCAGCCAGAGGTCGCGGAACAAGGCATCGGTGGTGTATTCCACCACACCCGGACTGACGGCGCCGAAGTTGTTGCTCACCATGATGGCACGCTGGCGCTCGGCCGCTTCATCGAGCTTGAGCCGGGCCGCCTGGGCGCCCGCATCGGTGGTCTTGATCTTGCGCTGGGCATAGACGCCGGCGATGGCCTGGTCGGCGGCGACGGCGTTGCCCCAGCCCGAGTAGAAGGCCAGGTGCGCGACGATCTCATCGAGTTCAGCCGGCGTGACGCCGCTGTCGAGGGCCAGGTTCAGGTAGCGCGGCAGGCCGGCGGCCTGGTTGCGGGCGACCAGGACCGCGACCGTGACGATGCTGCGGTCGCGCATGGACAGGCCGGGACGCTTCCAGACGCCATCCAGCGTGCCCCGGGTGTAGTGCTCGAGTACGGGTGTGTTCATCGGTGCCTCCTTCTGCATCGCCGGCGCGGCGGCCAGCGCGGTGGCGCACGACAGGGCCGCCAGGGCGGCGACCGTCAGTTTGCCGGGCGATTGCGTGATCATGGTTGCGCGCCCATGCTTATCGTGGGTACTGGGCATCGGACACCTTCTCCATCCAGTCGACGTTCTTGCCGTCCAGCGTGCCGGTCATGGCGACATGCGACATGCCGGTCGTGCGCGTCGCGCCGTGCCAATGCTTGACCCCGGGCGGACACCAGACCACGTCGCCGGCGCGGATCGCCGTTGGCTTGCCGCCCCACTCCTGGGTCCAGCCGCTGCCGGCGGTGACCACCAGGTACTGCCCAACCGGATGCGTATGCCATGCCGAGCGCGCACCTTCCGAAAACGTCACCTGAGCCGCCGAAAACTTGCTCGATTCGCCTGCCGCCAGCAGCGGGCCGACCTCGACACTTCCGGTGAAATACTCGGCAGGCCCCTTGGTCGATGCCTGCGCGCCCGCCTTGCCGATCAGCTGCGAATGGGAAGTTACAGGCTCGGCGGCGCCGACAATGCCCACGGCGGCCGACAACAGTCCCGCGACGAGGAATTTGACCATCATCGCGCGTCCCCCTTGTCGACCGATCCGGCCAGATATTGTTCGTCGCTGACCTTTTCCAGCCAGATCACGTTCTTTCCGTCGAGCGCTTCCTGGATCGCGATATGGGTCATGGAGGTCGTCGCGGTGGCGCCATGCCAGTGTTTGTGGCCGGGCGGACACTTGACCACATCGCCAGCGCGGATCTCGACGATCGGCCCGCCCCAGCATTGGGTCCAGCCGCAGCCGGCAGTGACGATCAGTGTTTGCCCCAGCGGATGGGTATGCCATGCGCTGCGCGCGCCTGGCTCGAAGGTGACGCTTGCCCCCGATACCCGGCTCGGTTCCGTCGCCGTGAACAGCGGGTCGATGCGGACAGTGCCGCTAAAGTAGTCTGCCGGGCCTTGTTGCGAAGGCTGTGAGCCATTGCGTGCCAATTCCATCTTCATGCTCCCTGGATGCGTTGTCGTAGTCTGTGTCGAGACTGTTGAAAACAATATAAAGAGCGAAGAATCGTGCGACTAGATGGCCAAACGTGGATAACCCTATGAATCTTGCTCATGACTGACCTGTTACCAGCCGCACTTGGGCTGGTGTCCGGCCAGGTCAATCAAGGTAAAATGGCACATTCTGGCCCCATCCGGCTTGCCGTACCGAATCACGAAGACATGACCACCGCCCCCAAAGAAATCAACGCCGCCGCCATCAAGAACAGCGCGACGGAAAAGCACACTCCCATGATGCAGCATTATCTGCGTGTAGACACCATTTTATTCTGATTGCGCATTGAAATCAAGAACTTAGAAGAGCCGGCTCCCTCTCAGGTGTTTTAAATTTTCCACCTGTTTTCCATTTGACTTAAACGCCGTAGCGTGGTTAGCATTTCCACCGCCAACCTCGGCCCGGTGAACGCATAGGTTGTTAACCGTCTCAAATTGCAGGCTCGTCAATTTGGTGCCTATTGCAGGCTCGTCAATTTGGTGCCTATACGGATAACAACCACTGATGGAGACCTACCATGCTCAAGACCCCCTTCTTCTCTTCTGACCGCAAAGTTCGCTTCGAGCCTTCGGGAGAAACCCTGTTCTACGGCCGCGTGCGCTGCACGACTGTGACACCCATCCGCCAAGACGCCGACGGCCGCACGGCCTACCGCGGCGCCGACCTCTTCGTGCCAGTGCGCGCAACTCGTGCTGACGTCGAGACGCAGTACTTTCACTGCTAACAAGAAGTTTTGACCCCATGTGCCCCGCCTCCGCGGGGCTTTTTCATGCTCGCCAGGTTCGAGGGGTGAGCGTGGCTGCCGATTTGAAAGAGTTCAGAGCGCACAGCGCACAGCGCTCGCTTGGCCGGATGTTCCTTTGTCCTGCGTCTCGCGAAAACATATAAAACTCGACCGTCATTCGATAACACGCGTCTCTATACCGTTTAAGCCCCTCCCAAGCACACACCGGGGCGCCAACCACACGGAGATATCGAATGAAAACAAGTACCCCTACTATGCTGCTCTTCCCGCCAGGCTTTACTGCGGAGCAGAAGCATAAAGCCCTTCAGCTTGTAGCCGATTACGGCACCAGGAAAGCCGCCGGCTTCACCCAGCTGCTCGCGCAGCAAAAGGCCGAGATTGCACACATGGAAGTCACCTTTGATTACAGTGTTTTTGCTGGTGCCAAAGGGCCTCTGAGCGGGCCCGACTCGGTGCCTCTCACGCTCCTCAACAACAACCGGCTCACGCACTGGCTCGCTGTAGACATTAACAGCCAAGTCCTCGCTGGCGGACTGACAGAAGAGGCCTGCACCGCAGCTGCACAGTGTGTTCCTGGCGCGCTCGACTGGACTGTAGAGGGCGCTACGGCAGCGGCGTACTACTGCTGGCGCAGCGGCGGGCCAATGTCGGACCTGGACTTTCTCGACGGCGTTTATCTGCGTACCTGACCACCACGGCCCCGCTCTGCGGGGCCTTTTCACGCCCTTGGGGGTGGAGCGCTGTGCGCTCCCTTGGCCGAACGTTCTTTTCTGCTGCGTCTCGCGAAAACATATAAAACTCGACCGTCATTCGATAACACGCGTCTCTATACATCGTATGCCCACCACACAGGGCCGACCACATGGAGATACGAATGCACCACAAAACCTACGAGCCCGCCCCCGCCCAGGTCACAGCCCAGGCTTCACACATCCGCACAGCCCTCGGCGCCCACGCCTACCGTGCCTACAGCTACACCACCACCAGCGGCCCTCTGGCCGGCCAAACCTTCTACGTCGTCGAAGTCCAATTTGCAGACAAAAGCGTCACGGCATTCACGAGCGGCGTGGGCTTTGACGATGCAATCAAATGCGGCTGGGAGCATGCCGCGGAAATGAACGAGGTCTTCTGATGAATGCCGACAAGAAGACTGTCATCCTCGAAGCGATGGCCGGCGGCACTGCCCTCCAACCCTCAGAACTCGACCGCCTAGCACAAGCGGGCCAGGACCTTCACCACGCCAACATCTGGGCCTGGATGACCGGCGAGACTGGCGGTACGCCCTGGTATCGGGATGGCTGGGCAGCGGCTCTGACCGCGCTCATGGCCGAAGGACTGGTAGTAGCGAACTTCGACGAGGAGGACGGCTGGTTCTATCAGCTGGCGACCGACGACGACTGGGAGCATCCCTACATCGTCTCGATGCGTGAAGGCCGCGGCGGGTTCAATGCCGACAAATCGTTTCTGAACCTCGAACTGCCCAAGCGCAGCAAATGAAAACAATCCTGAGTAGTCCGCTACGCATTTGAAGCCAAAAGCGCACTGCACTACTCATTCTGCCGCCAAAACCATTGCAATCAAGCCCGCTTCGGCGGGCTATTTGCTGGCAGCAGGTTGGGTAGCCGCCGCTGGTACCGGTACCGGAGCAGGGACAGCCGCCGGTGCGGGTGCAGGGGGCTGTACAACCTGGGCCGCGGGCGCTACTACAGCTGGCACCGGAGCCACCTTTGTTTCCAGATAGCTGGCTGTCCAGTAGTAAATCGGGTAGCCCACGACGAGCAAAGCCAGGAATGCGAAAGAACCCTTCAGAGTGGAACTGGTAGTCTGAACCGCGTCCCGGTACGCCTTCTCCCCCAGCTTGACGGTCTCCCACTCCGTTTTCAGTACTTCGGAAGCGTACACCGCGGCCGCCTCGACCGCGGCAATCGCTTGTTCGGCATCGGCCTCGTACTTCCCGAAGTAGACCTGCTGCGCGGTCATCATTTCCGTTAGCAGGCGCAGCAGTTCCGCGTGGTCAGGCTGTCCTGCGTTCAATCGCAGCCGAATGCGATGGTGGGTCTCCGCTGCACCATGGCGCACCTCGGTGATTTTCGACTTGTCGATGCCGAATTCCACGTTTCGGGCAGTGGCTGGCTGGCGATACTCCTGCAGCGCCCGGGTGAGCGTCCGGACGTTCGAGAACAGCGCCGCGAGGTCATCACGCAGCGCATTAATCCAGGCCTGGCGGAACTCAGAGACCTTGGTCTCTTTAGAAGCAATCAGGTTTGCGCGTGCGATGCCACCAGCTACGAGAGCGGCGGCGACGGTTCCAACTACCGGGATGAGTGGGGTAACTTCGAAGGGCATTTGGCGACAATAGCAGAGTTGCAAACAAGATATTGTAATCAAGTCTCAACGGCGAAGGCGGGTTTGTTTTCAGGTGGTGGAGTGGCGGTGCCTATACGGATAACACAACCCCTGTAGGAGCATCACCATGAACGAACAATCCCAACTCCCTGCCCCGGCCGAAGGCCAACTTATCATCAGCGCCGAATTCAAGCGTGGAGGGATGCTGTACGCAACGTCCTTTCTGCTCGACCTGACCGCCGAGTACTTTCCCCTCGAAGGCGCGTTTGGCTGCGTCTCTCAAGAGACTGTGCGGCTGCTCAAAGAATCGGGCGGTGCCGAATGAAAGCAACTGAGTTGATTGCAGCGCTCGAAGCGCTGGTGACAGAGCACGGGGACCTGGAGATAGTCGCCGACAACTACGACTACGGCTCAGCCCCGCAGCTGTGCGACGCGGTGAGTCTGCAGTGGTTTGAGCGGCAGGCCTACACTGACGAGACCTGGTCCTACGGCGATTTGCACCCAGGGCCCGGGGAAAGACGCAAGCCCGTCATCGCGTTGCATCCCTGCCGTAATTGACTACAAGGCCCCTCGCGATGAGGGGCTTTTTGCTTTCAAGCCTCTTCGGCGCCAGGCACCTCGAGCATCTCTGGGTCTACGCCGTTCGCTTCAAACGTTCCCTGCGCCTGGTGCCACGCCCACGCCCCGTCGAGGTCGCCGTCGGCAATCATCACGAGGAGTTTGCCACGGCCAGGGGACGCTTCTTCGTGATATTCGAACGCCGCCGGCCGGTCTCGCACGTAGCGGGGTTTGAAGGCCTGCCCCCAGTTGTTGAGCGACATGCAATACGTCTGATTTCCGATAAGTTGGCCGAACGTCGTAGGCAGCTTGCGCAACCCGAACTGCCAGAACAGCTGTCGCACCTGAAGTTCCGTCTCGGGCTCGAAAATGATTGGGTCCGTCGGCGAGTGTTTGAAGCTGCCGTCTTCGTTTTGCTCGCAAAGTCGTGTGATTTTGCTGAAATCAATGTCAAGTGGGTGAGCCACCGGAAGGTCTAGCGCGGAGCCTTGCTGAACTTGCGTAAGTGTCGTGAGCGCCGGAGCAGCTGGGGGAGTTACGGACTTTCGCGCTTGGCGGAAGGCGTCGAGGGATATCACATTTGTCATCGGCGGGGCTATTTGTTGTCAAAGGGGGCTGTTGTCCAGAAATCAATTTGGCGGGCCAGTTCGCGGGTTCTCACGCGTTCGCCGGCGCCCAGGGAGGACAGGTAGGAACGCATTTCCGGAGCCAGACCGCGGGTAGCCGCCTCGAAGGCAGGCCTGTCCTCGAAGTAGAGCGTCATGAAGTCAAAAACAACATCGCCAAGGTAGGCACACAAGGCGACCAGGTGCTCTACCGGGACGTCACGGGTCGGGTCGATTTCGAAAGCGTCGATGAATTCGTCGTACTGCCGCCACTGAAACTCCAGGAGCACTGCAGTAGTAGTCCCGTCTTCAATGTACGGGTTCTGCGGCAGCTGAATAGCCTTGGCCGCCAGGAGGCGCTCTCGCGCGCCGTCGCTGCGCTCTTCACGAGCACGCACGAAGCTTATCACATTAGTCATAGTTTGTTTCCAGCAGGCAAGAGAAAGACTTTAGCGCATCGGGGGGACGCTTTCAAGCGGCGCAGCCGCAGCCTGGCCGAACTGTTCTTTTTCTGCATCTTGGCAAAACGTATAAAACTCGACCGTCATTTTAGATAACCCGGTGCCTATACGTAGTAAGCCCCCCCCAAAACGGAGGGCCTACAACAAACACAACGGAGATATTAAATGTCATCAGTCGTAAAAAACCTCGCCGCAGTCGCAGATGCCCCGTTGACCGGCCACACGCTTTCCTTCCTGTCGCAGTTGCTCGCCGACCGTGAGAACCAGGAGCGCCTCTTCGTAGTTGCTCACCGTTACACCGGCGACCACTGGAGCACGACCGTCTACGACGTGCAGAACCACCATCTGTACCGCGCAATGCACCCGAAATCAGTGCGCAGCTGGCTGCAGGCAATCGCCCGCGAGCGCGGCAACATCAAAGTGCTGAAAGACCAAGAATGCATGCGCTTGCAGGTCTACGAAGACGAGCGCGTCTCTCGCGCCACCTGGTTCTAACGCGCTGCACACGCGTTTAACTGCCAAAAACTACACACGAACACCACCAATCTGGAGAATCCAATGGACAACCACAACACCCCGGGCTACCTCTACCTGTCGCCAAACTACCGCGCCCGACTGACCGACAAAACTGCTTACAACAACGCTCTCGCGACCCTTTTCGGCACCGAGACACGCCAGCAGCGCGCCGCGGAGCGCCCGTACACCCCGCCACGCCTGAAGCTGGGCCACCTTGGCGACATGCTCGACCAAGCCGCCACTGCGGTGCATGCAATCATCCGCGAGAACTTGGCACCAGTGCCAAATGTCAGGGACTACCAGGAGCAGCGCGAACTGCGCAATTACCAGATTGGCGATACGTACGCCCGGGAAGTTGACTTGTTCGAGGCTGGCCACATCGACGACACGGAGCGCCTGCTGGCCGGCGAAATCCTGCACCGCGCTCAGCAGAAATCTCCATGGCCGGAGCCTGCCAGCTGCGCCGGCTTGGCTCTCATTGACGGCTTCCTTCTCGAGTTCATCAATGCAATCAAGCCGCTGTTGGCAACGCAGGCTGACCTGCTCGAGGGAGCCGCTCACTAAGTAACACCGGCCCCGTCGAGCATGGGGCCATTTGTTATCTATACGTTAGAACACACACCAGCGCGCCTACTGGACCTGCAACGAGGGAGGCGGAATATAGGGAAATACTGAATACAGAAGAGGTGCCGAGCCGGCGCGAAGAAGTCCGGCGGGAGGCCAGATGGCCCAACTCACGAAACGCATGTTCCTGACCCGGAACGACACCACCACCGCAGCCAAAACAGCTGCATCCATCACCGCCGCCATTTCTGCCGGCAGTGGCTTTGAATACATCGGCTCTGTCGCCGTCACTCCAACAGACCTCAGCGTCGCCCAGGCTATCGGACGGGCCCGCACTGAAATCGCCAAGGCCAACAAGCTGAATTCATCCAAGTTCCGCCGCGGCGCCGAGACCGACGAGCGCATTGACACCGAGGGCGCCTTGGGCGAATGGCTCACTGCGAACATCCTGGAGCGCGCCGCTGGCCTGGAAGTCGCAGCCTTCGTTGCTCACAAAGCGCCTAAGGGCGAAGTCGACCTCATCCTCGAGGGCAAGCGAATTGATGTCAAGACGATTGGCGCCGTCGCTGGCCGGAACTGCAACATCAACGCGGAGCAGCACGCCGCCAAAGCCCCGGACGCTTACCTAGTCGTGCACCTGGCGGGCGTAGCGGTAGACGGTACGCCGGCGGTGGCAGACCTGTTTGTCGTCAAAGCGGCTGACCTCACTGTGCCGAAGGACGATGGAGGGAAGTGGGAACTCAAGCAGGGATGGTCGCCATATTTCAACTGCTACATGCGGCAGCAGCTGGAGCGATTGCCGGCAGCAGCTTGAAAACAAAGGGGGTTTCGGCCCCTTTTCAGTTGGCGATAACTGTTCGCTACACGAGGTATCCACAACCGCACTGGAGCCTCGAATGACCTTGCATGAAATCGCCGCCAATCTGATGGCCCTGCCGCCAGCACTGCTGTTCCTCATCGGGCACGCGCTCCCTCTGACATTGGCGATGTACTGCGCCTGGTCACTGCGCCGGTACGCCCGGACTACCTACACCCTCCCCTTCGCAGCCGCAATGTTTTCTAACGGCTGGCTGCTTTACCTGACTGCTGAAGTCGTTCGCACGCCTATGGATGATGGTGGCGTGATGGTCTCAGTCGCCATGCTGCCTGCGGTCTCGGTGCTGCTTGCAGTCGCAGTGTCGGCGAACGCCGTCGGTCGTCTGGACTGGCGAGCCGTCTTCGCTGGCACGTTCTTCCCAATGTACCTGGTCGACGTCTTCTGCTCACACACGTTGTTCGGTCCCTCCTGGGGAGCGGTGCTTTCGGCAGTCGGAGGCGCCGGCCCGGTAGACGCCTTGGTGCTCATCCCTGCGCTCACTGTAGCGGCCAATTGGCTAGTCGGACACAACAGACTGACTTTTGAGAAGTACCTCCGCCTGGGGGCAACCGTCTAACGCAAGGCCCGCTTCGGTGGGCTTTTTGCTGTCGCGCGGAAACCGATGTTAGGATTAGTTTTCAGACAATCTTAGGAGTTGGGAATGGCTAAGCAGTTTGTTACCGTGATGGTAGTGCGCGAGAATGACCCTGACGGCGGGGGCCTGCTTGAGCAAGCTGACCCTCCCGCGTGGGTGGGCTGCCAACCGAACCATGACATCAAGGTTAAAGGCCAAATTTATCGAGTGATTTCAGTCGTCGGAGACCTGGAAAAAGGCCCTGCCGTAATCAAAGTTAAGGGAAATCCGATTTAGCATGTGCTAACATATACGCATCTAAAAGCCCACCAACCGGAGGGCTTTTTTCGTGTAAAAGCAGCTGAAATGACTCTCGTAGAACTCGCAAATACCGCCGGCCGTGCTTTCACCGCAACGCTTTCTCGTGAAGAGCAGCGTGCGATGGGGCAGTTCATGACCCCCGCACCAATCGCCCGCTTCATGGCGGAACGCCTGGTCGCAAACGTCAACCAGCATCACGTGCGCGTGCTTGAGCCAGCCGCTGGTGGGGGCATCCTGGCTGCGGCCACAGTCGAAGCTTTGCTCGCAAAGTCCGACGAGGACCGTCCTGGCGTCATCGAACTCCTGATGTACGAACTCGACCCTCGGCTCATCCCGGGGCTGCTGCTGCTCTGCGAAGCCATGAGCGACGCGTGTGAAGCAGTCGGAGTTACGCTTGATTTCCTTGTAGCGAACGAAGACTTTCTGCTGTCGGAACTGGCTCAGTGCGCTGAAGCAGTGCCGGTACTGCTGACCATCTCGAATCCGCCGTTTTTGAAGCTGAATAAGACTACTGACCCGCGGGCGGCACTGCATTCGTACGCCGTCCATGGCCAACCGAATATTTACGCTCTGTTCATGGCCGCCACCGCGCGATTGACGGCGCCGACAGGTCGCTGGTGCTTTATTACGCCCAGGAGTTGGATGGCTGGCGAGTATTTTAAGGCTGCGCGCCGCACGATGCTCCAGCACCTAAACATCGACAGCCTGCACGCGTTCGAGAGCCGCACCGAGGGCTTCGAAGAAGACGCTGTGCTACAGGAGACAGTAATCGCCTGGGCGAGCGGCCGTGCTGCCGTTGAACACGGCGCAAATATCATCGTAACGCGCAGCCAAGGTGCTGGCGACTTGGCTACGGCCGGCGTCCAGGCACTACCGGTCGAGCGCGTGGTTGGTGACGACGAGCATGCAATGTTCTCGTTGCCACGCGACGGTGCCGACCCATTCGAAGGCTGGACTGCGACGCTAAAAACTTATGGTTTCGAAGTTTCAACTGGTCGGGTAGTCGCATTCCGCGCCGCGGACTTTGTGCGCGAGTTCGCCGAGCCAGGCACCGTGCCACTTCTCTGGCTTCAGCACGTCCGCCAACAAAAGATTCTCTGGCCAGTTCAGAAGAAGCGTGAGTACCTCCGCGCCACAGCTGAAAGCGCCTGGATGCTCGTGCCGAACGCGCCGATGGTCGTGATGCGTCGCTTCTCGCCAAAAGAAGACGAGCGTCGGGTGACGTGCGCTGCTTACCAAGGACAGCTGCCTGGAGAGGCTATCGGCCTCGAAAATCACCTGAACTACATCTACCGTCCCGGCGGAGTGATGACGCCTGCCGAAGCCCGCGGCCTATCCGCGTTCTTAGCTAGCAGTGTCGTCGACGCGCACTTCCGCGCCCTGGCCGGCAGCACCCAAGTCAACGCCACCGAATTAAGAAAACTCCCGCTGCCGCCTTTGGCCACGCTTGTCCACATCGGTGAAAACGTTGGCGACAACCCCAGCCTCGAGCGTATTGACATCGTAGTGTTAGCTGCACTGGCAGCCGCACCCACCACAACTCAACAGATTGACGCCGCATGACCCGTACGCCGATGCCCGCTGCCGCAATGCCCATGGTCGCAATGCCCCCATTGCTTTCAATCCCTGAGATTCACGAGCGTCTCCCACTCATCTTCCCGCCAGGCCTGGAGATGCGTGGCTACTTGGTGCGCGAGATGGCGGCAAAAGTGGTTTCGGTGTTCCAGTACGGCGGGATGGTAGAAGGCATGGCGCGCTATCTCCGTCCCAGCCACATCTACTTTTTTACCGATGACCAGGGAACCTTGACCAGCGACGCAGAGCGGTTGGAGTGGATTGCAAATTCGAAGAAAAAGAAGTTTCGGCCGGCTGGTGAGCAGTGGTACGCCGACAATTCACGCGAGCCAATTCGCGATGAAACCATCCGTGCGTTGCTGGACATCGGCGCGGTAGGCAAACTCCTGGGCGTTCCAACGAATGCCAGCACCCCAATTTACTTCCTGAAAGCTGACTTCGCAGAACTCTTCAATCCATCGCTGACCAAAGAAAAGTTCGACGAGTTGAGCGAAGCTTGGCAGAAAAAGCACCTCACGCCGGCGGCGCGAGCGCGGATGGCTTTGCTCGCAGCCGGAAAGGTCAAGCGCACGGACGAAGTCTCGGTGAAGTGCCCAGACAGCACCGTCATCAAGATGGCACCTGGTCCGTCTTCGCTAATCACGCGCGACGTCATCGAACATTTCGCAGTCAACTTCCTGCCTGAGCCGGCCGTGCTGTGGGTCTCAGAAGGTGGCAAGAAGGTGCGATACCAGGACGACGTGACAGCACGGGCGCTCGGACTGGAAATCGACGCCAGCAAAGTGCTCCCGGACGTCATCATTGCGAACGTCGGGGCTTCCGGCGACGACACGCATCTCATCTTTATCGAAGTCGTGGCTACAGACGGTCCGATGAACCAAACGCGTAAAGACGCATTGCTTGCGTTGGTAAGGAAGTCGGGATTCCCGGAGAGCCAGTGTCTGTTCGGCACAGCGTTTGAAGACCGCGCGCACTCGGCCTTCCGGAAATGTCTTCCGACCCTGGCGTGGGGCACCTTTGCGTGGTTCCGGTCGGAGCCGGACCGTGTCATGTGGATGCTGGAAAAGCCTTTCGACATCACCAGGTAACATTCTGCCGTAAATGACCACAAGGCCCTCTCCGGAGGGCTTTTTTGCGTCTGCTAGCTACACCTGGCATCAACCTCACCGGTGCCGACAATGAAATCCCCTCGCAAGCCCCGCGCCACTCTGCGCAAAAAACTCTCTGCTGCCAAGCGCAGCCTGACTGCCTGGTTCTCCGTTGCGGTGCCGGTCGTGCTGGCCGCGGCTGAGGCTCTCAAAGACAACCTCCCAATGCTGGCGCCGTACCTGTCCGGATGGAGGATGGTCGCGGCTGCCTGCGGCATTTCCGCCGTTGTCGTTGTCCTGCGTACGCGCCGCGACGGGAAAGGCGAGTAATGCAACTCCTGTCGACAGTGAAAACCTTGGCAGGGTGGCGGCTCTGGCTGGCTCTTGTCGTTGCCGGCGCCGCGTTCGGCGGTATTGCCAGCGTGGCCGCGACTTCGTTCGTGCTTGGGAAAGACGTCGCAGTTTTGCGGGCTGAGAAAGAAACGCTGTCGGTCAGGCTTGAGAGTGTCGTCGGCGACCTGACGGAACAGAACCGTGCAGTAGAAGCGCTCCGCCAGGCTTCAATCGACCAAGCCTCTCGCGCTGCCAAGGCCGCCAGGAAGGCACAGGACGCTCTACAAGCGGCGAACGCCCGCGCAGATGAACTCCGCCATGCCGACGTGCCTGTAGCGTGCCCAGACGCTCTTGAGTGGCTTCGCGCAGAAGTCTCGAAATCAGCAGCAGCCCCGGGAGAAACTCAATGACATCGCAAAAACTTCTTTTATGCGCAATCGCGGCTGCCACGTTCGCCCTGGTGGGCTGTTCAAGTACTGGCCCTCGATTGCCCGAGCGCGTGCTCATGCCCGTGGCGGCAGTGTGCCCGGTGCCGGACATACCGGCTAACCCTGCGGCTCCTACTTCGCTACACGACAGAACAGCGCTGGATAAAGAGAAAGCCCGCGCAATCGCCCTCTACCTCGAACAACGGCAAGCCCGCATCAAGGCGCTGGAAGCGCTCCTGGATGGCTACGCCAAATCGGACGCCAAATGACTACTCCTATTGACAACTCCAGCGACATCTCAGCATTGAAAGTCGAAGTACGCCACCTGGCGCAGAACATTGACCGCCTGAACAAGGCCATCGACCGCTTTAACGACGACCACGAAGGCCGCATCCGTCGGCTCGAGCGTGCAGTCCTCGTTTTGATAGCAGGCACAGGCTCGGCCGCCGCCCGCGCATTCGGCTTCATCTAACGCACCGGCCTTCTGCACAATGACTGCAAAGACGAAAGCGCCTGCCGCACCCCGTAAGAAGCCCACCGGCCCTCGCGCCGCCGTGGGCTCTACGTCTGCACGCGTTGAGCAGATGCGGTCGGATGCGTTTGCGATGCTCGTCAAAGGCATGAAGTGCCCAGCCATCGGCGCCGCCCTGGGTGTAAGCCGCGTGCGCGCCTGGACGCTGGCGAACGAAGGAATGGCCCAGTTGCGCGCGGAGACCATGGAGCAGGCGGAGCAAGTGCGCCTCATGCAGACCCAGCGTCACATGACCCGCCTCCAGGCTCTGGATGCAATTCTCGACGCCATTGACGACAAGGGGCAGTTCCTGCACGACGCCAGCGCCCGGGCGAATGCCGTCTCCAAGGCGACGCAGATTGAAGGCGAGATTGCCAAGTTGTGGGGCAGTTACATGCCGACAAAGGTCGCCGCGACCACTCCAGACGGCACGCAGCCTTCCGCCGCGTTCGCAGTGCCGGTCGCCCTGGCCATCTCTGATTGGGCTGCTCAGGCCCAGCTGGTGCTCGAGCAAGGCGAGGTCGCAGCTGCACAACTGACCGAGGGCCCTGCTGATGGTATTGGCTCCGACGACTAAAGCGGCGCCGGCGCCCACTGCGCTCTCGCGGTCTCTCGATATCATCTGGAAGCCCCTGCCCAAACAGGCGCTCGCCATTGCCTGCCCGGCAGACATCGTCCTGTTCGGTGGCGCCGTAGGTGGCGGCAAAACGGACTGCCTCATTGGCAAATGGGTCGCTCACGCTATGCAGTACGGCGTCTGGGCCGCGGGACTCATCGTGCGTCGCTCGATGCCAGAACTGCGCGAAGTGATGAAACGCTGCACGCGTTTGTTCCCAAAGCTGGGGGCTATCTGGCGTTCCCAGGCCAAAACCTGGACCTTTCCGAACGGTGCGGTGCTCTTGCTGGGCTACCTGGAGAACGAGGCCGATGCAGAACGCTACTGGGGCCAGGAATTCACATTTATCGGAGTAGACGAAGCGGGCTATTTTCCTGATTCGGAAGCTATCGACAAGCTGGCCAGCCGTCTGCGCTCGGTGGCGCCAGAGCACATTGCTGTCAAATGTCAGCTGTACCTGACTGCCAACCCGGGCGGCTCGGGTCACGGCTGGCTGAAGGCTCGCTTCATTGAAGGCAAGCTGCCGTGCGTGCCGTGGATTGACAGCGTTACCGGGCTGTCGCACGTCTACATCCCGTCATACCTGACCGACAACCCCTGGCTGATGCGCGACAAGTCCTATGTGGGCCGCATCAAGGGCTCCGGGCCGTCGTGGTTCGTCCAGGCGATTCTGCGTGGCGACTGGTCGGTCTCGGTCAACGGCAAGGTCTTCCTGCGCGAGTGGTTCTCGGACAATCGGTATGACAAAGAGCCGACCATGGGCGAAGTGCTCCAGGTCATTCAGTCGTGGGACATGGCGAACAAAGACGGCGAGAAGAACGACCGCAGCGCCTGCACGACATGGGCTGTCACTGAGAACGGGGTCTACCTGGTGCACTCATGGTCGGGCCGCATTCCGTTCCCAGACCAAGTGCGCAAGATGCAGGACCTGGCAGCGCGCACGTTCTGCGGACACAAGCCTGCTTTGATTCTCGTCGAGGACAAAGGCAACGGTATTGCGCTCATCCAGCAGCTGAAGCGGGCGACGTCCCTGCCAGTCCTGGCAATCGACCCGGGCCGTGCGAACAAAGAGGCGCGCGCCGTGGCTCAGTCGATGCACTTTGAGTCGACACCGCGAAAAGTTCTTTTTCCGCAGTCGGCCGAGTGGCTGGACGAACTCGTCGAGGAAATGTGTGCCTTCCCCAAGGTCGCTCACGACGACCTGGTCGATACCGTGGTCCAGGCGATTGCCTACATTTTCCGGCGCTTCCGGAACCTTACCGGCGTGAAGCACGCCCTCGGAATCTCTCTCGTGAACAAAGCGGCAGCGGCTCCAAAGGCGAAGCCTCGTGAGTTGGTAACAACCGCAGCTGAATACGAAGCGTACAGCGACTACGGCAGCGGTGATGAGCCACGGGGCTTTTGACCGGCCGGCCAGGCTGAGGGCATAGCGCTCGCTAGACGTCAGGAGCGTCAACAGTGCCTGTTGACAGCATTGACAACCCTCACCGAAAACGCAAATGACTGAACGAAAAGAAATTGCCTACGCGCTGCGCGCGCTGGGCAGCACCTATGCCGAAATCGGCGCGCAACTGGGCGTCTCGCGTCAGCGTGCCCAAATGATGGTTAAACAAGCAGAAAACGTGGCAGGCTTCACTAACGCGAATGCAACTGAAAACCCTTCCAAGCTAGGAGGGCTCATGGGCGCGCCTACCACCCCGGGCGAAGACGGGAAACCGCTATCGTTCGAAGGCACCCGCCTGGCGTATGACATCAACCAAGCCGGCGGCTGGACGTTCACCCGGCTGGTAAAAGTGCTCGAAAAACTCCGCGGTGGCTATGACCCGCAGGAGTACTACGCCTTGGCAGAAGAAATGCTGGAGCGAGATGCAAACCTGCGCTCGCTGCTCGACATCCGGGTTGCTCAAACCGCCCACCAGCCGCTCATCGCTGACGTTTCGACGTCCAGTCTGCTGCGCGAGAAGAAGCGCACACAGCAAGGTATCGAGATGCTGATGGCGGCCGGATTCCGTGATGTTATGCCCCAAATCCTGGCAGCCCGTCACTACAGCGTCTGCATCTTGGAAGCAGAGTGGGTGTCCACAGCGACGGAACGCACGATTTCAAAGCTGCACTGGCGTGACCCAAAATCGTTCGTTTTCGACCGCCACGACCCTCGCAAGTTGTGGCTCAAGCCGGCTACGCCTGGTGGCGACCTGGTCGAGGCCCCGGCCGGCCGCTTCATCGTAGTGTTCGCGAACGGGAAGCCCGGCACTCCCGTCCGGGGCGGCCTGGCGGTCCCTGCCGCCTGGGAGTATGTCAAGAAGAGCATCACCGAATTTGATTGGACGCGATTCCTGAACCGCTATGGCAAGCCTTCGCCGGCAATCAACGTCCCTGAAGGTCGCGAACTGCACGTCAAAGAGCGGGCTGAGTTGCGTCGCATGGCCTCACAGCTAGGCGGCGACACCGCGGCCATCCTGGAAGGCGGCATCACCATCAGCTACAGCAAAGACGGCACCGTTGCTGGCAGCAGCGAAGCTTTTGAAAGCAAAGTCCGCTACCACGACGAGCAGAAAGCCAAGCTGTACCTCGGTGGCTCACTGGCCAATGGTACGGGCAACACTGGAAGCGGCGGCAGCCAAGCGCT
>Ga0265780_10003022_pt1 | contig 22414 bp, 36 predicted proteins | sample P1T30metagenome_FD_192432 | JGI IMG/M metagenome (GOLD analysis project Ga0265780, IMG submission 192432) | Plant litter microbial communities from East Loma Ridge, Irvine, California - P1 T30 | ecosystem: Environmental > Terrestrial > Plant litter > Unclassified | place: USA: California...
TGCCGCATGGCGAGCGGTCTTCGACGACTTCGACTTGACACTGTCTGTCACGAAGTCCTTGAGGTGAAAAGTTAGGATGTCTTCGACTCCCGATCTCAAGACATCCATCAATCGATTGACCAATCTGGCGCTGACCATCAATTCCTCCTCGGCTGGATTATCAGTACAATAGGATTCGGTCATAGGTCAGTATTGGTAAGGGACTTACCCAGTTCAGAGGAAACCTTTTCTGCCATTCCCGTCGAGTCGAACAACTGCTCGAGAACCAGACTCAAGCACCCCTGCTTGAATTCGGCCTTATCTCCCGACTCTTCTTCCGCATCTATATCCTGTACCCACAGGGTGTCGAGAATGTCGACGATCGTAGCAGCGGACTCAGTCACTAGACTGGGGACAGGAGGGAGTGAGGGGGCCGGAGCGAGAGTAGCAGTAGTAGAAGACCCCTCTCGAGAGTCTCGAAGCCTAACGTTTCGTCCACGTCGATCATAATCGGCAGTTTCTGCTCTGCCGATTCTACTACCAGTGTCGGAATCTGCCAGGGAGAAACTGGACAGGGATCGTGTTGAGGAAGCCCGTCGCGATCGTGACGGAGTCTCCGAAGGGAATCGATGTCGCGAGGAGGACGGGAAACGGGCTCTTGGAATCGAGGGAGTCGGGGAAGCGAATCGAGCATCGGAGAACTGAATCTCGTCAGCCTATTTTGGTATGGAGAACTCACAGCTGGCGACATATCTCGGATCATCCCGAGGCTTCTCTTCCTCGATGGAGAGGGAGAGGGTGTAGCACTCGGTGCTCGAGGCTGGTAGGGAACCAACGCCCCACTCATTGGAGACATTGAAGGTAATCTACTCGGCGCTCGCGACATTCGAGGAGAGGGTGACTATCATCAGCCAAATTATCCCAAGGTGTTACAGAACTCAAGGGAGGATCCATGGGTTCCGCCTTTACTTGAAAGGGAGTCTCCGACCTCCCTCGCCCGATTGCTGATGAACCGGTTCCAGGTGTGCGACTGATCGATCGTGGAGTCGCCAACGCCGGATTCAGCGGCGACGAAGACGAAGGCGGACCCATTGAATTCTTCCTCTTGATAGGCGTTGTCTACAGTATCATCAGCTAGCCGCTATATCAAGCACGTACAGGTGACATTTTCAGGCTTGATGGTGACAAAGTAGGAATTTATTTGGCAAGGTAAAGTAGAGAAGATGAATAACGAGAGATCAGCACGGTCTCATATCATCCCGGTAGTCAACGCCCTCAAATGAAGTATCAAAGGTCCGTGAGTATCCAGGTATAATTCCGCCATGTGTGTGTGTTCCTTTGCACGAAAGACCGTCGTCAACGCCCTAGAGGGAAATAAGATGTTACATGCACAACAGTAGTCAGGTAAGAAGAGACAACGAGGCGAGGATAGTATCTCGAGCTTAAAGCTTCGATTTGGCGCCCTGTTCATCAGTTCCGCCAATAAGGACACTCTCTGGCAACATACCTTTAATACACCGTCTAGCTTTGTCTATTATATTAGCCTACTCATATAATCAAGGGTGACGTATGATGTAGAGAGAAGTGGAAGGGAATACGAAAGGCTGAATACGTACAGCTAGCATAACGTTCCCCTTGACTTTCAGAGCGCCAGTCATGAATGCCTTTTGGCCATTCAATTTCCCGTCAGCCAACTGAATGAAGGTGTCTGCCTGTCAGTAATCGCACTCCCTGTATTTTCACACTGGAGATGACGACACATACCATCAGAAAGGTTCATAGTGACATCTATGGATCAGTCCCTCCTATGTCCTAGAATGAAACACTCACCAGCCTTCTTTGCTGGTCCTTTCGATACTTTCCCCTCATTCTTCAAGTCGATACTATACCATCAGCCTCATCTTGAACGGACCACATAGGGCTAAGGAGAGACATACACCCAAACTCCTTCCTTGCCTTCTTTGTTCTTGACATTCAACTGGAATATACCGTTCGTCTATCCTTTAGCCCAGCTCCACGACCACTGAAGCCTGAACATGCTATACTGACCTTCTTGATTGTATCTTTCTTTGTATTGTCATCCATTCTCTCGAAGACATCTGCGAGAGTCTGGGTGTCAGTGAACATTGAAGCGAGGTGCTACGCGACTTACAGCTAAGACTTCGCTGGTCTGATCGTTAGCTCTGAAGCTTCTAGACTCGTGCGGCACGTTCAGCTCACCTTGAATCCATCTTCTTTGACGTCTGACATTGTTTATTGGTTATATGATGGCTATTTGTGATAAGTTTGCGTTACAATAGAGAGGAATTGACACCTGTCCTATCTATGTGAAACGCAGACACCCGGTTATCTCCCAATACCGGATTCAGTTCTCCACAGCAATTGCTTGGCTTCTTTGCTTCTGCTTTGCATCCGGGACTCAAGTTGCAATGCAGGCAAAGGTGAAAGTATTATAATAGCATAAAGCATACAAATACAGGTTCGACATGCACTTCTATTAATTATATAGAACGGCCTGAAAACCATCCACACTATCCTCTTCCGCGTGTATAAGCTATTGTACTCTCCTATCTCCCCCTCCCCCGACGCTTATTTAGGACTATACTATGATCGCAAAGCCCAGTTGAAGTAAAAAGAATTATATTTGATTTGTATTTCGGTTAGTTGAGGATTGAAAGGGAGGGAGAAGGGGTTTTTGTCGAGTAGTTTAGTACTGAATTATTAGCATTGAACCTTCTGCTGCAAGATGGAGTTTGACTTACCTTCTCTCCGGCAGCACGTCCGCTGGCGAATCGACCGCATGCTCCACAGAATGAAGTGCACATCGATAGGAAGAAAGCGACAACGGCACCAACGGTGAGCCAGTTGGCGTTTCCCTTTATGATCAGCACAGACCTTTTCCAAAGATGAACAGAAACTTACGAGCATGGCATCACCTCCGGCACCTCGGACTCGGTTTCGGATGATGTTGAAAACGACCATGTCAAAGACAAAGACGACCAAGGTGACGAGAGCACCGAGGGCAGCGGCCATTGACATCATGATGGTTGCGAACCTGGATGCAGCTGCGATACCGATGATACCGAAAACAACAGCGATGAATCCAAGAGCAGCTCCGATAGGGTGGAGAATGAAACCGTAAGTGAGTCGGTGTAGGACAGCAGGGAGGTTGTTGACCATGCTGAATATCAGTACCATCCCTCACTTTTCTTTTCCACAAACAGCGACTCACTCGTCGGCTCCTGGGACAGCTAGATCGTAACCGATGGAAGCCTTGCCATTGTCACAAGCCTGGCCAATGGTACATTGAGCGAAGACACCGTAGATGCTCTCCTGACCTCCAATGGTAGCGTCTAGGAAGTTGACCTTCTCCCAAACAGGTGGGGAGACTGATACAAAGATCAAAAGGGCCATGGCCGCAAAGGCGAAAAAGAGTCCTGGGAATGCTGGAGAGAGGCCCATTGCTGCAGAGCGTTAGCTAGGTGCGGTGCTGCTGGGAGGACAGGACTTACTTATTTACAGTGAGGATTGAGGAGTTGTAAAAGAGTTGATGGTAATTGATAGAGAAGTTTGAGGGTGAATGTTTGATATGAATGGATGGGATAGGGGAGGTGGTAGTAGGTAATGAAGTAAGGTAATGTTGCCCATACGACGGACCGGGAAACTATGTTCAGGGTAATTCAGTTTAGGGTCAAGAAGGGTAATCCCCCGAACATACATTAACCCCTACGTCACAGGTTTCTTCCCTAGAAATTACCCTAACCGGTATTTCGCAGATCATCATGGTCCAGATCCCGGATTGTGTTTGACAAAAGTGGTAGTAGCACCACATTCATCCATGACGTCGAGTGAACGTAGCGACGTAAACAGACCAATCAGCTGGGCAATGATGGACGATGCATCAAAGAGGCACCACAAATAAATTAACATAAAGGGAATACTACTACTACTGTAGTCACGAGGCGTAAATGTAAAACCAATCGAATCGAATAATTATGGGAGCAAGTACTGAATATCCCTATGGACCCTTGCCTTTGACGTTTTGAGACAACCATTGGAGACCCTCGAATAGACCTTCCCCGGTGGTTGCGCAACTTTACCGTTAGCTATACTCAAGCAATGAATGGATGTACTTACCTTGGGTGTACATACCATGACCGTTCTTTCATCTTGTGCAGGCCAAGCTTCTCTGTGACCTCGGCAGGAGACATTGCTGATTGTCAGCTTTCTGATCAAGAAGCTATTCAGTCCGGAAAGGTTGACGCTCGCATAAACCTTTGAGGCATCGTCTCGGGCGACATCGTCTGCAAGCCCTTGTCCTCGAGCCATCTTTCAGCTACTTCGAGGGTATTTCGTCCTCGACTTCCCCATCTGCGTTGACTGAATTGGCAGACAAGGGATGTACACCAGAAGGGAAACCGGGGTTCTCTCACGTCAAACAGATGATAGACTCACATCCAGGTAAATCCTGCTTGTTCGCAAAGACCATCAACAAACAGTCCCTCATTTCCCTATCTGCCAGGATCCTGTCCAACTCCAATCGAGCCTCGTCAATCCTATCTCTATCTCCGGAATCGATAACAAAGATTAATCCCTGATATCAGCTTTGTTCCTCCGATCCTCTGCACTTCTGGGACTTTTGAGCTCTGCGCAGGCGGCCCCCTGAGAGCTTGGGTGAGGGAGGTTGTGAAGACCTACCTGTGTACCAGTATAATAATGTCGCCATAAAGGTCGAATTTTATCTTGTCCCCCAACATCCTATTTATCAGTTCTCGTCGATCTTGGGCAGTCTTGAAGGGAGGACCGGTGAATCCATTGTAGAAGTAGAGGAAGAGGGGACATACCCAAACATTGAATTTAACATTTTTATACGTTACTGTTTCGACGTTGAAGCCGACTGTGGGGATTGTAGTTACCGATTGATTGAGTTTGAGTTTATACAATATCGCTGGGAGTCAGGTCTGTCACTCATCTTTGTGGAAGATGAGGAGAAGAGGGAAGAAAGAACAGCAAGTGAGGGGTAGGTGGGACAATTTGAAGGAGTAGGGGCGGAAGTGATGGGTATAGCCCTGCTCAAGACTGCTCAAGACTCATGATGCGCGTCCTTCTCTAGCATCGAACCGGCCTCTTGTCTGCGTCCTCCATATGCTCTCCAACATGTCCAGACCACTACGAGAATAGCAGCAGCCTTGTCGGACTGGCTGGAAGAAAGGAACTTACTAGTCTTTCCCGCAGCATCCAAACCCAACATCAATATCCTCATCTCCTTATTCCCAAACAATTTCCCTCATTCATCAGCTTCTCCTTTCATGTCAAAACAGGCAACATACCTAAGGCTTTACTTAATTGACCTCCCATTTTGAGAGATTTGATTAGGTGTCGAGGGCGCTCTGACCTCCTTTCGCGTTACGTTGGTGTTGTTCTGTAGAGAGCAAGCCTGAGTACACTTTCAGAGCTTCGAGAATCGTAGATCAGGAGATGGTCGGTTGATGCGGGTTGAACGATGTCGCGGATGAAGTTGAATTACCTTGTGTCAACAATTCACGTCTTGGTCCAAGCGCGCAGTATTGATTCGAATTTGATGAAGTTTGAAGCGCGTGTGGTGTTCTCGTTATAGTGTTCTCCAGCAGGAGACCTGCTTGTTGATAAGATTAAATTAAAGAGTGTGAAGAGACTGTTTTGGTATAAGGAGTACGAGTGAAGTAAGAGATCTGCGTCCCACTCCTTCCCGCATAAAGCCAACGCGCTGCTCGGACCTCTCAGGAACGGGTTTCAAAGGTACATTGTTATGGGTAATGGTATACTTACGTAAATAGGATTTTATGGTATCTAGGTCCACCTTTCTTGGCCTTGACGCACTATTCATTAGACGATGAACAGATTGAATATGGCTTGTAAGCTAGCTCATATAATCCAGGAGGAGCTGATCAGTAGCAATACTGTCCCCAGTGGTCATTTCTGTTGTGGCCTTCGCACTAGGTTATCAAGCTCGAACATACTTCACCTCCTCCTCTCAAGCCGCTAAATCAATCCCCTCCTCGAACTCAGGCTCAAGCGGAACAGTCGACCTAACCGATAAACCCACGACCAAAGCAATTCCCACATCAGGATCAGGATCCGACTCGGACTCGGAATCAGAGTTAGATACGGATTCCGAAGCTGAAGATCTCGCTCTTGCATTATCGTCAAACCCCCAATCATTGAAACCTACTTCATTCGATGAAGTCAAACTTGTCTTGATCGTGAATGAGAGTCTCAAAATGACGAAAGGGAAGATAGCTGCTCAGGCTGGACATGCTACGTTGTCATGTGCTTTGATGATGAAGGATGTCAATCCAAGGATGTATAAGCATTGGGAGAGGCACGGGTAGGTCTACCTCTTTCTTCTGCTTCTGTGTCTATTGGCGGGATAAGCGTGGAGGGAGCTGATGACAGACAACCTAAGATTGCATTGAAATGTAAGGATACAGAAGAGTTGGAGATATTAGCGGCAAAAGCACGAAGCCTGAACCTATGCGCGAGGACGATACAGGATGCGTAAGTCAGCTTGAGGCCGCTTGAGAGAACAAGCTGATAAGCAGCGGTCGAACTCAGGTCGCTCCTGGCTCGAAGACGATATTGGGTATTGGACCGTGAGTTGTCAATGGACTATGTGTGATGAGCAGGAGGCTAATGGACTAGAGGACCCGCTAAACTGATCAATCAAGTTACTGGCAAGCTTAAGCTTTTGTAGATCGCTGGTAGAGTTGGGAGATACATGAGACGCAGTCCAGCAGAGACTTAGAATGTAGCGTACACAGGCACGATCCCACGGAGCACAATGTCCCGGACGATCATGATGTTCAACGTACAATGCATCATTACCCCTACTTTACTTCGTCAAACCCTGCGTCCACTGTCTGGTGACCTGGCCTTCTAAAACTCATCATCACCTCCACTCCCGAACCATCCAGAGTAAACTAATATAGTTCCATACACCAACCCACCTCCCGCGATAGACATATAACATGCCGCTGGCTCGATTAGAGCGGAATGAGCTAGGAGCACGGGTAGTGCCAAGCCTGTGACCTGATCATTAGCTTCTGCACTCCTGTTACCACTGCCTTCTCGGAAGGTTGAGATGGATAGAAAGGACTCACAACAAACATTCCAGTAAGGAACCGTCCGAAATCGATATAAGCTGAATTCGTTTCCGAGTAATCACCCGCATTTCCACATCTTGAACAAATGGAATTAGGTAGCGGTGCCATAACGAATGTCAGGGCTATGTATCAGCTCTTTCTCTTTCTCACCCTCCCGTATTTCCTTCCCCTCATTCAGCTCCTCCGTCTTCACCGCGAAGAAAGGTTGGAGATGGGCAATGACATTAAGAAGAGGGGAGACGTACCGACGAGAAGTGGGAGCCAATTATTCCATAATGCGCAAGATAGAATAACTAGCAAGAATCCGGCAGCTAGTACGAAAGCTAGTAGAATGACAGCTGAAGGATGAGTACGAGGATCAAATAGGGGCATGATGTTGGTGTATCGTTCAAGCAGTTGGTGAACCGGGATAGACATCAACCCTAGGATCCAGTTGATAGACAGAGGAAGGTCGTGTCGTGGTTACGAAGTTTCACTGGAGTGGGTCGGACTTACTCTTCAATCCGAATGCCATGATGGCTGATATCGATGTATTGCTTATAAGTGGGTATAGAGTGCACTGGTGAGGGTTACGAGTATCGGTAGAGTGGAGGATGGGTTGAGTAGAGTGTAATTACTTCTTTAGGGAATTCCTACTCTCTCTATCAAGGCTCAACCAAAATATCGAAATCGTCTTGTATCGTGCTTCATATACATCTAGTTCATACCGCTTCATACGACGATCCCGGACTCAACACAAGAAGGCAATTTGTCAAAAGATGTCCGGATCATCTGTTTATAGGAGTCTCGCTGGCGTCATCGCTCGCCCTGGGAGATCGGCTGTTGCTTCATCTTCAAGGCATGCTTCGTGAGTCTTCAATATTATTTAAGAGAGTCATGTTGCGAGTCCGACCTATCATACCCCATATGCGCCCTCATACGTTGATAACATCCCAAATCCATGGAGATCAATCACCCGTTATCATCTCTCCGCTCGCCAGTCAGCGCTAACAACCAGATCATCAACGCCCAGGGCCGCATCACCCGCCCAATCCCTACCCACCACGCCCACCCCTTCAACACTCTCCTTCCCTCCCATCACACCCCTCCCTCACACTTCAAACCACGTAGCGACCCTAACCCTCCACGCACACCACCCATACGCCTTGGACCTATATACGAATTTCGCCCATCATACCGCTCAATCCCTAAAGATCCCAACTTCCAACCCCGCTTTCTTACCGACCTCCAAATCATTATATACAGTCTTGAAAGGTCCTTTTGTACATAAAAAGGCTCAAGAGAATTTCGAGAGGAGAACACATAAAAGAGCTATCAAAGTTTTTGATACCAATAAAGAAGTGTTGGATTTGTGGTTGAGGTATTTGAAGAGGAATAGTATCGGTGGTGTGGGGATGAAAGCGACTGTTTGGGAGAGTTTGGAATTTGGATATTCGAGTAAAGAGGGGGAGATGATCAGTGAGAAGTTGTCTCAGAGTGGGGATGATATTGAGAAAGCTGCTCAGAAGCTTGTAAAGGAGTTGACCGAGGGAGAATCTAAGCTGGAGGCTGTCAAGGCGGCTGAGCCATAGTCCGAGTATTGCTTATGCACATCATGCTCATGTGGCAACTAGACCAGAGGAGACCTCTGAGCCGGGGTGGTATATATTGATGCGCTTTCGAAGTCGATGTGGAATCCACGATACGCAGCTGAGAACTGTCGTGATAGCCTCCTCAGGGCAGTCTACATCGTGTCGAATAATCGTACTAAGTCCTCACCGACTCCTCTCCCCGAAGCGACGCCATCAATGCCAGTTTTGACACTAGCAACACGTAGACATACATGATCCAAACCCAACAAAACCCATCTATGTCAATCCCCCCTCATCCTCTTCCAAAGCCTTCTTTATCCTCAAGAGAACCCCCGTCTTCCAATTATCCAATTTGGTAACCTGATCATACTGATAGATCTGAGCGGTGTACCTCTCGACATCAGCCTCTTCACAAGCCTGCATGAGCTCGTGGGCGAATTTAGCTTCGCGGGTCGAAGGGAATGTTACGTCTTTCTGGGCGAAAGTTTGCAGTAGTCGATTCGTCGTTACTAGATCCTGTTTATCAGCTTTTGATTCTTGCTGGGAATGAGGAATGAGATTTACGCCCATTGCCATTGAACATAGAGCTGCACGGAGCCAGTATTCTTTGACAGAGTATTTCGTAAGTGCGGAAGTAAGAGACCAATCGGCAACAGTCTGGTACAATTCCATCGCACGGTGGTACTCTCCAAGATCTCCAGAAAGCTCCGCTGCCTGTTGATAACATTGGTTTGCGGTACTATCCATCAGCTCCATCTCGCTTATCAGGATTTATGATACTTACGCATTGGCGTCTTCTTGCTTGTACCAATCTCCTGCTCTCACGAATGAATCTCGGGCTTTGGCAACATCTAGACCGTCTTGTGCATAGATTCCAGCAATCTGATATCAGCCCAGTCGAAGTGGAGAGCGGGGCCAGGACATACCTCCTTCTCCCTATCAGCTGCTTGCCTGAAATTACCAGCATTAATCAAGAGCTTGATAGCTTGATGTAATGCAGATACGGCCGCTGAACATCAGCTTAGATCACGTGCATGATGCTGAAAGCTGACCCTCCGGATTGGTCTTCTTGTACGACTTTGCGGCATTGTGGAATGCGTTCATGGCGTCATTGTGCTCGTTCCCATGCGTACGGCATGCTGCTTCCCTTAACATCAGCTTGATACATACCAGCGCAGATGATACTGACCTCTCGAAAGCCTGTCCAGACTCGTTCCACCTCTGCTCGACTTTGTATGCATTAGCAGCCTACTATCAGCTCTCTTCTTGGCACTCAAGCGAATGGCGGACCTGCTGGAACAAATCTCCTGCTTCCTCCCATTTTGTTGAAGATGATCCGAACCATCCTACAGATGATGAACCCTTCTTCTCTGCTTTCGCTAGTAGTTCGTCTCCTCTTGATGGCATTATGTATGGTATGGGTATCCAGCGAGGTAATGCTGGAGCAGTAACAGGATGGTGACGCATGAGAGGTGGCAAGTGGAGACCCCAGATGATTCGGGAATATTCTAATTCCGCTGACTAAGATGAGAGGTGGCGGCTCAACTCAAGTGGGTGTGTACGAGTACAGTAGTAGTGTATATCTAGCTATATCTTCCATTGATCAATCACTTACACAGTATACATTCACTATGGCATCACATTTGGCACATATCTTGTGAGTAGCTCCCAACATCTCTGAGACCTTCAGCTAACTAGACAGCGGTACAGAACAAGATAGAGTAAACTGCTCTTTCTACCTCAAAATAGGAGCATGTCGACACGGAGATAGATGTTCAAGGTATGTCAGCTCAGCCCATATAAATATCAGAACATAGCTGACGAATAGAAAACATATCAAACCACAATACTCCCAAACAGTCCTTTTCCCAAACGTATACAATAATCCAGCACATACACCCGCAGGAGCACGTATGTCCCCAGCTCAACTTCAAGCAAACTTCGACGCATTCTACGAGGACTTCTTCATGTAAGCGTCTACTCTTTTCCTGCTGGGCTAAGCTAACAAATAGTGAGCTGTGTAAATACGGAAATCTACAAGAAATGCACGTATGCGACAACGTAGGAGATCACCTTATGGGAAACGTATACGCTCGATACGAATATGAAGCGGAATCAGCGAAATGTTTAGAGAACTTGAATGATAGGTGGTATGCTATGCGACCACTTCTTGCGGAATTGAGCCCTGTGAGCGATTTCAGGGAAAGTTGTTGTAGACAGAATGAAATGGGAGAATGTAAACGTGAAGGGTGAGTCCACTTCCTCTTCTTCCTCTTCCTTCTTCCTTCATCCCTCCCTTTTCCTCAACATCCTTTTGCTGATTCCTTACTCTTCCTCTTCATTCCTTCTTGCCCGCGATAAGGGGAAGAGCTAACGGACAGATTCTGCAATTTCATGCACCTCTGCCACCCAACACCATCACTGGTAAAATCACTCCAAGCATCTCAGCGATTATCAAGAAGAAACGCAGCAGCAGAAGCAGCAGCGGAAGGAGCTTCAAAAGGAGGAGAATTAGGATGGACACCGGGAGGAGCGAAAGGTGGTGCGGGGGCTAGTTGGCAGCCTAGAAATGGGGGTGGTGGGGGCGGGGATGCTTGGGAACCTAGAAGAAGATAGATAACTTAAAAATATGATACGTCGTTCTGGGCATTGTAAACTCTATAGCATGTATGTAGTTATATTGTCATTACAGAGTGGAATCGGACGAGACTTGATGCATGTCGGATCGCCTGCAGAGTCGATCTAGTGCTGCTTCAATCGTGGTCTATATAATCGAGGCATCGACGCTGACATTGAGAGTATCATCGTCCATTTAGGTCACTCGTGTGACACTCCATTGGCACTTGACCATCGGGCTATGCGATGCATGCGACTCGACGACTGTCGTAATATTGACCGTACAGACAACAGGGAAGTAATAACTAACTACATGACGATCCCCAGAACCTCTTCCTCATCATCACTATCCTCTTCCTCCACTTCGATGGCGGTAGGGGAGGACTGATGAGAAAGCTTACCGGTACCTTCACTCTTCTCATCACCATCAGAATCCTCTGATTCTTCATCAAGCTCAATCCCCTCCTGCTCACTATCCTCCTCACCATCGCTATCAGACTCTGGATCCGCAGGGGTCCCATGATCAAATTCAATGAAGGCACTCTGTTCCTCGAATCCTCCTTCTACTGGAACGTCCCCCTGGGTGTCGGTCACGTATTCCTGATCAGCCTCCAAGCCATCCTTCTTCGCCTCCTTCTCGCTCCCTTTGCCATTCTCTGCTCGCAGGACATGCTGGAGGCCACATTTGATTCCCTTGGAACAAACGCCTTTAGATCGCCATTCCCCACATTCCCATACGTGTAAGTCTGGACAAGTCCCTGCTTCTCGATCACACCACCCTAACCTCGCGAACAGCTCACAAACGGGTGAATTGTCTGCGACCTTGACATGGGGGTAGATGCACGAATCGCCATTGCGGCAAGACGCTGTTGCTTGGAAATGGATACAGCTAGGAGTGTTGTGTGGTGAGGGAACGTGGGAGAGAGGACAGCTCGAAGCTGTATTTGGGCAGTTGGCGCGGAGGAATTTGGGACAAATGGCGACTCGAGATGGGTCGTGAGAGAACGGGCACGTCAGCGCTTTGTTGCAGCGGCCTGTTAGTATGGTAGTCAATGTTTAACGTGAGCAATTTGATAGGAGCAGTGGGATGGTGTTGGAAGTCGAAGTCGGTCGGAAGATTTGATGTGGAAGAACAACGCGTCAGTGACCCTTGCTTTCGACGCGGTGAACGCACCTGTCTTCGTGAAATAGCGACAAGGTAGCTTGGCCAACGAAGCCCTATTAATGAGCATGTATGCCGATCAAACAGCTCATGTGGACTCACCGTCGATCCGAGGAGACTAGATTACCTTTAGAAGTCCGCCTATATTTCTGCCCGGCATACGCAACTGATTTCCGCGTTGGTGTCCCTTTGGGTGACGTTGTGGGTGCAAGTTCTGGATAGTCAGCTCAGCGAGAATCAAGCGTCCCGAAGCTTACCCCCTATCCTGGTGAGTTTGGATCCTCCTTCTTCGAACTGGAAGATAACGCCGTCAATCACGACGCGGTTCGGACCAGATGGACCGGTGGTCGAGCTGAGGACTTGGATTTGAGGTGGAACCTTTGGTTGACGAGGGAGACGAGGTTTCGATGCGAGAACGTTACTGTTTGTCAGTATCGCAATGATACATTCGTAGAGATGGAAGTACCTTTTCTCCACTGTCATCAAACTCATATTCCCTCCTTTACTGGTCTTCTTGACCCAACTCTCCTTTTCTGGCGATACCTCTTTCCCCTTCCCCTTGATCGCACCACTCCCCTCAGCTTCAGATTCTTCAGGCGTCACTTCACCGTCTTCTCTTCCTATGTCCTGAGCAACAGGAGTGGCGGCTTTCATCACAGAAGGGACAGGCTTGCTTTGTCTTAGATCCAATGCGTATCCACCTCTTCCCCTCCCTCTTCCTCTGCCTCTGGGAGCGCCTCTTGACGCATATGGGTGAGGTCTTGTTGCTGTTGGGTATGATGATGGGCGTGATGGACCGCTGTGTCCGTGTCGTGAGATTGCTCCTGATTGATCAGCTTCTGACGCCATTGTCACTTGAGTAAGAGGAACCGTAAGCTTACCTGATAGCTTTGCTATTTCTTGTTGAATCAGCCTCTTCTGCTTATCTGCTGCGCTCTCCATGCTAATTGATAAGAGTAAGGGCAAGATGGTATCGTTATAAAGCTGAGTACCCGTAGATCAATTGTAATCAATCTCCTTCTGAGTGAGCTGTTAAATTCTGCGTGAATTTAAGCGTGAACTGGTGGAGGTGGTCCACTCTGATAAAAGGTCAAAGCGCGATCATTTCTTATAAATTGGTTGCCATCAAAAAAGGATTCTCATGCATTCATTCTCATTTCCTTTCTCTTTCATCATTCTCATTGACATTACCACTGTAGAACATATATACAAACAATGTTCTTCTCGGAAGATCTACTGAGTAGTAAGAAAGGCTCGTATGTTGTTTCCCATCAAAAAAGGAAGGGCGTGGTCGCTGATCTCATTTCCCTTCCTCCTTCATTTGCAGATTTGGCATTATCTGGTATATCAGCTACTGACCCCTTCAGAGTACAAGCTGATGTCAGGCTTGCCGCTACCCTGGGGCCCAAGACCAAGAGGATCACCCGGAAGCAACTCACTGGAGTTGATTTAACCAGAACTTGCGAATTGATCGCTGAACCGCCTGAACCACTAGCATTGAGGTTGAGCGGATGTTTGCTGGTTGGAGTAGCTAGGTCAGCTTTTCGTACCTTGTTCGTCACGAGCTGATGATCAGGGTATACAACCAAAATTACGACCTGTTCTATACAGTACGCCACTTTGACCTCTGATGGTGAAACTGACTTTTGCAGGATGTGACCAAATTTCATTCTGACCTGCGAAGGATGGTCCTCACGGATTTCGGGGCACCAACAGGTCAGCCAGTCGGTCTCGACTTAGCTGGGGATGGCAAAGCGAGGTAAGCTTCCGGTCTCGTATCCCTCTGGAGAACCATAGCTGATGAGAAGGATCGATCAAATTACCTTCGGAGGAGAGGATGCTTCTTGGCTGACAAACCTGAATTCTGATTTCATCAATATGGTCAGTAGCCCGTCACCTATCTGGGATGCTCTGACATGGTAGAGGTGGAATCATCCTGGGTTCGTTTCAAGAGATCGACAAGCTTCCACCCAGCTCTCGTCTCTTTATTCCCAAAACACCCAAGACACTATCGATGATGAATCCGAGGACTCCGATGTAGATATCGACGATATTGACATAGACGATCCCGAAAGACCTCGACGAAAGCGAAAGAGCAGCAGGAACTGTGAGTTCTATTCCTTGTATAGTGGGAGACTGAGTTCAGTCCCTTCTTCCCCTGGAGGGAAAAGGATAAGGCCTTCTACTGTCCCATTCCAGAGTAGCCAGGATGATATGCCTATCGACATCGGCCCTGAGGGGCTTTTCGGCGATATCTTCGATCCCTTCGTTCCTACTAGCAGTCCGGTCGGTCCCGACCATCCTCCATTCGATTTTCCTGAACCAGATGTTGATATACCGTACGTCAAGCTGGTAGACTGATATTGACGTTAGTAATGTCGAGGGACAGACTACTCCGCGACCTCAATCTGTGGAGCCCAATGGCGAGAATGACGACCAAGTCCCACCGCATGGGAGTCTCGCTTCGCTCGAGGAGGTTGATGGGTTAGTGGAACCGGAGAAGAAGAAGAAGAAAGCCAAAAAGGCTAAAAAGGTCAAGATTGATGAAGTAAGCTTCTGGTTGCGTGAGTTCTCAGTTCAAGCTGATCGGCAGGACTTGGAGATCGAATATGATGCCCTCAAAGACGTCAGCTACGCCGAGAGGATGTGCGAAGAGCGAGCCGAGATGAGGAGTAAAGGAAGAAGTAAAGTGGTCGATGATCGAGCTACTGCTCTGGTAGATGGCGGAGGAGGCTGGATCGACTGTCAGCTGACAAGCCCAGAATTCTTAGGAAGAGCTGACGACAGTCTTTGATCCCGAAATGAAGGATTTCTTTGCGACTTGTAGTCGACCTGGGAAATTCAAGTGGGAGTCGGACCAACAAATGAACGGTGGACCGAAGTATCATGAACCGAAACGTGATGAGGCAATCATCGAGCCTGAGAATCCAGATAATTTCGGACTTGACGTGACTGGTACTGGTCAAGACACCGTAAGTCTCTCCAGAGTCGATGAGTAGATCGCTGACCCATAGACATACATTGACGTGAGTGTACTGCTATCTGTATTGTTTTTCCTGATAGTCAGGCATTCGTCGATTACGTGATACCTATCCCAAATGAAGATCCTCCTGAGATGGCTCGAAGGGACGACAAAGCTCCACTGGAACCCCCACTCCCGGTAAGTCAAAGATTGGCATCAATGATATACTGATAAGATAGTGGGCAAACGAAGCGTTCGACGATAGTAGCGATGGTGTCGGTACGTACATCGTTTCGAGATGCACTTATACCAGGACCTGATCAAGGGGGATTCACCCCCGGGTCAAGGTTGAGCAACATGACTCCCTTGGAACGAAAGATTCGAAATAGTAGCGGCAGATATTCCCTCGGCGGACAAAGAGGTCGAGAGAGGTCCCAATCCGTCCTCGGTGACAGGACTACCGACCCTGCTCAGCTGGTTTCGGATGAAAACGCCGACGATTATAATAGTATGTGTCCGTGATCTCGTGGTGGATGACTGATAGACAGTCGAGGATAAAGGGTTCAGTCCTGGGAACTTACCTGCCAGTCAAATGCGAGGGGAATTGCCAGAAGCGTTCCAGCCTCACATGTTGGCTTCGTTGGAACCTCAATGTCGTGATTTTATGTCGTGAGCTAGCAGGCGCGTCTCGTTGCTGCAAGCTAACGAGTAGCTTCACCGAACGAAAGATGCTCCAAGAAGAAAAGTCTGAATTGACATTCGACGAGATTGTCGAGAACGATTCAACCAAGAAAGTCGCTGCACTCGCTTTCGTGAGTCGTTCACCTCATGAATCTGGCCGAGCTGACAATCAGTACAATTGCCTGAGTACGATCAGCTGTTCTCGAATGGTTCTCCGCTACAGCTGACTCACAGCTCTCGCCACCAAGAAGATCCTCTCCGTTTCCCAGCAAGATCCATGGGAGTCTATCACCCTCAAATTCAGCGTCGAAGTCTGAACAACATCCAAGAAGATCATCACTCAAGTCGTGTTGTATATGGTACCAGCATCGTCGACAGGAACTCTGCTTTCAGTTGTAATTAGCTTTCTCAACATTCCATCCATTTCAACTCATCGCCATTGCTCGCCGCAGCGCATCATTCCATGCTTTTTCAATTCATCATTACATGCAGCCTCATGGCTTACTATATGTGTGTATGTGTACAACCTGGAATCAGTCTCGCTGCCTCTCTGGTACGGGTACATACAGATGACTGTATGCTCTATGTTGGCCTGACGGCTGGACTGGGGATTGTGACTCTCGGACTAAGTGGTTTTCGAATGACGTCTCCAAAGAGATCATCATCTTTAGGCCGAGCTTGAATCTTTGCCATTCTTGCACTCTCCGCTTGTCGATCCGTCTGCTGTTTTCGCTTGATATACCTGTCATCAGCTCAAACCACTGCGTTCTAAAAAGACAGACTCACAATGCAGACCCAGGAACCTTCTCAGGATTCGTACATCCCTTCAAACTCTTATCGACTTCTTTGACTTTCTTCATATCAATTTCTCCAACCGCCTCAATAACCCCAGCAACCTCCTTGATGATCTCCAGAGTCCTATCCTTGGTAGACCCGAATGGTGATTCTCCATCATCTTCCTCCATAGGCTCGTCATCCCCATATTTCCAGTCCAGGTATGAACCTACTAAATCGGGCGAGGAAAGGTGCCAGCACGCCATGGAGATTTGTGAGGGGGAGTGGGTGAATTCGAGATCTGTTAATCTGGATTTGTGCAGGTATTCGAGGGCTTGGGGAAGAGATGATTGGATTGAGTCGGTATTTGAGTCAGGCGGTGACTGAAATTAGTGCACGTTCAAGAAATACTATGTGAGACGAACCTGGAATTCCAGACCCCAACCTCTCAATGCCTTTTCAGGACCTCTTATCCAGAACTCAAAGCCAAGTGATTGGGCAAGTAAGAACTCCGTATCGAGAATATCACCTTGCGTCAATCCTTTGAATTTAGGAGTAAACACATCAAGTGGGACTGGGAAATTTGTAGTCTTTGCAGCCAAGAACAAACAGGTTGGCCTGAAAGTCAGCTTCACAACTTTGGAGACGAGGACGGACTCACATCATTGTCTTTGGATGCCACTCCATTACACTGTTCTTGAGGTAGAAACGCTTCATGTAGCCAATAGCTGTTGATTCCACTACTTCTGGTAATCCGAATCCTTTCCGACAGATAGCAGATATCTGAGTAGTATAGAAATGAAGTAGGAGTAATTCGTTTTCCACCGAGAGGTAGGTCGTTGCTGGGGGAGGTTGAAAGTCGTGGCCCATCTCTTTCTGCGCTGCCTAACATATTAGCTTTCGTACTTGAGATGTCAAAGAAGAGGGACGAAACTACCTTCTCGAGCTCGGAATTCCTGGTAAAGACCTCTACAGATTTCGCGTTCAATTCAGCTCGAATTGCAGCAAGTTGAGTAGGAGAGTATCGCCAATTCCTATATTGAGAAGTTTCATGATATGGTGTAGGTCCTGGAGCGAGGCTTGATGGCCCTGCCTGAGCGGAATCGCCCATACTCATCGTGGTGTAATATAGAGAGGTAGATAGAAAGTGAACAAATGCAATTAAAGTCAACCGGAAATGACCGCATCAACCCCACCCTCTATCTCTTCTATCTTTTACCATCACTACGCACCCACAATCAAGACAAGCAGCACTATGCGCTCGACAATACTAGCGATATCACTCGCTCTTGCTCTGCCTGCGAGAGCATTCGACTGCGCGCTCACAGCTTCCGGTATTCAATATGACCTAAAACCCTTGGGTGGACTTCGCACAGCTACCCATACCTCCTCCACACCACCTACCTCGAACGAAGCTAGAGTTTTGATGAACCTATGTGGAGATATTGGATCGGAAGATGGAGTGTCTGATGAGGACAAAGTCAGTCACCTCGCTGGTCATCATGAGTCACGACTGATGATAGTGTCCAGCGGATTCACATGTGTGCTTGAAGATATTGAATCACAAATCCTCTTCATCAGATCCGGATCGAGTCACTGCTGTCATTCCTGTCTGGCCTGGTTCTTTGGGGGATGATAAGATCTGGACGACACCTATCGGGTCGAATGGTGAGGGGGGACTGAAAGTTTACGTGGAAGGGAACGAGTACGCTGGGTAAATCTTCTTCCTGTTCTGTACTCTTCGACTATCTCACAATTTCCAACTATCCTCTTACTTACTTACAACAATGTTCTGAGAAGGTGAAGCTGATATCCAGCCTGAAACAACATCTCAACATGACATTAATCTGTTCCAAAGAATCATCAGAGGAACCACGAATGAACACCTACTCCCCCGGAACATTATCCATGGAATGGTCTCACCCCGCCGCATGCCCACGGGATGGGAAGGGATCAAACGATGACGGTGGATCTTCATCAGAAGATGAGAATAGAGGTGAAGGAGGTGGATGGGGGTTCTGGGGACTCATCAAATTCTTATTCTGGTGTATCGTCCTAGGTCTTATCCTATACTTCGGAATCGGTACGTCTCTCATGTTTCTATACCAGAACTAGAGATAGGAGAGAGGGCTCACTACCAGGGATGTTTTACAACCACCAACAATATTCTGCTAGGGGATGGGATTTAGTGCCTCATCGTGATTTTTGGAGAGAATTACCTACTCTAGGTTCAGACCTCGTTCATCACGTATCGACAAATGTCCGTGGAGGAGGATCAAGAGGAGGATACAACAGTTTAGGCTAGAGGAGATAATCATTAGATCATGCATGACATCGTTAAGCAATTTGCAATCTAAATCATTGAAGTCCTATACCTAGACCCACTAGCCTGGGGTAGTTCGACAGTACCTAATCCACCACCTTGGTCCCTTGATGCTGTTAGACCTTGAACAGTTTTCTGCATATCTGCCCATTCGTTGTCTCTGGGTTGAACGAGTTTGTCGGCTACATCGTAGATGTAGACTTTACCGTCTGATGATCCTAGACTGACTTTTCGAGAGACTGGATTGCGGTCCCAGGCGAGTTTGTTTATTGCCCGCTGGCATACTTGGGTTGATACTATCGGCACCTATCGTCAGTCGTCCAAATACTGTACCAAAAAGTAGAGTAGACTCACCTCGACATCTTGATTCAAATTCCATAAATCAAACTTCCCATTCCCATCAACAGATCCAAATACAGCAGGATGATTAGGATGCCACTTGACATCAAACACATAATCATCCGCCTCCTCAAATGAATGAATAGGAGTAGTATTCCCCTGAACCTTGGTACTAGTAGAAGGAGCCCCACTCGTTGGTTTTCCAGTCTTAGCTCGCCATAGCTTGACCGTCCAGTCCACCGACGAAGTAATGAATAGATCCGAAAAATCGATAGATCCAGAGGAAGGGTGGAAATGGAGTCCAGTAACGGGCCCGGCGTGTCCGCGATAAATATCATCGGTGTTCAGACCGGCTTTGGAGGATGCGCGGTCATATCGGTTGGCTTGATAGACTGAGCCTTCTTCTGTTCCAATCCAGAATGTTGATGGTTCGCTATCGGGGAAATCGAGGCATGAGATTGAGACTTCGTCAGTCTTGTTGTGTGGGCCTGCACTCATACGTAGAGCTTCCTGTGGAGTCAGCGTTGCTCGAGCACCATTCTTGAAAAGACAAGAAACAAGACATACCTGAGGCTGGGCAAGAACATCAGATAACCAACTACATACCAATCCATCTGTACTTCCAGTGATGAGATTATTAGCATTTTGAGTGCCAACAACCTTCATCCCGTAGATAGGGTAAGTATGTCCGGTAGCTGATAATGGTGTTTTGAGGACTGGGAGGTGTTTTGCTCGGGTGTCCCACAAGAGGACTTGACCCGAGTATGAACCGCCGAATATCAGGGTTGGGTGGTAGGGTGAGAAAGTCACTGATAGGACATCCGACTGTGGCGTCAGTTGGGACGATGCGTGAAAATGGGAAAGAGACATACTGGAGCGTGAAAGACGAATTCAGGTCGTTCGAGGAGATGTAAATTCCAGACTGCGACGATTCCATCTGGATCATTGGGAGCACCAGGATTCTTATTGTACGAAGCCACTACCAATTCGGGAAACTGAGATTAATGTCAGTCATCGTTCTGGGATACGAAGAATGGAAGGAGGGCATACCTTCGGCGACCAGTCTAAATCCGTGACAGACCTCCCTTGCGTCCAGCGTTCATCCGAGAATGCGCAGAACAACTTCACTTTTTGACCTTCTCCATCGTCGCTACATATTAGCTGGATCTGTCGGCATGGACATGACAGCTTACAAGGCACTATCGATTCCTATCGTCTAATCCCTTATATAATCGTATCCATCACTCAGAGCTCGCTGGACGATCTTTGTTGATTCCTCTATGAATGCCGAGAAATCAGGGGCAGCGTAAATTGCTTGTCGTTGATCTTCCGATAATTCTACCAATTAGTACGATCCCTCACTTCGTCCATGCTCAACTCACGTTCAACCTTGACGTCCTCTGCCTTCTCCTTCAATTCCTTCAATTCCTGCTCTAGAGCTTTCCTTTCCACCTCCAATTCCTCCAATATCCTCTTACGCATATCATCTTCCGTCTCTCTTCCGTTTCCTCCATCTCTGATCCTGCGCCTTGAGGGTCCTGCGGAATTCTCGTCGTCTGACTCGAGGTCAGATGTTGATGTCGACATTGATGTGGAGGAGGTTTGGATCCCTTTGGAATATGTTACCATTGGGGGTTTTACCTATACTCAGCAATTCGCAGGATCGCAAATGAAAGAGGATTTACCTTGGCGGGCAGTTCGTACAGCTCAGCAGAATGGTCCACATAATCCACATTCGAGAATGACGGTGAAGCCCTTCCATCCCTTTCGATCAGACCTCCATACGTAGCTCATATGGCGAGTACGTACATATCAAAAGCTTGTCCTAGTGAGCTATGGCCGCGAGGTAGTGGTGCAGTTCCATTGTCACTCATTCGACTCGTCCTTCCGGCTGGTGTACCAGGTATTGACCCTGGTGGTGTCGGTCCAGTTCCAGCTCGGACCCCAGTCGCTGCAGGAGCATGTTGACCTTGGCGTGATGATGTCGTACGTGGAGTCGAGGGTCTAGGGGCATTGATCAGAGAATCCACTAGGTCGTTGACGTCTTTCCTGGATGAGGAGATTGGCTATCATCAGCTCCCTCTTCTGATTGACATAGAGGCGTCGGGTAGGATTTACTTCTGAAGTCCCCTTTTCCGCCTGTGCAAGTAACGCTTTCCGCTCGTCCCGTGCGCGTCGAAGTTCAACGAGCTTCGCCCTCTTTTCCTCTAGCTCTTTCTTCACTCTATCTGCCATTATCTATCTGTACCTGGAATTATATTTGAAGTCGAGGGTTGACAACTGAGTTCTACGCGTCTTTCTTTGTTGCTTCGGAGTATCTTCGGATATATAAAGTACAATCAACTGGACATTGTTGATGGCATGTCACTACTCGACTTGTACAATATGGGACCATGACAAGCAGAGCCACAGCTGGTGGAACTTCAAGGAAGAGGGAAGGGGTAATATCGAAAGGACTAGAGGAGCTGGATTGGCTGGAGGAGACGGAAGAGGAGGCTAGGGAATATGACCAGCGAATCAAGGAGGAGATCAGGTGGAAATTGGAACCCGTCAAGCCTCGTAACGAGCAACCTATCCCAGCAACTTCCAGTCCCGAGCCAGGAGAAGGGGTCCTCGTGTCCGATCCCATGGCAGGACCATCTTCAGAACCGACATTGCAAAATTCATCCGGGCCTCCGGGCGACACTTCCTATCGAGATGAGGGCGGAATCGAGCTGGGAAACGAAGACGAAGGGTTTAAACCCGGCCTAGCCGATCAGACAATGTTGGACTTCTCTATGCCTTCTTTTCGGCCTTCCAATATCGCTCACTCGACGCCGAAAGCTACACCAGCATCTGCTTGGCCCCATGCCCCGACTCCGTCTT
>Ga0265780_10003025_pt1 | contig 22397 bp, 21 predicted proteins | sample P1T30metagenome_FD_192432 | JGI IMG/M metagenome (GOLD analysis project Ga0265780, IMG submission 192432) | Plant litter microbial communities from East Loma Ridge, Irvine, California - P1 T30 | ecosystem: Environmental > Terrestrial > Plant litter > Unclassified | place: USA: California...
AGCCGTAGTCGCCGGTGTGGCGCGGCCACATCCAGTTGTCGGTGTCGCCGCCGAACTTGCCGATGCCCGAGGCCGGCGCGTGCACCAGGCGCACGTCGCGGATCTCGAGCTGCTTCAGGCGATAGAACTCCAGCCCGCCGTAGAAGCTGGCCACGGTGCAGCGGTAGCCGGCGTCCTGCTCGCAGGCCGCCACCAGGCTCTTCTGGTTCTTCTCGATGGCGTCGATGCGGGCCTTGCCGGTCAGCTTGGCCACTTCAGGCGTGATGACCTGGTTGCTGACGTTGGCGACTTCGTCGGTCACGTAGATGCGGCTGCCTGGCGAGGCCGGCAGTTCCTCGGCCATGGTCCTGGCCAGGAAACCGTTCTTCAGCAGGTCGCGTTCCGGCGTCGAGTTGACCGCCACGCTGCCGTACACGCAGTGGTGGTTGGTCACGACCAGGCCTTGCGGCGAGACGAACGACGCCGAGCAGCCGCCCAGGCTGACGATCGCGCCCATCGGGAATTCGGTCAGCTTGGTGAGGTTGGCCGGGTCGAGCTTGAGGCCGGCGGCCTTGAGTTGCTTGGCTACTTGTGGCAGCTGCTGCGGCATCCACATGCCTTCGTCCGCGTGTGCGGCGAAGCTGCTCAGGATGGCGAGCGAGAGAAGGGTCTTTTTCATGCGCTTTTGATCTGGTTGGGAAGGGAGACTCATGGATGCCATGAAGCGTCCATGAGTATCGTTAATCCAATGATGGATCGTCAACCGCTATTTCGACCCCGCAATCAAAAACGCATTTTTCCTTGCCGCGCCGTATTGACTACAGCTGTTTCTGGACCAGCGACGCCGCCCACGTGGCAGCACGTTGCCACACTGACCGCTGCGCGAACTTGCGTTCGGTGACCGGCGTGGCGCGGGCCCAGTCCTGCTCGTAGATCTCGGTCATCTGCGCGGCGAAGGCCTCGTCCATCACGTTGAGGTTGGCTTCGTCGTTGATGCTGAACGAACGGTTGTCGAAGTTGGTCGAACCGACCGACACCAACAGTTTGTCGACGATCAGCGTCTTCACGTGATACATGGTCGGCTTGTATTCCGAGATCTGCACGCCGGCATCGAGCAGCTCGGGCCAGCGGTCGCGCGAGGCGGCTTTCACCAGGTCCGAGTCGATGATCGATCCCGGGGTGATCAGGCGCACCCGCACGCCACGCTTGGCCGCCGCGATCAGCGTGCGGATGGTCAATTCGTCCGGCACAAAATAGGCTGCCGACAGGTCGATCGTCTCGCGCGCGGCGGTGATCGACATCAGGTACATCAGGTGCATGCTTTCGCTGCCGCCGGTAGGCGAACTCGAGAACATCTGGGCCGGCATCGTGCCCTTCGGTTCCAGCGGCGGGAAATAATCGGGGCCGTCGAGCACCGCGCCGGTGGCCTTGGTCCAGTTATCGTTGAACACGGCCTGGATCTGGCCGACGACCGGGCCTTCCACGCGGAAGTGGCTGTCGCGCCAGTGATCTTCGTCTTGGGCATTGCCGCGCCATTGATCGGCGATGCCGACGCCGCCCGTGAAACCGATCTCGCCGTCGACGACGAGCAGCTTGCGGTGGGTGCGGTTATTCATGCGCGCCAGCTTCCACCAGACCGGCTTGTGGTAGCGCTGCACGCGTACGCCGGCTTCCTTCATTTCGTTGACCAGCGCATTGTCCATCTTCATGCTGCCCATGAAGTCGAGCATCACATGGACCTTGACGCCGGCGCGGGCGCGCTCGGACAGCGCCTTGGAGAATTCGGTACCGATCGATTCCGACCAGTAGATATAGGTTTCCAGCGTAATCGATTTCTTTGCCCCGCGAATCGCTTCTAGCATGGCGGGGAAGATCTGGTCGCCATTGATCAGCGCCTCGACCTTGTTGCCTTCAAGAATTGGCGGCCCGAGCAGCACGCCCATCGAGCGCCGGAACTGCGGGTCGTGGGTGTCGTACTGCCGTACCAGTTGCCGTTCGATCTGTTTTTCGCTCGGCATGAAATTCAGCGCGAGGACGCCCAGCACCAGCGTCGCGGCTATCGTGATCAACACTGTCCAGAACATTTTTGGGCTCATCAATAAAACCGTAGAGGAAAAAAAACCAACGCACGTGGCGTTGGTTTTTAGAAAGGACAATCCGTTCGCATTAACGAACGCGACCGCGACGCAGCAGGTTGACGATGGCCAGCAGGATGACCGCGCCCAGGAACGAGACCAGCAGCGAAGCAACGCTGAAGTCATCCGAGTTGATGGTGCCGGTGCCGAACAGCGGCGACAGCAGCCAGCCGCCCAGGAAGGCGCCGATGATACCGACCACGACGTTAAGAATGATGCCTTGCTCTGCGTCGGTCTTCATGACCATGCTGGCGAGCCAGCCCAGGATACCGCCAACGACGATCCAGATAATGAATAACATGGTGCTTCCTCCTCAAGTGAAAAGACATACCCCCAGGCCCAACAAATGCCGTGACCATGGAAAAAGTCTAAAGACGCGGACCCCTTCAGGTCGGTGCGGCAACGAACGTTAGATAACGTTTTTGCATTGCTGTTCATCGCAATGTTCGTTGGCGCTCCTTGCGCCCCTGGGGCGCCTTGCAGCCGGCGCGGAGGGTGCGTGAACGAACAGAGCAATACATGCCAGAAGAATAAGGTGGACCTCCATGGCGGCGCTGCATACCAGCGCTCGGCCACCCCAACTCACTGAAAGGATTTCGACATGAGCAGCTTCGACACCAACCGTCAGAATGACAACCAGCGCATGGTCACCGGCCTGTTCCCGGACCGCGCCAGCGCCGAGCGCGCCTATGGCACCGTGCATGACCGCGGCTATTCCCGCGACGACGTCAATCTGCTGATGTCCGACTCGACCCGCAGCACCCACTTTGCCGACCAGGATACTGAATTGGGCAGCAAGGCAGCCGAAGGCGCCGGCATCGGCGCCGGCATCGGCGGCACCATCGGCGCCGTGCTGGCCGGTATCGCGGCAGTCGGCACCACCCTGGTGCTGCCAGGCCTGGGCGTGGTCGTGGCTGGCCCGCTGGCAGCGGCCCTGGCCGGCGCCGGCGCGGGCGGCATTACCGGCGGCCTGATCGGTGCACTGATCGGCGCCGGCATCCCGGAAGAACGCGCCAAGCACTATGAAGAAGGCATCAAGGGCGGCGGCATCGTGATGGGCGTGAACGCCCGTTCCGACGAAGACGCGGCCCACATCCACAAATCGTGGACCGACCAGGGCGGCTCGCACGTGATCGGCGCCGGCCTGGGCATCGCCGGCGGCGCGGCGCTGGGTGCGACGGTCGGCACCGTGGCCGGCCCGATCGGCACCGTCACCGGCGCCGTGGTCGGCGGCATCGCTGGCGGCATCGCCGGCAAGGGTGCTGGCGAAGTGGTCAATCCGAAGGGCGGCGACGACCTGGCCGAACACCACCTGGCCAAGGGCGTGGGCGCCGGGACCGGCGCGGCTGCCGGTGCGGCAGTGGGTGCAGTGGGCGGCCCGATCGGCATGGCGGCCGGCGCCATCGTCGGCGGCCTGGCTGGCGGTGCGGCAGGCCGCGGTGCGGGCGAAGTGGTCAATCCAAAGGCGACCGACGAACTGCGCGACCATAACCTGGCGCAGGGCGTGGGCGCCGGCGGCGGTGCAACCGCAGGCGCGGTGATCGGTGCGGCGGCTGGCCCCCTGGGCGTGGCGGCAGGCGCGGCGATCGGCGGCCTGGTGGGCAGCGCTGCTGGCAAGGGCGTGGGCCATATGGTCAACCCGAAGGCGGAAGACGACTACTGGCGCACCCAGTACCAGACCCAGCCTTACTACTCGCCGGGCTACACCTATGACGACTACGCGCCGGCGTATGCGCTCGGCTACAACAACTACGGCAAGTACGATGGCGGCTACGATGCCAACGAACACCAGCTGTCGAGCGAATGGGACCGCTCGAAAGGCAATTCGCGCCTGAGCTGGGAGCAGGCCAAGTCGGCGACCCGCGCCGGCTGGCACCGCGTCGAGCGCGCGATCCCGGGCGACTTCGACCGCGACGGCCGTTGATCGAGCGCGTGGACGGCGCCGCCGTCCACGCTGCACTGAGCTAAAGCGCACGTAAAAAATCCCCGCCGGCAGCAACCGGCGGGGATTTTTCACATCTTGGTGGAACGGATTACTTCTTGACCGCTTCGACCTGGATCGCCAGCTTCACGTCCGGCGAGAAGTTCGGCAGGCCGAAGTCGATGCCGAAGTCGTTGCGCTTGAAGGTGCCGACCACGTCGGCGCCGCAGGCTTCTTTCTTCAGCATCGGATGCTGGATGCACTTGAACTTGTTGATCTGCAGCGTCAGCGGCTTGGTCACGCCATGCAGGGTCAGCTCGCCGTCGACCGAGGTCGGCACGTCGCCGGTGAACTTGATCGACTTCGACTTGAAGGTCGCGGTCGGGTACTTGGCGGCATCGAAGATATCCGGCTTCTTGGCGTGCTCGTTCATCTTGTCGTGGCCGAAGTCGATGCTGTTGATGTCGACGGTGATGTCCAGCGAGCCGGTCTTGGCTTCGCGGTCGAGGGTCACGCTGCCGCTCGATTTGTTGAACTTGCCGCGCCAGACCGACAGGCCCATGTGGTCGGCTTCGAAGCTCGGGTAGGTATGGTTCGGCTCGATGTCATAGGTGACCGGAGCGGCGAAGGCGGTGCTGGCGGCGAAGGTGGCAGCGGCGGCGATCAGGTGCTTGATGTTCATGTGGCGGTATCCCTTTTGTAAGGTGTTGGTGGTGGGGTAAAAATCTATGGGGCTGCGGTGACGCGGAACTTGATGACGACTTCATCGGCGACCATGCTGGTGTCCTTCCACTCGCCTTCGCCGATATCGAAGGCCAGGCGCCTGATCGGCAGCGAGCCTTCGAACACCTGCTTGCCGCCTTCGGCCTTGACCGTCAACGGGAACCTCACGTTGGCGGTCTTGCCCTTCATGGTCAGCTTGCCCGAGACGTTCAGCTTGCCGGCGCCGGCCGGCGCGATGGCCGTCGAGACGAAGGTCGCTTTCGGGAATTGCGCCGAGTTGAACCATTCCTTCTTGGCGACTTCCTTGTTGTACATGGCGTCGCCGATATCGAAGCTGGCGGTCGTGATCTCGACGCTGGCCTTCGATGCGGCCGGCTTGGCCGCGTCATAGTCGATCGCGGCCGCGAACGTGCGAAACGGCGCCTCCACCGGCACGTTCATCTGCTTGAACGTGGCCGAGACGCTGCTCTTTGCCAGGTCGGTCTTGAGCGGGGCGGCGGCGGCCAGGCTGGCGGCGCCGACCAGGGTCGCGAAGGTAGTGAGCGCTGCGAGGGCCTTGAACGGTTTCATGTGTTTTCTTTCGGGGTAGGGATGGGGAGCATGCGCTGCATCACGCCGTCACGGTCGACCAGCAGATGCTTGAAAGCGGCCAGCACGTGCAGGGCGACCAGGGTCGCCATCAGCATATTGAGCCAGTAGTGCACGTCGCGCAGGACTTCTTTCAATGCCGGATCGGGTGCGATCAGCACCGGCAGCGGGATCTGGCCGAACGCCACCACCGGGAAGCCTGCCGCCAGGCTGAAGAAGTAGCCGGACAGCGGCACCGCGAACATCAGCGCATACAAGGCGATGTGCAGGCCGTGCGCGGCGCCGCGCTGCCACGCCGGCATCTCGTCGGCATACTGCGGCGGGTGGTTGAACAGGCGCCACAGCAGGCGCAGCGCGGCCAGTGCGAGCACCGTCACGCCGGCCCATTTATGCCAGTTGGTGTACTTGAGCTTGGCCATGGTGATGCCCTGGATATCGGTCATTACCAAGCCCAGCGTGAAGGTCCCGATGATGCCGATGGCGATCAGCCAGTGCAGCAGGATTGCGGGAATCGTATAGCGGCGCATAATTGTTTTTAGGTAACTAGTACGAGTTAGAACTAACTGACTATAGCAAAAAAGCGATGACCGTGCTGCAAGTGATGTTTTTATGTCGCTACAAGACCATTTAACACTAGCATGGACTTGCAAAAGACGCAGCATCAGCTCTGCCGAATGTAAAATCGGACCATGCGCATTTTTTTCAGTTGGCCAACAAATGCATTCCGCCGTCCCCGCCTGCTGGCTGCCGGCGCGGCGGTCTGCCTGTTGCTGCCCGGCGCCGCGCTTGCTTCGGATCCCATGCAGTCCGACCTGGCCGACCTGTCGATCGAGGAACTGGCAAATATCCAGGTGACGTCGGTCTCGAAGCGTCCCGAGCGGCTGCAGGATGCGGCGGCGTCGGTGTTCGTGATCAGCGCCGACGACATCCGCCGTTCCGGCGCCGACTCGCTGCCCGAGGCGCTGCGCCTGGCGCCCAACCTGCATGTGGCGCGCGTGAACGGCTATGCGTATTCGATCAGCGCGCGCGGCCAGAACAGCGGCGGCAGCGTGCTGTCGAACAAGCTGCTGGTGCTGATCGATGGCCGCTCGGTCTACACCCCGCTGTTCGCGGGCGTGTTCTGGGACGCCCAGGACGTGCTGCTCGAGGACATCGAGCGCATCGAGGTGGTGAGCGGGCCGGGCGGCATGGCGTGGGGCCTGAACGCGGTCAACGGCGTGATTAACATCACCACCCGCTCGGCGCACGAGACGCAGGGCGGCATGCTGTCGGCGCGGATGGCCAGCGACGGCAGCGCCACGGCCGCCTTCCGCCAGGGCGGCGCCAGCGAAGGCGGCGTGGCCTGGCGCGCTTTCGGCAAACATACGCGCCGCGACGACAGCGAGCGGGTCGGCGGCGGCCGCATCGACGACCGCTACCGGCGTTCGTTCGCCGGCGTGCGCGCCGACTGGGAGCAGGGCGCCGACCGCTATTCGGTGATCGGCAATGTCTACCAGGGCCGGCTCGACCAGCCCCAGCCGGGCGAGATCGCGGTGCCGGGCGGGCCTGCCGACCTGGGCCGCGTGCGTTCCGACGGCGCCAACCTGACCGCGCGCTGGCAGCATGCCCTGGCGGACGGCGGCGACATCGCGCTGCAGGCCTATCTGGACCACACGGTGCGCGAATCGCCGCCGCTGTTCAGCGAGCGCCTGACCACGGCCGACCTGCAGTTCCAGCACACGCTGCCGGGCGCCGGCAGGCATCAACTGGTGTGGGGCGCCAACTACCGCCATACGCGCGACCGCGTGGGCAACAGCCCGTGGGTGGCGTTCCTGCCGGCCCGCACCAGCCAGCGCTGGGGCAGCCTGTTCCTACAGGACGAGATCAACCTGGCTCACGACTGGCGCCTGACGCTTGGCGGGCGGGCCGAGTACAACCACTACACGGGCGTCGAATGGCTGCCCAGCATGCGCCTGTCGTGGCGCATGTCCGCGCAGCATGCATTCTGGGCCTCGGCCGCGCGCACCGTGCGCGCGCCGGCGCGGCTGGACGTGGACGCCTGGGTGCCGGGCCAGCCGCCCTACATCCTGCGCGGCGGAGCGCGGGTCAAGGGCGAGGTGGCGCGCGTGATCGAGCTGGGCTACCGCGGCCAGCCGACGGCGGCGCTGTCGTATTCGGTCACGCTGTTCCATAACGATTACGACCACCTGCGCACGCAGGAAATCGATCCGACCCGCAGCTACCTGGTGTTCGACAGCCTGATGGAGGGCCACGCCAGCGGCATCGAGGCCTGGGGCAACTGGCAGGCGATGCCGCGCTGGCGCCTGTCGGCCGGCTGGACCGCGTTGCGCCAGCGCCTGGCGCTGAAAGCCGGCGGCAATGACGTGGCCGGCCTGGCGACGGCGCGGCGCGATCCATCGCATACTTTCCAGCTGCGCTCGAGCTACGACATCGACGACGCGCGCGAGATCGACGTCACGCTGCGCCGCGTCGGCGAGATGCCGGCGTCGCGGGTGGCCTCATACACGGCGCTCGACGCCCGCTTCGGCTGGCGCCTGCGGCCGGGGCTGGCCTTGTCGGTGTATGGCGAGAATCTGAACGGCGGGCATACCGAGTTCGGTTCCAGCACCTACTGGGTGGAGTTCGAGCGCCGCGTGGGCGTCAAATTGCGGTGGGATTATTAGGCGGGGAGCCGCCATGATGAAGAGCGGCCGGGCGCCTTTCTTTTGTTGCCCCCTGCGCGTCGTTCCCGCGGAGGCGGGAACCCAAGTTTTCATGCGCTGCCCCATTGATCGATCCAGGTGGCATGCGTCGAAACTCGGATTCCCGCCAAGGCGCCCGCCGAGGCCGGGAACGACGTGCAGCGGATAATGCTTAGATCTCTGCCGCGAGCTTCGCCGCCAGGCCAGTGTAGTTCGCCGGCGTCATCGCCAGCATCAGGTCCTTCGCTTCCTGGGGCACGGCCAGGGTGCCGATGAACTCGCGCAGCGCTTCACGGGTAATGCCCTTGCCGCGGGTGAGTTCCTTGAGCTGCTCGTATGGGTTCTCGATGCCGTAGCGGCGCATCACGGTCTGCACCGGCTCGGCCAGCACTTCCCAGTTCGCGTCCAGGTCCTGCTCGAGGCGGGCGGCGTTCACTTCTAGCTTGTTCAGGCCGCGCAGGCAGCTGTCGTAGGCCAGCAGCGCGTAGCCAAAGCCGACGCCGATATTGCGCAGCACGGTCGAATCGGTCAGGTCGCGCTGCATGCGCGACACCGGCAGCTTGTCGGCCATGTGGCGCAGCACCGAATTGGCCAGGCCCAGATTGCCTTCCGAATTCTCGAAGTCGATCGGGTTGACCTTGTGCGGCATGGTCGACGAACCGATCTCGCCGGCCTTCAGCTTCTGCTTGAAGTAACCCAGCGAGACATAGGTCCAGATGTCGCGGTTCAGGTCGAGCAGGATAGTGTTGGTGCGCGCGATGGCGTCGAACATCTCGGCCATGTAGTCGTGCGGTTCGATCTGGATCGTGTACGGGTTGAAGGTCAAGCCCAGGCGCTGCTCGATCACGTTCTTCGAGAACGCCGGCCAGTCGAAGTCAGGGTAGGCCGACAGGTGGGCGTTGTAGTTGCCGACCGCGCCATTCATCTTGCCCAGGATCTCGACATCGGCGATGCGCTTGACGGCGCGTTGCAGGCGCGCGACGACATTCGCGATTTCCTTGCCGAGCGTGGTCGGGCTGGCGGTCTGGCCATGGGTGCGCGACAGCATCGGCAGCGCCGCGTTGGTGTGCGCGATCTCGGTCAGCTTGGCGATGATCGCCTGCAGCGCCGGCAGCAGCACGCCGTCGCGCGCGCTTTTCAGCATCATGCCGTGCGACGTGTTGTTGATGTCTTCCGAGGTGCAGGCGAAGTGGATGAATTCGCTGGCCGCGACCAGTTCCGGCACGTCCTTGACCTGTTCCTTGAGCCAATACTCGACCGCCTTGACGTCGTGGTTGGTGACCGCCTCGATTTCCTTGATGCGCGCGGCATCCTGTTCACCGAACCCAGTCGCCATACGGTCGAGGTGAGCGATCGCTTCGCCGGAGAATGGCTTGATCTCGGCAAAGCCGGCCTGCGACAGCGCCTGCAGCCACGCGATCTCGACCTTCACGCGGTGGTGCATGAAACCCGTTTCCGACAGGATCGGGCGCAGCTTGTCGGTTTTGGAAGCGTAGCGGCCGTCCAGCGGGGACAGGGCCGACAAGGTAGGGGACAGGGCGGTAGAGGTCATGGCAGGCGGTCCGGGCAAAAACGCGGATTTTACCACCGGACGGGGTTGGAAACCTTGCGCATGGCGCGGTAGCGACATGTATTCGGGCGGCGACAGCGCAGGTTGCATGGCAGGGGCCGATGCTATACTGGGCTTCGATTCCTTATTGTGTGCTTTCCCCATGAAACTGCTCGGTTCTGTCACCAGTCCCTATGTCCGCAAGGTCCGTGTCGTGATGGCGGAGAAAAAACTCGACTACGCCTTCATCCACGAAGACGTGTGGGCCGCCGATACCGCCATTGCCCAGATCAATCCGCTGGGCAAGGTTCCTTGCCTGGTGATGGAAGACGGCAGCGCCCTGTACGACTCGCGCGTGATCGTCGAGTACATGGACACGCTGACCCCGGTGTGCAAGCTGTTGCCGCCGAACGGGCGCGACCGCGCCGAGGTCAAGAACTGGGAAGCGCTGGCCGACGGCGTACTCGACGCCGGCGTGCTGATGCGCCTGGAAACCACGCTGCGCCCCGAGGCGCAGCAAAGCCCTGACTGGATCGCGCGCCAGCGCGGCAAGGTCCACGCCGGCCTGCATACCATGTCCGAACGCCTGGGCGAATCGAGCTACTGCAACGGCGTTCATTATTCCCTGGCCGACGTCGCGGTCGGCTGCGCGCTGGGCTGGATCAGTTTCCGCTTCCCCGACATCGAGTGGCGCGGCGACTATCCGAACCTGGTGCGCCTGTTCGATAAACTGTCCGAGCGCCAGTCGTTCAAGGACACCGCGCCCGTCACCGCGTGAACGGCGCGGCGCAGGCCGGCGCCATCGTCTTCGGCGAGGCGCTGGTCGACGATTTCAACGCCGAGCAGATCGTCGGTGGCGCACCGTTCAATGTGGCGCGCCACCTGGCCGCCTTCATGGCGCCGGTGCTGGCGATCACCCGCATCGGCAACGACAGGAGCGGCCAGCTGGTGCGCGCCGAATTCGAGCGCTTCGCCATGAGCGAGGCCGGCCTGCAGGTCGATCCCCTCGAAGAGACGGGGCGCGTGCTGGTCGAGCGCGGTCCGCGCGGCCACCGCTTCACGATCCTGCCGAACCAGGCCTACGATTTCATCGACCGCCCCATGGCGGTGCACAGCGTCGAAGGAGTGGACGCGAATATCGTGTATTTCGGCATGCTGGCCCAGCGCAACGAAGCGTCGCGCAATGCACTTAAGGGCGTGCTCGACGCCAGCGCCGCACCGCGTTTTCTCGACCTGAACCTGCGCGACGGCCAGTATGACGAGCGCGGCGTGACGCGTTCGCTGCAGGCGGCGAACATCGTGAAGGTCAACGAAGAAGAATTGCAGGCGCTGTTCGGCTGGTACTTCCAGATCAAGCCCGACTCCCCGGCCCTCGAAGCCGACGCAGTGCGCGCCTCGTGCCAGGCCTTGCTGCGCATGTTCTCGCTCGAGGCATTGGTGGTCACGCTGGGCCACCGCGGCTCGGTGTACTTCGGCAGCGACGGGCAAGTGCTGACCCAGCGCGACCATCCGGCGCCGCCGTTCGTGATCGATACGGTGGGGGCGGGCGACGCCTTCGCGGCGATTTTCTTGCTCGGAAGATTGCGAGGCTGGCCGCTCGAAACCGCACTGCTGCGCGCCAACGAATTCGCCGGCGCGATCTGCGCGATACCGGGTGCGGTGCCGCGCGACCTGGGGTTCTACGACAAGTGGATGACGCGCTGGCGCTGAAGCGCACCAGCAAACTGTCGTTCCCTCGAAGGAGGGAACCCAAGTTGGCTCGCTCAGCCGCCAGCACCATCGTTCCCTCGCAGGAGGGAACCCGAGTCCGCTCGCTCAGCCGCCAGCACCGTCGTTCCCTCGCAGGAGGGAACCCAAGCTCGCTCGCTCAGCCGGCAGCACCGTCGTTTCCTCGAAAGAGCGAACCCAAGTTCGCTCGATCAGCCGGCAGCGCTCGACGCAAGCATGCCGGCCCACTACATCACGTACCGATCTGGCTTTGCAGGTAGTTCTGGATGCCGACCTTGACGATCAGGTCGAGCTGGGTTTCCAGCCACTCGATATGCTCTTCGGTGTCTTCCAGGATCATCAGGAACAGGTCGCGCGACACATAGTCGGCGGCGGCTTCGCTGGCGGCAATGCCTTCCTTGACGGTCACTTGCGCGCCGCGTTCCAGCTTCAGGTCGCATTCCAGCATTTCCTGGGTCGATTCACCGATCATCAGCTTGTGCAGCGCCTGCAGGTTCGGCAGGCCGTCGAGCATCAGGATGCGGTCGATCAGCTTGTCGGCGTGCTTCATCTCGCCGATCGATTCTTCGTACTCTTTCTTGCCCAGTTTTTCCAGGCCCCAGTGACGATACATGCGCGCATGCAGGAAGTACTGGTTGATCGCGGTAAGTTCGTTGGTCAGCTGTGCATTGAGCAGACGCAGAACGTTTTGGTCGCCTTTCATTTTTCTTGTCCTTGATGATTTTGAATGGGCTCCATGATAGCAAACATGCTGCCCCAACGAGCCCTCGGCAAGGGGGAAATTCGAGAAAAAAGCGCATTAAATCAGGGACAAAGCGACAAAACAGGGCGTAATAAAAACCGTTCTCAATCCGCTTTCAAAACGCTTCTCGATACCGCGAAAATGGCGTTGGATCGAGTCTCATTCCAATTGTTGGCAGTAATTTTTTTATCCCCTCGACAGCGATGGACAAGCCGATTGACACATCATTGATCGCGCTTTGGCATTGTTCGCTGCGCCGTGGTCCGCCACGGTACGCCCGCCAATCGCGGCCGGCATCGTTGGGCGCCGGCGTGCTCGCCAGCGTGCGCCGCGCATGTTCAAGCCGGCGGCCAGTGCGCAGTGAGCCGCCAGCAAGTGCGCCGAATACGTTGTCGAGCAGGGCAAGGCGCGCCTTCGGCGTCGCCCGCATGGTCGAGGGCCAGGCCCTCCTGCCGCGCGCGCTCGCGGATGGTGGCGGCGAGCATGGCGTCGTCCTCGACGAGCAGGATGTTCATGAGGGATGGAGGAGAGTCCGGGAGCGCGCAGTATAGCGCCGCCGGATGAATGGCTTTTTAAGGCCACCTCGAATGCCCTGTTGCGCGTTGCATGTTCGGTCTGCGATGCTCACCGTTCGCCCGTACGGCTCCGCTTCTCTCAACCGAACATGCCGCCGCTCGCGACGGTTTTTCGAGGTGCCCTCAAGGCGCGCCCCAAAAAAAAGCCTCGCGGCGCGGCGAGGCGGGACAGCGGCGCTACCGGAAGCTCAGGCGGCTTGCGGAAGGCGGCGTACTTCGGTAATGGTGGTCTTGCTGTCGAGGTGCGTGTGCAGGACTTCGCGGGCGTAGCTGACGCAGGTGCCGCACATGGTGCCGACGCCGAGTTCCTTGCGCAGTTCGGCGATCGAGGAGATGCCCAGGTCGACCGCCTGGCGGATTTCACGATCAGAGATATTGTTGCAGACGCAGACGATCATCGGGAGATACCTTGCTAAGTGAGCCAACCAATAAGCTTGCCAATTACACTATAAAATGCGAATCATTCTCATTTGCGTTGCTATTTTCTGTAAACTCGGCGGCGAATGCAAGCGAATTCTGCGTTTCGTGCAGGCCTTTCGCCAGGGTTTCTTGCAGTGCATGACAAGCTGCAAATAGTAATAATTCGCATTTAGGTTTATGATGGCGGGATGATTCCTGTCGCTGTCTCATCAGCGCAACAACATTTGGACGCTGCCATGACCCTCGCTCCCGCCCTGTCTACGCTCGACTCGCTCAAAGCGGGCCAGAGTGCCACCGTTGTCCACCTGGCCCAGCATGCGCCGCAGGGCGGCATCGACGTCCAGCGCCGCCTGATGGAACTGGGCTTCGTACCGGGCGAACGTATCCGCGTGCTCAAGCGCGTGCTGGGCGGCCCGCTGGCCGTGAAGGTCGGCGAGTCGACCTTCGCCCTGCGCCGCTTCGAAGCGGCCATGGTCTCGATCAAGGCGGACTGAGCGAATGGGAGTCATGGAACAGGAAGTGGCGGTCCGCACGCCGTTGGTCGCACTGCTCGGCAACCCGAACTGCGGCAAGACCGCGCTCTTCAACCGCCTCACCGGTTCGCGCCAGAAGGTCGCGAACTATGCCGGCGTGACCATCGAGCGCAAGGAGGGCAGCTTCAAGTCGCCGGCCGGCCGTAACTTCCGCGTGCTTGACCTGCCGGGCGCCTACAGCCTCAATGCCCAGACCCCGGATGAGGGCATCACGCGCGACGTGGTGGCCGGCCTGCGCGCCGGTGAACAGGCGCCGGACGCGGTGCTGTGCGTGGTCAACGCGACCAATCTGCGCCTGAACCTGCGCCTGGTCCTCGAGCTCAAGCGACTGGGCCTGCCGATGGTGCTGGCCCTGAACATGGTCGACGTGGCCAGGAAGCGCGGCATCGAGATCGATACCGCCAGGCTGGCGCAGGAACTGGGCATGCCGGTGGTGGAAACCATCGCCATCCAGTCCGGCGGCGAACAGGCGTTGCTGGCCGAACTCGATCGCATGAACTTTGCGGGGACGGTCAAGGCCAGGCCGCTGTCGGCGATCGACGACGTGCCGGTCGAGGAGACCCAGCGCGAGGTGCGCCGCATCCTGGCCGCCGCCGTCTCGACGGCCAAGGACACTGGCAACCTGACCGAGAAGATCGACAACGTGGTGCTGCACCCGGTGGCCGGGCCGGTCATTCTGGCGCTGCTCATGTTCGTGATCTTCCAGGCCGTGTTCAGCTGGGGCGACCTGCCGATCGAGCTGATCGAAGGCGGCATGGGCGCCTTCGGCGAGTGGGTCGGCGCGCTGCTGGGCGAGGGCATGCTGCACAGCCTGATCGTGGACGGCATCATCGCCGGCGTCGGCAGCGTGCTGGTATTCCTGCCGCAGATCCTGATCCTGTTCTTCTTCATCCTGCTGCTGGAAGACGTCGGTTACCTGCCGCGCGCCGCCTTCCTGCTCGATCGCATCATGGGCAGCGTCGGCCTGTCGGGCCGCGCCTTCCTGCCGCTGCTGTCCTCGTTCGCCTGCGCGATCCCCGGCGTGATGGCCGCGCGCACGATCCAGAATCCGCGCGACCGGCTGGTGACGATCATGATCGCGCCGCTCATGACCTGCTCGGCGCGCCTGCCGGTGTATGCGCTGCTGATCGCCGCCTTCATCCCGGACCGCAGCGTGGCGGGCTTTCTCAACCTGCAGGGCGTGGTGCTGTTCGTGCTGTACCTGGCCGGCATCCTGTCGGCGATGGCGGTGGCCTGGTTCATGAAGCGCCGCAGCGAATACAAGCAGCATGCGCTGATGCTCGAGCTGCCGGCCTACCATTGGCCGCAGCCGCGCGCGCTGTTCTCGGGCCTGCTGGAACGCGCCAAGATCTTCCTGATGCGCGTCGGCACCCTGATCATGACCATGATGGTCCTGCTCTGGCTGCTCTCGAGCTTCCCCGGCGCACCCGAAGGCGCGACCAATCCGCCGATCTACTACAGCATCGCCGGAATGATCGGCCGCGCGCTCGAAGTCATCCTGGCGCCGATCGGCTTCAACTGGCAGATCGCGATCGCGCTGGTGCCGGGCATGGCCGCGCGCGAAGTCGCGGTCGGCGCACTGGGCACCGTGTATGCGCTGTCGGGCGGCGACGAAGTCGGCGACACGCTGGCGCCGCTGATCGCGCAATCGTGGTCGCTGGCCACCGGCCTGGCGCTGCTGGCCTGGTATGTCTACGCGCCGCACTGCCTGCCGACGCTGGCCACCGTGGCGCGCGAGACGGGCAGCCGCAAGTACGCCTGGATCATGGCTGGCTACATGTTCGGCCTGGCCTATGTGGCGGCCTTCATCGTCTACCGCGTCACCCTCGCATTCACCGGAGCGTAAATCATGCAGGAACTGGCCGTCGCCATCATCGTGTCGCTGTCCGTGCTGTACCTGGGCGCCAAGTACATGCCGGCCAGCCTGCGCGCGCGCATCGTGCTGCGCCTGACCAGGGACGGCAAGTCGTCCGCGCTCGCGCGCTGGCTCGACAAGTCGGGCGGCGGCGCATGCGGCGGCGGCAGCTGCGCGGGCGGCTGCGCTCCCAGCCAGCCCGAAGCGCCGGGCAAGCACCGCGTGATCAAGCTGCACCAGCGGCATTGAGCGGCTACCGGGCCGGCGACTCCAGGGCCCGGATCAGGCGCTGCGCATCGAACGGCGCATGCACCTTGATGTCGTTGTCGAAGTAGCAGTAGACATCGCGCGCGCTGCGCTTGCGGGGCGTCTTGCTAGACACCAGGCAGGCGTCGTCCGGCTGTCCGCCGCCGCGCCAGGCGCGGATCTTATCGGCCCAGCGCGCGATGGCCTCGTCATCGTAGCCGCTCGCATACAGTTCCTTGTCGCCGTGCAGGCGCAGGTACATGAAATCCGCCGTCACATCCTCGATCTGCGGCCAGCGGCCGGCCGTGTCGGCCACCACCAGCGCCACCTTGTACTTGCGCAGCAGGGCGATGAAGGCGGGATCGCGAAAGCTCTCGTGGCGGATTTCGACCGCGTGGCGCAGCACACGCCTGGGGCCAGGATCGAGCGCCACCCGGCCTTCCATCCGCGCCTCGTGGCCCTGCGCCATTCGGGCCGCGGCATCGGTATCGTGCGGCAGCAGCGCGAGAAAGCGTTCGAAGCGTTCCGGCTCGAAGGCGAAGCTGGGCGGGAACTGCCACAGCATGGGGCCGAGCTTCTCGCGCAGTGCGAACATCCCCGAGGCCAGCACATTGGCGAGCGGCTTCTCGACGTCGCGCAGGCGCAGCATATGGGTCAGGAAGCGGTTGCCCTTGACGGCGAACACGAAGCCGGGCGGCGTGGCTGCATACCACTCGGCGTAGCTCGCGGGGCGCTGCAGGGAATAGAACGAGCCGTTGATCTCGATGCTGAGCAGCTGGCCGGACGCGTACTCGAGTTCGCGCCGCTGCGCCAGGCCGGGCGGATAGAACTTGCCGCGCCAGGGTGCGTAGCGCCAGCCCGAAATGCCGATATAGGTCGATCCGCTCATGCCTGCCACGATACACGGCGCGCCGGCGCGCGGTCGTGCGCTGGCGCACCGAACCGCCGGCGCGGGTGGCGCCGGAAGCGGCGCCGGAGCGGCCGCCCTTCTGGCAACGGCGCAACAGTGCTAAGCTAACGCCCACCGTCACTCACGAACCCGCGCCCATGATCGTCGTCCATCACCTGAACAATTCACGCTCGCAGCGCATTCTGTGGCTGCTCGAGGAACTGGGCCTTGAATACGAGATCAAGCGCTACCAGCGCGACCCCAAAACCATGCTGGCGCCGCCCGAGCTGAAGGCGGTCCACCCGCTCGGCAAGTCGCCGGTGATCGGCGACGGCGACCTGGTCGTGGCCGAATCGGGCGCGATCGTCGAGTACCTGGTCGACCAGTATGGCGCGGGCCGGCTCAAGCCCGCGGCCGGCACCCCGGCGCGCCTGCGCTACACCCACTTCCTGCACTACGCCGAGGGTTCGGCCATGTCGCCGCTGCTGCTCAAGCTCGTGTTCGACAAGGTCGAGAGCACGCCGATGCCGTTCTTCGCCAAGCCGATCGCGCGCGGCATCGCGCAGAAGGTCAAGGGCAGCTTCGTGCTGCCGCAGATCGCGCTGCACCTGGCCTACCTGGAAGCGGAACTGGGCAAGCATCCCTGGTTCACCGGTGAAGAGTTCACGGCGGCCGATATCCAGCTCAGCTTCCCGCTCGAAGCGGCCGCCGCGCGCGGTGGACTCGATGCACGCTATCCGAACCTGAGCGATTTCCTCAAGCGCATCCACGGCCGCCCGGCCTACCAGCGCGCGCTGGAACGCGGCGGCAAGTACGAGATCGGCAAGGCCTGACAGGACCCGCGGTATGGCCAAGCTGCTTGCGATCGACGGCCTGAACATCGTGCGCCGGGTGTACGAGGCCAGTCCCGAACCGGATTCTGACCTCAAGGCCAGCATCGCCCTGCGCCACGCCTTCTCGTCGTTTCGCCACCTGCTCGAGACCCACGCGCCGACCCACGTGCTGGCTGCCTTCGACCATGGCGGCGACAACTGGCGCCACGCCCTGTATCCGCGCTACCGCGAGGGCAGGGCGGCGATGCCGTCGGAGCTGCGCGCGGCGCTGCCCGAGTTCCACGAGCGACTGCGCGTGGTGGGCCTCCATCCGCTGGCGATCCCCGAGGTCGAAGCCGACGACGTGATCGCCACCGGCGTGATGCGCTGGCTGTCGGAAGGGCGCGGCGAAGCCATCGTCGCCACCACCGACAAGGACCTGCATCCCCTGATCGCGCACGGCGCGCTGGTGTGGGACCACTTCAAGAACGAATGGCATGACGACGCCTGGGTGCGCCAGCGCTTCGGCGTCGCGCCCGAGCAGTTGCACGACCTGCTGGCGCTGATGGGCGACCCGACCGATGGCGTGCCGGGCGTGTCGAAGATCGGCATGAAGACCGCCGCGCGCCTGCTGAACGCCTACGGCGGCCTGGACGCCGTGATGGCCGGCGCCGGCATCCTCAAGACGCCGCTCGGCGAGAGGCTGCGCGCCGAGCGTGAGATACTCGAGATCTCGCGCTGCCTGGTCTCGCTCAAGCTCGACGTGCGCCTCGGCGTGACCTGGAAGATGCTGGCCTATGAATCCGATTGAAGGAGAAGTGAAACGATGCTGAAGGCGGTAATCGTGGATGGAAACGCGGTCGCGCGCGCGATGCTCGGCACCGTGCTGGCCGACGGCAGCTATGACGTGGTCGGCGCGACCCATACCAGCGCGCTCGGCTACGCCCTGGCGCTCAAGCACCACCCGCACGTGATCTGCATCGCGCGCGAGCAGGTCGACGACGGCAGCAACGTGGTCGAGCAGCTGCGCGCCAGCCTGCCCAAGACCCTGATCTTCATCGTTTCGGGCACGCTCGACGCGCAGGCGGTGCAGTCGGCGGTGGCGCGCGGCGTGCACGGTTTCATCGTCAGGCCGTTCAAGGCCGACACCGTGCTCAAGACGATCCGCAATACCGTGATCGCCTTCGTCAAGAAGCAGCAGGCGGCCGGCAAGCCCGAATGACCTTGGGCGCCGCTAGCCGCGGCGCCTGATCTCGTCCGAGGCGATCTCCGCCAGCTCGCGCAGCGCTTGCAGCTCGCGTTCGCGCAGGCGGCGCGGCTCCTTGTCCAGCACGCACAGGGAGCCCAGCGCCATGCCCTGGGCGTCCAGCACCGGATACCCGGCATAGAAACGGATATGCGGCTCGCCCGTCACCAGCGGGTTGGCGGCGAAGCGCGGGTCGTTGACGGCATCCTCGACCACGAAAGGCCCGGCCTGCATGATCGCGTGGCTGCAAAACGCCAGTGCGCGCGGCGTCTCGCTCAGCGTCACGCCGACGCGCGACTTGAACCACTGGCGGCGTCCTGACAGCAGCGTGAGCAACGCCATCGGGCAGTCCGTGGCGTGGCTGGCCAGCCGCGTCACGCGGTCGAACACTTCTTCTCCGGACGAGACCATCAGCTTCGATGCCGCCAGCGCCGCCAGGCGCCCGGCTTCGTTGGGCGGCACCGGGTAGTCGGGCGCCAGAGCCGGCAGGAATTCGCCGCTCGGCACGGCGGGGCTACGCGTGGCTGCAACGGCGGCCGCTTCGGTGGCCTGCCGCTTAACCAGGCGCTCGACCGCGCTCCGGCGCACCCGCCGGTGCCCGCCCGGGGTCTTCCAGGTCGGCAGCGCGCCGCTTTCCATCCATACCTGGGCGGTGCTTACGGCCACGCCCAGCAGCCGAGCGGCTTCGCGCGTGGTCAGGATCGGGTCGTCATTCTCGGTTGTCATTGTTCAGGTAAGTATCGTGCTGTAATCCATTCGATTTTACATGAAGCAACAAGAAATGACGAATATGACGATAAATACAAAATAAATGTTGACTGTTGGAATGTTTCTCGTGACAATGCACTCAATCTCGTCAATTCTGTCATTTAGTGCACTGTTAGCGCGCATCATTCAGCTCATTCATGAATTCTCCCGCCGAACCCGCGCAATTCTGTCTCCCTCCCCATGAATTAGCCCGCCTGGACGCCCTGCGCCGCCTGGAGTTGCTGGATACTCCGCCGAGCGAGGCATTCGACCGTATCACGCGCATGGCGGCCCAGTTGTTCAACCTGCCGATTGCCGCAGTATCGCTGACCGACAGCAACCGCCAGTGGTTCAAATCGAAGGTCGGGGTCGCGCACGACACCATCCCGCGCCTGGGCGCGCCATGCGCCAAGGTAACCGACAACGGCGGCGCCCTGGTCATCCCCGACCTGCTGGAAGACGACTATTTTCGCACCAGCCTGCTGGCCGAAAACGGGATCCGCTTCTACGCCGGTGCGCCCCTGAACACCAGCGAAGGCTATTGCCTGGGCGCGATGTGCGTGCTCGGCCTCGAGCCGCGCCAGATCACCGAAGCCGAGCGCCAGGCGCTGAAGGACCTGGCCACCATGGTGATGTCGCAAATCGAGCTGCAGCATGCGCTGGGCCGGGTCGATCCGGTCAGCGGCCTGCCCAACCGCAACCAGTTCATCAGCGATTTCACCGATCTCGAACTGGGCGAACCGGCCGGCGACAAGCGCCTGGCGGCGTTGATCAGCCTGGCCAGCCCGCAGGAACTGAGCGACGCGCAGCGCGTGATGGGGTCGGGCTACCTGGACGAGATGGTGCGCGACGCGGTGCCGCAATTGCGCCTGGGCGGCGCCGGCAAGATCTACCATGTGGGCAGCACCCAGTTCGCGTTCTTCGCGCCGCGCGGCGTGAGCCTCGAGACGTTCCGCGTCCAGCTGCAGTCCTGGCTCGACGCCCGCGCCAGCTACGGCCAGGCGCGCCTGATCACCACGACCACGGTCGGCATCGCGCCGTTCACGATCGGCCACACCGAGGGCCTGGACCTGCTGCGCAATATGCACAGCGCGGCCCACGATGCGCTGGCCGCCGCACGCTGCGTGCGTGTGTTCTCGTCCGAGCACGATGCGATCCTGCAGCGCCGCTTCTGGCTGGTGGGCGCCTTCGGCGCGGCGCTGGAAAACCACAGCCAGCTGCACCTGGTGTACCAGCCCAAGGTCGGCCTGAGCGACGGCGCCTGCACCAGCGTCGAGGCGCTGCTGCGCTGGAGCCATCCCGACATGGGGCCGATCTCGCCCGCCGAATTCATGCCTGTGATCGAGACCACGTCGCTGGCGCGCGCCACCACCGAATGGGTGCTGAATGCCGCCATGCGCCAGATAGCCGCCTGGCGCGAGGACGGCGTCGCGCTGCAGGTAGCGGTGAATGTCTCGGCCGTGAATCTCGAAGAGCCGGATTTCTGCGACCGCGTACTGATGCTGCTGCAGCGCCACGGCCTGGCCCCGGCCAGCCTGGCCATCGAGCTGACCGAGAGCGCGCTGATGCGCAACCCGAAGGTCGCGCAAGCCACGCTCGAGCGCCTCGGGCACGCCGGCGTGCAACTGGCGATCGACGATTTCGGCACCGGCTACAGCAGCCTGTCCTACCTGCAAAGCCTGCCGGCGAACGTGGTCAAGATCGACCAGAGCTTCATGCGCGACCTGGGCCAGGACGAGCGCCGGCGCTCGCTGGTGCGCACGATGATCAAGCTGTCGCACGACCTGGGCCACAAGGTGGTGGCCGAAGGCGTGGAAACGGTGGAGGTGGAAGACTTCCTGCGCGAGGCGGGCTGCGACGAGGTGCAGGGCTACCTGCATGCGCGCCCGCTGGCGCCGCAGGCGCTGACCAAATGGCTGGCCGCGCGCGCCCGCTAAGCTCTATGTCAATGTCTATGCGATGCCCGAGCGGGCGTCAATGATGCCGCCGCCGAGACAGACGTCGCCGTCGTACAGGACGGCCGACTGCCCCGGGGTCACCGCCCATTGCGGGTCGGTGAAATCGAGCGCGAAACGCTGGTCGCCTTCGGCCAGCACGCGGCAAGCCACGTCGGCCTGGCGGTAGCGGGTCTTGGCGGCCAGCTCGCGCGGATCGGGCGCATGGCCTGCGATCCAGCTGGCCTGGCCGGCTTCCAGCGATTGCGAGAGCAGCCATGGATGGTCGTGGCCCTGCACGATGTACAGGGTGTTGGCCTCGATGTCCTTGCGCGCCACGAACCACGGCTCGCTGATGCCGTCCGCGGTCTTGCGCGACTTGAGGCCGCCGATGCCGATGCCCTTGCGCTGGCCCAGCGTGTAGAACGACAGGCCGACATGTTCACCGACCTTGGTGCCGTCGTCGAGCCGGATCGGGCCTGGCTTGTACGACAGGTAGCGGTTCAGGAAGTCGCGGAACGGGCGCTCGCCGATGAAGCAGATCCCGGTCGAATCCTTCTTGGCGGCGTTCGGCAGTTTCAGTTTTTCGGCGATCTTGCGCACCTCGGTCTTGGGGATCTCACCCAGCGGGAACAGCGACTTGGAGAGCTGCGCCTGGTTCAGGCGATGCAGGAAGTAGCTCTGGTCCTTGGTGGCGTCGAAGGCTTTCAGCAGCTCGAACTTGCCGCTGGCGCCGTTCTCGCGCACGCGCGCGTAGTGGCCGGTGGCGATCAGGTCGGCGCCCAGCTTCATGGCATGGTCGAGGAAGGCCTTGAACTTGATCTCGGCGTTGCACAGCACGTCCGGATTCGGGGTGCGGCCGGCCTGGTATTCGCGCAGGAACTCGGCGAACACGCGGTCCTTGTATTCGGAGGCGAAGTTGACCGCCTCGATGTCGACGCCGACCACGTCGGCCACGCTGGCCGCATCGATCCAGTCCTGGCGCGTCGAGCAGTATTCGGAGTCGTCGTCGTCTTCCCAGTTCTTCATGAACAGGCCGACCACGTCGTAGCCCTGTTCCTTCAGCATCCACGCCGCGACCGAGGAGTCGACTC
>Ga0265780_10003026_pt1 | contig 22394 bp, 19 predicted proteins | sample P1T30metagenome_FD_192432 | JGI IMG/M metagenome (GOLD analysis project Ga0265780, IMG submission 192432) | Plant litter microbial communities from East Loma Ridge, Irvine, California - P1 T30 | ecosystem: Environmental > Terrestrial > Plant litter > Unclassified | place: USA: California...
TCTTCTCGGAAGTCGTCTCGACCTTCTCGGGCAAGCGCCTGTTCGGCTACACCTCGATGGTGTACGCAACCTGCGTCATCATGGTCCTGTCCTACCTGGTCTGGCTGCACCACTTCTTCACCATGGGTAGCGGCGCGAGCGTCAACTCGTTCTTCGGTATCACGACGATGATCATCTCGATCCCGACGGGCGCGAAGATCTTCAACTGGCTGTTCACGATGTACCGCGGCCGTATCCGCTTCGAACTGCCGATGATGTGGACGATTTCGTTCATGCTCACCTTTACCATCGGCGGCATGACCGGCGTGATGCTGGCGATTCCTGCGGCCGACTTCGTGCTGCACAACTCGCTGTTCCTGATCGCCCACTTCCACAACGTGATTATCGGCGGCGTGGTGTTCGGTCTGTTTGCCGGTATCAACTACTGGTTCCCGAAAGCCTTCGGCTACAAGCTGAACGAGTTCTGGGGCAAGGTCTCGTTCTGGCTCTGGTCGATCGGCTTCTGGGTTGCGTTCACGCCACCGTACATCCTGGGCTTCATGGGCGTCACCCGCCGCATGAGCCACTTCGAAGACCCTGAACTGCAATGGCTGTTCCAGATCTCCTTCGTGGGCACCCTGATGATCGCCGGCGGTATCGGCGCGCTGCTGATGCAATTCTTCATGACCTGGAAAAACCGCAAGCAACTGCGTGACGTGACCGGCGACCCATGGGATGGCCGTACGCTGGAATGGTCGACCTCGTCGCCACCGCCAGACTACAACTTCGCCTTCACGCCAGTTGTGTACGACAACGACACCTTCGCCGACATGAAGAAAGCCGGCTGGAAGCGTCCGCTGGCCGACTACGTGGAAATCCACATGCCGAAGAACACCTGGGCTGGCTTCGTAATCTCGGCCATCGCCATGGTGATCGGCTTCGCCATCATCTGGCATATGTGGCTGCTGACCGGCCTGGCCTTCGTGGCCATGATGGTGGCGATCGTCGTCCACACCTTCAACTACAAGCGCGATTACTACATCTCGGCGGAAGAAGTGACCCGCACCGAGAACGAGCGTACTAAATTGCTGGAAGCCCATGTCTAACACTAACGCAACCTTCCCAAGCGCCAGCGGCGGCGCTGCTGCCGTGCGTGAATACCACGTGCGCGAGCACCATCCGGAACAGGGCACGCTGCTCGGTTTCTGGATCTACCTGATGAGCGACTGCCTGCTGTTCGCGTCGCTGTTCGCGGCCTATGCAGTGCTGGGCCGCAACTACGCGGGCGGCCCGTCGGGCGCCGAGCTGTTCGACCTGCCGCTGGTGGCCATCAACACGGCCTTCCTGCTGATCTCGTCGATCACCTTCGGCTTCGCCATGATCTCGGCGCAAGCCAAGAAACTGGGCGGCACCATGCTCTGGCTGGGCATCACGGGCCTGCTGGGCCTGTGCTTCCTGGGCCTGGAACTGTACGAGTTCTACCACCTGATCCACGAAGGCGCCGGCCCGTCGCGCAGCGGCTTCCTGACCGCCTTCTTCTCGCTGGTCGGCACCCACGGCCTGCACGTGCTGTTCGGTATCGTGTGGCTGGTCGTCCTGATGTTCCAGCTGGCCAAGCATGGCCTGGGCGCGGAAAACATGCGCCGCCTGTCGTGCCTGTCGCTGTTCTGGCACTTCCTGGACGTCGTCTGGATCTTCGTCTTCACCTTTGTTTACCTGATGGGAGTGCTGCCATGAGTAGCCAACACCACGACCACCACGGCCACCACGGCGACCCGCTGCACGGCCACACCCACGGCGACCATCCGGGCGTGCACTACAGCCTGAAGGACTACACGACCGGCTTCATCCTGGCCGTGATCCTGACCGTGATCCCGTTCTGGCTGGTGATGGGCAACGTGCTCGATCCGTCGACCACGAAATACGTCATCCTCGGCTTCGCCGGCGTCCAGCTCATCGTGCACATGGTCTACTTCCTGCACATGAACTCGAAGTCGGAAGGCGGCTGGAACATGATGGCGCTGCTGCTGACCATCGTCCTGCTGGTGATCGTGCTTTCGGGCTCGATCTGGGTCATGCACCACATGAACGCCAACATGATGCCCGGCATGGGCGACGCTGCGGCCGTGACCGGCCACGGCAACCACGACATGCAATGATGTCGAGGCACGATCCGGCAGCATCCAACCCGCCACGCAGTACCGCGCGGGTGATCCTCGCGATCCTCGGGCTGCTCCTGATCGTGCTGTTCGCAGGGCTGGGAACCTGGCAGGTGGTACGCCTGCAATGGAAACTGGCCCTGATCGAACGGGTAGAGTCGCGTGTGCACGCGGCTCCCGTTTTACCGCCCGCACCTGCGCAGTGGGCGCAAGTCTCCAAAGAATCCGACGAATACCGGCACGTACGTCTCGCCGGGCACTTCCTCTACGAATACACGACGCCGGTCCAGGCCCTGTCCGACCTGGGCGCCGGCTTCTGGCTGGTCACGCCGCTCTGCAGTACCGACGGTTCCATCGTGCTGGTGAACCGCGGCTTCATTCCTTCTTCCGGCAATACGCTGGCGCGCTTCCCGGCGCGGCGGGCTTCAGGCGAGGCCTGCGCCGCCGTTGCCGGCGCCCCGCATACCGTCACTGGCTTGCTGCGCATCGCCGAACCCGGCGGCGGCTTCCTGCGCGAGAACGATCCGGCGCGCAACCGCTGGTATTCGCGCGACGTGGCCGGCATCGCCGCCGCGCGCGGGTTGGTCAATGTGGCGCCATACTTCGTCGACGCGGCGAAAGGGCAAGAGCCTGCGGGCGCGCCCGACCAGCCCGTTGGCGGACTGACCGTCATCTCCTTCCCGAACAATCATCTCGTGTATGCCGCTACCTGGTATGCGCTGGCTTTGATGGTTGCGGGCGCGTGGTGGTATATTGCGCGCTTGGGTAAAGGAGAGGCCGCTCGGCCGCGCAAGAATGGCAGTAAAGTTTGATCTACTAACAAGAATAACGCCGTCGATCGCTTCTGCCGAAGAAGCCCACGTCGAATACGCCGCCGGCCACAAGAACATGCTGCAGCTCATCGAGCTGCGCTGGATTGCGGTCATCGGGCAGGTCACGACCATCGCCGGCGCGATCCTCATCTTCGACATCAACCTGCCGCTGGTGCACATGCTGCAGGTGCTGGCCTGCCTGATCGCGTTCAACATCGCCAGCCACCTGCGCTGGCACGAGCGCCGCCCGGTGGCCAACAGCGAACTGTTCATGGCGCTGCTGGTGGACGTGGCCACGCTCACCGTCCAGCTCTACCTGTCGGGCGGCACGACGAACCCATTCGCCTTCCTCTATTTGCTTCAGATTATTATTTCGGCCGTGCTGCTGGAAGCCTGGTCGACCTGGACCATCGTCGCCATCACCATCGCCTGCCTCGGCGCGCTGGCCGTGTATGCCCAGCCGCTCGCGCTGCCCTTCGACCATGCGCGCGGCATCGCCAGCCTGTACGTGCAGGGCATGCTGATCTGCTTTGCGCTGAACGCGGGGCTGCTGGTGATTTTCGTCTCGCGCATCAGCGGCACCGTGAAGGCCAAGGCGGCCCAGTTGGCCGAACTGCGCCAGCGCGCGGCGGAAGAAGACCATATCGTGCGCATGGGGCTGCTGGCCTCGGGCGCGGCCCACGAACTGGGCACGCCGCTGGCCACGCTGTCGGTGATCCTGGGCGACTGGAAGCGCATGCCCGAGTTTCGCGGCAGCCCCGACCTGCTGGAAGAAATCGGCGAAATGCAGACCCAGCTCCAGCGCTGCAAGTCCATCGTCAGCGGGATTTTGCTCTCGGCCGGCAAGGCGCGCGGCGAATCGGCAGTGCGTACGACCATCCACACCTTCCTCGACGGCCTGGCCGAGGAGTGGGAAGACAGCCGCCCGGTAAAGGATTTCGTGTACGAGAATTCGATTGTCGACGACATGCCGGTGGCCTTCGATTCGGCCCTGAAGCAGACCGTCGACAATTTGCTCGACAATGCGCTGGAAGCCTCGCCGACCGGCTGGGTGGGCCTGAGCGCGAGCGTCGAGGACGATCACCTGTGCGTGATGGTGACCGACCGCGGGCCGGGCTTTCCGCCTGCGGTGCTGGCCCAGTTCGGCAAACCCTACCAGAGCACCAAGGGGCGTTCGGGTGGAGGCCTCGGCCTGTTCCTGGTCGTGAATGTGGCGCGCACCCTGGGTGGCGCGGTGGTGGCAAGGAATAGAGAAGAGGGTGGTGCGGAAGTGAAGTTGACGATTCCACTGGAAGCGATTCGCCTGGCCGGGGAGGGCGAGCATGCCTGAGACGCCAGTCTTGTTGATCGTCGAGGATGACGACGCGTTTGCGCGGACGCTGGGGCGCTCGTTCGAACGGCGCGGCTACAAGGTGCTGCTGGCGCCCGGCTATGAAGAAGCCGCCGAGATCCTGCGCGAGCACGATCCGGGGTATGCGGTGGTCGACCTCAAGCTGAAGGGGAATGCGTCGGGGCTAAGCTGCGTGCAGATGCTGCATGCGCATGATCCGGAGATGCTGATCGTGGTGCTGACCGGATTCGCCAGTATCGGGACGGCGGTCGAGGCGATCAAGCTCGGGGCCTGCCAGTACCTGGCCAAGCCGTCGAATACCGACGATATCGAGGCCGCTTTCGGGCATGTGGCGGGCAGCACGGATGTCGAGGTGACGAACCGCTCGACCTCGATCAAGACGCTGGAGTGGGAGCATATCCACGCGGTGCTGGCGGAGACGGATTTCAATATCTCGGAAGCGGCGCGGCGCCTGGGGATGCACCGCCGGACGCTGGCGCGCAAGCTGGAAAAGCAGCGGGTCAAATAAGGCCTGCGGCCGGGAGATGCGTAGGGTGGGCCGGGCCGCGCAAGGCGGCCCGGCCCACCCTACGGTAGCCACCAGTCGGGCTACAACGCGGCCAGCATCTTTCGCACGGCCTGGTGCGCGTCCAGCCAGCCGCTGTCGATCAGCTTCGGCTTGCATTCGGCGCATTCCTCGAACGGGTTGCAGGCATGGGCCAGCTCCACGTACTTGGAACCCACCACCGGCTTGGCCGCACGCGCATCGCGCGGCGATGGCTCGGCGCCAGCATCGCTGCCCCCGCCGCCCGCCAGCCACTTCGCAAACGGCTCCACCGCCACCCCGTCCGGCACATACCAGCTCTTGCGGGTGGGATTCCAGCGCGCGCCCAGCGCCTTGGCTTCGTCTTTTTCCGCGTACGGAACCTTCAATACTTTCATTGCCGCCTCGTGTTCTGATTGCGGCATATTGTAAACGCCTCAGGGCGCCAGGACCAACCGATACCCGACCGCGGTTTCGGTAATCAGGTGCTTCGGCTGGGCCGGCTCGTCTTCCAGCTTGTGGCGCAGGTGGCCCATGTAGACGCGCAGGTAGTGCCCGTTCTCGCCATTCGACGGCCCCCACACCGCGCGCAGCAGCTGCGGGTTGGTCATCACCTTGCCGGCATTTGCCACCAGCACAGACAAGAGCTTGAACTCCGTCGGCGTCAGGTGCACGCGGCTGCCGTTCTTCGTCACGATGCGCTCGACCAGGTCGACCGCGATGTCGCCGAAGCGCACGGTCGCGTCCGCCGTCTGCGGCTGGCGTTGGCGGCGCAGGGTCGCCCGGATGCGCGCCAGCAGCTCGCCCGTGCCGAAAGGTTTGGTCAGGTAGTCGTCGGCGCCGGCATCCAGTGCGCGGATCTTGGCCTGCTCGGCATCGCGCGCCGACAGCACGATGATCGGCATGCCCGACCACTTGCGCACGTCGGCGATGAAATCGACGCCATCGCCATCGGGCAGGCCGAGGTCGAGCACCACCAGGTCGGGGCGGCGCGTGCCGGCGTCGATCAGGGCGCGTTTCAGTTCGGCCGCCTCGTGCACCTGCCAGCCTTCCTGCTCCAGCGCGGCGCGCACAAAACGGCGGATCTGCGGTTCGTCTTCCACCAGCAGGGCGGTGGGGCGTGGTTCACTCATCGTGGACTTCCATGTCTAGGGGGTTCGGCTCGGGCAGGCTTGGGGGTGTGCCGCGCGGCAGCGAGAAGGTGACCATGGCGCCGCCCTCGGGCGCCGCGCCGGCAGCGATCTTGCCGCCATGCGCCTCGACGATGGCGCGGCAGATCGCCAGGCCCAGGCCCACGCCCGGCAGCGCGGACTCCTGCTGGCCGCGCACGAATTTCTCGAACAGCGCTTCCTCGCGGCCAGGCGGCAGGCCCGGGCCGTCGTCACTCACGATGACGTCGACCCGGTCCTCGCGCACGTGTGCGGCAATCGTGATCGTGGCATCAGGCGGCGTGTATTTTGCCGCATTCTCCAGCAGGTTCGATAGCACGCGTTCCAGCAGCACGGCATCGAAGCGCAGCAGCGGCAGGTCCGCCGGGATGCGCGTGCGGATGCTGCGGGCGCCCAGCGCCTGGCGCAGCGGCCGTAGCGCGCTGCCCACGGTTTCTTCCAGCGCCTGCCATTGCTGGTTCAAACGCACGGCGCCGCTTTCGATGCGCGCCATGTCGAGCAGGTTGGCTACCATGGTGCCGAGCCGGCGCGCTTCCTCGTGCAGGGCGGCCGCCGTTTCGCGCTCGTTCGCGGCCAGCGGCGGCTCGGCGCGCAGCAAGGACTCCGACAGGCCGACCAGGCTGGTAAGCGGGGTGCGCAAATCGTGCGACAGGGCGGCCAGCAGCGAATTGCGCAGGCGCTCGGACTCCATGCTGACCAGCGCGGCCTGGGCCACCTCAATGTAGTGCACGCGTTCCAGTGCGATCGCGGCCAGCGCCGCATAGGTGTCGAGCTGTTGGCGTTGCTCGGGCAGCGGCAGCCAGCGGCCTCCATCGGGTGCGATCGCCAGCACGCCGCGCGTGCGCATCGGCGCCACCAGCGGCAGGTAGAACAGCGGACTGCCCGGCAGCGTGTGGGTGCCGTGGCCGGCCGGGCTGGCATGGTCGAAGGCCCATTGCGCGACGCCGGGGTCCAGGCCGGGCAGCGCATTGTCAAGGTCTGTGACATCGGTCACCAGCTTGCCATCCGCATCCGGCAGCAGCAGCACGGCGCGCGCGCCGAAGGCAGCGGCGATGGTGGCGCGGGTCGATTCCAGCACCTGCTCGTTCTGCAGCGCGCCCGATAGTTCGCGTGCGAATTCGTAAAGGGAGTGGGCACGCGCCTCGCGCCTGCGTGCCACCTGCGCCTGGAAGCGCAGGCCGGCAGTGAGCTGGCCGGTGATCAGGCCCACGGCCAGCATCACGCCGAAGGTGATCAGGTACTGCACGTCGCTCACCGCAAAGTTGTAGCGCGGCGGGACAAAGAAAAAGTCGAAGCCGGCCACGCAGACGCAGGTGGCCAGCACCGACGGTCCGCGCCCGAAGCGCACCGCCACCAGCAGCACAACCAGCAGGAACAGCATGGCGATATTCGCCAGGTCGAGCCAGGCCGATAGCGGCGAGAACAGCAGTGCGGCGCCCAAACCGATGAGGCCCGCCCACAGGTAGCGCAGCCGGTTCGGGTTGGACGGCGCGACGCTTGACGATTCCTGGTTGGTGCGCGGCCGTGTGGCGGCGCCGGCGCCGACTTCGAGCAGGTCGATGTCGGGTGCGAGCCGGGACAGCCTGGCGTGCAGCGGCCGGGACAGGCGCAGCCGCTGCGCGCGCACGCGGCCCAGCACCAGGCGCTGCAGGTTGTGCGAGCGGGCATAGGCGAGCAAAGCCTGGGCCGGCTCGGCATCCGGCAGCACGGCAGTGGTGGCGCCCAGTTCCTGGGCCAGTTTCAGGACGGCCAGCGTAGCTTCGCGGCGCGCATCGGGCAAGCGCTGCAGCGCCGGGGTTTCGACGTACACCGCGTGCCAGGCGCAATCGAGCTGGCCGGCCAGGCGCGCGCAGTTGCGCACCACGTGCTCGGCGTTGTCGCCGGGACCGACGCAGGCCAGCAATGCACCGTCGGTCTTCCATACCGGCGTGATGGCCTGCTCGATGCGGTAGGCGCGCACGTCGTCGCCGATGCGTTCGGCAGTGCGGCGCAAAGCGAGTTCGCGCAGCGCGATCAGATTCCCCTTGCGGAAGAAGTTGTTCGACGCGCGCTCGGCCTGGGCGCCCTGGTAGACCTTGCCGGCCTTCAGGCGCGCCAGCAGTTCGTCGGCCGGCACGTCGACCAGCACGACTTCGTCGGCGCCATCGAACACGCTGTCGGGCACGGTCTCGGCCACCTTCACCCCGGCGATGCCGGCCACGACATCGTTCAGGCTTTCCAGGTGCTGCACATTCAGGGTGGTGAAGACGTCGATGCCGGCCGCCAGCAACTCCTCGACATCCTGCCAGCGTTTCGGGTGGCGCGAACCCGGCACATTCGAGTGGGCCAGCTCGTCGACCAGGACCAGCGCCGGATGGCGCGCCAGGGCGGCGTCGAGGTCGAACTCGGGCAGTTCGCGGCCGCGGTAGGGCAGGCTGCGTGCCGGCAGCAGGTCGAGGCCGGCGAGCAGGGCGGCTGTGTCCTGGCGACCGTGGGTCTCGACCACGCCCGCCAGCACGACGGCGCCGCCCGCCGCCAGCTTGCGCGCCTCAAGCAGCATCGCATAGGTCTTGCCGACGCCGGCCGAGGCCCCAACGTAGATGCGCAGGCTGCCGCGCGCGTCGCGCCGTTCCTGCGCGCGCACCTGGGCCAGGACGGCGTCGGGATCGGATCGATTCATCATGTCAGCGAGTATGCGGCATCTGGTCGTCGAGTGCCAGGTTCAGGGCGAGCACGTGGACGCGGGCCTCGCCGAACAGCCCCAGCCAGGAACGCTCGGTATGCGCCTCGACCAGGCCCAGCACGCGCTCGCGTGGGAAACCGCGCGCGGCGGCCACGCGGTTGGCCTGGTACAGTGCCGCTGCGGGACTGATGTGCGGATCGAGGCCGCTGGCCGAGGCGGTGACCAGGTCGACCGGGATGGCGTCGCGGGTGTTTGGGTCGGCGGCACGCAGGGCTGCGATGCGGCCGGCCACGGCCTCCTTCAGCGCCGGATTGCTCGGTCCCTGGTTGGCGCCCGAGGAACCGGCGGCGTTGTTCGGCGTGGGCGCCGTGGCCGACGGGCGGCCCCAGAAGTAGCGCGGGGAGGTGAAGGCCTGGCCGACCAGCTGCGAACCGATTACCTTGCCGTCGTGTTCGACGAGGCTGCCGTTGGCTTGCTGCGGCAGGATCAGCTGCGCCAGGCCTGTTACGGCCAGCGGGTAGGCCAGACCGCACAGCAGGGTGAGGGCCGCGAATACGGCCAGGGCGGGACGAATGGCATTCTTCATGATGGATCCGGATCAGGCGAGGTTGAAGAGAACAAGCAGCATATCGATGGCCTTGATGCCGGCAAACGGCAGCAGCAGGCCGCCCACGCCATACACCAGCAGATTGCGGCGCAGAAGCGCAGTGGCGCCAATCGGACGGTAGGCGACACCCTTCAAGGCCAGCGGAATCAGCACCACGATGATCAGGGCATTGAAGATCACCGCCGACAGGATCGCCGACGAGGGACTGTGCAGCCCCATGATGTCGAGCGCCGCCAGTTGCGGATACACGCCGACGAACGCCGCCGGGATGATCGCGAAATACTTGGCGATGTCGTTGGCGATCGAGAACGTGGTCAAGGAGCCGCGCGTCATCAGCATCTGCTTGCCGATCTCGACGATCTCGAGCAGCTTGGTCGGGTTCGAATCGAGGTCGACCATGTTGCCGGCCTCCTTGGCCGCCTGAGTGCCCGAGTTCATGGCCACCGCCACGTCGGCCTGGGCCAGGGCCGGGGCGTCGTTGGTGCCGTCGCCGGTCATCGCCACCAGGCGGCCTTCGCTTTGATAGCGGCGGATCAGGGCCAGCTTGTCTTCGGGCGTGGCGTCGGCCAGGAAATCGTCGACGCCGGCTTCGGCGGCAATCGCTGCGGCGGTGAGCCGGTTGTCACCGGTGATCATCACGGTCTCGATACCCATGCGGCGCAAGGCGCCGAAGCGTTCGCGGATGCCGCCCTTGACCACGTCCTTCAGCTCGACCACGCCGAGGACGCGGGCGCCGTCGGACACGGCCAGCGGGGTGCTGCCGCGACGCGAGGCGTCGTCCACCGCACGCGCCACGGCTTCCGGCCAGGTACCGCCCAAGGATTCAACATGCCTGCGCACTGCGCTGGCGGCGCCTTTGCGGATCACGCGTTCACCGAGGTCGACGCCGCTCATGCGGGTCTGGGCCGTGAAGGGCACGAACACGGCGCCGAGCGCCGCCAGCTCGCGCTCGCGCATGTCGAAGCGGGTCTTGGCCAGCACCACGATGCTGCGGCCTTCCGGCGTTTCGTCGGCCAGCGACGCCAGTTGCGCCACGTCGGCCAGCTGCGGCTCCGTCACGCCGGGAGCGGGAATAAAGTCGCTGGCCTGGCGGTTGCCGAGGGTAATGGTGCCGGTTTTATCCAGCAGCAGCACGTCGACGTCGCCGGCCGCTTCCACGGCGCGGCCGGAGGTGGCGATCACATTCGCACCCATCATGCGGCTCATGCCGGCCACGCCGATGGCGGACAGCAGGCCACCGATGGTGGTCGGGATCAGGCACACCAGCAGGGCCACCAGGGTCGTCACCGACACCGGCGCGCCGCTGCCGGCGGCGTCCACCGCGAACAGGGAGAACGGCAGCAGCGTCACCGTCACCACCAGGAACACGATGGTCAGCGCCACCAGCAGGATGGTGAGCGCGATCTCGTTCGGCGTCTTGCGGCGCTCGGCGCCTTCGACCATGGCGATCATGCGGTCGAGGAAGGTCTCGCCGGGATTCGCGCTGACGCGCACCACCAGCCAGTCCGACAGCACGCGGGTGCCGCCGGTGACGGCGCAGAAGTCGCCGCCGGCTTCGCGGATGACCGGCGCGGATTCGCCGGTAATCGCGCTTTCGTCGACCGAGGCGATGCCCTCGATGGCTTCGCCGTCGATCGGGATCACGTCGCCGGCTTCGACCAGGATCACGTTCCCCTTGCGCAGGTCTGCCGCGCTCAGCGGCAGCCAGCCGCTGCCATGGCGCGGTTCGTTCAGCTTCTTGGCGATGGTGGCGACCTTCAGGCCGCGCAGCGAGGCGGCCTGCGCCTTGCTGCGGCCTTCGGCCAGGGCTTCGGCAAAGTTTGCGAACAGCACCGTGAACCAGAGCCAGACGGCGATGGCCAGGATGTACCCGGACGGCGCGTCGCCGGCGCCGCCCAGCGAGTGGATGAACAGCAGCGTGGTGAGAATGCTGCCGGCGTAGACCACGAACATCACCGGGCTGCGCAGCTGCACGCGCGGATCGAGCTTGGCAAAGGCGCCCTTGACGGCGGGGCCGACCAGGGTGGGGTCGAATAGCGTCAGCGCGCGTTTCGGCGCCGGCGCGGCGGGGGAATGGACAGGAATGGTTGCAGACATCGTGTACTCCAAGGATGGTTCAGCGGGCGAACAGCTGCAGGTGTTCTGCAACCGGGCCGAGGGCAAGCGCGGGCACGTAGTTCAGCACCCCGACCAGCACCACGATGGACACCAGCAGGAACACGAACATGGGGCCGTGGGTGGGCAGGGTGCCGGCGGTGGCATTCAACCGCTGCTTGGCGGCCAGCGAACCGGCAATCGCCAGCACCGGCACGATCACGGCAAAGCGCCCGAACCACATGGCAATCGCCAGCATGGTGTTGTAGAAGGGCGTGTTCGCCGACAGGCCGGCAAAGGCGCTGCCGTTGTTGTTGGCGGCCGAGGTAAAGGCGTACAGCACTTCGCTGAAGCCGTGCGCGCCGGGATTGGCGAGGCCGGCCTTGCCGACGTCCGCCACCACGGCAACCGCCGTCCCGGCCAGCACCAGCACCGGTACCGCCAGGATCACGATGGCGGCCATCTTCATCTCGAACGCCCCGATCTTCTTGCCCAGGTATTCCGGCGTACGGCCGATCATCAGGCCGGCCACGAACACGGCCAGGATCGCGAACACCAGCATGCCGTACAGGCCCGAACCGACGCCGCCGAACACCACTTCGCCCAGCTGCATCAGCACCAGCGGCACCATGCCGCCCAGGGGCATGAACGAATCGTGCATGGCGTTCACCGCGCCGCATGAAGCGGCGGTGGTGACGGCCGCGAACAGGCTGCTGGCGGCGACGCCGAAGCGCACCTCTTTCCCTTCCATGTTGCCGCCGGCCTGCAGGCTGCTGACGGCCTGGTCGACGCCGAGCGCCTGCAGCACCGGGTTAGCTTGCTGCTCAAACGAAGCGACCGCCACCGCGCCGAGCACGAACAGCAGGCTCATGGCGGCCAGCACGGCCCAGCCCTGGCGCCGGTCGCCAACCACGCGGCCAAAGGTGAAGCACAGCGCCGCCGGGATCAGGAAGATCGCCAGCATCTGCGCAAAGTTGGCCAGCGCGGTCGGGTTCTCGAAGGGGTGGGCCGAGTTGGCATTGAAGAAGCCGCCGCCGTTCGTGCCGAGCAGCTTGATGGCTTCCTGCGAGGCGACCGGGCCCATGGCCAGCAACTGGCTGCTTGCTCCGCTCCTGGCATCGATCAGCGCCACTTCTTTATATGCGTCGAAGTTCTGGATCACGCCCTGGCTGACCAGGAACAGCGCGAACAGCAGCGACAGCGGCAGCAGCACGTACAGCGTCGAGCGGGTGAGGTCGACCCAGAAGTTGCCGATCGCGCCGCTGGAGCGCGCACTGAAGGCGCGCATCAGGGCAAAGGCGACCGCGATGCCGGTGGCGGCTGAGAAGAAGTTCTGGCCGGCCAGGACCAGCATCTGGCTCAGGTAGCTCATGGTCTGCTCGCCGCCGTAGCCTTGCCAGTTGGTGTTGGCGACAAAGCTGACGGCGGTGTTGAACGAGGAATCCGGCGACACACCAGACAAGGCCTGCGGGTTCAGCGGCAGCATGCCTTGCAGGCGCTGGACGCCGTAGGTGAACAGGGCGCCGACGCCGTTGAAGAGCAGGAGCGCGACCGCGTAGCCGCGCCAGTTCTGTTCCTCGGCGGCGGCGGGGCCGGCGGCGCGGTACAGCAGGCGTTCGACCGGCGCCAGCAGGCGCATGCCCGGTACGGCATCGCGCCCGGCGACGTGGGCCATGAACAGGCCCAGCGGCCAGGCCAGGGCCAGCAGCACGAGTAGAAAAGCGGCGAGCAGCAGCATCGATTGGGTCGTCATCACAGATCCTCCGCCATCAAGAGCGCGTAGACCAGGTAGACGAGCAGGGCGCCGGCCAGCAGGCCGGCTCCTAAGTAAAGGCCGCTCATTTGCCGCCCTCCAGGCGCGCACACAGCGCCGCCAGGGCGCAGCACAGCGCCGTAAAGCCGCCCAGCGCGGCAATGAAGATCACATCCATGGATAACCCTCGGGTTGTTCTTGTTGTAGGAAGCGTAAGACGAGCCGTCTCAAGATGGGGTAAAGACCTGGCCCGCCGGTGTAAAGGAAATGTAAAAACGGTTCAGAAGGTGCGGCCGACGGTGAGGACCAGCGCCCGCTTGCCGAGGAACTGGCCATCGGCCGGCGAGGCGTAGGCGCTGCGGCCGGCATTCGTGCCGACGGCGGCCAGGGTGACCGTGGCGATGCCGAAGTCGTGGGCCACGGCGGCCTTCCAGTCGGTGTAGCTGGACGCGCTCACGTGACGCACGCGCTGGCGCCCGGCGTGCAGGTTGATCGTGGTCTTGTCGCCGGCGGCCAGGTTCAGGTTCAGGTCGAGGTAGCCGCTGCCGTGCGAATCGGGCACGCCGAACAGGTTCGTCAAACTGTGCGAATACTTCAGGGTGGCGACGCCGTAGCCAAGCTGGACGTAGGTTTCCGCGGTATTCGCGTTGTCGAATCCGCTCACCTGCGACAGGCCGTTCGACGGGTAGACGTAGCCGAGCAGGCCGGCGTCGTAACTGACGCCGCCACCCAGCTCGCCGCGCTTGCCGCCGTACAGGTCGGCCTCGATGCTGCCCGAGCCGCCGGCGTCGCGGGTCCAGGTGATCGAGGAGGCCCAGGCGCCGGCGTACCAGCCGGAGGCCGCGGCGTAGTCGGCGCCGAGCTGGATGGCCGGCTGCAGGCGGGTTTGCGAGATGCCGCGGTAGCGGTAGTCGGAGGTGAGGGCGGCATTCGCGCTCAAGGTGGATTCGGTGGAGTCGGCTGCGTGGGCTGCGCCGGCGAGGCTGGACAGGACGGTGGACAGGGCGGCTGCCAGGAGGGTGATCTTCATGGGTCTCTTTCGGACGTTAAAACCCGGCGGAACGGTCCGGCGGGCGTAGCAAAACAGCCCGGCCAGCTTATCGGCGCGTCCATCAAGATGGTCTAAAAAGGGCGGTGCACAGAATAAAGACCCCATCAATACGGGAAAGCCGCAGGCGAGCTCTTCCCCCTTCAGGATCGCTTAATAGTAAGCTGATAACATTGCTCGGATTAATGCCGAGCCGGGTCCCAGCGCCCGCGCTTCACCCACGCACGCCGATAGGCACACAAGGACAACCTCCGAAAGTGGACCGAATTATCTCCAGTTCCGTAGTGCCTAAATCCGCCGCCCTGCTGTGCGCCGCGATCGCGCTGGCGAATGCGGGCGGCTGGCTGTTCGATCTTCCGTTCCTGATCTCGATCCGTCCTTCGCTGCCGAAAAATGGTGCCGGCCAGCGCGCTGCTGGTCTTCCTCGCCGCCGTCAGCCTCGGTTGCCAGGCGCGCCGGCGCCCGCTGCGCTTCGCCGCCCTGGCTAGTGGCGCGGCAGTGACGCTGAGCGCCCTGGTGATGCTGCTCGGGCACCTGTCCGGGCTGCCGGTGGGCCCGCTGCTGGCAAGCGCGCTCGGCACCCAGAGCGCGGCCAGCCTGTCGTCGCTGTTCTCGTCGGCGCTGTTTGCGGCGCTCGGCGCGGCGCTGGTGCTGACGGTCCTGCGCCGCTGGACCGTCGGCGCGCAGTCGATGGCGATGGGCGTGTTCCTGGTCTCGCTGCTGAACGCCGGCGGCTATTTTTTCCGCGATACCTTCCTGTTCCAGGTGCTGCCGGGCCAGGGCGTCGGGATACCGACCACGATTGCGGCGATGGCCCTGGCCTCGGGCATTTTGTTCCTGCGCCCGCGGCTGGGCATCATGGCCGCCGTCACCGGCCGCACGCCGGCAATCCGCATCGCGCGCCGCCTGCTGCTGGCGGCCATCGGCGTGCCGCTGCTGCTCGGGGTCGCCGTCACGCTCGCCCTCGACGCCGGCCTGTACGACGCCGGCACCGCGCTGCCGCTGCTGGTGTGGGGCACGATCGTCGCCTTCACCGTGATCATCTGGCGCCTCTGCCTGCAGCTGCACGCGGTCGAACGGGCGCGCCAGCGCGCCGAGGCCGGACTGCGCCGCACCATGCAGGAGCTGCACGACGCCGATGGCCGCAAGGACGTGTTCCTGGCCACGCTGGCGCACGAGCTGCGCAACCCGCTGGCGCCGATCAAGGCCACCGCCCAGCTGCTGGGCCGCGTAGGCGCCAGCGACAACGCGCAGTTGCAGCGCATGAGCGGCGTCATCGAGCGCCAGGTCGACCACCTGGTGACCCTGGTCGAGGATTTGATGGATGTGTCGCGCGTGCGCAGCGGCCAAATCGCGCTGGAACGCGCGCCGGTCGACCTGCACGCCGTGATCGGCGCCGCCCACGAGCAGGTGCGGCCCCTGATCGAACGCCGCAACCACAGCTGCCGCATCGACGCCGATGTGCAGGCGGTCTGGGTGCTGGGCGACGGCAAGCGCCTGGTGCAGGTGCTGGCCAACCTGATGAACAACGCCGCCAAGTACACGTCGCCCGGCGGGCAATTGCGCGTGACCCTGCGCGCGGACGCCGGCCAGGCCAGGCTGGCGGTGCACGACAACGGCACCGGCATCGCGCCCGCGCTGCTGCCGCGCGTGTTCGAGATGTTCACCCAGGCAGAGCTGACGCCGGAGCGCTCGGAGGGCGGCCTGGGCATGGGCCTGGCCCTGGTCAAGCGCCTGACCGAGATGCAGGGCGGCAGCGTACGCGCCGACAGCGCCGGGGCAGGGCGCGGGAGCACGTTTACAGTGACGCTGCCACTCGCGGAACCAGTTACTCCGCAGCCGCGTTGACCTCCAGCCTACCTATCAGTTCCGTCTGCACGATCACGCTGCTTGATTGAAATCAAAGAGTAGGTCGAACAGCAAAAGCAGACTCGTCAATTGAGCGCCAGCTTTTCACTGCATCTTGCCGTACGTCACACAGTGGCCGATGCGAGGTTTGTGCGCCGTCTATCCGACAATCAATTGATGAGGTAACCCATGGCCACACGCAAGAAGAACGGGGCGCTCGACGGCGCCGGCTCCATCCTCAGCACCATTGCAGGACCTGCGGACGCGAAGCCGCCGACCAGCCTGGGCGCCAAGACGCCGGAAAGCGAGCGCCTGCTGGACAAGGTGGTGGCCGACATGGCGCTGGCCACCGAGATGCCCTTCAACCCGACCAAGCCGCTCGAATACGGCGAGGATGCCTGGCAGCCGCACGAAGGCGCGCGCCACGCGCCCTCGACGCCGCTGGCCACGGCCAGCACCACCACTGAGGACATCGCCTCGCCCAAGGCCGGCGACGGCACGCCCGAGATCGGCCAGAACCCATTGAACGGCCCGCTCGACCGGGTGCGCGTGGACGACAGCGGCCGCGCACTCACCACCAACCAGGGCGTGAAGGTCGGGAACAACCAGGACTCGCTGAAGATCGGCCTGCGCGGCCCGACTGCGCTGGAAGATTTCATCCTGCGCGAAAAGATCACCCACTTCGACCACGAGCGCATTCCGGAACGGGTGGTGCATGCGCGCGGATCAGGCGCGCACGGCTACTTCGAGAACTACCAGGATTTATCGGGCATCACGCGCGCCGCGCCGTTTGCGAAAGCCGGCAAGAAGACGCCGGTGTTCGTGCGCTTTTCCACCGTGGCCGGCTCGCGCGGCTCCGCCGACACCGTGCGCGACGTGCGCGGCTTCGCCACCAAGTTCTATACCGACGAAGGCATCTGGGACCTGGTCGGGAATAACATCCCAGTGTTCTTCATCCAGGACGCGATGAAGTTCCCCGACATCATCCACGCGGTGAAGCCCGAGCCGCACAACGAGATTCCGCAAGCGTCCAGCGCGCACGACACCTTCTACGATTTCGCCGGCCTCTCGCCCGAGATCTTCCACATGCTGATGTGGGTCCAGTCCGACCGCGCGATCCCGCGCAGCTACCGCATGATGCAGGGCTTCGGCGTGCACACCTTCCGCCTCATCAACGCCGCCGGCGAGTCGCGCTTCGTGAAGTTCCACTGGACGCCGCTGCAAGGGACCCACTCGCTAGTCTGGGACGAAGCCGTGAAGCTGGCCGGCGCCGACCCGGACTACCACCGGCGCGATTTGTGGGAAGCGATCGAGGCCGGCCACTTCCCGGAATGGGAACTCGGCTTGCAAGTCTTCACCGAACAGGAAGCGGCGGCATTCGGCGTGTTCGACGTGCTCGACGCCACCAAGCTGGTGCCCGAGGAGCTGGCGCCGGTACGCGCGGTGGGGCGCCTGGTCCTGGACCGCAATCCGGACAACTTCTTTGCCGAGACCGAGCAGGTGGCCTTCTGCACGGCCCACGTCATTCCCGGCATCGACTTCACCAACGACCCGCTGCTGCAGGGGCGCATCCACTCCTACGTCGACACCCAGCTGACGCGCCTGGGCGGCCCGAACTTCCACGAGATTCCCATCAATTCGCCGGTCGCCCAGGTGCACAACAACCAGCGCGACGGCTTCCACCGCCAGGCCATCAACCGCGGCCGCGTTGCCTACGAGCCGAATTCGCTGGCCGGCGGCTGTCCGTTCCAGGCCGGGGCGCGCGGCTTCAACAGCTATGCGGAACCGGCCGAGGGTAGTAAAGTGCGCGGAAAACCCGAGCTGTTCGCCGAACACTATGGCCAGGCGCGCCTGTTCTGGAAGAGCCAGACGCCAATCGAGCAGGCCCACATCATCAACGCCTACCGCTTCGAGCTGACGCGGGTGCAGACGCCGGCGGTGCGCGAGCGCATCGTCGCCGGCCTGGTGAACGTCGACCCGGCGCTGGCACAAGCGGTGGCGAGCCAGCTCGGCATCCCGGTCCCGGCCCCGCTGCCGCGCGCCACCGAACTGCCGGTGCCGGACTACCAGGCGTCGCCGCCGCTGTCGCTGTTCGCACGGCCCGGCAAGACCGGCATCCGCACGCGCCGCATCGCGATCCTGGTGGCGGCCGGCGTCGATGGCGACACCGTGCGCGAGCTGTATGCCGCGCTGCTGAAGGAAGGCGCCCAGCCACGCCTGGTCGGCCAGCGCCTGGGCAAGGCCGAGTCGACCAATGGGCATCCGCTCGACATCGAGATCACGCTGGAAACCGGCCCGGCGGTGTTGTACGACGCCCTGGTCCTGCCTCCCGGCGACGCTGCCATGCTGGCCCTCAGCCGCGACGGCCGCGCCCTCGAATTCGTGCGCGAGCAGTACCGCCACCTGAAGCCGATCCTGGCGCTGGGGAACGGCGCCGGGCTGCTGCAGGCGGCCGGGATTCCGCCGCGGCTGCCGGACGGCGGCGAGGACTGGGGGCTGATCCTGGGAGAAGGGGTGCCGGCGGCGGCATTCGCGGCCTTCAAGGCGGCGATCGTGCGGCACCGGGTGTATGAGCGGGAGACGGATCCCCCAAGGGTGTGATGCCGTCGGCCCTGTTCGCCTAGTCGGTTGAGGACATTTGGTGCGCCAGCCGCCATTTGGGCGCTCGCCACAGTCCGAGTCCGACCGCGAGCAGGGTAAGCGGCAAGAACCTGCCGGCGACGTAGGCGAGATTCGGCGCCTGCTGGATGACACCCACCGCGATACCCAGGATGTAGCCGAAAGCGTATGTGCCTGCGAGCCAGGACCATGGGTTGAATACCGGCCGCTTCGCGAAGAAATTAATGATCTTTGCAAGCGCAAGCAGCACGAGCACCCAGAAAAGGAAACCAAGAAGTGACATGGAGCGCATTCCGTCATGAGTGAAGTCAAGCGCTCGGGCTGGCCGTGCGCGAGGAAGAGTATAGCGATGCGCATGCGCTCGATTGTCACGCATTGTCACTAAGCGGTATATCGTCGTGCGCGAGTGGCACGCCGTCTCAGCCGCCCATCTTGCTGAGCGCGAACGCCGACAGGAAGCCCGCCACCGTGATCAGCCCCGCAAAATCGTGCGCCTCCTGGAAGGCCTCGGGAATCATGGTATCGGCCAGCATCGCCAGGATCGCCCCGGCCGCTACCGCAGTGGTCGCCGCCACCACCTCGTTCGAAAATCCCTCGAACACCGTGTAGCCGATCAGCGCCGCCACGCCCGAAGCCAGTGCGATCCCGCCCCAGATGCCGAAGATGTAGCCCGCCGAGCGCCCCGCCTTTTTCATGCCGGCTGCGCTCGATAAACCCTCGGGCACATTCGACAGGAAGATCGCCGCCACCGCCACCATGCTGACCTTGCCGCCGCCCAGCATCGACAGGCCGATGACGATGGATTCCGGGATGCCGTCGAGCAGGGCGCCGACGGCGATTGCCGCGCCGCTGCCGCCTTCGTCAGGCGTGGCCTGCTGGTCGCCCGAACGCTTGCGGTGGCGTGCGCCGCGATGCGACAGCCACCAGTTGGCCAGGGTGTAGACCGCTGCGCCGCCAAGAAAGCCGAGCGCGGTGGCCGTGAAGCCGCCGGTATGAAAGGCTTCTTCCATCAGCTCGAAGGAGAGGGCAGAGATCAGGACGCCGCTGCCGAAGGCCATGATGGCGGCGATCAGGCGCGGCGGGACCGCAAATTTGTAGCCGGCGAATGCGCCAAGCAGCAGGGCGCCGCCGGCGACCAGGCCCCAGAAGCCGGCTTGCAGCCAGACGGGAATGCTCAAATGGGTCTCCATTATTGTACTTGTTGAAATAATATTACTTAGCGATACGTCGCGGCGCCCGGGTGCGCGCTTTCATCGGCACGTCATACGGCTGTGCTACATTCGGGGCTTTTGCAGGAAAGGCAGCCTGACCTTGTTCTCCTCTCCACGACTCGCGGCGCTGGCCGCCGCATCCATCCTGGCCGGCTGCGCGGCCTACACGCCCGCGCCATCCCATACCGAATCCGCCTTTGTCCTGATTGGCGAAAATGGCCAGGCCATCGCGCGCGTGATCACGGCCGCGCAAGCCTGTCCGCCGCTGCAGGTCGACGGTCACCTGATGCCGATGCGCGTGCGCGTGCCGTATTCCAGCATTCCGGCGCGCGCTGGCCAAGCGCACACGCCTGCATCAAGCGCCGTGCTGACCTGCGAGGCGCCGATCCCGGCGGGCAGCTTCTCGGCGCAGGTGGCCGACAAGCCGCTGCCGTTGCCAAAAACGGAGCCGCAGCGCATCGTGGTCATTGGCGACACCGGCTGCCGCCTGAAGGGCAAGGACTTCCAGGACTGTAACGATGCCAAGGCCTACCCGTTCTCCACGGTTGCCGCCAGCGCGGCCGCCTTCAAGCCGGACCTGGTGATCCACGTCGGCGACTACCACTACCGCGAAGACCCGTGCCCGGCCGGCCGTTCCGGCTGCGCCGGCAGCCCCTACGGCTATGGCTTTGATGCCTGGGCCGCCGACTTCTTCACGCCGGCCAGGACCCTGCTGGCCGCGGCGCCCTGGGTCGTCGCGCGCGGCAACCACGAGAACTGCACGCGCGCCGGGCAGGGCTGGTGGCGCTACCTCGATCCGCGTCCGTTCGAGACCGGCCGCGATTGCGACCTGCCTGAAAACGACGCCAGCGGCGACTACAGCGACCCCTACGCCGTGCCGCTCGGCGGCGGCGCGCAGCTGATCGTCTTCGACACCGCCAACACCAACTGGAAAGGCCTGCCGAAGACCGACGTGCGCCGCGCGCGCTATGCCGACACCTACCGCAAGGTGGAGGCCCTGGCGAAGAATGCGCAGTACAACATCGGCGTCGACCACCATCCGCTGTTCGCCTTTGGCGCCAACCGCGACGCCCAGACCGGCGAGATCACCCTGTTCGGCGGCGACAAGGGCCTGCTCGACGCTTTTGGCGACGTCGATCCGGGCTACTTCCCGCGCTCGGTGAGCATGCTGCTGTCGGGCCACGTGCACCTGTGGGAGCAGACCAGCTTCTCGACGCCGCACCCGACCCAGTTCGTGGCCGGCTTCTCCGGCACCGCCGAGGACATCGTGCCGCTGCCCGCCAGTGTGGCGCCAGGCCAGACGCCGGCCCCGGGCGCCATCGTGGAGACGATGAGCTCGTGGATCGACGGCTTCGGCTTCATGACCATGGAGCGCACCGGCCCGGATGCCTGGCGCGTGCTGGTGATGGACCGCGACGGCAAGCAGCGTAACAGCTGCACCGTCAAGGGCCGGAAATCGCAATGTGAGGTGGCGCAGGTGAACACAGCAGTAAAATAGTGGTAAGTACATTTACCCAAATATAATTGCCAGTAGAATATTTCTCAGGCAATATAGAGCCCATCGGGAGCCGCCGCGATGGCGGGCTCGCGATCAGCGATGAGGCGTACAACACGTTTCTTTTGGGCCCCCGGGCACCCCGGGGGCCGTTTTTCGCGGGAGGCCCACCGCCCGGTGGCGCACGTCGTACTCCCGCCCCTGCCTGGAGGATCACGACGCATGCTCGATTATTCCGACCTCGGTCTCCAACTCGCCTGGCCACTGGCCATGACGCTCGCCTGGATGGCCGGCGAACTGGTCTACCGCTGGACCGCGCTGCCGCGCATCGCCGTCTACGGCCTGGCCGGCTTCGTGTTCGGCAACCTGGCCGCCGGCTACCTGCCGCCCTCGGAAGCCAAGAACTTCATGTGGCTCGCGAATCTCGGCTTCGGCCTGATCCTGTTCGAGCTCGGCTACCGGATCAACCTGCGCTGGCTGAAGAACAATCCCTGGATCGTCGTCACCTCGCTGCTGGAAGCAATCTGCACTTTCGGCGCCGTCTACCTGGTCGCCTCCTGGTTCGGCATGGAGCGCCTGCCCGCTGCGCTGACGGCCTCGCTGGCGATGTCGAGTTCCCCGGCCGGCCTGCTGCGCGTGCTGAACGAGCAGGGCGCTTCCGGCCAGGTGACGGAACGGGCCATGCACCTGACCGCCCTGAACTGCGTGATGGCGGTCTTCACCTTCAACATCGTGGTCGGCATCGGCGTGTTCCAGACCTCGGGCGACCTGACCCACGCGGCCGGCAGCAGTGCGCTGGTGCTCGTCGCCTCAAGCGGGCTGGGTGCACTGTTCGGCGCCCTGGTGCCGTTCTGGCTGCGCATCATCGACGCCTCGCGCGACGCCACCCTGGCGTTTGCGCTGGCCGTGGTGCTGCTGGTGGCGATCACCTCGGTGCTGCCGCTGTCGCCGGTGCTGGCCGCGCTCACCTTCGGCCTGGTGGCGCGCCACCGCCGCATCGCCCTCAGCCCGGCCCAGCGCAACTTCGGCGTGCTGGGCGATTTGCTGACGGTGCTGATGTTCTT
>Ga0265780_10003027_pt1 | contig 22392 bp, 20 predicted proteins | sample P1T30metagenome_FD_192432 | JGI IMG/M metagenome (GOLD analysis project Ga0265780, IMG submission 192432) | Plant litter microbial communities from East Loma Ridge, Irvine, California - P1 T30 | ecosystem: Environmental > Terrestrial > Plant litter > Unclassified | place: USA: California...
CTCGACGCCGGCGGTGGTCTCGAGGGCGTCGACGAACGCGGCGATGCCCGCCGCGTCGACGTTCTGGGCGGAGGGCGTGCTGCGCGGCAGCGTCGTCGGAGTCACCCCCCGACCCTATGCCCGCCCCTCGGAGGCGCGGGTCAGGTCGCGAGGGACGCCAACCGCCGGTCGACCAGCGGCACGAGGTCCCGCGGCAGCACCACGAGCACGATCGAGCCGTCGACCTCGGTGCCCCAGCCGACCAGGTCGGGATCGGTGTCGATCAGCACGGCGTCGTGTTCGACCCCGTCGACGACGAGCACCGCTCCCGGCTGCGCATGCCGGACGGTCACGGGGGCGTCCACCACGGGCACGGCGCCGTCGGGGCGGGTGCTCCGCCCCTCGACCGTGTTGATCAGCACGTGGTTCACGTGCCGAGCGAGATGCTCCGCCACGGAATCGCGTCCGCCCGACCGTTCCGGTTCGTCGGGTACGACCGTGGTGACCACCGCCTCCCACAGCATCGGGTACCGGAACGCCCGCAGTCCGGCCAGGAACCACTCGGGCTGTCCGGCGTCCACCGCGTTCGCCAGGTGATGGTCGATCTCGGCGACGTTCTCGACCAGGTTGGACGGGGCACCGGGGTCGGACGGGTCGGCGACGAACACGTAGTTCAGGGCAACGGTGTCCAGCACGTCGTCGTGCGCGATCGTGCTGGGCTGCGTGAGGTCCAGGCGGGGCTGCTCGACGAACGTGTACACGGGGCGACCGAACGTCGCCGCGATCTCGGAGGCCGTGCCCGGGCGGGGGAGGTCGTGCAGGCTGGCGTTCTCGACGGGGTCCATCACCTCATGGTCGCACCCCGGCCCTCGGCCACCGCGTCGGCGAGGGGCGTCTCGGCCACCGCGTCGGCCACGACCTCGGCCTCGCGGGTGCGCTCGGCCCGCACGAAGCCGATGCCGACGACGATCAGCAGGCCGCCGCCGAGTTGCAGCGGGGTGAGGGCCTCGCCGAGCAGCAGCCAGGCGTAGAGCGCGGCGGCCGCGACCTCGAGCAGGCCGACGAACGACGCCAGGCGCGAGCCGAGCATGCTGCTGGCCGTGATGCTCGTGGCGTAGGCGACCGCCGTGGCGACGACGCCGACCACGAGCATCGGCACCCACCACGGCACGATCGCGTCGAACAGGGGCACGTCGGCGGCCGAGGTCGTGAACGGCACGAGCCCGGTCAGTCCCAGCAGCCCCAGCAGTCCGGCGCCGACGAGCAGGCCCGACGCCGCCAGCGCGACCGGGGGCAGGTCGCCGCTCGGCCGGGCGGCGAGCACGAAGTACGCGGCGCAGCAGACCATGGCCGCCCCGGCCAGGGCGAGCCCGAGGGGATCGAGCGCCACGCCGCCGCTCGGGGCGACGACCAGCAGGAGGCCCGCGAAGGCGATCGCGGAGCCCACGAGCACGACGGCCTGCGGCACGCGTCGCGTGGTCGCCCAGGCCACCCCGACGAGCAGCAGCGGGGCGAGGTACTCGACGAGGATCGCGGTGCCGACCGGGATGCGCACCACCGCCGCGAAGTAGAAGACCTGCGTGCCGGCGACGCCGATCACGGCCATGCCGAGCACGCGCCGGCGGGCCCGCCAGATCGGGCCGAGCCGACCGCGGAGGGCGACCAGGGCGACGGGTGTGAGCACCACCCCGCCGATCAGGGCGCGGACGGTGACGGCCGCCACGGGGCTCCACCCCGACTCGAGCAGCGGCTTGACGAAGGGCCCCGAGAAGCCGAACGAGGCCGCGGCGAGCAGCGCGACGAGCAGGCCTGCGGTGGTCGAGGCGGGGCGCCCGGCGGCGAGGGGCGTCGTCGTGGGCGGGGTCGTGGTCGCACCGGTGCTCACGGGGACTCCTTCTGTCAGGGCCGTCGTGCACAATGGGTGGTGACGCGCCGCTTCTGTCGCGAGCGTACGACCGCCTCTCACAAGGAGTCAACTTGCATTTCGCCCCTGACACCGAAGACGTCCTCGAGTTCAACGTCGCCCTGGTCAACACCGGCGCCGGCGCGAGTCGGTCCGGTGACGACGAGCTCTCGAGCCGCGCCGAGCTGAAGGACCTGCTCGACTCGTTCGCCTTCTCGGGCCGCTTCGACCGGGACGACGCGGAACTGGCCTCGGTGCAGGGCGTCCGGGCCGAACTGCGACGCATCTGGACGCTCGAGCGCGATCTGCTCGCCGCCGAGGTCAACCGCATGCTGGCCGACAGCGTCTCGTCGCCCCGGCTCGTGCGACACGACGCCCTCGACTGGCACCTGCACGCGACGAGCGACGACGCGCCCCTCGCCGACCGCATCCGAGTCGAGTCCGCGCTCGCCCTGGTCGACGTGATCCGCACCGACGAGACCGGCCGGCTGCGAGCCTGTGCGGCGGACGACTGCGACGGCGTCTTCGTCGACCTGTCGCGCAACGGCTCGAAGCGGTTCTGCAGCGTCCGCTGCGGCAACCGCGTCAACATGATCGCCTTCCGCGAGCGCCGGGCCGACGTCGACTGAGGCGGGTTCGTCGCCGCCCGCCCCGCGTCCCGCTCGGTGCCATTCGATTGTGCACAACCAAATCGCGCACGACGTGCTACAGTCGCCGACATGACGACAGCAGCCGAGACGACGACTCCGGGCCCGGCGCCCGTGCTCGACGAGCAGATCTGCTTCGCGCTCTACAACGCCTCGCGTGCCGTCACGGCGCGGTACCGCGACCTGCTCGCCCCGCTCGGCCTCACCTACCCGCAGTACCTCGTGCTGCTGGTCCTCTGGCAGGGCGGCCCGACGACCGTCTCCGAGCTCGGCCACCAGCTGCAGCTCGAGTCGGGCACGTTGTCGCCCCTGCTCAAGCGGCTCGAGGCCCACGGCCTGGTCACGCGCACGCGCTCGGCCGCCGACGAGCGCACCGTCGACGTCGCCCTGACCGACGCCGGGGTCGCGCTCCGCGAGCAGGCCGCCGGCTTCGCCGACCAGATCTGCGGCGCCACCGGTCTCGAGCTGACCGACCTGCAGACGCTGCGAGCCGACATCGCCGCGCTCGCCGCCGCCGTCCGGGCGAACACGGCCGCCCTCACCGACCAGCACCTCTGACCCGCCTCACCGACCGACCAGAACACCCCCGAACACCCCACCCCGGGCCGACCCCGACGTCGGCCCCCTCCACGAAAGAAGGCACCACATGCCCACTCGCACCTCACGCACCGCCTGGAACGGCAGCCTCGAGACCGGCGAAGGCCAGGTCGAACTGTCGAGCTCCAAGCTCGGCACCTACGACGTCTCGTTCCCCAAGCGTGCGGCCGACGACGCCAACGGCGCGACCAGCCCCGAAGAGCTGCTCGCCGCCGCCCACTCGGCCTGCTACGCCATGCAGTTCTCGGCCGTCCTCGGCCAGGCCGGCGGCACCGTCGAGGCGCTCGACGTCAAGGCCGACGTCTCGCTCGGCCCGGACTCGGCCGGCGGCTTCAAGCTCACCGGCATCGCCCTCACCGTCCGCGGCGAGGTCTCCGGCATCGACGAGGCCGGCTTCCTCGAGGCCGCCCAGAACGCCAAGGAGACGTGCCCCGTCTCGAAGGCCCTCACCGGCGTCGAGATCACGCTCGACGCCGCGCTCGAGGCCTAGGCCCCGATCGCAGCACCGCACCGCCTCGAGAACGCAGGAGGCGCGGGTCACCCGACCCGCGCCTCCTGCGTTCTCCGCATCACCCGCCCGACGGCGTCACCGGTGCGACGGCGTCAGAGCCACTTCTTCCACTTGAAGACGCCCCAGATGCTCGCGCCGACCGCGACCATGGCGGCGACCGCCATGGGGTAGCCGAACTGCCAGTGCAGCTCGGGCATGTGGTCGAAGTTCATGCCGTAGACGCCGCCGACCAGGGTCGGGGCGAACAGGATGGCCGCCCAGCCCGAGATCTTCTTGACCTCGTCGTTCTGCTGCAGGCCGACCTCCGACAGGCGCCGGGTCTCCTCGTTCTGGGCGAGCCCGGCCTCGGACAGGCGGCGCATCTCGTCGTTCTGCGCCTGGGTGACGAGCGTCGAGTGCACCGTCAGCGCGTTCTCGAGCAGCGCGCGGAAGGTGTCGGCGCGCTCGCCGATGCGCAGCACGTGGTCGAGCACGTCGCGCAGCGAGCGCTGCAGTTCGACGTCGACGCCGTACTTGTCGGACCCGCGCAGCAGGTTCTCGAGCATGCCGCGCAGCGGGCTCGTCGCGCGCTGGAAGCTGATGACCTCGCGCAGCAGCTCGTAGATGCGTCGGGAGACCTCGGGGTCGCCGCCGAAGAGCTCGTCCTCGATCTCGTCGATGTCCTTCTCGATGCCGGCGACGACCGGGCCGTAGCCGTCGACCACCTGGTCGAGCACGGCGTAGAGCACGGCCTCGGGACCGAGCGCGAGCAGCTCGGGGTTCGACTCGAGGCGGCGGCGCACCCGACCGAGGTCGGGGTTCTCGGCGTGCCGGATCGTGATGACGAAGCCCGGGCCGACGAACACGTGCACCTCGCCGAACTCGACCGTCTCCTCGGCGTCGAGGTAGCGGGCCGAACGCAGCACGACGAAGAGGGTCTCGCCGAAGCGCTCGAGCTTCGCGCGCTGGTGCCCCTTGAGCGCGTCCTCGACGGCGAGCGGGTGCAGCTCGAACTCCTGGGCGATCGCGCGCACCTCGTCGGGGTCGGCGCGGTACAGCCCGATCCAGGCCATGCCCTGGTGTTCGTGCAGCAGCTCGAACGTCTCGTCGAGGTTCGCCGGGCTGTCGGTGCGGTGTCCCGCGACGTAGATGCCGTTGTCGATGAGTGCCATGGTCTGCGCTCCTGCCGTTCGGGGTGCGACGACCGTCCGTCGAGGGACGATGTCGTACCGGTGGTGGTCACGACAGCCGTGCGGACGACGGGTGTGCGGTGGGGGCCGGGGCGACGCACACGGGCGACGAGACGACACCGGGGTGTCGGGTCGTCGACGACGTGCGTCGACAGGAGACGTCGGTGCCCGTGGGCATCGCTCGTGGTCGGTCGGGCCCGCAGCTCAGACGAGCGGGGCGGACGGCGCGATCACGGAGCGATGCCGCGGGGCGCCAGTACTGTCACCAGCCATCGCCGCTCACCTGCCTTCCGTCGTGCTGCCGCCGGGCCCGGTGGGGCCGTGGGCCCGCCTGGGCCGTGGGACAGCGTACCCCTGCCCGCAGGGGCGGTCGACCGTCGCCGGGCGAGGTCGGAGGGAAGGAGGCGCGTGTCGCCGTTGACCCGTGCCTCCCGCGTCCACGATCGGGTTTCGCGACCGGCAGACGGCGTCACTCTGCCACCGGTCCGACGAAGACACGAGCCTGAGTCGCTTTCGTGACCTGATCGATACGGTGGACGGATGAGCACCGTCGCCGTCACCGTCCTCCCCGCCGCCTCCGCCACCGCCGACTCCGAGGGGTCGTCGGGCGACACGTGGGGCGTCGCGCCCGCGAAGCGGGCGGTGGACGCGACCGACGCCCGCCTCGTCGAGCTCGGCGACGAGACCGAGATGATCGTCGTCGGCGGCCGCATCGACCAGGGCGAGTTGCGATCCGCCATCGAGCAGCACCCCGGCGTCCGCATCGTGCAGCTCCCGAGCGCGGGCGTCGACGCCTACGTCGAGACCATGCAGGCCACCGCCCGGGACGGTCTCGTCTTCACCAGCGCCAAGGGGGCCTACAGCGCACCCGTGGCCGAGCACGCCCTGGCGCTGACGCTGGCGACCCTGCGCTCCCTGCAGATCAGGGCCCGCGCCTCCTCGTGGGAACGCGAGCAGCGGGGCATCTCGCTGAACGGGGCGAGCGTCACCATCGTCGGCGCCGGCGGCATCGGGACCGAGCTGCTGCGCCTGCTGCAGCCGTTCGACGTCGAGGTGACGATGGTGCGCCGTACCGACGAGGACGTCCCGGGCGCGGCCCGCACCATCACGGTCGACCGCCTGGCCGAGGTGCTGCCGACGAGCGACGTCGTCGTCGTCGCCGCGGCGCTCACCGGCGGCACCCGCAGCCTGCTCGGAGCCGACGAGTTCGCCGCCATGAAGGACACGGCCGTGCTCGTCAACATCGCCCGCGGTCCGCTCGTCGACACCGACGCCCTCGTCGCGGCGCTCGCCGAGGGGCGGATCGGGGCGGCGGGCCTCGACGTCGTCGACCCCGAGCCGCTGCCCGACGGTCACCCGCTGTGGGCCGAACCCCGTGCCCTGCTCACCCCGCACCAGGCCAACACGAACGCGATGACCGAGCCGCTCTTCCAGGCCCGGGTCGAGGCGAACATCCGGGCGCTGGCCGACGGCGGTGACCCCGAGGGCGTCGTCGACGTCGAGCAGGGCTACTGATCGTCCACCTGGGAACGAACCCGACCCCGACGCGTTAGACCTGGGTAGTCGCCGCGCCGACCCGACGCGACGTTCGCGAAAGGAACCCCCGCATGCCCCTCATCGGAACATCCGACCTCGACGTCTTCCCCCTCGCCCTCGGCGGCAACACCTTCGGCTGGACGAGCGACGAGGCCGAGTCGCACTCGGTGCTCGACGCCTTCGTCGCCGGCGGCGGCAACTTCGTCGACACGGCCGACGTCTACTCGGCCTGGGCCGACGGCAACTCGGGCGGCGAGTCCGAGACGGTCATCGGCACCTGGCTCGCCCAGGGCGGCGCCTCGCGTCGTGACCAGATCGTCCTCGGCACGAAGGTCAGCCAGCACCCCGAGTTCCCCGGGCTCGGTGCCGCCAACGTCGCGGCCGCCGCCGACGCCTCGCTCACCCGTCTGCAGACCGACCACATCGACCTGTACTGGGCGCACTTCGACACCGGCGACGACCTCGTCGAGACCCTCGGCGCCTTCGACGCCCTGCAGAAGGCCGGCAAGGTGCGGCACGTCGGCATCTCGAACTTCTCGCCCGAGCGCATCACCGAGTGGGTCGAGATCGCGCGCCGCGAGGGCTTCGCGGCCCCGGTCGCCCTGCAGCCGCACTACAACCTCGTGACCCGGAAGGCCTACGAGCGCGACCTGGCTCCGCTCGCCGCCACGAACCAGCTCGGCGTCACGCCGTACTTCTCGCTCGCCGCGGGCTTCCTCACCGGCAAGTACCAGACCCGCGACGACATCGCCGGGGCCCGCAGTGGCAACATCGAGGGCTACTTCAGCGACGAGGGGCTCGACGTCGTGGCGGCCCTGCGAGACATCGCGAGTGCCCACCAGGTCGAGATCGCCACGATCGCCCTCGCCTGGCTGCAGGCCCAGCCCCGCGTCGTCGCCCCCATCGCCAGCGCCCGCACCCTCGAGCAGCTGCCCGCGTTGCTGGCCAGCGCGAGCGTCGCCCTCAGCGCCGACGAGCTCGCCGCCCTCGAGACCGTCTCGGCCCGGGTGGCCGAGTAGCGACGATGAGCAGCGTGACCCCCGACCAGCGGTTCCACGGACGCATCGCCGGGTTCGGCACCGAGTCCGGGACGCGCGTCGTCGTCGGGCTGTGGAACCGTTCGCCGCTCGGTCGCTTCGTCGACGTCATGGTCGAGGACGCCGACGGTCACCGCACCCTGCTGGCACCGTCGCAGGCCGTCGCCGACTACGTCTCGTCGACCTACACGTTCGACGAGGTGCGGGTTCAGCCCGTCTCGTGGCACGGCGTCGACCGGACGCTGCGGGTCTCGGCCGGCCCGGACGACGCGGGCGGCGACGTACTCGACCTGTCGCTCGAGATCGGGCCCGTGTCGCCGCTCGGGTGGCTGCTGCGGCTCGTGCCCCGGGCGTTCGCGACCCGGCCCGGCTGGCTCACGCTGATCGATCCGGTGGCCCGGCTGATCGTGCGGGGTGCCCGTACGGCGGGCACGGCCGGCGGCGGTCGTCGCGAGTACTACGGCGTGACGCTGGCCCGGCGCATCGTCGCGGTCGACGCCCGTCTCGACGGCCGCCCGCTCGGGGTGCTGGCCCCACTCGACCCGCCCGTGCGGTTCGGCTTCGGCTCGGCGCCCGCCGACCCCAGCCTCGTCGACGTGACGACCACGATCCGCGAGCGCTGACCCGCCGCACCGTCCCGAACGGCACCGCACCGCACTGCACCGCACCGCGTTCCGTGCACCGCACCTCGTCTCGTCTCGTCGCGGTGTCGTGCACGAAACGCGGTGCGACGGGGTGCCGCCCGGTCTTCCCGTCGTGCAACACGGCGTCACCGCCCGGTGGACGAGGAGGCGCGGTGCGGCACAGTAGGACGCGTGAGCACCGCAGACACCCCCGCGCCCGACCCGTCCGCCACCGTCTCGTCCGTCGCCGTCGACGCCCCCGCCACCAAGAAGAAGCTGATCCTCAACCTCTTCGAGATGAACTGCGTCGGGCACATCACGCACGGCCTCTGGAGGCTGCCGCACAACCATCGCAGCGAGTACAAAGACCTGGCGTACTGGCTCGAGCTGGCCCGCCTGGCCGAACGCGGCGGTTTCGACGCGATCTTCATCGCCGACGTGCTGGGTGCCTACGACGTCTTCGGCGACAGCCCGGCGCCGGCCCTGCTCGAGGGAATCCAGGCGCCGAACAACGACCCGATGATGGTCGTGCCGGCGATGGCGGCCGTGACCGAGCACCTCGGCTTCGGCATCACGTTCTCGACGAGCTACGAGCCGCCGTTCGCCTTCGCGCGGCGCATGTCGACCCTCGACCACCTCACGAAGGGACGCGTGGGCTGGAACGTCGTCACGTCGTACCTGCCGAACGCCGCGCGCAACTTCGGCCTCGACGCCGAGATCCCCAAGGCCGAGCGCTACGCCCGCGCCGCCGAGTACCTCGACGTGCTCTACAAGTTGTGGGAGGGCTCGTGGGAGGACGACGCCGTCGTCGCCGACCCCACCGCCGACGGCCTCGAACCCGGCTCGGGCGTCTACACCGACCCCGCGAAGGTGCACGCGATCGACCACGTCGGCGAGCACTTCCGGGTCGCCGGTCCGCACCTCAGCGAGCCGTCGCCGCAGCGCACGCCCGTGCTCTTCCTCGCGACCGCGTCGCCGAAGGGCGTCGAGCAGGCGGCCCGCAACGCCGAGGTCGTCTTCACCGGCGGTCCCGCCGTCAAGGCGGTCGGCGCCGCCACGCGCGAGGCGGCCGTCGCGGCCGGGCGCTCCGCCGCCGACGTGTCGTTCATCGTGCAGGCCGGGGTCATCACGGGCGAGACCGACGAGGTCGTCGCCGAGAAGCTCGCGCTCTACCGCTCGTTCGCCAGCGAGCAGGGCAAACTGATCCACCGCAGCATCCCGTTCGACGCCCCGTCGCACCCCCGCGACCGCACCGTGCGCGAGGCGCTCGAGGCCGAGGGTCGGCTCGACCACCCGGGAGCCGCCGCACTGCCGCTCGACATCACGGTGGGCCAGCTGATCGACTCGGTCGACGAGGCCTGGGGCGGCACGTTCTTCGTCGCCGGAACACCGACGGTCGTGGCGGACGCCGTCGAGCGCTGGCTCGACGACGAGGGGATCGACGGCATCAACCTGCGCCAGTACCACTCGTTCGACACGCTGACCGACTTCGTCGAGCTGATCGTGCCCGAGCTGCGTCGACGCGGTCGACTGCGCGAGGCGTACGTGCCCGGCGAGACGCTGCGCGAGCGGCTGACCGGCGGTGGGCCCCGGCTGCCCGGGACACACCCGGCGGCGGCCTACCGCCGCTGAGCCGGGGATGCGCGGCGCGGCTCGATGCGCCGCTCGCGTCCGCGCACGGAACGACCCGGCTCGGGTCGACGCGCCGGAGTGGTCAGTGAGCGGCGGGGCTGCGGTACCGCGCCGGGACCGGCGGGACGCGGAGCCACGTGGTCCGGCTGACGCCCCGGCCGTCCGACCACTCGACGAAGACGGTGCCGAGGGCGACCACCGCGTCGAGCTCGACGGGGGTCGCGATGCCGAGCGGAGCCCCGGGGCGCAGCTTGTCGCGACCCCGGACGGGCCCGCCGGGCAGGTCGACGAGCACGTCGCGCGCGGGGCGTCCGACCGTGCGGAGCACCAGGCAGGTGCCGAGGGGCAGCGTGGGGTCGCTGCCGTCGTTCGGCAGGTCGAGCCAGGACAGCACGAAGGTGGCGGGTCGACGCAGGCGGGTGGCGCGTTCGCGGCGGAGGCGCGTCGGACGGGTCGAGGTCGCCGGGGCGGCCCCGACGGTGGTGACGGGGCCGAGCGTGGTCGCGGCGTCCGACGGGTCGGTCGTGCCCGGGCGTCCGGTGTCGGGCTCTGCGGTGTCCATCGTGTTCTGTTCCCCTGAAGTCGTGGTGGCGTCCGTGGTCGTGTCGTCGTCGACGTGACTCTCGAACGGCTCCGTCCAGCGAACCGCACGCGGGCCCGGGGGACAACGGGGCACGGCCACCCAGTACGGGGGTGGGCCGGTCCCCAGTCCGGGGGACGCGGATCGGGGGACGCGAGCGGGGGGACGCGAGCCGGGGGAGGCGGTCCGGGGACACGGGCCGGGGCGTCGAGTCGTCTGGCTAGGCTCGACCGGTGACCACAGCCTCCTCGTCGCCCGCCCCGTCCGCCGCCGCGAGGCCGCTGCGCCGTCTCGGCTTCCTCACCATCGGCGCCTTCGAGGGCGACGACCCGACCGCCGGTCTCGAGCAGGGGCTCGAGCTGTTCGAGCGGGCCGAGGCGCTGGGCCTCGACGGCGGCTGGACGCGTACGCGGCACCTCCAGTTCGGCATCTCGTCGCCCGTCGCGTTCCTCTCGGCCGCGGCGCAGCGCACCTCGCGCCTCACCCTCGGCACGGCCGTGATGCCGCTCGGCTGGGAGAACCCGTTCCGCCTGGCCGAGGACTGGGGCACGGTCGACGTGCTGTCGCGTGGACGGCTGCAGCTGGGGGTCAGCGTCGGCGAGCCCCGCGGTTACGACGAGATCGCCCCGCACCTCTACGGCGACGCCTCCGATCACCAGGACTTCTCGTACGGCCGGGTCGAGAAGTTCCTCTCGCTCGTGCGTGGCGAGCAGGTCAGTGCGTTCGAGGGCACCGAGGGCATCGAGGTCTACACCGGGCGGGTGCAGCCGCAGAGCCCCGGTCTCGCCGACCGCGTCTGGTACGGCGCGGGCAGCCCGCGGTCCGCCGAGTGGGCGGGCCGGCGGGGCCTCGGCATGCTCATCAGCAACGTCAGCTTCGCGGGCGCGCCCGGGCCGATCGAGCCGACCCGCTTCGCCGCGTCGCAGCTCGACCAGATCCGCGCCTTCCGCGCGGTCCACCCCGCGGGTCAGGAGGCGCGGGTCGCCAAGGGCGCGGTCGTCCTGCCCACCGACACGGCCACCGCCGAGCAGCGTGCGGCGTACGAGGCCTACGCGTCCTCCCGTCGCGACCGCACGACCGTGGCCCACGGTCCCCGGGGCATGATGTTCGACCGCGACCTCGTCGGCCCGTCCGAGTGGATCGCCGAGCAGCTCCACGAGAACGCCGCGATGCGCGAGGTCGACGACCTCATCGTCGAGCTGCCCTTCGACTTCGGCCTCGCCGAGTACACGCAGGTGCTGACCGACACCGCCGAGCGCCTCGGCCCCCTCCTCGGCTGGCAGGCCGGCGCCTGAGCCGAGTGAGCGCTCACTCACCGTCAGGCCGCTCGCCTAGACTCGACGCAGCACCCCGAGCCGAAGGAGTCTCCATGCAGAACTGGGCCGCCAACGTCGAGTACTCGACGACCGACCTGCGTCGCCCCACGAGCCTCGACGAGCTGCGTGACGTCGTCACCGGCAGCCGCCTGGTCAAGGCCCTGGGCTCACGCCACTCGTTCAACCGCGTCGCCGACACCGACGGCACCCTCGTCTCGCTCGACGCGCTCGGCACCCCCGTCGAGATCGACTCGGCCGCCGGCACGGTCCGCGTCGGCGCGGGCACGACGCACGCCGCCCTCGCGGGCGAGCTGCAGCGCCACGGCCTCGCCCTGCACAACCTCGCCTCGCTGCCGCACATCTCGGTCGCCGGTGCGGTCCAGACCGGCACGCACGGTTCGGGGGTCGGCAACCCCGCCCTCTCGGCGGGCGTCCGCGCCGTCGAGCTCGTGCGCGCCGACGGCAGCCTCGAGACCGTCCGCCGGGGTGACGACGCGTTCGGCGCCTCCGTCGTCTCGCTCGGCGCCGTGGGCGTCGTCACGACCCTCGAACTCGACACCGTGCCGACCTTCGACGTCGAGCAGACCATCCACGAGCACCTGCCCTGGGCGGCCGCCCTCGAGCACCTCGACGCCGTGCTCGCCAGCGCCTACAGCCTGAGCTTCTTCACGAGGTACGACGGCGACGGGGTGGACCAGATCTGGTCGAAGCACCGGGTCGGCGACGAGGTCGGTCTCGACCTCCGCGACCTCGGCGCGGTGCGGGCCGACGACACCACGCACATGATCCCCGGCGCCGAGACCGCGGCCGTGACGCAGCAGGGCGGCGTGGCGGGCCCCTGGCTCGAGCGCCTGCCGCACTTCCGGTTCGACTTCACGCCGAGCGCCGGCGAAGAGATCCAGAGCGAGTTCCTGATCCCCGCCGAACACGCCGCGGCCGCGATCGAGGGCCTGCGGGGCATCGCGCACACCTTCGCCGACGTGTTGATGGTCAGCGAGATCCGTACGATCGCCCCCGACGACGCCTGGATCAGCCCGAGCGGTGGACGTCAGAGCGTGGCCTTCCACTTCACCTGGCACCGGCGTCCCGACGAGGTGCTCGCCGTCCTGCCCGAGATCGAACGGGTGCTCGGAGCGTTCGACGCCCGCCCGCACTGGGGGAAGGTCTCGACCGCCACGCACGCCGAGCTGCGCCGGGTGTTCCCGCGTCTCGGCGACTTCGCCGCCCACGTCGAGTCGGTCGACCCCGAGGGGCGTTTCCGCAACCCGTTCCTGTCCGCGTCCGTCCTCGGAGAGCCCGCGCATGTCTGAGCCCACCCCCGCCGCCTCGGTGCCGCCGCCCGGCACCACGCCCCCCGTCGTCGAGCCCGCACCGGGTGCGCCACCGACCGCGCGGCTCGTCACGTCGCCGGTGCCGGTCTCGGGTGCGCAGGTCGTGCTCGAGCGCGGTGGCTACCGGGCCGAGATCGCCGGTGTCGGGGCCACGCTGCGGACCCTCACCTTCGAGGGTCGCGACCTGGTCGTGCCGTTCGCCGCCGACGAGGTGCGGCCGGGCTTCCGTGGGGCGCTGCTCGCCCCGTGGCCCAACCGCGTGACCGACGGCCGATACGAGCGCGACGGGGTCGAGCACCAGCTGCCGCTCAACGAGGTCGAACGCGGCCACGCCCTGCACGGCCTGGCCCACTGGGCCGACTGGACGATCGACCAGGCCCAGGCCGCGCGGGCCTCGGCCTCGTTCGTGCTCGTGCCGAGCGACGGCTACCCGTGGCGACTGGCGCTGGCGGTCGTCTACGAGCTGACCGACGACGGGCTCATCACGACCGTCACGGCCCGCAACGCGGGCACGGGCGTCGCCCCCTACGGCACCGCGCCGCACCCCTACCTCGTCGCCGGCGAGGGCCGCGTCGACGACTGGTCGTTCACGTTGCCCGCCGCGAGCTACCTCGAGGTGACCGACGACCGCCTCGTGCCCGTCGGCACGCGGCCGGTCGGCGACCGTGACGGCTTCGACTTCCGCGACGGGCACGCGATCGGCGACCTCTTCGTCGACCACGCCTTCACCGACCTCGCGTTCACCGCGGTCGACGGCGTCGACGGCGCGGGCGGCCCCGCACAGGAGGCGCGGGTCACCGCCACGGTCACCGCGCGCGACGGGCACGGCGTCACCATGTCGTGGGGTGCCGAGTTGCCCTGGGTGCAGGTGCACACCGCCGACCGCCCCGAGCCCGAGAACGACCGGGTCGGGTTGGCCGTCGAGCCGATGACCTGTCCGCCGGACGCCTTCAACTCGGGTGACGACCTCGTGCTGCTCGCCCCCGGCGAGGCCCACTCGGCGAGCTGGACCATCGCCGCTCTCTAGCCGAGGCACCCGCCCCGCTCCGGCCGTCCGGCCCGCCCGCTCCGACTCAGGCGACCTCGGCGCCCGCGACGAGCGGCTCGGTCTGCCAGGTCATGGCCGAGACCGTGCCGGGCAGGCAGCGCTCGAGGGCGGCCTCGAGGGCGCGACGCGTGCGGCGGGCGGTCAGCTCGTCCCGGACGACGACGTCGAACCGCAGCGCCTCGGACAACTCGGTGAGCAGCACGGTGCCGGCGTCGGCGAGCTGCACGAGGTACTGGCCCTCGTCGACCCGCGCGGCACGGTGCTCGGCGAGCAGGCGGCGCGACAACCAGAACAGGCCGGCGGCGTCGTACGCCGTGTGGACGGTCGCGGTCGCGGTGATCATGCGCACACTGTGACGTGACGACCGCTCACGCGCGTGAACGGCGTGTGGCGAACGTGTAAATCATGTCGCGACACGCCGGGCACGAACCGACTTGACAAGCACCTGGACCTCGTTCAGTATTGCCCAGCACCACCCGATGTGAGCGCTCACATTCTCAGGTCAGCGCTCGACCGTCCTCGTGACGGGCCATCCCGCTCCACTCCGCGACACCCCAGCCACACGTTTCCTGACGAAGAGGTCAACCGTGAACAGCTCCTCCCTCCGCCGCCCGGCCGCCCACCGGGCCGTCCGCACGTCGCCCGCCCCGCGCCTCCTCGCGGCCGCCCCGGCCTGACGTCCCCTCAGCCCCGACGGGCAGGCCTCGCGCACCCGTCGGCCCGGCGCGTCCCCGGCCACCCGAGCCGTCGAGCGCCCGCACCACAGAGATCCCCTCACAGCACCATCACCCGTCATCGACGACGCCGTCGAGATGACACCTGACACGAATGGAACAACCGTGAAGAAAAAGCTCCTCGTCGGCATCGTCGCCGTCGGCATGGCATTCTCCCTGGCCGCCTGCTCCGGCGGCGGCGGCGGACGCGGCGGTGACGCCGGCGGCAGCAGCAGCGGCGACAACGCCGGTGCGCTGGTCGGCGTCGCGATGCCCACCAAGGTGTCCGAGCGCTGGATCAAGGACGGCGACGCCGTCAAGAGCGCCCTCGAGGACAAGGGCTACAAGGTCGACCTCGAGTACGCCGACAACAAGATCCCCCAGCAGGTCCAGCAGATCAGCAACATGATCACCAAGGGCGCGAAGGTCCTCATCGTCGCCTCGATCGACGGCGGCTCGCTCAGCGACCAGCTCGACTCGGCCGCCAAGGCCGGCATCAAGGTCATCTCGTACGACCGCCTGCTCACGGGCAACGAGAACGTCGACTACTACGTCTCGTTCGACAACTACAAGGTCGGCGTCGACCAGGGCACCAGCCTGCTGACCGGTCTCGGCCTCGCCGACGCCGACGGCAAGAAGGTCGACGGCGCCTCGCCCAAGACCATCGAGGTCTTCGCCGGCAGCTCCGACGACAACAACGCGACCTTCTTCTTCAACGGCGCGATGGACACCCTCAAGCCCTACATCGAGGACGGTTCGCTGACGATCGGCTCCGGCCAGGACCAGTTCACGCAGGCCGCGACGCAGCAGTGGGACCCCGCCACCGCCAAGGCCCGCATGCAGAACCTGATCGCCTCGACCTACTCGGGCGGCACCAAGCTCGACGGCGTGCTCTCGCCCTACGACGGCATCTCGATCGGCATCATCTCGGCGCTCGAGGGTGCCGGCTACTCCAGCGACGCCCTGCCGGTCATCACCGGCCAGGACGCCGAGGCCGCCTCGGTCAAGTCGATCATCGAGGGTCAGCAGTACTCGACCATCTACAAGGACACCCGTCAGCTCGCCGACCAGTCCGTGATCATGGCCGACGACCTCCTCACCGGCAAGACGCCCGAGACGAACGACGACAAGACGTACGACAACGGCGAGAAGGTCGTCCCGACCTTCCTCTTCCAGCCCACCATCGTCACCAAGGACAACTACAAAGAGGTCCTGATCGACAGCGGCTACTACACCGAGGCCGACCTCAAGTAGGTCCCTCCCCTGCGAGAACCGAGGAGGCGCCGGTCGCCGACCAGCGCCTCCTCGTTTCTCTGCTCCCCAGCGGCACCCACCCGACACACGGAAGAAGGAACACGTGGCGAACACGATCCTCGAGATGCGGGAGATCACCAAGACGTTCCCCGGCGTCAAGGCCCTGCAGGACGTCACGCTCGAGGTCGAGCGCGGCCAGGTCCACGCGATCTGCGGCGAGAACGGCGCCGGCAAGTCGACGCTGATGAAGGTGCTCTCGGGCGTCTACCCGAGCGGCTCGTTCGACGGCCAGATCCTGCTCGACGGCCAGCCCGTCGACTTCAAGAACATCAACGACTCCGAGGCCGCGGGCGTCGTCATCATCCACCAAGAGCTGGCGCTCAGCCCGTTCCTCTCGATCGCCGAGAACATCTTCCTCGGCAACGAGCAGTCCAAGAACGGCTTCATCGACTGGAACAAGACCAACCTCGACGCCGCCGGCCTGCTGGCCCGCGTCGGCCTGCGCGACAACCCGGTCACCAAGGTGGTCGACATCGGAGTCGGCAAGCAGCAGCTGGTCGAGATCGCCAAGGCGCTCTCGAAGCGCGTGAAGATCTTGATCCTCGACGAGCCCACCGCCGCCCTGAACGACGACGACTCGGCCCACCTGCTCGACCTCATCAAGAGCCTGCAGGGGCAGGGCATCACGTCGATCATCATCAGCCACAAGCTCAACGAGATCAAGGCGATCGCCGACAAGGTGACGATCATCCGTGACGGCAAGACGATCGAGACCCTCGACATGCACGCCGACGAGGTGTCCGAAGACCGCATCATCAAGGGCATGGTCGGCCGCGACCTCGAGAGCCGCTACCCGGCCCACGAGTCGACGGTCGGCGACGAGCTGCTGCGCATCGAGGACTGGACCGTCCACCACCCCCTCGACTCGACGCGCGAGATCATCCACCAGGCCAACCTCACCGTGAAGGCCGGCGAGATCGTCGGCATCGCCGGGCTGATGGGTGCCGGACGCACCGAACTCGCGATGAGCGTCTTCGGCAAGAGCTACGGCACCGGCATCTCGGGCACCGTCTACAAGCGCGGCGAGAAGATCGACACGTCGACGGTCAGCAAGGCCATCGCCGCGGGTCTCGCCTACGCCACCGAGGACCGCAAGAAGTACGGCCTCAACCTGATCGACGACATCACGCGCAACGTGTCCGGTTCGGCCCTCGGCAAGCTCGCCAACTGGGGCTTCGTCAACCGGTCCGAAGAGAGCACCGTCGCCGAGCGCTTCCGCAAGAGCATGAACATCAAGGCGCCCACCGTGGCGTCGGTGACGGGCAAGCTCTCGGGCGGCAACCAGCAGAAGGTCGTGCTGTCGAAGTGGATGTACGCCGACCCCGACGTGCTGATCCTCGACGAGCCCACCCGCGGCATCGACGTCGGCGCCAAGTACGAGATCTACACGATCATCAACCAGCTCGCGGACGCGGGCAAGGGCGTCATCGTCATCTCGTCCGAGCTGCCCGAACTGCTCGGCATCTGCGACCGCATCTACACCCTCTCGGAGGGACGCATCACGGCCGACGTGCCGATCGCCGAGGCGACCCCCGAATTCCTCCTGAAGTACATGACCCTCGAACGAGAGAGCCCCGTCAATGAGCGCGCCTAGCCCCACCCAGGCCACCGACCCGAAGCCCACGGGCGGGTCGCCCACCTCCCGTCAGCCGCAGTCCGGCTCGGGCGGCAACCCGATCGTCGGTGCGGTCTCGTACCTCGGCGGTCAGCTGCGTCAGATCGGCCTGTTCATCGCGCTGATCGTCATCGTGCTGTTCTTCCAGATCACCACGAACGGCATCACCCTGGCGCCGATCAACGTGTCGAACCTGGTCGTCCAGAACAGCTACATCCTGATCCTGGCCATCGGCATGGTGATGGTCATCATCGCCGGCCACATCGACCTCTCGGTCGGCTCCATCGTCGCCTTCACCGGTGCCATGGCCGGCGTCATGATCACGCAGTGGGGCCTGCCCTGGCCGCTCGCCGTGGTGCTCTGCCTCGTGCTCGGCGCCCTGGTCGGGGCCTGGCAGGGCTTCTGGATCGCCTACTTCGGCATCCCGGCGTTCATCGTCACCCTGGCCGGCATGCTCGCGTTCCGCGGTGCCGCCCAGATCGCCCTCCAGAGCCAGCAGATCTCGCCCTTCCCCCAGGGGTTCCGCGACATCGGGTCGGGCTTCCTGCCCGCCTTCGGCACGACCGGCTACGAGCCGCTCACGCTCGTCCTCGGTGCCGTCGCCTCGCTGGCCCTCATCGGCACCGGCCTGCGCGGCCGTGCCACGCGTCGCAAGTACCAGCTCGAGGACGAGCCCTTCCTGTGGTTCATCACGAAGATGGTCTTCACGGTCGCCCTGGTGATGTACGTCGGGTTCCTGCTCGCCAGCTACTCGGGCACCCCGATCGTGCTGGTCGTGCTCGCGGTGCTCGTCGTCGCGTACTCGATGATCATGAAGAACTCGGTGTTCGGCCGTCACGTCTACGCGATCGGTGGCAACCTGCACGCCGCCGAGCTGTCCGGCGTCAAGACCAAGCGCGTCACGTTCCTGCTGTTCGTCAACATGGGCGTCATCGCCGCCCTGGCCGGCGTCGTCTTCACCGGTCAGCTGAACCTCGCCAGCCCCAGCGCCGGCAACGGGTTCGAGCTCGACGCCATCGCGGCCGTGTTCATCGGTGGCGCCGCCGTCACCGGCGGCATCGGCACGGTCACCGGCGCCATCGTCGGTGGTCTCATCATCGGCATCCTGAACAACGGCATGTCGATCCTCGGCGTCGGCACCGAGTACCAGTCCCTGATCAAGGGCCTCGTGCTGCTCGCCGCGGTCGCGTTCGACGTCTTCAACAAGCGTCGCGCCGCCTCGTCCGGCAAGTAACGAGCCGCCACCATCCGCGAGAGGCGCGGTTCCCGGTCACGGGAGCCGCGCCTCCTCGTCTCCCCGCCCCCGGCGGGCACCGACCAGACCGCAGGAGGCGCGGGCCGGCCGCACACGACGCCACCGTCCCGAAAACCGAACCGAACTAGGATCACCTCGTGGCAACCCTCTTCGACGTCGCGGCCGCAGCCGGCGTCTCGCACCAGACCGTCTCGCGGGTCGTCAACGGCGACCCGACGGTCCGTCCCGCCACCAAGGCCAAGGTCGACGTCGCCATCGACGAGCTCCACTACCGGCCCAGCCTGACCGCCCGGGCCCTGGCGAGCCGCAAGACGAGGTCGCTCGGCGTGATCAGCACCGGGTTCCCGTTCTACGGGCCGTCGAGCACGATGCACGGCTTCAACGGCGCGGCCCGTCGCGCCGGGTACCAGGTGTCGATGGCCACCCTCGACGTCGACGACCGGCTGGGCATGCGGCAGGCGCTCGACTCGCTGGTGGGCCAGAACGTGGCGGCCATCGTGCTCATCGCGCCCGACGCCGAGGCGCTCGAGGTGCTGCGGCGCTCCGGGGTGTCGGTGCCGCTCGTCACCGCCGACAGCGAGGCCGAGGACGGCCACCACACGGTGTCGTTCGACCAGGCCGCCGGGGCCGAGGCCGCCGTCGAGCACCTCGTCTCGCTCGGACACCGTCGCATCGCCCACGTCGCCGGGCCCGACGGGTGGATGGACGGCCGCGACCGCGAACGGGGCTGGCGTGAGGCCTGTGCCCGGCTCGGCGTCGACTCGACGGTGCTGCTGCGCGGCGACTGGACGCCGGGCTCGGGGCATCGCATCGGCCGAGAGCTGGCCGAGCGCGACGACGTGACGGCCGTGTTCTGCGGCAACGACCAGATGGCGCTCGGGGTCGTGCACGCCTACGTCGACGCCGGTCGCGTCGTGCCGCGCGACGTCAGCATCGTCGGCTTCGACGACATCCCCGAGGCCGAGCACTTCGTCCCGCCGCTGACCACCGTGCGGCAGGACTTCGAGGCGCTCGGACGTCGTCTCATGACGACCGTCGAAGCGGTGCTCGCCGGCGACGAGGCGCCCGTCGCGGCGCTCGACCCCGAGCTCGTCGTCCGCCGGTCGACGGCGGCCCCCGCCCGCTGACGGACTCCGACCCGGCCGTGCGACATTGCACGGCCGCACTCGCTCATGTGAGAATGTGAGCGCTCACTTTCGCATCAGGACAAGGACGTTCCATGGCTGAGACCGCCATCCCCTCCGACTCGTCGCCCGCGGCTCCCGACCCCGCCGGCACGTCGGCCGACACGTACGTCGTCGGCGTCGACTACGGCACGCTCAGCGGCCGGGCCGTCGTCGTGCGCGTCCGCGACGGCGCCGAACTGGCCAGTGCCACGTTCGAGTACCCGCACGCCGTCGTCGACCGCACCCTCCCCGGCACGGGCGAGCGCCTCCCCGCCGACTGGGCCCTGCAGGTGCCGTCCGACTACGTCGACGTGCTGAAGAACGCAGTGCCCGAGGCTCTTCGCGCGTCGGGCGTCGACCCCTCCGCGGTCGTCGGCATCGGCACCGACTTCACCGCCTGCACCATGGTGCCGACCACCGCCGACGGCACCCCGCTCAACGAGCTCGACCGCTTCGCCGACCGCCCGCACGCGTTCGTCAAGCTGTGGCGTCACCATGCCGCGCAGGGCCAGGCCGACCGCATCAACGAGCTGGCCGCCGAGCGCGGCGAGTCGTGGCTGCCCCGCTACGGCGGGCTCATCTCGAGCGAGTGGGAGTTCGCCAAGGGCCTGCAGCTGCTCGAAGAGGACCCCGAGGTCTACGCCGCGACCGAGCACTGGGTCGAGGCCGCCGACTGGATCGTCTGGCAGCTGAGCGGCCGGTACGTCCGAAACGCCTGCACGGCGGGCTACAAGGGCATCTACCAGGACGGCGAGTACCCCAGCCGCGAGTTCCTCGCCGCACTCAACCCCGACTTCGCCGACTTCGCCGAGACCAAGGTCGTGCACGAGATCGGCGCCCTGGGCGACGTCGCGGGCACGCTGACGGCCGAGGCCGCCGGCTGGACCGGACTGCCCGAGGGCATCGCCGTCGCCGTCGGCAACGTCGACGCGCACGTCACCGCCCCGGCCGCCAAGGCCACCCAGCCCGGCCAGATGGTCGCGATCATGGGCACGAGCACCTGCCACGTGATGAACGGCGACAAGCTGGCCGAGGTGCCCGGCATGTGCGGCGTCGTCGACGGCGGCATCGTCGACGGGCTCTACGGCTACGAGGCCGGTCAGTCCGGCGTCGGCGACATCTTCGCCTGGTACGTGAAGAACCAGGTGCCGCAGTCGTCGGTCGACGCCGCCGCGGCGGCCGGCAAGAGCGTGCACCAGCACCTCACCGACCTCGCCTACGAGCAGCCCGTCGGGGCCCACGGCCTCGTCGCCCTCGACTGGCACAGCGGCAACCGCTCGGTGCTCGTCGACCACGAGCTCAGCGGCGTCATCGTCGGCCAGACGCTCAGCACGACGCCCGAAGAGGGCTACCGCGCGCTGCTCGAGGCCACGGCCTTCGGCACCCGCCGCATCGTGCAGGCCTTCGAGGAGTCCGGCGTGCCGGTCACCGAGTTCATCGCCGCGGGCGGCCTGCTCAAGAACGCCCACCTCATGCAGACCTACAGCGACGTGCTGCGCCTGCCGATCTCGACCATCACGAGCGAGCAGGGCCCGGCCCTCGGCTCGGCCATCCACGCCGCCGTCGCCGCGGGTGCCTACCCCGACATCCGCTCGGCGGCCGAGGCCATGGGCAGCGTCGACCGGGCGACCTACGTTCCCGACGAGGCGGCCGCCGACGCCTACGACGCCCTGTACGCCGAGTACCTCCTGCTGCACGACTGGTTCGGTCGGGGCGGCAACGACGTGATGCACCGTCTGCGGGCGATGCGTCGCGAGGCGACCCGCGCCTCCTCGGGTCCCTCGGCGAACGCCGAGAGCGCCCCGGGCACGGACGCCCTCGAGCAGGACGCCACCGCCTCCGCCACGAGCGACGCGGGGGTGACCGCATGACCGGGTGGATCGACCGCTCGACGCAGGCGGCCATCGACGCCACCCGAGAAGACGTCGCGACCCTGCACGCCGAGCTCGTGCGCTACGGGCTCGTCGTCTGGACGGGTGGCAACGTGTCGGGTCGTGTGCCCGGCACCGACCTCTTCGTCATCAAGCCGAGCGGTGTGCTCTACGACGACCTGACGGCCGAGAACCAGATCCTCTGCCGCCTCGACGGCACCGTGGTCGAGGGCACGCCGGGCAGCGACCGCAGCCCGTCGAGCGACACGGCCGCGCACGCCTACGTGTACCGCACCATGCCGCACGTCGGGGGAGTGGTGCACACGCACTCGACCTACGCCACGGCCTGGGCCGCGCGCGGCGAGGCGATCCCCTGCGTCATCACGGCGATGGCCGACGAGTTCGGCGGCGAGATCCCCGTCGGGCCGTTCGCGATCATCGGCGACGACTCGATCGGCCGCGGCATCGTCGCGACGCTCGAGGGGCACCGCAGCCGGGCCGTGCTGATGCAGAACCACGGCGTCTTCACGATCGGCAAGGACGCCCGCG
>Ga0265780_10003028_pt1 | contig 22379 bp, 9 predicted proteins | sample P1T30metagenome_FD_192432 | JGI IMG/M metagenome (GOLD analysis project Ga0265780, IMG submission 192432) | Plant litter microbial communities from East Loma Ridge, Irvine, California - P1 T30 | ecosystem: Environmental > Terrestrial > Plant litter > Unclassified | place: USA: California...
CCGACGACGAGGTCGGACAGGCCCGGCTGGGCGTCGGACAGCGAGACGCCGGTCAGCGTCGCCGTGCCCGTGTTCGTCACGGTGAACGAGTAGGTGACGACGTCGCCGGCGACGCCGGCCGAGCCGGCGGGCAGGGACTGCGTCTTCGCGACCGCGATCGCGGGCGTCGTCGCGGCGAGCGCGACCGTGGCCACGCCCGTGCCGGTGACCGGCTCGCCCGACGGCGGGGTCGCCGTCGCGAGGGCCTGGTTCACGACCGAGCCGGCGTCGACGTCGCCCTGGGTGACCGTGTACGACGCGGTGGCGCGGACCTGCTCGCCCGGGCCGACCTGGCCCACCGGGCCGGGCCACTCGCCGAAGCGGACGTCGCCGACGCCGGCGAGGGCGTCGCGCACCGTCAGCAGGTTCAGGGTCACGTTGCCGCGGTTGACGACGACGAACTCGTAGTCGATGCGGTCGCCGACCACGCCGCGCGCGCCGTCGGCGAGCGCGCCGGTCTTCGTGACCGCGACGTCGGGCCGCTCGGCGACCTCGGTGCGCGCGTCGGCGGTGCCCGCGACGCGGGCGCCGCTCGGCGGGGTGCCGCGCGTGGTGGCCGTGCTGGACACGCCGCCCGCGTCGACCTCGGCCTGGCTGAGCACGTGGGTCGCGGTCGCGGTGACCGACTGGCCGGGGGCGAGGGTGCCCGCGGCGCCGCCCGGCCAGGGGCCGAACACGGCGTCGGTGATCCGCGCCTGGCCGTCGCGCACGGTGACGCCGGTCAGCGTGACGCCGCCGGTGTTCGTGACGACGTACGAGTACCGCACGGTGTCGCCGGCCACGCCGGTGGCGTCGGGCGCGAGAGCCTGCGCCTTCTCGATGCGGATCGAGGGCGCGGCCGAGGTCGTGACGACGCTCGCCGAGGCGCGGGCGGTCGGGGCGTCGCCCGAGCCCGCGGGCGGGGTGCCCGACACGGTGGCCGTGTTGAGGGCCGAGCCCGAGTCGACGTCGGCCTGCGTGACGACGCGGTCGGTGGTCGCCGTGACGGCCTCGCCGGGCAGCAGCGTGCCCTCGGCCGTCGGCCAGGTGCCGTACTGCAGCGGCGTCGCGTCGGCCAGGGCCTCCACGATCGCGACGCCCGTCAGGGTCGTGGTGCCGGTGTTGCGGGCCGTGATGACGTAGCGCAGCGTGTCGCCGAGCTGCGCCGACTCGACGGCCGAGCCGTCGGTCGCCGTGGCGCGCTTGTCGAGCACGAGGGCGTTCTCGCGGACGCTCGCGACCGAGCCGTCGGCGTCGTCCGAGACGGTGGCGGGGGCGCCCTGGGCACCGGGCGCCGTGCCCGAGACGGTGGCCGAGGAGGCGATGCCCCCGGCGTCGACGTCGGCCTGCGTCAGGCGGTAGGTCGCGGTCGCGGTGACGGACTGCCCGGGCGCGAGGGTGCGCTCGGCGCCCGGCCACGGGCCGAACGCGATCGCCGAGAGACCCGGCTGGCCGTCGGCGAGCGCCACGTCGCGGAGCGTCGTGTCGCCGGTGTTGGTGACCGTGTACGAGAACCGGACCTCGTCCCCGGCGACGCCGCGGGCGCCTCCTTCGAGCAGTTCCTGCTTGTCGAGCGTGATCGACGGCGCCTGGGCGGCCGTCGCGAGCGTGAACGAGCGGGTCGACGTGATCGCGTCGCCGGCGGGCGGGTTCGCGATGGCCGTCGCCGTGTTCTCGACGAGGCCGCGGTCGACGTCGGCCTGGGTCACCTGGTACGAGGTGGTGCCCCGGGCCGCGCTGCCGGGCACGAGCGAACGGCCCTCGCCGAGGCCCGTGTACGTGATGGCGCCGATGCCGGGCAGCGGGTCGCTGACCTCGATCAGGTAGAGGGTCACGTTGCCGGTGTTGACGATGTCGAAGGCGTAGTCGACGCGGTCGCCGAGGCGACCGGCCGCGCCGCCGGCGAAGGCGCCGGTCTTCTCGAACGAGTAGCCGGGCGCGGCGGCGACGAGCAGGCTGCGCACGTCGCTCGCCTCGACGCGGTCGCCCGCGGCGTCGACCGAGCGTGCCGTCACGGAGGCGGTGCTCCGGACGCGGCCGGCGTCGACGTCGGCCTGGGTCAGCACGTACGACGCGGCGAAGGTCACGGTCTCGCCGGGGGCGATGCGGCTCTCGCTCGTCCAGGTGCCCCCGCCGGCGAGGCCGATCGTGCCGAGGCGGGCCTGGTCGTCGGTCACGACGACGTCGGTGAGCGTCGAGGCGCCGGTGTTCGTCACGGCGAAGGTGAGCGACACGCGGTCGCCGGCACGGTGCACGGCGGCGCCGGGGTCGGCGAAGACCTCGGTCTTGACCAGGCCGATCTGCGCGTCGGCGTCGAGCTGGATCGACGCGCTCGCGGCGGCGGTCGGGGTCGTGCCGTCGGGGGCGGACGCGGAGGCGGTGGCCCGGTTGACGAGGAGGCCGTCGTTCGCGTCGACGTCGGCCTGCGTCACCACGTGACGGCCGGTGCCCTTGACGGACTCCCCCGGCAGCAGGGTGCCGGCGGCGGCGGGCCACGGCCCGAGCTGCACGGTCACGCCGGCCATGTCGTCGGCCACGCCCACGCCGGTGAGCGTCGTGTTGCCCCGGTTGGTCACGAGGAACGAGTACACGACCGTCTCGCCGACGTCGGTCTGCTGGCCGTTGGTCGTCGAGGCGTCGAACGCGGCCGTCTTGGCCAGCGCGAGCGCGGGCGCCCGGGTGACGGGCGCCTCCGCCGCGGCGGTCGCCTGGACGGGCCGGCCGTCGGACGCCGTGCCCGAGGCCGTCGCGGCCGAGCCGATGCGGCCCGCGTCGACGTCGGCCTGCGTCAGGCGGTAGGCGCCCGTCGCCGTGGCGCTCTCGCCCGGGCGCAGCGTCACGGTCGTCGAGGTGCCCGAGCCCCAGGTCACCGCCGAGAGGCGGGCCTGCTCGTCGAGGATCGAGATGCCCGAGACGGTCACGTTGCCGGTGTTGGTGACGACGTAGGTGAAGACCGCGCCGTCGTTCGCCGTCGTGGGGCCCGAGGCCGGGGGCGTGACGGTCTCGGTCTTCGTCAGCTCGAGGCGGGGCGCGCTCGTGGCCGTGGCCACGGTCGCGGCCGCGGTGGCCGTGACGGTCTGGCTGCCGGGCGCGGGCGCGGTCGCCGTGGCGCGCGCCGTGTTGACGACGCTGCCCGCGTCGACGTCGGCCTGGGTCAGCACGGACTGCGCCGTGGCGGTGGCCCGGGCGCCGGGGGCGAGGGCCCCGGGCTCGCCCGGCCAGGTGACGACGGGCGTCGTGATGCCGGGCAGGGCGTCGGTGATCGCCGCGCCGGACAGCGTCACCGTGCCGGTGTTCTCGAGCACGAAGCGCCACTCGACCGTGTCGCCGACCGCACCGGCGCCTCCTGCGGCCACCGCCCCGGTCTTCGTCAGCTGGACGCCCGGCGCCTGCCGGGTCGCGACCTGTCCGTCGGCGTCGGCGCGCACGACGGCGCCGCGCGGCGACGTGCCCACGGCCGTGGCCCGCGAGCCGACCTGGCCGGCGTCGACGTCGGCCTGCACCAGGGTGAAGCTCGAGCTCGCCGTCACCGACTGGCCGGGGGCCAGGGTGCCGGCGGTGCCGCCCGGCCAGGCGCCGTAGACGACGGCCGTGGCGCGGGGCTGCTGGTCGCTGACCGAGACGCCCGTGAGGGTGGTCGTGCCCGTGTTGGTGACGACGTACCCGAGGTCGACGGTGTCGCCCACGTCGCCGGCGGCCGTGCCGCGCAGCGTCTCGGTCTTGGTCAGGCCGATGGCCTGGGTGCCCACGGCCGTGCGCACCGTCTCGGCGTCGGAGGCCGTCGCGGCCGTGCCGGACGGGCCGGTCGAGGAGGCGGTGGCCCTGTTCGCGACGCTGCCCGCGTCGACGTCGGCCTGGGTCAGCACGTAGGTCGCCGTGGCGCGCACGGTCTGGCCGGGGGCGAGCTGGCCGCTCACCGCACCGGGCCAGGTGCCGTACGAGATGGCCGAGAGGCCGGGCAGGCGGTCCTCGACGGTGACGCCCGAGACGGTCTGCGAGCCCGTGTTCGTCACGTCGAAGCGGTAGGTGACGCGGCTGCCGACGGAGCCCGAGCCGGCCACGACGGCCGTCTTGTCGAGCGCGATCGCCGGGGCGGAGGCGATCGGCTGCACGGCCGTCGCCTCGGCCGACGTCTGCACGCCCTGCGGCGTCGTGCCGCGGACGGTCGCCCGGTTGGCGACGCTGCCGGCGTCGGCGTCGGCCTGCGTCACGACGTAGCGGGCCGTCGCGGTGACGGTCTCGCCGGGGGCGAGGCGACCGGCGGCTCCGGGCCAGGTGTAGCTGAGGGCGCCGAGGCCGGCCAGCGGGTCGGTGACGGCGACGCCGGTCAGCGTCACGGTGCCGCGGTTGGTCGCCGAGAAGCGGTACTCGAGGGCGTCGCCGGCGCGGCCGGCCGAGCCGCCCGCGACGGGCGCGACCTGCTTGGTCAGCGCGAGGGCGGGCGACGAGGTGATCGGCACCGTCGCGGCGCCGGAGGCGGTGGTCGCCTGGCCCCCGGGCGCGGTGCCGCGGGCCGTCGCCGTGTTGACGACCGAGCCGGCGTCGACGTCGGCCTGCGTCACGGCGGCCGAGGCGCGGGCGACGAGGGTCTGGCCCGGCGCGAGCTGGCCGGGGGTGCCCGGCCAGGTCAGCACGGGGTCGCTGAGGCCCGCGAGCGAGTCGCTGAGCGTCACGGAGCCGACCGTGACCGTGCCCGTGTTCGTCACGCGGATGGTGAAGTCGGCGACGTCGCCGGCGGCGCCGGTCGAGCCGGCGCGCAGGGCGCCGCTCTTCGCGACGGCGAGCCCGGCGGTCTGCGGCACGGCGGTGGTGGCCGTCGCGCCCTGCGTCACGAGCGCGTTCTGGGGCGTCCGGCCCGAGGCGGTGGCCGTGTTCACGACGCTGCCCCGGTCGGCGTCCGCCTGCGTCAGGCGGTAGGTGGCCGTGGCGGTGACCGCCTGGCCGGGCGCGAGGGTGCCGGCGGTGCCGCTGGCCCAGCTGCCGTACGAGACGGCCGAGAGACCGGCCAGCGGGTCGGACACGGCGACGCCGCGCAGCGTCACGGCGCCGGTGTTGACGACGCGGAACGAGTAGGTGACGACGTCGCCGGCGGCGCCCGTCGCGCCGGCCGCGAGCGTGCCGGTCTTCGTCACGCCGAGCGAGCCGGGCGCGCTGATCGGGGCCGTGGCGGAGCCCTGGCCCTGGACGGTGCCGAGCGCCGGGGTCCGGCCGGAGGCGGTGGCCGTGTTCACGACGCTGCCCGCGTCGACGTCCGCCTGCGTCACCGCGTAGGTCGCGGTGGCCGTGACGCGCTGGCCCGGGGCGAGGGTGCCCGCGGTGCCGCTCGGCCACGTGCCGTACGCCGGGGCCGAGAGGCCGGGCAGCGGGTCGGCGACCGACACCTGGGTGAGGGTCTGGTTGCCCGTGTTCGTCGCGGTGAACGTGTAGGTGAGCACGTCGCCCGCGCGGGCCGCGGTGCCCGCGACCGACTTCGTCAGCGCGACCGCGGGAGCCGGGGCGACGGTGACGAGGGCGGACCCGCTGGCGCGCACCGCGCCTCCTGTGGGCGGGGTGCCGGAGGCGGTGGCCGTGTTCGCCACGCTGCCCCGGTCGACGTCGGCCTGGGTCAGCGCGTAGCGCGCGGTCGCCGTGACCTGCTGGCCCGGCGCGAGCGTGCCGGCGGTGCCGCTCGGCCAGGTGCCGTAGGCGACGGCCGAGAGCCCGGGCAGCGGGTCGGTCAGGGCGACGCCGGTGAGGCTGACGTTGCCCGAGTTGCGCACCGTGAACGAGTAGTCGACGCGGTCGCCGGCCCGACCCTGGGCGCCGGAGGCGAGCACGCCCGACTTCGCGACGGAGAGCGCGGGCGACGAGGCCACGGGCACGGTCGCCGCGGCGTTCGAGCTGGCGCGCTGGCCGTTCGCCGGGGTGCCGGTCGCCGTCGCCGTGTTGACGACCGAGCCGGCGTCGACGTCGGCCTGGGTGAGCGCGTAGCTGGCGGTCGCCGTGACCTGCTGGCCGGGCGCGAGACGCCCGGAGGTGCCCGACGGCCAGGTGCCGAAGGTGACGCGGTCGGCGACCAGCGGGTCGGTGATCGTCACGGCGTCGAGCGTCGAGGCGCCGGTGTTCCGCACGGTGAACGTCCAGGTGACGACGTCGCCGACCCGGCCGGTGGCGCCCTGGGCGAGCGCGCCCGACTTCGTCAGCGAGACGTTGCTCGCGGCGGCCACGTCGACCGTGCCGGTCGCCGTCTGCCGCACGGCGGGGCCGGACGGCGGGGTGCCCTGAACCGAGGCGGTGTTCTGCACGCGGGCCGCGTCGACGTCGGCCTGGGTCAGCGTGTACGGCGCCGTCGCGGTGACGCGCTGGCCGGGGGCGAGGGTGCCGGTGGTGCCGCTCGGCCAGGTGCCGTACGTGATCGGGCCGACGCCGGCGACGTCGTCGGTGATCGTGACGCCGCGCAGCGTCACGGCGCCGGTGTTGGCGGCGGTGAAGGTCCAAGTGACGACGTCGCCGGCCCGGCCTGTCGCGCCGGCGGCGAGCGCGCCGGTCTTCGTCAGCGAGAGGGAGGAGCCGGTCGACAGCGGCAGCGTGGCGGTGCCGGCCGACGACACGGCCGCGCCGCTCGGGGGCGTGCCGGTGCCGGTGGCGCGGTTCACGACGGAGCCGGCGTCGACGTCGCTCTGCGTGACCGTGTAGGTGGCCGTCGCGGTCACCTGGTCGCCGGGGCGCAGGGTGCCGGCGGTGCCGCTCGGCCAGGTGCCGTAGCGGAAGGCCGAGAGGCCGGTCAGCGGGTCGGAGGCGGCGACGCCGGTGAGGGTCTGGTTGCCGGTGTTCGACAGCGTGACCGTGTAGGTCACGACGTCGCCCGCGACGCCGGCGGCGCCCGCGGGCAGGGCCGCGCGCTTGGTCGTCGCGAGGGCGGGCGCGGCCGCGACGGCGACCGTGGTCGAGGCGGTGTTCGAGGCGACGGCCGCGCCGCTCGGCGACGAGCCGCGGGCGGTGGCGGTGTTCGGCACGGTGCCGCGGTCGACGTCGGCCTGGGTGAGCGTGTACGTGGCGGTCGCGGTGACCTGCTGCCCGGGGGCGAGGCGGCCGGCGGTGCCGCTCGGCCAGGTGCCGTACGAGATCGCGCTGACGCCGGCCACGGCGTCGGTGATCGTCGCGCCGGTGATCGTCTGGTTGCCGCTGTTGCGCAGCACGAACGAGAAGCCGACGACGTCGCCGGCCCGTCCGGTGCTGCCGGCGGGCAGGGCGCCCGTCTTGGTGAGCGCGAGGGCGGGGTTCGCCGGCACGGCGGTGCGGGCGGTCGCGGAGGCGGTGGGCTGGGGGCCGCCGTCGGCGTCGGTGCCGACGACCTGGGCCGTGTTCGAGATCGAGGCGGCGTCGATGACCGCCTGCGTGAGGGCGAAGGTGGCGGTGGCGGTGACCGACTGCCCCTCGCCGAGGGTGCCGGCGGTGCCGCTGGGCCAGGCGCCGTAGGTGAGGCCGGAGAGGCCGGGGAGGCTCGTGTCCGTGATGCTGACGCCCGTGAGGGTGCCGCCGCCGGTGTTGCGGGCGGTGAAGGTGTAGGTGACGACGTCGCCCACGGCCCCGGTCGAGCCGGAGGGGAGCGCGCCCGTCTTGGTGAGCGCGATCGCGCTGAGGTGCACGTTCGTCGTGCCGGTGCTGGTGACGCTGACCGCGCTGTTGCCGGCGGCGGTGCCGGTCGCGGTGGCCGAGCTGACCTGGTTGGCCTGCGTGGGCGGGGGCCCGGTGCAGTTGAAGGTGACGACGGCCCCGACGGCGAGGGTGCCGATCGTCCGCCGGCAGTCCGGGTTGTCCGGGTCGGTCACGACGATGTTCGTCAGGGCCACGGAGCCGGTGTTCGACACCGTGATCTGGAACCGCGTGTTCTCGGTGGCGACGCGGTACTGGTCGCCGATCGTGCCGTCGAGGCTCTTCGCGATGGTCAAGGAGGCGGTGGGCACGCTGAGCACGGCGCTGCGCAGCAGGTACGAGTCGCCGCTGGTGCCGATCTGCAGGTTGATCGAGGTGTCGCCCGCCTGCACGCCCGACAGCGTCGTCGTCGCGGCGTCGACGCTCGCGTTCGTGAAGACGGGGGTCGCCGAGGCGCCGGTCTGCGTGTAGCGCGTCGAGCCGTCGGCCCGGCTGACGCCGATGTTGTTCAGGTCGCCGGCGGCGTTGGGGATCTCCGCGTAGGCCCCGGCCTGGCGGTTGTAGCGCATGTAGTCGCCGGTGATGCCCCGGTCGCCCTCGAACAGCGTGTAGCCGAAGCGGGCGGCGCCGAGCGACGAGAAGCCCGAGAACGCGACGGTGAGGTCGGGGTCGGCCGAGCCCTCGCGCACGTGGCCCTCGTAGTAGATGACGCTGTGCGGCTCGGACGCGGTGTTGCCCGCGACGTAGGTGCCGTAGTCGTAGACCACGGTGAGCGACCAGCCGGCGTAGCAGCCGGCGCCGACGGGAGCCCAGATGTCGCCGGCCGAGACGGTGAGGGCGCTGCCCGTGGCCGCGCCCGCGAAGGCGGCCGTGACGTCGGCGCCCGCGCTGTAGTACAGCGCCGTGCCGGGCGCGGTCGTGGCCGTGTCCTCGAGCACGCCCGAGGCCGGGATGCTGCGCACGGCGGCCGAGCCGACCTTGAGCTTCGCCGCCTGCGTGCGGTACCCCGCCGAGCTGTCGGGGCGGGTGGCGTAGGGGGTCTGCCCGCTGACGACCTGGTTCTGCGCCAGGCCGCCGCAGCGGAACGCGTCGGTGCCGGTGCGGCCCGCGAAGACGCCGGTGTTGGCGCTCCAGCTGAGGAACGCCTTCGCCACGGTGGCGCCCGCGGGGATGGTGACGCTGGCCGAGCTCGAGTTCGTCGTGAAGCCCGAGACCGTGTTCGAGGCCTGCATCGAGAAGTAGTCGTTGACGTTGTTCGTGACCGTGGTCGTGCCGGCGTGCAGGTTCGCGCAGGTGCCGGCGTTCGCGACGACGGCGGCGCCGCAGGCGAGCACGCCGTTGCCGACCTGGAGGAAGTCGCCGTTCACGGTGTCCTGCCACGAGGGGGCGGTGCCCCCGGCTGTACCCCACTGCACGACGGCGGCCTCGGCGCGCTCGGCCGGGTCGACGAGCGACAGGCCCGTGACGGGCACGACGACGGCGAGCAGCACGGCGACGGCGCGCAAGGGCAGTGGCCAGGCGCTCCCGCCCGCGCGGTGGCGGGGTCGTCGGCGGGCGGAGCGGGCGCGACGCGTCGGGGCGTCGGAGAGTGCGGGCACGGCTGATCCTCAGTGTCGAGTGGGCGATCGCGCACGGCGATCGACGGCCTCCCGCCCCCTGGTGATCCAGGCGGACGCCGCTGCGGGGCTGCCGTCCCAGTAGGCGGCCCGCTCCCAGTCTCGGGGGGGCAGGTGTACCCCGACCATCACCCGCCGCCCAATTCACCCCGCGTTTCACCCCACGGTGTCCGCGGAAGGGGGGACACGCCTGTAGCATCCCCCTCGCTCGGGGGGGCCCGCCGTCGACGACGCGTGCTGCGGTACCGTGGGGCGGCCTCGCGCCCTCTCCCGGAACGGATCTCCCATGCCGCCTCGCACCCGCCCCTCCTCCGCCGCCGCCGGCGGTCGCCGGCCCTCGGTGGCCGTGATCGGCACGCGGGGCTACCCCAGCTACTACGGGGGCTTCGAGACGGCGGTGCGGCGCATCGCGCCCGCGCTCGTCGACGCCGGGTGGGACGTCACGGTCTACGGCCGGCACGGCGCCGTCCGCGAGGACGACCCCGCCCGCGACCCGCGGGTGCGCACCCGCACGACGCGCGGCGTCGAGAGCCGCTCGCTGAGCACCCTGAGCTACGGCCTGACCGCCGTGCTCGACGCGGTCGTGCGCCGACCCGACGCCGTGCTGATGATGAACGTCGCCAACGGCTTCTGGCTGCCGCTGCTGCGCCTCCGGGGCGTGCCCGTGCTCATCAACGTCGACGGCATCGAGTGGGAGCGCGCCAAGTGGGGCCGGGCGGCCAAGGCCGTGTTCAAGCTCGGCGCCCGCGCCTCCGCCCGGTTCGCCGACGCCCTCGTCTGCGACGCGGTCGAGATCGTCCGCCGCTGGCGCGAGGAGTTCGGCGTCGAGGGCACGTTCATCCCCTACGGCGGCGACCCCGTGCCCGAGCTGCCGGTCGAGCCCGGCCTGACGCACGGCGGCTACGCGCTCGTCGTCGCCCGGTTCGTCCCCGAGAACTCGATCGTCGAGTTCGTCGAGGCCGCCCGTCGCATCGCGCGCCGCCACGACGTCGTCATCGTCGGGTCGACGGGGTACGGGGGCGAGCTCGACGACCTCGTCCGCGACCTCGCGGCCGACGAAGAGCGGGTGCGCTGGCTCGGGCACGTCAGCGACGACGACCGCCTCTTCGCGCTCTGGCAGCACGCGGGCGCGTACTTCCACGGCCACAGCGTCGGGGGCACGAACCCCGCCCTGGTGCAGGCCATGTTCACCGGCGCCCCGGTCGTGGCCCGCGACACGGTCTACAACCGCGAGGTGCTCGCCGACGCCGGCGTCTTCGTGCCGCCCGAGCCGGACGCCGTCGCCGACGCCGTCACGGCGCTGCTCGACGACCCGGCCGAGCAGCAGAGGCTGCGGGAGGCGGCGACGCGACGGGCGGAGGAGGCCTACACCTGGCAGTCGGTGTGCGACGCGTACGAGGCGGCGCTGAGGCGGTCGCTGCGCCGCTGAGGCGGTCGCCGGTGCGGTCGTCGAGGCGGTCGTCGCGTCGCTGAGGCGGTCTCCGAGAGAGGCCCGATGAGTGATGTTCGCCATTCCGCGTCCGAAATGTTACATTGATCCGCGCACTTTGCTGCGCGACCTGACGACGGCCGTCGTCCGGTTCGTCACCCGCGAACGAGGATCACATGGAGCTCTCCGACTACGTCCGCATCGCGCGGAGGGGCTGGGCCCTCATCGTCGGCGGGCTCGCGCTCGGCCTGGGCCTCGGGGTCCTTGCCCTCGTCGCCCTGCCCGCGTCGTACGTCTCGACGACGAAGTTGTTCGTCTCGGTCCAGGGCATCGACCAGACGAGCGCCCAGGACATCGTGCAGGGCAGCAGCGCCGCCCAGCAGAAGGTCACCTCGTACCTGTCGGTCGCGACGAGCACCCGGGTGCTCCAGCCCGTGGTCGACGAGCTCGATCTCGACACCACGACCGACGAGCTCGCCGAGCGGGTCGCCGCGACCTCACCCGCCAACACCGTCATCGTCGTCATCACGGCCAGCGACGGCGACCCCGAGCTCGCCCGCCGCATCGCGGCGGCCGTCGGCGACAGTTTCCGCACGGTCGTCGCCGACGAGATCGAGCTGCCCGTCGGGGGCGGACCGACGCCGGTGCGCGTCGAGACGATCGAGCCTGCGTCGTCTCCGACCGCCCCTGCGAGTCCCCGGCTCGCCACGACGCTGGGCATCGGCCTGCTCGGCGGCTTCGTCCTGGGCACGGGCGCCGCGGCCCTGCGGGCTGTGCTCGACACCAAGATCCGCGGCCTCGCCGACGTGCACCAGGTCACGGACACGCCGGTGATCGGCGCGGTCGGCTACGACCCGACCGTCAAGTCACGCCCTCTGTTCGTGCACACCGATCCGCGCAGCCCCCGGGCCGAGGCGTTCCGCAGCCTCCGCACCAACCTGCAGTTCCTCGACGTCGACACCGCGGGGCGCAGCTTCGTGCTGACCTCCGCCCTGCCGAGCGAGGGCAAGTCCACGACGAGCGCCAACCTCGCCATCGCGATCGCCGAGACCGGGGCCAGCGTGGTCGTCGTCGACGGCGACCTGCGCCGACCCCGACTGGCCGAGGTCATGGGGCTCGACGGCACCGTGGGGCTGACCGACGTGCTCATCGGCCGCGCCGAGCTGACCGACGTGCTGCAGCCCTGGGGCCGAGGCGGGCTGACGGTGCTCGCCGCGGGGACGACCCCGCCGAACCCGAGCGAGCTCCTGGGCTCCCGGGCGATGGCGGAGCTGCTCGGCGAGCTGACCACCGCGTTCGACTACGTCATCGTCGACGCCCCTCCCCTGCTGCCCGTCACCGACGCCGCCGTCATCAGCACGATGACCTCCGGCGCGATCCTGGTCGTCGGAGCCGGCAGGGCCTCGCGGGGGCAGCTGCAACAGGCTCTCGGGGTCCTCGCGCGCATCGGCAGCCGGGTGCTCGGCGTCGTGGCGACGATGGTGCCTGCGAAGGGGGCTCACGCCTACGGCTACGCGACCTACGAGTCCTACTACGGCGAGACCCCGAGCGCCGACGACCCGTCCGCCGGCGGCGACCCTGCCGGCGGAGGCCCGGCCGCGGGCAGGCGGGCGACTGCACCCGATCCCGGCATGGTGGCACCGCGGTGACCGCGCCGCTCGTCTTCGTCGTCCTCTGCACCGGCAACATCTGCCGGTCGCCCTTGGCCGAAGTGTTGCTCGCCGACCGCCTCGCCGACCTCCCGGTGACGGTCAGGAGCGCCGGCACACGAGCCGTCGTCGGCGAGCCGATGGCGCCGCCCATCGCCCAGAGCGTGACGGCGAGGGGCCTCGACGCCGGGCACGCCGCCGTCCAGCTCACCCGGACGCACCTCGTGGACGCCGACCTCGTCCTCGGGCTCGCTCGCGAGCACCGGCGAGCCGCCATCGAGCTGCACCCCCGAGTGGTCCGACGCGCGATGACCCTGCTCGAGCTCGTCCGCATCGTCGAACAACAGGGAGCCTCGCTCGCCGCCGAGGCCCGGGCGACGGAGGCCGACGCGGGTGCCCGTCTTCGCGAGGCGGTCCGGCTGGCCCTGGCCGAGCGCGGCTCCACGTTGCCCCCGACGGTCCCCGAGCTCGACGACGTGCCCGACCCGTGGGGCCGAGACGACAGGGCGTACGCCACCGCCGTGCAGCAGATCGTCGATGCGGTCGACACCGTCTCGCACTGGCTCCACCGATCGGCTGGTCCACGGTGACCCGGCCGACGCGGGTGCTCCAGTACCGCGTGCACGACCCGTCCTACCCGCGCAACCGCAGACTGCGCGAGCACCTGCGCGCCGAGGGGTGCGACGTGACCGTGCTCGAGGCGAGCCGTCGCGGCCCGCGCGCGGTCCGCCTCCTGCGCGATCTCGCCGCGCTCGTGCGCGCCTCGGCCACCCACGACGTCGTCGTGCTGAGCGAGCTGCGGCTGGCGCACGCCCCCTACGTGGGCCTCGTCGGTCGGCTGACGCGTTCCACGGTCGTGGTCGACGGCTTCGTCGGGCTGCACGAGACCGAGGTCGGAGACTGGGGCCGCGTGGCGCCGCGCTCGCTGCGCGCGCGGCTCTACCGCCTGCAGGACGACCTGGCCGTGCGGGCCGCCCACGTCTACCTCGTCGACACCGAGGTCAGGGCTCGACGTGTGGCGGCCGACCCGGCCGCCCGTCGCACCCGGGTCGTCTCGCTGCCCGTCGGCGCGCCCGACTGGGCCGTCCCGGTGCCGCCGAGGCCGCCCCGAGGCGTGCTCGAGGTGCTCTGGTACGGCAACTACATCCCCCTCCACGGGCTCCACCTCGTCATCGAGGCCCTTGCGCTCACCCGGGGCCGACGGGCCCTGCACCTGACCCTGGTCGGCGACGGCGGCACCCGCGCCGCCACCGAACGGGCCGTGCGGCGACTCGGCGTCGGCGACCTCTGCACCTTCCGCGGGCCCGTGCCCGAGACGCAGCTGGCCGCGCTGCTCGCGGCGTCCCACGTGTCGCTCGGCATCTTCGGCTCGTCCGAGAAGGCCCGGACGGTCATCGCGAACAAGGTCTGGCAGGGGCTCGCCTCCGGGCGCGTCGTGGTCACCGCCGAGTCCCCCGCCCTGACGGAGATCGCCGACGCGGCGGGCCCGCTGCTCGTCACGACCAGACCGGGCTCGGCCTCCGCCCTGGCCGATGCCCTCTGCTCGGTCGACCCCGTCGCCGCGGCGCGGGCGGTCCCCGACGTCGACCGGCGTCTGGCCGAGGTCGTGCGGCGAGGATGGGCACGGCTCCCGGTCGAGGCGTCCCGATGAGACGCCCCCTGGCACAGGCGAGGCACCTCGCTCTCTTCGTGCTCGCCCCCCTCGTGACGGCGGTGGCCCCGGTGCTCGTCGTCCCTGCAGTCACGTCGAGCTCAGGAGCCGCGGGCTGGGCCGCCGTCTCCGTCGCCCTGGCGATCGGCGGGGCCGGACAGGTCGTGGCCGAGCTGGGCTGGTCGCTCGACCAGGTGCAGACCGTCGCGCGGTCCGACGCCGGCACGCGACGGCGCCTGTGGGACGACTCGCTCGGCGCCAAGCTCGTCGCCGCCGTCGTCGTGGCACCCGTCTGCGCCGGGGCCGCCGCCCTGGTCTCCGCCGACCACGCCGTCGCGGCGGCGTTGATCGCCGCCGGCACGGTACTGACGGGAGCCGCGTCGCCCGCCTGGTTCTTCGTGGGCGCGGGCCGACCCGGCGCCGCCCTGGTCTCGGACTCCCTGCCCCGGGTGGTGTTGCTGCTCGCGGCGGCGGGCGCCCTCGTCGCCGGGGCCGACCTCGTCGTCTACGGCCTCGCGCTCCTCGTCGCACCGGTCGCGAGCACGGCGACCGCCGCCGCGCTCGGCCGCCTGCCGGTCCTGCCGTCGAGCCGAGCCTGCCGCCAGGCACCCGCCCTCATCCGCCGGCGGGCCACCATCCTGCGCGGCCGCGCCGTCAGCACCGTCTACACGATGCTGCCCGCCGCCGTCCTCGGCGTCGTCGCCCCCGGGGCCGTCGCGGCCTTCTCGGGAGCCGACAGGCCGATGCGCATGGGGTTCGCGGTGCTCGGCGCGTTGCCCGCCCGCCTGCAGAGCTGGCTCGGCTCCGCCCCCGCCCACGACCGTCCCCGCCGTGTGCGCCTGGCCATCGTGCTCAACGCGGCCGCGGGCGGTGCCGCAGCGGTGGCCTTCGTGCTCGTGATGCCCGTCGTGGGGCCCTTGCTGCTCAGCGGCACCGTCGAGTTCCCGCCGCTCCTCGTCCCCGCTGCCGCGCTCTTGCTGTTCGTGATGTCGATCTCGCGGGGGGCGGCTCTCGGGCTGGTCTCCGTCCTCGAGGCACCGCGCATCACGACCGCCGTCACCGCCGCCGCCGCCGTGGGCCTGCCCGCGCTCGTGGTCGGGGGCGTCACCGGAGGGGCGGTCGGGGCCGCCCTCGCCCTCGTGCTGGCTGAGGCGGTCGGTGCGGGCGTGCAGCTCTGGTCGCTCCGGCGGGCCCTGCGCAGCGCGCCCCCGCGGCCCGTCGTCCCCGACCCGGTCGCCGGGTCGCCGAGCCAGGCGAGGTCCGCGACACGCCCACCCGGCTCTGCGGACGCACCGGGCCCCGTGCACCCCGGCCCCGCTCGTCCCGCACCGTCTCGGAGCTCACGGTGATGCTCGCCCTGGTCGCGGCCGTCGGCGCCGTGGCCCTCTTCGTCTCGCTCGCCGCCGCCGTGCGTCGGGACCGCCTGCGCGGCACGGTCGTCGCCGTGGTCCTCGGACTGCACTGCTTCGCCTGGTCGCCCCTCGTCCCGCAGGTCGTGTGCGACGCGGTCGTCGTCGCCAGCCTCGTCCTGCTGCTGATGGCTGCGGCGTCGCCCCGTGCCGATGCCCCCGCGATGCACGGCGGGCCGGCGTCGAGCCTCATCGTCGTCCTCTTCGCGAGCGCGTGCCTGGTGACGGTCGTGGCGTACCCGCCCGGCTTCGGGCTGGTGTTCCGCATGACGCTGCTCGTGCTCCTCGTCGTGGTCGTGCTCGGCCGAGGCGGGGCGGCCGACCGTCGCCGCGTCGTGGACGGGGTCGTCGTCGTCGCCGTGCTCCAGTCGCTCGCCGGCATCGTCGAGTTCGTGCGGGGCGAGCCCCTGCTCTGGGGCTACAAGGTGTACACGACCGGCCGTGGCCTCTGGAACGAGAACCACCTCCTCGGCGGCGAGGTCGCGCGGGTGCAGGGCACCATGTCGCACGCGCTCCCGTACGGCACCCTGCTCATGGTCGCGCTCGTCCTCCTGCTCTGCACCTGGCACCGACGCGCTGTCGCGGCGCGCTGGTCGGCCCTCGCGCTGTTCTCGACCATGGTCGTGGCGTCCGGGTCGCGGAGCGCCCTGATCGGCATCGTCCTCGCGCTGACCTACCTGCTCGTCAGCTCACGCCGCGCCGCCACGTGGCAGCGCGGCTCCGTGCTCGCCGCAACGGGCGCGGCGGCGGTGCTCACGTCGTGGTCGACGGTGGCCTCGACGGTCGATCAGCTCCTGCAGTCGGGGTCGTACGAGAACCGAGCCGGCCATCTCTTCGCCGTGCCGAGGCTCATCGGGCGACCTGCCCTCGAGGCCTTCTTCGGCAGCGGCGAGTCGAGCGAGCAGCGCCTCTTCGCACAGGGCTACTTCTACGGCACGGGCTTCAACGTCGTCGACAACCAGTTGCTGTCCTCGCTGGCCACGCAGGGCGTCCTCGGGGCGGGGCTCGTCATCTCCGTCTTCGTGGTCGCCGCGCGGCACGGTGGGCGCGACGTCAGGGCGTCCCTCATCGTGCTGACGTCGGCCCTCATGACGTTCGAGTTCTTCAAGATGACCTCGATGGTGCTCCTCTTCACCGTCGTCGTGTGCCTCGCCGGCTCCCCGCGGGATCCAGACGGCCCCGGTGACACCCTTGCCGAGACCCCACGAGGCACCGGTGTGCCGTCGTCGACCGACCCGGTCGCCACCGTGCCCGTCTCGTCCGTGCCCGTCTCGTCCGTGCCCGTCTCGTCCGTGCCCGTCTCGTCCGGGCCCGTCTCGCCCGGGCGCCGGGGGCTCGCCGCCGATCGTCCGGTCGACGTCCCCGGGTCACCAGACGACACCTCCGGACCGCGTCGGCGAGGCCGTCGGGCAGCGTCGCCGCACTGACGGGCGCGCCGGGACGGCCCCGTCCAGAATGCCTGGCTCGTCCGGGCCGGGGCCGGCCCGTGCGAGTCGGGCCGACGCCGCTCGTCAGCCGACCGAGGTGCCCGAGAGCAAGCCCGGGCGCACGAGGCCGGCCAGCGACCGCGACATCGCGGCCGTCAGGTGCTGCGAATCCCAGCGCACGAGCAGCGGCCCCGCCGTGACGGGCACGAGCCCGTCCGACGTCGTGAACCACGGTGTGACGTCGACCCAGACGGCATCGACCCCGGCGGCGACGGCATCCGCCACCCCGGCGGCCTCCGCCCGTGCCGTCGCCGTGGCCCGCGCCTCGAGCGGCGCCGCGCAGAGCGCGGCACCGGTGGCCCTCGTCGCGCAGGCGACGGGCGAGGCGCCCCGGGGAGGCGCGCCCAGCACCACGACCCTGGTGCCCGCCTGGCCACCGGCAGGCGCGGCGGCACCCGCACGGGCGCCGGAGAGCCCCTGGACGGCCGCTGCCGTCGCCCGGCGCCACTCGGCCTCGGCTGCGACCCCGGTCGCCCCGCTCGTCAGCCGTTCGATGCCCGCCGCGCTCGACGACGTCACCACGAGCTCGGGCGCCGTCCGGTCGACGAAGTCGACGAGATCCCGCCGGCTCCGCGCGCAGGCCTCGGAGAACCCGTCGTCGCCCCCGCCGCTGCCGAAGCGGGCCTCGATCGTGGAGCAGCTGCCGATGCCGAGCCCGAGGACGCGCCAGCCCGGCCCGAGGGCCTCGACGACGGCCGGCATCCAGCTCAGCGCGATCGAGTCGCCGACGACGACGGCGACGTGCTCGGACGAGGCAGGCCCCGTCGCGCACGGCCGCAGCGCCCGGGGGTCGGTGCCGACGTCGTACCGGCAGCCGCCCGGGCCGATCTGGGGTGCCGAGGAGGTGGTGAAGGCCTCGTCCAGCAGCGTCGAGGGCACCTCGTCGGCCCGGGCCACCGCGGCGTCGAGCGCCGACCGGAGCGAAGCCTCGTCCCAGGTGACACCGCCGGGCGCGACCGTGACGGTGGTGCCGGACGGGGCGGCGCCCGCGACTGCCGCGAGGCCGGAACGGGCCGCCGCGGGGTCGACCAGCCAGGCAGGCCCCTTCAGCTGCGCGGCGGAGGTGCCGACCAGCACGACGCCGACGGCCGCCGCCAGCGCGACCTGTGCTGCAGGTCGCCTCGCGGGGCCTCCCCTCGCCGCTCCCGGGTGCGGCGCCGGGTGCCGCGCCGCGGCCCGCAACCAGCCGGAGCGCTGCACGCCCCGCTCGACGAACCGGTAGGAGGCGGCAGAGAGCAGCAGCACCGCACCGAGCTGCACCCCGAGCCAGCCCGGCCCGGCGAGGCCGAGGGAGGCGGCGAACACCAGCACGGGGAAGTGCCAGAGGTACAACGAGTACGACCGGCGTCCGATCCATCGCGCGGGCCGGGAGACGAGCACGGCCTCGACCGGGCCCAGCGAGCCCGTCCCCGCACCGACCACGAGCACGGTGCCCGCCACGGGCAGCACCGCCCACGGCCACGGGAAGGCCACGACGTCGCCGGCCAGCGCGGGGCCGAGCAGCAGCGCCGAGGCGACGACGAGGCCCTGCCCGACCAGGGTGACGGCCCGGCGCGCGGCGAGGGGGAGGGCGTTCGCCGACGGGGCCGCGAGCGCCGCGAGCCCGCCGGCCGCGAGCTCCCACGTGCGGCCGACGGAGTCGAAGTAGGCGGCCGCCGGTGCCGCGCCGGTGCGCCACGCGCACCAGGCCACCGACAGCAGGAGGACGCCCGAGAACGCCGCAGCGAGCAGTCGGCGGGACGCCGCGGGGCCGCGGCGGGCGAGCCGCACGACCAGGCCCACGGCGAGCACGAGCACCGGCCACAGGAGGTAGAACTGTTCTTCGACGGCGAGCGACCAGTAGTGCTGCAGGGGCGAGACGGCCCGGTCCGCCGCCAGGTAGTCGGTGCCGAGGGCGACGAGGTGCCAGTTCTCGACGAAGAGGAGCGAGGCGAGGGCGTCGAGCCCCGTCGCCCAGGCACGGGGCGCGAGCCAGAGCAGCGACGCGACGACCACGACGGTCGCGACGACGAGCCCGGCGGCCGGCAGGATGCGCCGGGCCCGCCGTGCGTAGAACGCCGTCAACGAGACGGTGCCGGTGGCGTCGAGCTCGCCGAGCAGCCCGGTGGTGATGACGAAGCCGGAGATGACGAAGAAGACGTCGACCCCGGCGAACCCGCCCGCCGGCAGGCCGATCAGGTGCTCGGCCACGACTGCGGCCACGGCGACCGCCCGGAGCCCCTCGACATCGGGCCGGAAGGCCGGGCGCGGGGCGGTCACACCGATACTCTAGTACTGGAACTCCACATTGCTCGACCCCCGCCGTGTCAGGTATATATGCCTCATGCACTTCCCCCGGACCGAGGTCGCCCCCCTCACCCTGCGAGCCGACCTCGAGGGGCTGCGCGGCGGGCTGGCCCTCGTCATCGTCGTCTACCACCTCACGTTCGCGCCGCTCGGCGGCGTCATCGGAGTCGACGTCTTCTTCGTCATCTCGGGCTACCTCATCACCCGGCTGCTGCTCGACGAGCACGACCGCGCGGGCGGCGTCGACCTCCGCGCCTTCTACGTGCGCCGCGCCCGTCGCCTGCTGCCGGTGGCGGCCCTCGTGCTGTCGGCCACGCTCGCGGCGGCCTGGCTGGTGTGGTCGACGCCGCGCGCCCTCGACGTGCTGCTCGACGTGGTCGCCGCAGCCGGCTTCAGTGAGAACTGGCACCTGATCGCCGCCGGCACCGACTACCTCCAGCACGACGGCCCGGCCTCGCCCTTGCAGCACTTCTGGTCACTGGCCGTCGAAGAACAGTTCTACGTCGTCTGGCCCTTGGTGGTCGTCACGGTGCTGTCGGCGTCGCGGCGCCAGAGCCCCGTGACGAGACGCGCGCTCGTCGGCTGCCTCGCCGTCGTCGCCTCGGCCGCCTCGGCCGTCTGGTCGTGGCACCTCACGGCCACCGACATCGAGGCCGCCTACTTCGAGCCCTTCGGCCGGGCATGGGAGCTGGGCGCGGGTGCCGCGTGCGGGGCGCTCGTGCCCCTCGTCGCCCTCCCGTCCGACACCTGGCGACGACGCCTGACCGGCCTGGGCGTCGCGCTGGTCGCCGTCACGGCCGTGGCCGTCGACCCCACGTCGGGCTTCCCGTGGCCCGGCGCGCTGCCGGCCGTCCTCGGCACGGCCTTGATCGTGTCGCTCGGCTCGGGCACGATGCGCGGGCTGCCCCGGGTGCTGACCTGGCAGCCCCTCGTGTGGGCGGGACGCCGGTCGTACTCGATCTACCTCTGGCACTTCCCCGTGACCGTCCTCGGCGCCGCCCTGGTGGACGCCTGGTGGCGCGTGCCGGCCTCGATCGCCCTCACGCTCGTGCTCAGCGCCGTCACCTACCGCGTGGTCGAGGTGCCCGCCCGTCGAGGGCGACGCCGGGGCTCACCCCCGGCCCCCGCCGTGCCCCCGGCCGGCGACGTCGCCCGGCCGCGCCCCGACGCCCCCGCCGCACCGGCCGCGCCGGCGGGACGTCCTCCTCGGGCGGCGGCGGCGCAGAGGTCGACGCCGGGGCACCGCGGCATCGCCGTCGCCGTCGTGGTGACCATCGTCGTCGTGACGGCGTCCGCGGCACAGACGAGGTCCCCCACGAAGCTCGGCGACCCCTCTGCCCTCGCCGAGCTCGTCGGCCTGTCCCCCCGCCCGCCCGGCCTCGACGAGGTGCCGCCCCTGCCCGTGGCCGAGCCGCACGAGACCGTGCACGCCGCCCTCGAAGCCGACACCTGGACGCCGGCCCAGCGATCCGAGATCGACGCCGCCTTCCGGAACTGGCTGCCCCCCGCGATGGACGTGCACACGGGTTGCCGCAACGACCCGACGCCCGACCCGGCCGCGGCCCGGACATGTCGGTGGGGCCCCGATGACGCCGAGCACACCGCCGTCGTCATCGGCGACTCCGTGGCCGCCAGCTGGACGAGCGCCGTCGCCGCGGCGCTCGTGCCCCAGGGCTGGGCCGTCGTGGCCCTCGCGTTCGCCGGCTGCACGCCGGTCGACCTGCCGCGCGACGCGCACTACGACGACCCTGCCTTCGAACGCGCCTGCGACGCAGACCGCGAGGCACTGTTGGCCCTCCCCGCCGCCGAGGACGCCGACCTCGTGGTGGTCTCCGGCGGCGTCAACGTGCTCGAGCGGCGCACCGACGCCATCGGGGTCGAGGCCGCCCGCGACGAGTGGCGCACTGCGGCCGAGTCGACGCTCGCCCGGCTCGCCGCCTCCGCGCCCCGGGTCGTCCTGCTCGGGGCGCCGCCGGCGGGGCCGGCGATCCAGGACTGCTTCGTGCGGTCGGGCGACCCCGACGACTGCCTCACGACGATCACCCCGGCGCAGCGGGCCCAGGTCGTCGCTGAGGCGGAGGCGGCGGCGGCCGCCGGCCCCGCCGCCGAGCACGTCGACGTGACGGACTGGTTCTGCGCCGACGACCGGTGCCCCGCCGTGCTGGGCGGGCGGCTCGTCCGCCAGGACCGCTCGCACCTCACCGAGGCCACCTCACTGGCCCTCCGCGATCTGCTGGGCGACCGCCTCCGGGACTCGACCGCGACCGCGATCTCCTAGGACCGGTGCTGTCGCACCCACTCCCACATCACGACCGCGCCCGCGGCGGAGGCGTTGATGCTGCGGGTCGAGCCGAACTGCGTGATCTCCACCACCATCTCGGCGGCGGCGACGACCTCGGCGCTGAGGCCGGGCCCCTCCTGCCCGAAGACGAGCACGCAGCGCTCGGGCAGCGCGGTGCGCTCGAGGGGCACCGACCCGGTGACGTTGTCGACGGCGACGACGACGAGACCCTCTCCCCGGGCCCAGGCCACGAAGGAGGCGACGTCAGGATGGTGCACGACGTGCTGGTAGCGGTCGGTCACCATGGCGCCCCGCTTGTTCCAGCGACGCCGACCCACGATGTGCACGGCCTCGGCCGCGAAGGCGTTCGCGCTGCGCACGACCGAGCCGATGTTCATGTCGTGCTGCCAGTTCTCGATGGCGACGTGGAACGGGTGGCGGACGAGGTCGAGGTCGGCGACGATCGCCTCGAGCGACCAGTACCGGTAGCGGTCGACGACGTTGCGGGAGTCGCCGTCGCGCAGCAGCCCGGCGTCCCAGTGCTCGCCCTCCGGCCATGCGGCCTCGCCGCCGGGCCAGGGGCCGACACCGTGGGCGACGACCGGCTCCGCCGCGGCGGGGCCGCCGTCGCGGCCGAGGCCGGCGGACGCGGGGTCGGCGGGGCCGCCGTCGTGGCCGGGGTCGGCGGGCGCGGGGTCGAGGGGGTCGCGGTCGGTCACGACGGCCAGCGTAGGGTGCCCGGGCGACCGGCACCGCGCCTCCTGCGCCCGGCAGCCGTCAGTAGGGTGTCGGCATGGGTACTCGCGACGAGGTCGAATGCTGGCTCACCGACATGGACGGCGTCCTGGTGCACGAGAACCAGGCGCTGCCGGGCGCCGCGGCGCTGATCCAGCAGTGGCAGGACGAGGGCACCCCGTA
>Ga0265780_10003029_pt1 | contig 22379 bp, 12 predicted proteins | sample P1T30metagenome_FD_192432 | JGI IMG/M metagenome (GOLD analysis project Ga0265780, IMG submission 192432) | Plant litter microbial communities from East Loma Ridge, Irvine, California - P1 T30 | ecosystem: Environmental > Terrestrial > Plant litter > Unclassified | place: USA: California...
GTTGCGGAGAGCCTCGCCATCGCAGTCGGCTGTGGGATCTATGACCTTGAACAGGTTGTCACGGATTGTGTCGTAGTCACGACGGCGCTGGCGAGGACTGGGGAAAGGCTGAGGGGTGCCGTTGACGTGCGTTCCAGTATCAGAAGCATCCTCGACGGGCTCATTGACAGAGGAATCCGCAGCAGAGTTGTTGGTAAGCTCGTCTTCGACTAATCCATGAGTGACAACGTCCTCATTAAACTCGGTTTCAGGGATGTCTTCATTGTGTCCAGATGGAGCAACAGTCTCGGTGGGCACGGCAGTAGAGTCGTCCGCGGCAGAGTCGTTGCAAATTCGCTCCTCGACGGTTTCAGGAGTACTGAAATCAATGGATGCAGTTGTAGAAACGTCTTGTTCCCGCTCATCTGCAGCAACATCCTCGGAAATCTCGGTATCAGGAAGCTTTCCAACGAATCTAATGGCGCGGTCGTTCTCCATGGCTTCACTCGCGCGGTCCCCAGCCAGATCAGAAGCAGCAACGATCGTAGTATTAGACTAGCATCATCCGTTAGCACAACAAAGCACTGCCACGGACCACACCCAATACGTACCTTCTCTGCCCCCAGAGCAATCCATGCTCGAACAATATCGGCCACCAGTCCCTCGACGGACCCAGACAGATTTCCAGTGCAGGTGATCTACCAAAACACATTAGCGCTCGAACAACACCAGGAGATACCACGACCTACCAAGAGCTTCGGCTTCTTAGCCACCATCCCAGCGAACTGCATCGCCATGAAATCCCGCAAGAACAAAGGTCGGAAGCGAGTGTTGTTGAAGTCCCATAGCCACTTGCTGCTATGTGCAAAGGACTTGAAGAATAGCGGATGGAAAGTGAAGATCGCGGGCTTCTTGGTGTTGATGACGGACAGGGTGCGCTTGGGGGTAGCATGCCACTCCAGGAGTAGTACGGGCTTGGTGTCTTGACTCCGCATCCGAGTAAGACCTTTGTTGATACGCCAGATGATGCCCAAGAGGAGTAGCAGCACCAGCATGTCGAACATGAAGATGAGATGGGAGAGCATGCTCCCGGCGCGGCGCACATAGTCGTAGATGAGGGGAGGCATCGTGCCGTGAACAAAAGTCTGTGGTTGTGGGCGCAGTAGTTGTAGGACGTCCGTTTCTCTGAGTTGACAGAGAGTTGATGCTTGGTTGCAATGAAGAGTCTCTCTCCCCGCACGCCTGGCAGCGTTTATATCCCCTCGGGCGGAGAGCCCGTTGCCTATCGACTAGCGCGTTGCATTGTGACGGGGGAATCGGCGGCGGGAGCGGGTAGGACGGTGCAGGCCCGTGAATCACTGGACGCACGTGAGCGCCGCGGCGACAGGGGGCACATTGTGAACAAACGATGCGGTGCGAGTGCGCGCGAACTTACTGGAATCGACATTGTGAGCGATGTGCAAGGGTGGTCGGCGGCGTGTACTTCACTTACACCACCCCCCTGAGCTGGCGTGGGCGTCGACGACTTCCAATAACACCGCGCATGTCGACAGAGATGCGATAGCCGCATTCCACCCGGTTTTTAAAGCACCGTACAAAACTCAACATGCCACCTGGACAGCCTCCAAGTAGCATACCAACTCCCTTCTACCTTCTCCCAGCCGCCGCGCCGCACTTCACCCCTTTACACGCACCTCGACCTCTCTTCCTCATCCGAACCTTCACCATGCATCCAGAAACTTCGAATCAGCAGCCCCATCACAATCCAGCCAACAGTGCAGAAAAAACTGCCCTCCATCCACGCGCCCGCGCATACCCAGCGACGAAGCGCAGCGCAGCATCATGTCGCTAGCTGCACTTGCGAAGAGAGATGCAAGCGGATGACTGCAGTTCACATGCGTAATAGATATATACTCGTCAAATGGTGTTGCGAAATAGCGAAAAACCAGGATCTTTCAACTTCTGTCAACGCGCTATAAAGCCTTGAGAAGTTTGCTGCGTTAGAGGTGGGTCACTGCTACCTGTGGAGAGGGACAATTCGTGCCGCAAAGTTTGGTTGGCGGTGGATGTGAGCGCCGAAGATGAGAATGCTTGTTTCGTGCAGGAGGGATGTGGGGTTGTGTTTGTGGTGGCATGGGGAGGGGGAGGGGGGCTGCGATGGTGTAGATGTGAGGAGAATTGTGGTAGTGTCGCTGGGAAGATACATAGTTGTACCTCCGTACTCAATAACCGAAGTTAAGAAGACCAAAAAGATTTCACGAAACGCCACTACGATCTCGTAGTTTGTATAATGATCGATGGCATTGCATATGGCCCTTTTTGTCAACGTCAGCAACATATGCCTCGCACATACAGCGTCATTCAAGCATCACAATCAGCCACAGTTAAACACGTCAAGATGAATTTTATCCATGATCATTGGTCTGTATTAAGTTATACAAACCGTGTAAAGAAAAAACAAAACAATCAAAAACAATCTCAAACGCCAATCGTGCGACCTCTCGGGTCGATGCATATGCCCTCCCAAACGCCATGCCATGAATAGGAACAGACAAAACTGTAACCTGGAACAGTCCGATGGCATAGTAATCCGCATAACGCCTAAAGGTGAAGAGAAACAAAAAGTGTCGGCCATCATGCCGCATTAAACCCATAACGCCATTTTCGTAAACGCAATATTGCGCAAGTGTCTGGATCCTAAAGAGGACCAGAGGTCTCATTTATACAAGCCGTGAAAGTGTGCAGAATGCATTTAGCGCGAAGGTCCTGCAGGTCCTGCGCGTGGTGCCATGGGCGAAGGGTTGTAAGTCCAAGCGCCATCACGGACAAGACGCTCCCTGGCCTCACGTTCCTTGCGCTTCTCTTCCTCGGTGACCTGGTCGTTGGCCCAGTAAGCACTGCTGGTGCGCTCGCGGAAACGCTTATGACGCTCCTTGTTGGGGAAGACGGCCTCCATGTTAAGAGGTGCAATGGGACCGAAGATCTGCTCGGGATCCATGAGCTGCTGGCTAGCGAGCATCTCACGAAGGTTGGGGGTGTTGACCCAGCTGGGCTGCTCGAAGTCGTTCTCAGAGTCTTCGTCCTCGGAATCAGTCATGATCTCAGGAAGCTTGATATCATCGCCGTTGGGGTACTGGATCGTAGGCGGAGCGGGCTGAGGTGGGTGTGCGGGCTCAGCGAAGGGAATTTTGCCCTTGGCGAACTGCGCATGAGCGTGGCCCGGTGTGATAGGGTTCATCTTAGCCTGCTGCGAGGGTCGCTTAGCAGGACGATGAAGTGTTTCGTCACCACCCTCGGCCTGGTATGGACGCTTGGGAGGTTTAGCGGGGTTGACAGGCGGGACGTTGATGCGGTTGGCATCCTGGACGGTCTGCATGCGGGAGACTGGGCGAGCAGCACCAAGGTCTGAGCGGGGGGGTGCAGTGGCCTTGGGCTTCTCCACAGCTTGTGGCTGTGGTCGAGCGACTCTGGGAGCAGCTGGCTTCGCGACGGGAGCCTGTCTAGACGCAGGTCCGCCTTTGCCAGACAGTGCCGAAGCGGGTCTGCTGGATGCAGTTGACTTCGGTGCTGGAGCGCCAGACTTTGATGCCATGGACGGTGCAGCAGTGAGAGGCTTGGATGCAGTCGGTGCGGGGCGAGCAGCCGGAGGAGGAGCCTGACCATACCTGCTGCTGTTGAGGTTGACCATGATCTTTTGAGGCGCCTTGGTCTTGGGCAAGGCATCCTTGCTAGTCGGCTTTGCGAGTTTCCTGGGCTCGCGGAGAGCGGCTTTGCTAGGCTTCGCAGAAGGAAGCAGGCTCTTGGGTGGTGGGGGTGGAGGCATCTCGTCAGCAGAATCGGCGTCCTCACGCGACGAAGCAGTGTTCGTGCGCGTGGGACCAGGACGCGAGAAAGGCTGCTGTTGTTGGTACGAAGAAGTGGGAGTCTTAGTCGCGGCCGCGACTGGGGCAGGCTGCCTTAAGCTCGACTGTGAAGACATCGCAGAGGGTGTTTTCAATGCACCCTTGCTCTTGTGGTGGTGGAGAGTAGCCTTGGTCTGTTCCTTCTCGCGCATCTCCTTAAGCTTGTCCTCAGCACGCTGCTTCTGCTTAGCGTCCTTGGCCTCTGTCTCCTTGTCTTTCTGCTTCTGTCTCTCCGTCGAGCTGCGGGTGCGACGGCCATCATCTTTGAGAGGGCTGCCGGGCACGGCCGCAATTCTGCTGGCCTTGGTGGCCTTGTTCGATTCCTTTGAAGGCGACCGGAGGTTGGAGAAAAGGCCTGGCTTCTCGTTTCGCTTGGGGCTGGCGAATACGTCGTCGGAAGAATCGTGCGCTTGAAGCTTAGGTCGCATTGGACTTTCGGCGAGGGCGTCAAGCTTAACTTGGGCGCTGGTTGCACTTGATCCGATGATCTTCTCCTTTGCAGCACGAAGAGCAGAGTAGAACTTGGCTTTTGAGGCGCTGAGTGGGGCATCCATGTACCTCTTACCAGCCGGCGAGCCAACTGGAGTGGTTGACTCGAGGCCAGCTGAGAGGTCTGGGTTCGAGACAGAAATGAGCTTGGATGGAAGATGTTTTGCGGGCGAAGGTGGCGCATGCGCAGTGTGGCTTTTGCTAAGAGCAGGTCTAGCAGGTGCAGGAGCTGGTGCTGTTCGAACGGGCGAGATCCAGTCGTCGTCATCGTCGTCATCTTGAACTGGTGCAGGTGGAGGAAGGCTGGGATAGGCGGGCTGAGCTGCCTGCACGGGAGCAACATCTTCCTTTGACTGTGCTGAAGCAAAGCTCTGAGGCTGCGAGGACTGCGATGAGATAATGTTCTGGCTGACACGCTTGGGTGCCTCGTTCTGCTGCTTGAGCATGTTGATGCGTTCGAACAGGCGCTGGGTCGATGTCTTGTTGTGGATCTTGGTAGTCTCCGACTCCTCGCGCTGGATTGCTGGGCGCGGCTCATCCAGGTCCATCTCATCATCGTGATGCATATCAGGATGTGCGAGCTGGCTGCCTCCCAGACTCTTGCCTCCGGTGTATCTACCCATCTGGCTGTTGCGGCCCTTGCTAGGATCGACGTGGCTGGTTCGAGATACGCGGTTGCCCATGCTCTTCTTTGGGAGCAGAGGCTCGCGTGCGGGGAGCGATGCAAAAGTGAGACTGCTCTTCCTAACAAGCGGCTTCACGGGGCTCGAGTTGTCAGACGGCGAGCGCACATCATCGTCCATGTCCATCTGATCGTCGACATCGTGATGAACAACGGTGTCATCCTGCATCGCATCTTCGGTAAATGTGGGTGGTGGACCAGCGGGTGTAGTAGAGGCCTCGGGAGCGAACAACGTCTTGGGCTCTGGCGCGTGAGCGCGATGGTGTGCGGTGTCGAGCGCTTCATGGGTCTCAGCAGAAATGCTGTACTGTTCGGAGATGACGCGCGGAGGGCTGGGGAAGTCGGGAATGTCGTGCATGTCCTCATCCTCGTCGTCGTCGTCAATCTCATGGCGGATGACTGTTCCCGCATCTGATCGCGATGTGTCGGCCTTCTCATCATCCACGTCCATCGCGTCGTCGTCGTTGGTCCGCAGATTCTCCCTCGAGGCGTTCTTGCTTCCGAATGCCTCCTTGGCAGAAACAAAAGAATCGCCCGTGTCGCGTCGCTCGTCTTCATCCTTGCCGTGTATTGAGTGTCGGAAGGACTGGGTCGGCTGTGTGGGTTGTGTGGACTGAGTTTGGGGCGGTGAGAAAACATCGTCGCCTTGCGAAGTCATGGCCGTGTTTTGCGTGGAATGCATGGGGCTCCACGGAGCAGCAGGAGGCTGAGTGCGGTCCTCGTCGAATACATCGGCGTGGAAGCTGAGATCGACATTTTCCTTGCCAGTGGACACGGCCTTGGAGAAGAGCTGGCGCGCAACTGGCGTCTTTGCGGCAGGAGAGAGCACTTTGGCTGTGGCCTCATCTTGGGCGATCTGAAAACGCGTCTTCGGGGTGGCTTTTGTGAGATTGTGCTTCACACTCAGTTCGGCGGGGCTGGCCTTATTTTGGCCATTCGCTGCGATGAGGTTGGCGAGAGGCTGGTTATTGTTAGTACAGTGCACGTTGGCATGCACGTGTCGCGTCTCTTACCTGACGGGGCTCAGCGGCCTTCTTGCGGGCGGTGCGAGGCGTCTTGCCGCGCAGCTTGCCGGGCGTCTTAAAGACCTCTAGGTTGTGTCTAGGCCGAGGTCAGTATAGAGAGCGCGCTGAAGCGGCAGGCGCGACATACTGGCCATTGGCAAGAACTTCGGACATGTGCGCGTTGAGCCATTCCAGCTCGTTGCGCACAGAGAAGCCGAAATCCTCGAGTTCCTGCGCGACCAAGGCATTCGCCTGGTGGCGCTCTTCGAGAATCCATCCCGCTGAGCCGATGGCGGTCGCTTTGCTGCGGCCGGCCATTGTGGTTGTGTGGTTGTGATAATTTGACGTGGCTGAGGGCGCGTCGCGATGAGGCAGTCGCGATCGAGACGGGATGAAAGGCGAACTGGATTAGCTGGACATGTCGCGTCTGAGTCGATTTCGAGTTAATTGGAAGCTGCGCCAACGTGGGAAGAGACGCTGGGTGTCGTGGTGGGGTGGCAGCGGTGGTGGGATTTGGAGGTTGAATGTTATGGTCTGCGGGTGGAGCACAAACAGACGGGACCGCGAACCTAGCCCGTGCGCGCCGCTAAGCTTCAACCACCACCTCTGGGATATCTCAGGCCAACAACGTCATGTTCCTCGAAACTTTGAGACCTGATCTCTTAGACAGTGGTTTTTAATATACTATACTTCTGCGAGCTACATGTAGACTGTGATTGATTTGGACGCGATGCTTCGTACCAGAAACCCGCCGGCAATCGTGTCGAAACGCATCACAGATAACTTATAGATCCTGTCATTGGCACATACAAACACAACATCTGCACTTGTCGATTGGAGAAGATGCTCTTCCATTGATTGCATGTTACGTTAAATCGACACAACGCGAATACCCCTACTTCACCCTTCCCCTTCATGCGGCTGGCCTGAACGACACAGCTCACGTCCCTCTTCACCAATGAACGAATACACAAAACAATGCTGCAAAAGGCGCAACGCCTCGCTTTTTTTAGATTCAAGTCAGGAAGCACACCTTCAAAGCCACCCGTAAAGGGTCTCGGACTCCCACTTGTCCTGCACGTCATTAGCACGAATCCTCAAAGTCGACGTTCACAAAAGACTTACGGTAACAAACCACCCAACAGTCTTGACAATGCCATTTACATGGGCTCGCAGCGCAACATCCTCATCCTTCAAAAGCTGATGCATGTCGTGGCTCTGGTCGCTACCTCTGGGCAGGCTAAGCCACACCGCCTCCAAGGCCCTCAGATACGCGACGCAAACCTCCATAGCCGCGGGCAGGTCTTTGTCGTTCAATAGCGCGTCAATGCCAAACAGACCGCCATAAGTCTTCACTGCGTTGACGAAGTTGTACATCTTGGTGTGCAGCTTTGCGACCTTGCCGATGTCATGGAGCCAGATCTTCGACCTCAAGAAAACGCGTTGCATCGTCGCGATGAATGCAGTGATCTCCTTGTGTATGGCTCCTGGCACCTCGACGTACGCGTACGCGTAGCCGGACGTGAAGTTGAGGAGGTTGGCAAGGTGGTGGGCGTGGGACTGCACGTGTTGCTCAAGCATGCCGTGTTGAATGAGGAGGGTGGTGAGCTCCGCTCGGATTGCACATGTAGAATCGGCAGTCAGTGTGCTGGGGGAGTGGAGGCGCAGGTGGCCTTTGTTGATCGCGGCGTGGTCGATGAAGACAATGGCAGTGTCTGAGGCGGGTTCGTCACGGACAATAGCGACGTCACTCTCGGAGTCCGCCTCGTCCTCACCGGAGCTATAGTCAAGGCCATAAGACCCCTTGGAGGGATCGTGCTTACGGACATGCTCTTTCGCCGCCTCGTAGACGGGCTCGGGCTGGATCTCGGGGACGGCTTGCGATGACGGGACAAACACCGAGGAAGACTTCTTAGGCTCCCCGATTACTTGCTTGACCTCTGGGACAGGCTCGGCCTTCTTGACAGCGCCCTTCTCTGGAGCATCGGTGCTGCTCTGAACCATCTCAACCTCCACGACAGGCTTTTCGATCGCAATTTGCGTCGATGTCTTCGATGCAGAGACTTCCGGAACAGAGACGACCTTCTCAGCCGCAACGGTGGTGTCACGCGGCGCAAGCTCCACAGCAGCGTTTCGAGCAGCAATCTCTATCTGCTCCATCTCCAGTTTAACCTGCTGCTCCTTTGCGGCTTTTCGAGCAGCAATCTCCGTCCTCTCCATCTCCAGCTTGGCCTGCTCCTCTTTTGCGGCCTCCTCTCGAGATGCAACAGCCCTTTCACGTTCATCGAGCCTCTTCGCAGTCTCATCACGAGCTGCTTGGCTCTTCTCAAGGCTGTTGCACCTTTCAGCGAGAGCGGCAATATCTGCCGAAGCTTTCGCTTGCTGAGTTTGCATTTCGCCTTCAAGCGCCGCGATCCTGGTCGCATATTCGGCGTTCTGCTCGGTGAGCGCCTTCTGCGCTGTCTGCATGCTCGAGAACTGGGTCTGGAGGGTCTGGAACATAGCAGCCATTTGCGAAAGCTGCGAATCGCTGGCAGGTGCTGGCGTAGCCGGTGCTGTCTCAGAGATCGCTCGCGAGACTTCAGGTGGGCCTGCCGGTTGGCCAGCGTTCCCAGCGCCTGGGGTGTCTTGCGATTGGGTATCTTGGAGGTTCTCAGCGACTTCAGCGACTTCAGGGAGGTCTTGCTGAGGCGCAGATGTAGCCGTGAGTGGTGCTGGTTGCAGTGTAGACTTAGGAGCATCCACCTGGCTTGAGACAGCCGTCTCACCCAAAGTCACAGGCTTGACATCCGACAAAGGAGCGACGTCCGCAGGGGTCTTAGTCTGAGGGACGTTCGGCTGAGCTGGAGCATTTGGAGTGTTTCCAAATTGAAAGCTTGCACCAGCCGTCGAGAACTGTGGCATGACTACGGGCACTCTGGGTGCCGTGTTCCCACGCATCCCTCCCATGACCGAGATACTGCCAGGCCTTGGTGAAACATTTGGAACGCCTCCAAATAGAGAGTCCGAATTACTCTTCGTAAGCTGTGGCATGCTTGCGGGAGCAGCGGTACTGTCAAGCTTTGGTGGCGCCACTGCTTGAGTGCGAGTCTCCGAGACAGCCTGCGGGAGTGCAAGAGAGCTCCCACCTGCCGCGTTACCGACACCAGCGCCCGGAACAGGAGTAGACTCTCCTGAATCGACGTCCATTGCATCATTGAAGCCTTGTCCGTTTGTACGAGGCGATGGTTGCTGCGCAGTTGCGGACGCGCCTGCTCCAGATGTGGCCTCCGGCGAGACTTTCACTGCCGGTGGTGTACTTAGCGCGATATCCATTGCATCCTCATCGAAAAGCGGCGGCTGGTTGGCGATGTCGTCCTGGTTGGCGATACCACTGCCTAGTGTCTTCCCGGCGATTTCACCTAACCTCTTGGGCGGTTCCGGGTTTTCCTCTCGGTCCGTATCTCTATCGTTGCCGCTTGCTTGCTTAAAGATCGAAGCTCCAGACCCAAAGGTGAACGTTGACTGTGGAGGGCGAGAAGCAGCCCCGAAGACTCCACCGGCGTTGAAGATGTTCGGTGCGAAAGCGTTCGACTGGACTGCGTGCGTACGCGGTCTCGCTGTTGCAATCTTGCGTTCTGGGGAGCCGGCGTTGGCAGTATTAGGAGCGCCAGCGCTGAACGGGGGCGGCTGCAGTTGCGGGAAGAGAGGTCGATGTTCGACGTTGGGCGTGGCCTTCTTTGCCTCAGCTGTGTGGGACTCAGCTAACGCAGGCTGTGATGGTGCCGGGACAGGTCGATGTTCGGCTTTTGGGGTGTCTGTCCACGCGGGGACCTTCTGGGACTCCAGCAACGATTTCCACAGATCGACATTCTCTGGAAGTGAACGACCGATTTCCTCCATTAATCCAATGTCTCTGTCCACCGCCGATATATATCTACCACTGCTTCCATTCTGATAAGTAGAGTACTTGATAGCTTCCAACTTGTCCTTCGTCGCGTTCAGCTTGGATGTCGAGATGTGTAAATCAGGGTGGGTCTGGATGTCGACCCTATCGTTGCAGTCTTTCAAGGCGCGCATGTATCGACTCTTCGCCATCAAGCGGTCGGCACCAGACACTTTTGGCGGCATTTTGTGTGGTGCGCGCGAGGCGCGGGATACAAAGGATGGATCTGTGAGGATGGTGAGCACTGGCATGATGATCAATGAATGCACAGGAGGAAAGCAGATAGGGTGGCTTGAACATGCTCAGGCAGTTCCCGGAAATAGAACGAAGCTTGTCATGTGATTGAAGCGACGCAGGCTTCTACATTGGGAGGCTTCAGACATGCAATACGTACGGGAAGCGGCGCAGCGCGCTGTCTACTGAGGCGGACGGAAGATGAGAGAGTGGATTGTAGGCGAATGGAACTGAGGGGCCTTGAGAAAAGCCGCGCGCAATGAGCAGTCGAAAAGAGCCCTAAACGCGTCCAAGTTGGGGTCACACCTTGGTTTGGAATGGAATTAGTGTAGGCCGATTGATCGTGGGGAGGGCCATGGTTGTCGGGCGCACGGACACGGTCTAACTTGATCTGGTGGACAGTCAGTGTGAAAGGTGACGTGCCGCAGCCGAGAACGTCGTCATGAGCGCGCACCTCCTAGCTTTGACATTGTGGACATTTCCTTCTCTACAACAGATTATGCCAATAGTGGAGGCGAGAGAGCAAATGTCTTGAGACAAACGTGCGGATATGTGTGTAGTGCTACGGAATGTAAAGAACGGTCGGCTGTAATGGACCAAGTTGGATTCAAGAAAAGCATGCTTACTTTAGCACATCTTCTCCTGAACTTAACATCAATTCAAGACTGGCTATCATATTGCATCTTGTGCTTATGTAACGACGCCGCAGCTACAAGGTGGGAAGATCGAACATGCCACACCGCGTTCAGCCAGCGGTGCCCAGGTATTTACCAGCCACGTTGAAGCAATTCAAACACCTAGGTGTAGCGACCTGTCCAGTATATTCGCGAAAAACTATGGATGGAAATTAGAGCAAGTTGTGACTGCCGACGTTGGACGTCTCGGCTATCATTGCTCTACATGGGGTGTCTTTCGGCTACACTTGCCCGAGCACCGGTTGCTCTACAGCGTGTACTTGCTGTACAATAATTATACATCACACACTAAAAAAATCCCGTACTCGTAACATCGCAGTTTGGCTAAGTACCTGCATTTTCGCGCCTGGGCAAGATTGATGTCCGCAGTTTCAATTCAATCCTCGTTATCGAGGTACTATAAAAACACTTAACAAAACACTCACCCCCCTCCTGCCGTATCATCCCGAAGTGGGAGACACGTCTCTACATACTGTAAATCAACAAACCGAAATCTCAAGTGCGGTATATCTCGTCTCTTTCTGATAGCTACCACTCATCATCTTGCTCAAGAGTCTCGTTCGCCTGTGGTAGCCATTGTTAGCATGATTCCTGCAGGAAGTTGGGCGGCGAACTTACACCAACAGTGAAGCCCCACTTCCTTCCGGTATCCTCGACCATGATGCGTAGACGAGATACAAGTCCTTGTCTGCCTTCAACTCTCGAAGGTTCTGCTCCATGTCAAGCAGGGTAGCCTGTGACTCGTGCACGTGTTTGATGTAGCGCATGGTGGTATGCAGGTTGCCCACGGTATCGCTATCGGCATGTTGCTTGTTGTCTCTAGCGAAGATGCGGATCTTCTCTTTGAGCATCTTGGAAGCTGGCTCTATGCTCTTCGGCAACGCATAGATCGTCTTGAGGGGGAACATGACCACTTCTTCAAACCGTACTGCGTTTGGGGGGTTGCTCAATTGTGTGATGCAATAATATTAAAATTAAATACTATAACTAGATAGTGATAAGTCTATTTTGAAACGTGAAATGATGCTGTCACAGCCGGTCACTGTCGCATCACACAATCGAGCAACCCCCTAAACGCGGTACGGAACTTGTCAGCATCCTCGAGAGACTCATCTGCAAGGTCCATGAGCTGATCAGCTCTTCCTGTCCTCGTATCCAGAGCCTCGTTTCTATTGGTCGCGGTCATGTCTTTCGATGGTGTGGCAGGGGTTGTGGAAGTGGGAGGGACCTGAGCTGGCTGCACCGTAGACCGCCGAGAGCTGTCGATGGGGAGCCCAACTTTAGCTTGCTTCGGGACTTCGTTGATCTTTGTGGCAATTTTTAGCGCAGCGATTGCGCTGACTACTTTCTGTACAGACACTTTAGGGATGAGTTCCTTCTTGCGCAGGATCTGCGTGGGTTTCTGCGCCATCTGTGCTGTGGCACCCATATCTTCCGGAACGACCACTGTAGAGATGTCAGGAGAACGAGCTTCGACAGCCGCTATCCTAGCAACCAGCTTCGCGTGCTGGCCTGCCACAGCTTCTCGCTCTTTCCGTCTCTCTTCGGCTATCTCGGAGATGTGCTGCATCAGGTCTGCAACAGTGCCTTTTTCTTTTGCAAAGTTCTTCCTTCATGTGCTGGAGTTCAGCCTGTATCTCTTCATGATAGCTATTCGTCTGCTTCACAAGGTTTATCAAATCGCGGATACTCTCTTCTAGACTCCCTGCGGTGGATGTGTGAAGTTCCTTTCGTTTTCTTGCTTGTTCTTCTAGAACATCACTGCTCTTCAGGGAGCCTCTCATTTTTTCCATGGCTTTGAGAACACCATCGGTGCTTGAGTCCCGAAATATTGCCTCAGATTCTACCGTTGTTTCCTCTACTGCAACAATTTTGTCGACAGGGTCTGAGACTTCTGCCTTCGGGGCCGATGACTGGACCAGAGGGGGCGCGATGGGAGGTCTCTCAAATACTTGTTTTTGTTGGGCAACAAGTTCTGTGGCATTGGACATAGCTGGAGGAAAATTGGGCTGCTCCTTGAGAGGAAAAGGCTTGGGTGTGGGCGAAGTTGAAGCCATTTGGGTGCTCGATGAGGTGGTATCTGCGGATCCAGCACCCAATTCTTTAGATAGTATATCAAGTGAGCTCTCTTTTAATGGAGAGAGGGCTTGGGAGACTGGCAGTTGAACCTTGGCAGTTTGATCATGAGGGATTGCTTGATCTGGTCACGTCGCAAACGTGCTTGTCCATTCATCGCCCCCACAATCTTTTCAGCGTCAGTAGCAGACGCCCATTTTGTGAAGTTGTCGCTGAGAAAGCTATGCCACAATTACAAATCTTCCTCGGCCTCCTCAAAGACCTCATTGCATTGAAGTAGAACAGTGGCGTACTGTTCTGATGTGATATCTGACTCATACATTTTGCGCTCTAAAGTAGCGGCATAGTGCGCGACGTGCTCGACTGGAATCTTAAAGTCTTGCCTCACGTTGCATCTCGATGAATTTGTGCGCAAATGCCGATGTTGTGTGTTAGGGAGATGAGTGCTGTCTGTCTCTCGTTCTCCCTAGGCTTTGCGTCTGCAGGCCTGGACATTTTGAACATGAACTCCTAGGCCGGTGTTAGAAGTAGGCGTTCTAGATGTCGGCAAATTGGTTGAAAAATAGTGTGGTAGACTGGTAATTACTCGGAGTCGAAAACTGGAGCATATCAAGTTTTTGCGGGCCACACCGTACACGACCTATGTGGTGGACGGTCAAGTAAATGGTAACCTTCCGAGGTCTCATATTGAAGTGCCCGGTAACTTCATAGCCTTGGAACCTTGAGGGGGTACCAATATTGATACTGATACGATAAGCTACAACAGATAGCTCGGGAGTCTTCGCCGCATTTCACAAGCCGTTCCAGTGAATCCTATTCAGTGCGTTAGAAAATGAGCTATGTTTCTCATTATCCGATCAAAGTACAACTGGTCCATCTCTTCTCATTGTAACATGGCTTCGAGAAGTACAGGTGAAGGAGCATGGCCTGATCAAACGGAGGACGGGAGCACGGATGTTTTGCAAATGTTTAATTCAAGATTTTTTATCCTTCACAACAACACCACTCCGCACAGCACAGCACATCACATCTAACATTACAGCAAAAAGAACATCTAACACAATGTCAAATCACACTCATAATACGGCTGGAGACGAGGAGCTGGGGCAAGGACCACCAAGCTTGCCTCGAAGTCCACCACCAAGCCCTCGTAAGTGTTGCAAACTTTTGAAATGAAGCCAAATTGACCTTCTCATAGCGCCTTGAGTCGCCACCTTCAATGCTCGTCTTCAATTGCAGCGTTTGAGAGCCTTCCTGGCTGAGTTCGGTCAGCCGCCACTGTCGCCAATCGAGGGCCTTGGTGCTCTCAAGAGGAAGAGAGAGCTCACCGATTGAGAGGACGAAGAACCCAAGAAGAAGCGCATCAAGCTCTACCGTTAGGGTCTCAATCAACCGCTCTGCCCCATGTACATTCACAATGTATCACTACCATGTACCGAGAAGTTTATATTCTGCCGCGATAAGCTACCTACACACCCTTTGACCTCAACCACGACTCACTATTGGCATCTATTCGCACTCTTAAACATACACCTGTACGAATAAATTGCCAAATAGCCTTCTGTACATATCCTCAGACATGGACGGACTCATCTTCACCGCCCCTCCTCCCGTCCCTACAAACCGCAAATTCGCAGCACCCACCCACAGCACCATCTCACCCTCTCACCACGCCACCATCCTATCCTCCATCGGGCCGCGCAAACTCGCCCAACCATCCAAGATGGACATAACGCCCGCTCTCCGCTCTTCCATCATCTCCGACCTCCAGCCCGCCCAACATATCGGCCCAGGCCAGATCCCCACGCAGCCATCAGAATGGGTGACGCTCATGGCCAACGACAACAAAGAGCAAGCCGAGCAAATGCAAGCCAACGCAGAACTCTACGGCGCCTTCGACGCCGCCGCGCGCGCCATGGCCGACGCACTACAATACGATGTGCAGCCAGGCATCTCGCGCGAGGAACAGTGTCGTACCGACGCCTTCCGCGAGCTCAAGTCAGCAATCGACGCGATGCTATCCCTCGTGCACATCAAGAACGCGCAAGACCTCAACGCCCACTGTGCGAACGTCGGGTCGGGCTTCGTCGACGACCAGCTCGTGCGCATCGATGCCGGCCATCTTGCGCGCGCGTGGGAGAAACAGGTCTGGGGCTGCACGTACGACACGGACTCGGATATCGACAAGTATGTCGAGCAGATGGATGTCGACGTTGCGGATCTGGGGCTGTGGGCGCAGCAATTTGATAGCGAGTTGTGCGGGTACGATGTGTTTCGCGAGCATTTGTTCATGTCGTTTGCGGGTGATGAGAGCGTGTTTGGGCGGATGAAGAAGGAGGAGGGCATGTTTGGGGCGTTGAAGATCAAGTTTACGGCGCCTGCTGCGATGCACTGTTTTGTGCCGCGCGGGGCGCGTGGTGTGGAGGACATTGTGTTTGAGTTTGATGGACTCGCAATGGACTCTGGATCGTGTTATGGGGTACGAGAGGGCTCAGAAGATGTGGAAATGGATGGTTGCCCATTCTCGTCCTTTAGGAGCTCTACATGGTTTTGGGATAGCTTGCAGGGAAGTTGCGTATTAGCAGATGAGTTGTGTTCATTTACTCGTTCACGTACAAATCACCAAGTTCACAAGCTCTAAGGAGAGCCATTGAGTCTTTCTTACATACCATGCACAAATTCAAGTGATAGTTCAGGTCCACGACTTCAACCAATAAAGATCAGATATGTTATCATGCATTGTATTGTCCCTATTTCCCTCAACCCTGTTTTTGGTGTTTTGATCGTTTATCTCACTCGAAGACACCCGACCTGCAGGTGCTTCTCGCGGTATGGTATTTCCTCCACATGGCCCCAATTCGAATGCCACCACCTCTGCTGTTAGGCAGGGTCCGCATTTGTGTTTTTGTTGTTTTGTTCGTTTTTCTCGCTCAAAGACACCCAGCCAGCAGGTGCTTCTCACGGTATGGTATTTCCTCCACTTCCTTGCCCATGGCCTACAATGTAATGCGAAACCTCATCCTCCTCTTTCCAATGCAATCAAACTTTTTCTTACAGCTTTCTTATGGTGCGCGGTCAAGTTGGATCCAGCGCGTCCACTCTCCAAAGTTTTCAGGAAATGTGTTCAGCGCACTCGTCCCATCATGACATCTTCCTCGTACAGTATTCTTACAGCGCGATCAAGTGGATCTAGCGCATTCTCTCTGTCGCAGCTGAATCATCGTACAGTATTCTTACAGTGTGTGGAGAAACGAATTCAGCCCACTCTTTCCATCGTAACAGCTTCGCGCAGTAATCTTACAGTGCGCCACCAAGTCGGTGCAGCGCGTCTTCTCCATTGTCGCGAAAATCTTCAGACAGTATCGGTACACATATGCGCGGAAAAGATGGAAAGGCAATCTAGAGCTCGACATCGTCGTAGATCTGTTACATGTTAGCTTGATGCTCCAAGAGTTCCAAGAGAAAGGGTGGTACTTACGTCAATCGAGAGCTCGGGCATGTTAATGTTAAGCTCGCTGTGCCACTTCGTGAACTCAAGGCGGTTGTCCACGAGCGTCTTGCAGATATCGGCACCAAGCAGAGTAGTGAATGCGAAAAGCCCAGGAGCATGCTGCTCAAGCTTGCGCGCAGAGACGAAGAACTTATGGTACGCGTCGAGGGCAAAAGCCAGCTTCTCCTTCAGAATGTCACCAAGGCGGTCCTTCTCCGCCGAAGAAGTGGGCCAGCGCCAGCGAGGCAGGATGTCGTTGACCTCTGCGTTGACCTTGACGAGGCGCTTGTACATCACCGCGAGGTTAGTGAGCGCGGCCCACTTCTTGGCGCTGTCCTTGAGAGTCCTCAGCGTGGCGGGGCGGTTGAAACGGAGAAGGGTGCGGCATTCGATGTTGAGACCCTCACCAGTCTCGAGGAAAGATCCAGGAAGGGTATCCTTGATCATGCGCTCCCACATAACCATCTTGGAATAGGTCACTTCGCTTGCGAGCCTAATCCTGACGAGCCGGCTCTTGAAGTTGCCGGCTCCCTCACTGTACAGTCGCATTTCCGCAAGCTCAGCGACTTTCAGCTTGTCGTTGATCCTGTCGGAAGCTAAGATGCGCATTCCCTCACCCAGGCTACCGGAAAGTTGAAGCTCGAGCAACTTCGCCTCCTGCGTGTTCATGCCTTCGAGAAGGTTCTTGAGAAGCACATGGGGGCGGTCCTCCAGTGAGAGTAGGTAGATTGGGGCCTGCACCTCCGGAGGCGAGTCGTCGAATTGGAACACAGACTTGAAAGGACGCTTCCGACCGCACTTGAAAACGCCTCCAGTGGGACCGACGATCGTCCTGGCTGTGTTTACAGGCTTGTCTTGCGGGGTCGCTGAAGCGGAGCCATTCTGTGCCTCTCGCTCTGACTCAACAGATGGGTTCGCACCAGGGGCTTTATTGCCCTGGGGAAGGATCTTGTTGATAATGTCGGAGGAGGGCCCTGGCGCCGACACAACAGATGGGTCCACACCAGGGGCTTTAATGCCCTGGGGGAGGATCGTGTTGTTGGAGACGTCGACGCCAGAAGATGGCTTGTCGGAGGCTGGCCCTAGCGACGACACAACAGATGGGTCCACACCAGGGGCTTTAATGCCCTGGGGGAGGATCTTGTTGTTGGCGATGTCGACGCCGGATACCAAGGCATCTTTGACGTTCTGCTTGGCGAGCGCAGTTGAGGGCGCATGGTCTTCGACTGAAGTGGGTTCTTGTGGCTGTTGCCGAATCGCTTCGACATCAACCGCTTCAGTCATGACTGTGGCCTCCTTCTCCTCGTGCTCTGTGGCAATTCTGGAGGTCTGCGCTGCCACTTGTACGGCAGAAGTTGTCTCGGATGGCGCAAAGTTTGCCAGGCAAACCTTGATCTCGCCCGCTTCCACCCTCAACGCAGTGGCCTTAGCACCGAGAACTTTAACGTCCTCATCTAGGCCATCAGCGATGACTTCGAGAGATGCAATGCGGGAGACCAAGACCTTGAACTCTTCACTGCGCCGGCTCGAGAGGCTGGGCTTTGGGGATGATCGGCCATCCCGACTAGCTGCAGTGATTGACACCTCCTCTGAAGGAGGGTTCGAAGGTTCACTCGGCGCATCTTCCAGAACGGCAGGAAGTGGCTCGTGAACCTCAGCTGCAGCATCATCGCGAGCGATCTCGGCGTGCTCGTTGGCAGACTCGTCTTCGGCGACGGTCTCTCCGCCGTCCCCAAGCCTGGCGCCTACGTCCTCGACCTCAGCGTTAGATGCAGAGGTGGACGGGGCCGCCAGGACTTCTTCATGGTGCTGTACAGACTCCTCGCCCGCGGAGTCTGGTGCCAATGGCGGGGTCTCGCCGTCCTCAATGGCCTCTACAGGCTCTAAAGGCGCGGCGGCAAAGAATTGAGCACCCCCAGCACCCCACGCCGAAGCATCGAAAATCGCCGATTTGAACGTCGAAGCCATCTGCGCACCGCGTCCGACAGGCTTAAAGTTGAACGTCGTCGAGATCTTCGGCCCCTCAGCCTCAGCGACAGACTCTCCAAGCGGAGCAACTAACGCAACTTCCAAGGCCTTGTCAGGCAAGTTCGTAGTTGGAGACTCCGCAGAGTCGGCAAGCGCTTGAGGCTGCTGGAATTCGGTGGCCTTTGGGGCTTCTTCTAGCCCCTCCGTAGAGGGTTGAAGCACAGCAGGCGTCTTAATCAAATTGCCCGTGTCTGCGAATTTGATGTCGATCTTGGACTGCCCTGCGGTCTTCACACCCTCAGACACACCGAAGTCCAGGCCGGCGATGTCGAAGAGAGGAGGTGCTACCGGCTTTATCTCCTTCTGGGCCGAAGGGAAGAGACCGAGCGGCGTCTTGGTCCCCGGCGCGGAAGGGAACATGCTGAACGGCGTCTTCGTCGCCTCCTTGTTCAGTCGGAAGAGTGGTGGATTTGTGCCATTTCCAGCATTCTCAGTCAACTTGGGCTCTAAGAGAGTCGACTCCTTCGGCACTGGCAGTTTCCACTCGAAAGGTGAAGCAGTTGGCTTGTTCACTGGAGCAACGCCACTAAGGGAACTGAACAAAACTGGATGCGAGGCATCATTAGCTGCTACAGCGAACCCAGGCTGCTTGAATGCGTCTTCTGGGTTCAACAGGCCCGAATACGACTGAGCAGAAGCCATAGGCTTGCTGGGGATAGAAGCAAGTCCCGGCGTCGAGAAATGCGGGAGTGGAGCATATCCGATCTTAGGCTGAGCGGGCGGCTCTGCGATAGGGCCTCCAGAACTGGACATGCCTGCCACAATTTGCAGCGATGTAGTAGCATCAGGAACCGCCGAGGACTGGTTCATGAGCGAACTGTTACCAATACTTGCAGCCGGAGGAATTGGCGGCGCATCATGGGTCATGGCAACATCAGGAGGCTTCGGAATACTCGAGAGAATGTTACTCAAGTTGCTAAGGGCTGCGGGATCCAGGGTAAAAGGAGGGGCAGACGAACTCGGCGCCTTCTCACCGTCACTGCCCTGGAGAGGTCGGGTCAAGTTAGAAGTAAAGAGTGGACCGGACTGTGACTGCTGCATTGAGCCTTGATCGATGGCAGGGGGGGCAGTGGTCGGCTTATTTCCAAGAGCTGCAGCAAAGAACCTTGATGTCTGAGTAGGTGGCAGCTTCACGTTCTGGTTAAAGATTGCGGCTTGTTTCTGCAGATTCTCCAGATAGCCAGTTGGAAATAATGGATTATTGAACGCGGGATCGAACGCCTTCTGTTGTCCCGTCGGCTGGAACCCGGCTGTGGTGGAATGGACTTTATCAGTGGCCTTAGACTGCTCGAGTCGAGCGACTGGGGCATCGTCCCCCATGAGAACGTCCTCAGAGGTCACACTCTTGGTGGACTGGCTCAAGGATTGTGTCTGCTGCACTGGCTGCATGGACTGGTCGGCCTGTGGCACATGCGAGCCGTCAGTCATGTCAACGTCTTCAGAGGCAGCATTTTGAATAGGCTGAACCGCAGGCTGCATTGACTGCACGGGCTGAGCCGAAGTCTGTGTTGACTGCATGGGCGGTACTGGCTGCGCAGCTTGGCTGGTGCGTGGCACATGCACTGTCGCATCAGCAGGAGTACTCTCATAATCCATACCGCTATCGTCGGCAGCGGTGAGGGCTGGTGGCACGACTTCATGCTGGGCCGAGGAGGTCTGTGGCTGCGAAACATGGATGTTGGAGCCATCGCCAACTAGGATACCGGGAAGATGCAGTGTAGTTGGTGCAGATTGAGGCTGATACAAAGAGGAATCAACTGGTATCGTATCACCGGCAGTATCATTGGCTTGACCAGCAGGTGCAGCATACTCACCACTTTGCTCGGCAGGTGATGATGGTGACTTTGAGCCTTGGGTGGCTTTCTGGTCTTCATGGTGGTCGGAACGAACGTCGACGTGCTCTTCAGTGCCCTCCCCATGAAGTGGTGGCGAAAGGACCGAGTCGATATCATGGAACGAGGATCTATCCGCGGAGGTAGAGTCGGCTGGGCCGGAGTGCGCTGGCTGGAATGGGTGACGGCTGTCGTTGTCGTCTCCGGTGTTGTAGAAGTCATCATCGTCAGTCTCACCATCGGCGTCTTCGGAAGCTCCCGCAACAGCATCGCTATCCCAACCGCCGAGAGCAGCGAGCTCGTTGTCAAAATCACTGTTGGCCTGAGTGCCCGAATCATCTCCGTATTGAATGTGTCTGCCTTCGAATTCGACGCGAACACAGGCCTCAAAGCTTTCATGGCCTGTCGTGGAATTGACGACATCGCCTTCGTCGCTGTCCCAGTAGGTTTCCCAGTCTTGCATGCTTTCCTCCCAGTCGCGGGCTGCCTTGGCATAATTGTCGGGATCGTCAGAGCCACCATGGTTTTCCCACAAATTGTCTTCCATGGCAGCTGCGAGGCCCACGACGTCTATGTTCTTGAGTTCATCGTCGGCAGTGAGAAGTGCAACAAGGTCCCGAATATGCCTCTGGAAAGATTGGCGGCACTGCAGTCGCGCCCGATCGGTATGAGACAGCGGGCGAGTTGGGTTTTCGGCGTTAAGCGCGTCATCCTTGAGTTTGTTCATCACTGCCAACGCGCGAAGCCGATCTCCCTCGGGGTCGGGCTGGAAGCTTGGCAGGAACTCGCTCGTGTCGACAGCCGGTCTACGTCGAGGCGCAGAACGCATCTGAATCTTCCTTCGACCCGTATTCAAGTATTCCAGCATGAGTTTGTAGAGCAGTGTGCCGACCTCTTGGGCAGGGACCACCCCGTTGATCATGCGCCGCTTTGCGTCCAAATTGTAATCGTCACCGTGTTTGAGCTCTTGATGAATTCGGTACTTGTAGTCTGCAAAGTCGTCGTCTTTGGCCGAAGATTGCCAGACACATTCCTCCCAGTTTGTAGCCACGGTGTCGGGATCCATGTTCTGTATGGGGTGATCATCGGCATAGACACGAACAAGGCCTTCGATCATCTCATTAATCATTGTATACAGCTCGTTGCGCATGGACGCCACCGGATCAACGTAGTCGTCGTCAACTTCGTTTTCGTCGTCATCATAGAAGTTCTCGCTGAACTCGGGTGAGTCAAACGGATCGTCACCATCCTTTCTCTTGCGGCTGCGCGCGGCCGTGGGCACAAAGCCGTTCCGGTCTGGTGGCTCTGAGTACCTCATGTCGGTGTCGAGTCAATGTGTGTATGTGTGAAAGGCTTGCAACTAGTGTGCGGTGATGTCTTGTCCGAAGACTGGGGTGAGGTGTGAGTTCTGAAGGTGTGCGCGTTAGTCGGGACACGCAATGAGTTGAACGACAATGGCGTCGGCGAAATACGTGCGCGAAAGGTTGAGGGTGGAGGTCAGGAGGTTTACTCACAGTTCTTGGCTTGCGCAGCGAGCGTGGCCTCCAAAAAGCCTGCTTGCGAGCACAGTGAGGTGGGGAGATGTGCACAGCGCCTGTAGAGGTATGCGTCAGCGATGGCTGTCAAGGATGGCAACGGCGCTTGAGTGCGCACAAATGGCAATTTTGGATTGATTGGAGCTACTGACCTTGTGTGGGCGAAATGCTTTGCGCGTTTTGCGGTCCGCAATCGGAGTGACGCGCGAGCTCAGCAGATCTCGTGAGGTGCGCGAGGATGATTGTCGAAGTTCAGCAGAGTGCACTGTGACAAAGTCGAGGTTGAGTAGAATCCAGATGAGGAGGAAAGGTAACAGGATCAATCGAGAATGCGGCTCTTGTTGTGGGAGGGGAACCACGCCAAGCTTTTGCGACTAAGCTAGCGACAAAGTGAAAGAGAAAAGTGGGCACAATCGTGCACAAATCCGTGGAAATTCCTGAGCAACACGTATTGAATAGCAAATAATACTATTATTGTATGCTGAAAATGTAAAGAGAGACAGCAGAC
>Ga0265780_10003031_pt1 | contig 22371 bp, 21 predicted proteins | sample P1T30metagenome_FD_192432 | JGI IMG/M metagenome (GOLD analysis project Ga0265780, IMG submission 192432) | Plant litter microbial communities from East Loma Ridge, Irvine, California - P1 T30 | ecosystem: Environmental > Terrestrial > Plant litter > Unclassified | place: USA: California...
CGTACTCGGGGCGGAACCGGCCGTCGTGCACCCACTGGTCGAGCCAGGACCACCCGTTGGCGACGAGCAGCCGCTGCAGCTTCTTGTACCGCAGGAGCGGCTCGATCGCGGGGTGCTCGTGCTGCTGCAGCTCCCACTGCCGCGTCGACGACACGACGATCCCGGCACGGCGCAGCGCCCGGACGAGGTCGGCTGGTGAGTCGGGGTTGAGCTGCGGGTCGTCGAGGGCCTCCCGGACCCGCTCGAGCTCGCGCTGCATCGCGAGCGGGCGCTGCCCGGGCGCGGGCCGCGGCCCGAGCAGGTCGGTGAGCAGCCGGTCGTGCACCTCGGCCGACCAGGGGACCCCCGCGGCGTGCAGCTCGGCGGCGACGAGGGCGCCGGTGGACTCCGCGGTGAGGAGCAGCTCGAGGCCCGCCCGGCCGGGGCTCGCCTCGACGGCGGCACGCTGCCGGCGGAGCTCGCCCAGGGGGTCGGGCAGGGACTCCGGCTCGACCACCACGAGGGCGTCCGTCGCGACCGGCGCCGTCTGCGGGACGTCCCACGGCCCGCGGGACGTCCCGTGCAGCTCGCTGCCGACGGTCGCCGCGGAGGCCCGCAGGATCGCGTGGCAGAGCCGGAGGTCGAGGCACCTCGCCACCTCGACCCCGGCGGCCAGGAGGCGCGGGTGCCAGCGCGGGGTGTCGTCCCAGGCCCAGCGCGGTCCGGTCGCGGCCTCGCGGCGGCGCACCTCGTCGATCCAGTCGTCGTCGGCGACCACCACGGGCGGCGCGGTCGACCGGCCGGAGCCGTCGAGCTCGGTGAGCTCGACGTCGCCCGTCGACAGGCGGTGCAGCAGGGTGATCACCGGTCGATCCTGCCAGGCGCCACCGTCGACGCCGGTCGGACGCGGCTCCTGCTCAGTGCAGCGGCGCGCCGGCGCGGTCGAGCACGTGCCGCTCGCCCGCCTCGATCGGCACGGCGAAGCGGTTCTGCGCCGGCGGGACGGGGCAGTTGAAGGCGTACGAGAAGGCGCACGGCGGCAGCACGGCCCGGTTGAGGTCGAGCACGATCGTGCCGTCGTCGCCGGGCACCGGGAAGAGGAAGCGCCCCACCGAGTAGGTGCCGTCACCGTTCGTCGCGTCCCCGAAGACGAGCTGCAGCCGGTCGCCGCTGCCGCTGGGGAAGGCGGCGAGCTCGTAGGCGGTCCCGTCGCGCTCGAAGCGGATGACCCCGGGCAGCGGCCTCGGCCGGCTGAGGTCGAGGTCGGCCTGGTGCCGCACGTCGACCTGGGTGCCGGGCTCGGTCGGCACGAACGCCGCGGTGACGACCCAGCTCGGGTCGTGGGGGTAGGCGCTGATCGAGCCGAACCGCTGCACGGCCTCGGAGGCGGCGTCCCAGACCCGCAGGCCGGCGCTCGTGCCGTCGTCGCTCGTGACGACCGTGCCCGTCGAGGTGGGACCGAAGCGCACGCGGCCGGGCACGACGGCGTCGTCCGGAGCGACGAGCACGGTGCCGTCGACGAGCTCGCCGTCGACCTCCACGCCGTCGGCGGCCACCGCCGTGAGCAGGAGTCCCGACCCGCCCGCCGGAGCAGGAGCCCACCTGCCCGGCACTCCCCACACGGGCTGCTCGTGGTCGATCCACTGCGTCTGCACGAGCGCGAGCGGCCCGGTCGGGCTCGTCACGCGGGTGCGGCGCAGCTCGTGGAAGCGGTCGAGCTCGGCCTGGGCGCGCTCGAGCTCCCCGCGGTCCTCGCCGGCGACGCCTCCCCCTGCGGCGCTCATCGGTCTCCCCCGGAGAGCCGGCGCAGCTGCTCCTCGAAGGGCACGACGGCCTCGAAAGGGTCCTCGCGGACGGTCTCGTGGCGGTGCACGAGCTCCGCGAGCTCGCCCGAGGCGCGGTCGACGCGAGCGGAGAGACCCGAGGCCCCCTCCGCCGAGCCCCAGTCGTCGGTGCTCGCGAAGACCGCCGTGGGCACGACGACGGCGCGCAGGTACGAGAAGAGGGGCCGCACGGCGTGCTCGAGCGCGAGGCTGTGGCGGGCCGTGCCCCCGGTCGCACCGACGAGCACCGGAGTGCCGGCCAGGGCCGTCGGCTCGAGCACGTCGAGGAACGACTTGAAGAGCCCGCTGTAGGACGCCGAGAAGATGGGCGTGACCGCGACGAGGCCGTCGGCGGAGGTGACGAGGCGCTGCACGGCCGCCAGCGGCTCCGGCGCGAAACCGGTGAGCAGGTGGTCCGTGACGTCGTGCGCGAGGTCGCGGAGCTCGACCACCTCGACCTCGACGGCGTCCCCGCGCTCGCCGAGCCGCCGGACGGCCGCCTCGGTGAGCCGGTCGGCGAGCAGTCGCGTCGACGACGGCACCGAGAGCCCCGCCGACAGGACGACGAGGCGCTTGGCCGTCACGCGGCGACCTCCGCCGCGGTGCGGTGCGCGGCGACGAGGGAGGCGTGGCTGGGCGCGTCGGGCACGTGCTCGGGACGGCCCTGGGCGAACTCGCGGCGCAGGACCGGCACGACGTGCTCGCCGAGCATCTCGAGCTGGTCGAGCACGGTGCCGAGCGGCAGGCCCGCGTGGTCGACGAGGAAGAGCTGGCGCTGGTAGTGGCCCACGTAGTCGCGGAAGCCCAGCGTGCGGTCGATGACCTCCTGCGGGCTGCCGACGGTGAGCGGGGTCTGGCTGGTGAAGTCCTCGAGGCTGGGCCCGTGCCCGTAGACGGGCGCCTGGTCGAAGTAGGGCCGGAACTGCCGGACGGCGTCCTGCGAGTTCTTCGCCAGGAACACCTGCCCGCCGAGGCCGACGATCGCCTGGTCGGCGCGGCCGTGCCCGTGGTGCTCGTAGCGGGACCGGTAGAGCTCGACCATCTGCTGCGTGTGCGACGGGGGCCAGAAGATGTGGTTGGCGAAGAAGCCGTCGCCGTAGTACGCGGCCTGCTCGGCGATCTGCGGGCTGCGGATGGAGCCGTGCCAGACGAAGGGGGCGACGTCGTCGAGGGGCCGCGGCGTCGCCGTGAAGCCCTGCAGCGGGGTGCGGAACCGACCGCGCCAGTCGACGACCTCCTCGCGCCAGAGGCGGTGCAGCAGGGCGTAGTTCTCGATCGCCAGGTCGATGCCCTGGCGGATGTCCTTGCCGAACCACGGGTAGACCGGGCCGGTGTTCCCGCGGCCGAGCGTGAGGTCGACGCGACCGCCCGAGAGGTGCTGCAGCAGCGCGTAGTCCTCGGCGATCTTCACGGGGTCGTTCGTCGTGATGAGCGTGGTCGCGGTCGAGAGCTGCAGGCGCTCGGTCTGCGCGGCGACGAACGCCAGCAGGGTCGTCGGCGACGAGTTCACGAAGGGCGGGTTGTGGTGCTCCCCCGCGGCGAAGACGTCGAGGCCGACCTCCTCGGTCTTCTTCGCGATCCGGACCATCGCGTCGAGGCGCTCGCCCTCGGTGGGCGTGCGCCCGGTCGTGGGGTCCATCGTGATGTCGCCCACCGAGAAGACGCCGAACTCCGTCTGCATGCCGTTCCACCTTCGCTCACAATGCATGCACGCGCATGCAGTTGCCCCAACGACGGCCGCTCCCCCGGCATTCCCGACGGCGACAGGCGGGCCGATCAGCTCCAGTCGCCCACCGGAGCCAGCCGCAGGAACCGCTCCGGCACCTGGGCGTCGTCGAACGGGCCCCGCCCGTCGCGGTCGCGCTGCGGCTCGGAGAACGCGACCGTCCAGCTGCGCCGCGACCCGCTGATGCCGGTCACGCCCTGCCAGGCGGAGCCTCCTGCCCGCACCACGACGCCCGTCGGCCCGTCGGGCCACGGCGTCGTCGCGTCCTCGTCGCTGCTCAGCACGAACACCTGGGCGCCGACGCCGATGGCGGCACCGCCCGTCGCCCGCTCGGTCTCGTCGCCCTGGCCCGTGGATCGTCTCGTGAACACGCTGCCATGCTGCCACCCCCGACCGACACGGCCCAGGAGGCGCGGCCCCGGTAGGGCGGACGGGACTTGAACCCGTGACCGAGCGATTATGAGTCGCCTGCTCTGACCGGCTGAGCTACCGCCCCTGACGGGTGGCCTCGGCCACCGGGTGCCCACGATACAGGCTCTCGAACACGCTCACCGTGCGGTCGATGTCGTGCCCCTCGATCATGCGGAGGCTCGCCCGTCGCATCGCCAGGTAGGCCTCGTCGTCGAGCGTCAGCACGTGCGTGAGCTTCGCCGCGAGGTCGTCGGAGTCGCCCGGGCGGAACAGGTGGCCGTTCTCGCCCTCGTCGACGAGGTGCGGCAGCGCCATGGCGTCGGCGACGACGATCGGCAGCCCGCTGGCCATCGCCTCGAGGCTCGCGATGCTCTGCAGCTCGGCCGTGGAGGGCATCGCGAACACGGTCGAGTCCGTGAGCGTGCGGCGCAGGTCGGTGTCGCTGGTGTACCCGGTGAAGGTCACGCGGTTGCCGATGCCGAGGTCGACCGCCGTCTGCTGCAGCTGCTTCAGGAGGTCACCGCCCCCGATGATCGTGAGGGTCGCGTCGAGCGCCGGGTCGAGCTTCGTCATCGCGCGCAGCAGGACGTCGATCTGCTTCTCGCCCGTGACGCGGCCGACGAAGACGATGCGGTTCTCGCGGGGCCGGTCGGTGCGCGCGACGTAGTCGGAGGCCTGGATGCCGCAGGAGACCGCGAGGACGTCGCGCACGTCGACGGTGTCCTCGAGGAACGCCGCCGCCCGCTGCGTGGGCGTCGTGATGGCCGACATCTGACGCAGGGTCTTGCTGGCGTCGTTCCAGGCGAGCCGGATCGCGGTGGGCCTGATGAACCGCGGCAGCCCCGTGTGCTCGATGAGGTTCTCGGCCATGAAGTGGTTCGTCGCGATGAGGCGGATGCCGCGCTCGGCCGCCGCCTTGGTCACGCCCCGCCCGATGACGACGTGCGACTGGATGTGCACCACGTCCGGCCGCAGCCGGTCGAGCAGCTCGCCGGCGTTCTTCTGCACGGTCCACGGGGTGGCGAAGCGCAGCCAGTCGTGCAGCGGCCAGCGCGTGCTCCGCAGGCGGTGCACCGTGAGCGTGGACCCGCCGTGCTCCTCGAGGAAGGTGCCGTGCCTCCTGCTGGCGGCCGGGGCGAGCACGTGCACGTCGTGGCCGCGCTCGGCGAGGCCCACGGCCAGGCGCTCGGTGAAGTTCGCGGCGCCGTTGACGTCGGGCGGGAACGTGTCGCCGGCGAGCAGGATCGTGAGGCGGTCGTCGTCCTGGATGTGCTTCGAGGGGGTCACGGTCGGTCGGTCCTCATCGTGGGTCGGTCGGTCGTGGGTCGGTCGGTGGTCGTTCGGTCGTGGGCAGTCGTGCGCCGGAGGCCCGGTGCGGGCCCGGCGCGGGCGTCACCGCCGCTGCGGGGCGGCCCGCGACAGCTGGAAGACGCCCGTGACGGCGACGGCACCCGCCACCAGGAACAGGATCGTACCGAGTGCGTCGACCTGCGTCGCCTCCCCCAGCACGAGGATCCCGATGCCGACCGCCACGAGGGGGTCGACGACGGTGAGTCCGGCGATGACGAGGTGCGGCGGCCCCGACGAGTACGCGTTCTGCACGAAGTAGCCGCCGAGCAGGCCGGCCGCGAGCAGGAAGACCAGGCAGAGGGCCGTGAGCCCGTCGAAGTCGCCCGTGAAGACCCGGTTGAGGACGATCTTCGCGAGCGTCGCCACGAAGCCGTAGAGCACGCCGGCCCCGACGATGTAGAACAGCGCGCTGCGGCGGCGGCGCACCACCCTGAAGAGCACCCCGAACAGCGCGAGGACGACGGTGAGCAGCACGAGCACGGTGACCAGCTGGCGACGGTCGATGGGCGGCTCGACGGCGTAGAACGCGGCGACGGTGACGAAGAGGCCCACGCCTCCGACGCACAGTGCGATGGCGCGCTTGGCCCCGGGAGCCAGGGGCCTGCCGCTGCGCCGGCTGTGCAGCACGGCGGTGACCACGAGCGCGACGGCGCCGAGCGGCTGGACGACGAGCAGCGGCGCCAGCCGCAGGCTCGTCAGCTGGAAGAGGATCGCCAGGCCGAGCAGCACGGTGCCGGCCACCCACGAGGGCCGGCCCACCAGCGCGAGCAGCTGCCGGACGCTCATGCCGGCCCGGGCCGTTCCGCTGCGGCTCTCGACCTTGCCGACGCCCTGGTGCTGCAGCTCCGCGCCGACGGCGAGGAAGACGGCCCCGACGAGCGCGAGGGGGATGCCGAGCGCCTGGTAGGGCGTCAGGCTCACGAGGTCCGTCGTCACGGCCACCACGGTACCGGCCGCGGCGTCGGTACCCTGGACGAATGGCCGTACGACCCATCTTGATCACCGGCGAGCCGGTCCTCCACGCCCGAGCCGACGAGGTCGGCACGATCGACGAGACCGTCCGCACCCTCGTCGCCGACCTCTACGAGACCATGGACGCCGCCCCCGGCGTGGGCCTCGCCGCCCCGCAGGTCGGCATCGGCCTCCGCGTCTTCGTCTGGGGCTGGACGGACGACGACGGCGTCGAGCACCGCGGCGAGGCCATCGACCCGGTCCTCTGGCAGTCGCCGCTCGGCCTCGACGAGGTCGACGAGGACGACGAGTCCGAGGGCTGCCTCTCGATCCCGGGCGACCGCTGGCCGTTGCGGCGCTCCGAGCACGTGCTGCTCCGAGCCCGCGACCTCGAGGGCAGGCCCTACGAGATCGAGGCCTCGGGCTGGCTGGCGCGCATCTTCCAGCACGAGCACGACCACCTCGACGGGGTCCTCTACGCCGACCGTCTCGAGCACCCGTGGTGGAAGGGCGTCGCGAAGTCGATCCGCAAGCACAGCTGGGGCTCCCCCGGCCAGAGCTGGCTGCCGGGTCGCGACCATCCCGAGGGCTGAGCGCAGGAGTCCCGCCCCGGCCCGGTGGGCCCCGCACCGTGGTGCGCTCCCCGCCCGCCCCGCTAGGGTCCGGTCATGACGACCATCGACGCCCGGTTCCACCAGCTCGTCTCCGCCGAGCCGCAGACCGTGACCCACCACGACCGCGAGTTCGTGCTCAGCCTCTCGCACGAGAAGGCCGGCTCGACCTCGGCGGTCTACGCGGTGACCGAGGGCGACCAGTTGCTCGGGTACGTGACCGACGACGGCGGCCGCCGCTACGGCGCCCTCAAGGCGCGCCTCTGGGGCACGGGGTTCCCGCTCAGCGTCAAGACGGTGGAGCAGGCGCTCGACGTCGTCGCGGGCTGATCGGCCCGGGACGAGAAAAGGCCCAGCGGGTGGAGCCGCTGGGCCTTCGCTCCCCGAGTTGGACTCGAACCAACAACCTGCCGGTTAACAGCCGGCTGCTCTGCCAATTGAGCTATCGAGGAATGGCAACTGCTCCGGGCTCTCGCCCCTCACAGCGGTGACAACAGTAGCACCTCCCGGAGCCCCCTCTCGACATCGGCGGCCCGACCGCTCGGTCAGTACCCCGCGACGGGGTCGACGACGCCGACGAAGTCCCCCTCCCCGCCCAGCGCGCGCACGTTGACGCGGATGCGCTCCGCGAGCAGGGGCCCCGTCATCTCGGGCGTGTCCGCCTGGTGCGGCGTGACGATCGCCCGGGGCTCCGTCCACAGAGGATGGCCGTCCGGCAGCGGCTCGGGGTCGGTGACGTCGAGACCGGCCCCCCACAGCCGCTCCTCGCGGAGCGCCGCGACGAGGGCGTCGGTGTCGACCATCGGCCCGCGGGCGATGTTGACGAGCACCGCGGTCGGGGGCAGCAGGGCGAGCTCCTCGGCCCCGACGAGCCGGGCCGTCGAGTCGGTGAGGGCGGCGGCGAGCAGCACCACGTCGGCCTCGCGGAGCTCGTCGTGCAGGGCCTCGGTGGTCACGGTGCGCCCGGCCTCCGGGACCGGCTCCGACGACCGGCGCACGACGACCGTGTCGCACTCGAACGGGGCGAGCAGGCGGAGGAACTCGCGGGCGATCCCTCCGGCACCGACGACCACGACCCTCCTGCCGTACAGCGAGCGGCCCTCCTGCTCGGTGGCCCAGCTGCGCGCGGTGACGCGCTTGCGCACGAGGCGCAGCAGCGAGAGGGCCAGCACGAGGGCGTGCTCGGCGACCGGCTCGGCGTAGGCGCCCTTGGCGCTCGTCCAGAGCAGGTCGTCGCGGTGCGCGTGGGCGCGCAGCACGTCGGCGAAGGCGTCCACGCCCGCCCAGGGCAGCTGCACCCAACCGATGCCGGGGTGCTCGTCGAGCACGCGGCCGAGCTCGTCGGCCGCCGTGTACGACAGCCAGACGAGGCCGCGGGTGTCCGGCCCCACGGGGACGACCGTGGCTCCGCCGGCCTCGACGGCCTCGACGAACCGGGCGGAGGGGCGGGGACCGACGCTCACCGGGCCGGGGGCGGGCCTGCGGGACCCGGCGACCGGCGACTCCGGCGCGAGGCGGGCCCGGTGGCCGCGGGGCGACCCGGTCACCGGGGCGACCCGTCGACGGCGCCGCCCGGTCCGCGCTCCTCCGGGCGGATGACGTCGATCGGCGTCGTGTGCGAGAGCACCTTGACGTAGGGGTCCACGCCGTCGCGCAGCACCTCGTCGACGGGCCCGTAGCCCACCAGGCGACCGCCGCGCATGATGGCGACCCGGTCGGTGACCGCCCGCGCCTCGGCCACCGACGAGGTCACGACGACCGCCGAGAAGTGCCGGTCGCGGTGCAGGTTCTTGATCACGTCGAGCACGGCCTGCCGGACGAGGACGTCGACGCCGCGCGCCGGCTCGTCGGCGATGAGCAGCCGCGGCTCGAGCACGAGGCTGCGGGCGAGCGCCACCCGCTGCCGCTGCCCGGAGCTCAGCTCCCAGGTCTGCTTGAGGAGCGTGCTCAGCGGCAGGTGGACGGCGTCGACGAGCTGCGAGGCCAGCCGCCCGGCCTCCGTGCGGTCGAAGTGCCTGTCGCGCTCGTAGAGCGGCGCCGCGATCGTCTCGCCCACCGTGTAGTCGGGGCTGAGGCGCTCACCGTCGTCCTGGGCGAGGTACCCGATCCGGCCGGCCAGGGACACCCGGTGCTTCGTCCGCAGCCCGGCCAGGTCCTGGCCGAAGAGCGACACGCGCCCGCCCGCCACGCGCGGCTGGCCCGCCGCCGGCCTGCCGTGCGCGGCGCCTCCTGCCAGCGCCCGCGCCAGCGTCGACTTGCCCGACCCGCTCTCGCCGAGGACGGCGAGGATCTCGCCCGCCCGCAGCGAGAACGTCACGCCGTCGACCGCGCGCACCTCCGGGTGCCCGCCGTGCGCCGGGTAGAGCAGCGACAGGTCGTCGAGGTCGACCGGTCGCGCGGCGTCGAGGACGGGCGCCGCCATCAGGCCGCTCCGTCGCGCTCGAGGCGCCCGAGCTCGGCCAGCCGGAGGCGCCGCTCGGCCTGCTCGACCGGGTCCGGCACCGGCAGGCTCGCCAGCAGCCGCTGCGTGTACGGGTGCTGCGGCGCACCCAGCACCTGGTCGTTGGGCCCGGCCTCGACGAGGTCGCCGTGGAAGAGCACCCCGATGCTGTCGGCGAGCATGTTCACCACCGCGAGGTCGTGGCTGATGAACAGCGCCGCGAAGCCCAGGTCGGCCTGCAGCTCGGCGAAGAGCTCGAGCACGCGGGCCTGGACCGACACGTCGAGCGCGCTCGTGGGCTCGTCGGCGACGAGCAGCGAGGGCTCGAGGGCCAGCGAGCGGGCGAGGCTGGCGCGCTGGCGCTGCCCGCCGCTGAGCTCGTGCGGGTAGCGGTCGCCGAACGCCCTGGGCAGCTGCACGGCCTCCATCAGCTCGTCGACGCGCTTGCGTGCCCGGCGGGCGTCCTTCGCGCGCCCGTGCACGATGAGCGGCTCGGCGACGCACTCGGCGATGGTGAGCAGCGGGTTGAAGCTCGAGGCGGGGTCCTGGAAGACGAACCCGATGTCGGCGCGCCGGGGGCGGAAGTCGCGCTCGCGCACGCCGTTCATCTCGAGGCCGAGCACCTCGAGGGAGCCGCCCGTGACCGGGGTGAGGCCCGCGATGGCGCGGCCGATCGTCGTCTTGCCCGAGCCGCTCTCGCCGACCAGCCCGAGGACCTCGCCCTTCGCGATCGAGAAGTCGACGCCCTTCACGGCCCGGAAGCCCGGACGACCGAAGCGGCCCGGGTACTGGATCTCGAGGCCGGTGGCGCGCACGACGACCTCGCGGCCCTCGGTGCGCTGCTCCTGCCGGCCGCGGGCCTCGAGGCGCGGGACCGACCCCAGGAGCTTCTTCGTGTAGTCGGCGCGGGGAGCCGCGAAGAGCTCGCGGGCCGACGCCTGCTCGACGACCTCGCCGAGGTACATCACGGCCACGCGGTCGGCCAGGTCGGCCACGACGCCCATGTTGTGCGTGATGAGCACGACGGCCGTGCCGAACTCGTCGCGGCAGCGGCGCAGCAGGTCGAGGATCTCGGCCTGCACCGTCACGTCGAGCGCCGTCGTCGGCTCGTCGGCGACGATGACCGCCGGGTCGAGGACGAGCGCCATGGCGATGACGACGCGCTGCTTCTGCCCGCCCGAGAACTGGTGCGGGTAGTGGTCGACGCGGGTCTCGGGGTCGGGGATGCCGACCTTGCGGAGCACCTCGACCGCCTTGGCCCTGGCCTCCTTGCGCGAGAGCTTGCCGTGCGCGCGCAGGCCCTCCGCGATCTGCCAGCCCACCGTGTAGACGGGGTTGAGCGCGGTCGACGGCTCCTGGAACACCATGGCCACGTCGGTGCCGCGCAGCTCGCGCACCCGCGACGCGCCCACCGAGAGGACGTCCTCGCCCGAGAGCACGACCGCCCCCGAGGCCGTGGCCGTCTCGGGCAGGAGGCCCAGGATCGTCTTGGCGGTGACGGTCTTGCCGCTCCCGGACTCCCCCACGATGGCGAGGACCTCGCCGCGGCGGACGTCGAGGTCGACGCCCCGCACCGCGTGGACGTCGCCCCCGTCGGTGGCGAAGGTCACCTCGAGGCCGCGGATGTCGACCGCGATCTCTCGGTCCTCGCGGGCGGGCGTGGCGCCTCCTGTGGTCGTGGCGCTCATGCGCGGGCCTCCTCGGTCGTCGCGGCCGCGGCCGCCTTCTGCTTCGGGGTGCGACCCGCGCGGCGGCGGGTCCGGAGGCGCGGGTCGGCCAGGTCGTTGAGGCTCTCGCCGACGAGGGTGATGCCGAGCACCACGAGCACGATCGCCGCGCCGGGGAAGACGCCCGTCCACCAGATGCCGCTCGCGGTGTCGCTGAGCGCGCGGTTGAGGTCGTAGCCCCACTCCGCGGCGGCCGTCGGGCCGATGCCGAAGCCCAGGAAGCCCAGGGCCGCGAGCGTGAGGATCGCCTCGGACGCGTTGAGGGTGAGGATCAGCGGCAGGCTGCGCGTCGCGTTGCGCAGGACGTGCTTGCCCATGATGCGACCGGCGCTGCTGCCGTTGACCTTGGCCGACTCCACGAACGCCTCGCCGCGCAGCCGCACGGCCTCGGCCCGGACGACGCGGAAGTACTGCGGCACGTAGACGACCGTGATCGAGATGCCGGCGGCGAGGATGCCGCCCCAGAGGGACGACTGCCCGCCGCTGATGACGATCGAGACGACGATCGCGAGCAGCAGCGACGGGAACGCGTAGACCGCGTCGGCGACGACCACGAGCACGCGGTCGAGCCAGCCGCCCAGGTAGCCGGAGACGAGGCCGAGCGCGACGCCCAGCGTGATGGAGAGCACCACGGCGACGACGATGACGGCGAGGGCCGTGCGCGTGCCCCAGACGACGCGGCTGAACACGTCGTAGCCGCCGACGGTGGTGCCCCAGAGGTGCTCGGCCGAGGGCGGGGCCTGGCGCGGGAACGAGCCCGCGTCGGTGCCGAGCTGGCCGAAGCCGTAGGGCGCCACGAGCGGTGCGACGGCCGCGGTGACGAGGAAGACGCCGAGGATCACGAGGCCCGCGACGAGCATGCCGCGCTGCAGGCCGACGCTGCGGCGCAGCTGCGCGACGACGGGCAGCCGGTGCCACCAGGGTCCGCGGGGGTCGTCGACGGTGGCCGGGGCGGGCACGGCGGAGGGCGCGGCGGGGCCGCTGGTCGTGGTGCTCATGTCAGTACCTCACCCGGGGGTCGATGATCGCCGCGACGACGTCGACGACGAAGTTCGTGACGGCGACGATGACCGCCAGCACGGCGACGATGCCCTGCACGGCGACGAAGTCGCGCGCCGACAGGTACTGCTGCAGCTGGAACCCGAGGCCGCGCCAGCCGAAGGTCGTCTCGGTGAGCACCGAGCCGCCGAGCAGCATCGCGATCTGCAGGCCCATCACCGTGATGATGGGGATGAGGGCCGGCTTGAGCGCGTGCTTGCGCACCAGCCGCAGCTCGGGCACGCCGCGCGAGCGCGCCGCGTCGACGTACTCGGAGCCGAGCGTGCCGATGACGTTGGTGCGCACCAGGCGCAGGAAGATGCCGGCCGTCAGGAGTCCCAGGGTCAGCGCCGGCAGGACGGCGTGCGCGAGCACGTCGCCGATGATCGTGGCGTTGCCGGTCCGCAGGGCGTCGATGATGTAGATGCCCGTGGGGCTGTCGATGCGGCCCAGGGCGATGGCCACGCGCGTGTCGGCCCGGCCGCCGAGGGGCAGCCAGCCGAGCGCGACCGAGAAGGTCAGCTTGAGCAGGAGGCCGGCGAAGAAGACGGGGGTGGCGTAGGCGAGGATCGCCAGGACGCGGAGGATCGCGTCGGGCCAGCGGTCGCGCAGGTACGCGGCCACCATGCCGAGCGGCACGCCCACGACCAGGGCGACGATGAGCGCGTAGAAGACGAGCTCGATCGTGGCCGAGCCGTACGTGAGCAGCACCTCGCTGATCTCGCGGTTGTCGGTCACCGTCGTGCCGAAGTCGCCGCGCACGATCTGGCCCAGGTACTCGAGGTACTGGACGATGATCGGCCGGTCGTAGCCCGCCGCCGCGAGGCGCTCCTGCAGCTGCGCCTCGGTGAGGCGACCGCCGACGGAGGCCGTGATCGGGTTGCCGACCACGCGCATGAGGAAGAACACGAGCGTGACCAGGATGAACACGGTCGGGACGATGAGCAGGGCCCGGACGACGAGGTAGCGGCCGAGGCCGCCCCCGCTCCGGGTCCGGCGGGGCGCCGGGGCCGCGCCGGGGCCTCCGGGCGCGGGGGGTGCCTCGATGAGCGACGTCACGTGGGGTGCCTTTCGGTGGTGCGGTGGTGCCCGGGTGGGGACGGGGTGCAGCACCGGAGGGGGCGCCCCGCGTGGCGGGACGCCCCCTCGTGGTGCTGCCGTCGGGACGACGCTAGAGGCTCAGGGCCCCGTAGCGGAACTTGAACGACGCGTCGAGGGTGTCCTCGACGCCCTGGACGTCGGACGAGCTCACGACGACCTGCGTGCCCTGGAGCAGCGGGAGCGTGGGCAGGTCGGTGGCGACGACGTCCTGGATCTGGCCGATGAGCTCCTCGCGGGCCGCCGGGTCCTCCTCGGCGATCTCCTGGGTGAGCAGGCCCTGGACCTCGGCCGAGTCGTAGTGGTTGCCCACGAAGTTGTCCTTCACGAAGAACGGCGACAGGTAGTTGTCGGCGTCCGAGAAGTCCGGGAACCAGCCCAGCTGGTACACGGGGTAGGCGTCCTCGCGGCGCTCCGTCGAGTAGGTGTCCCACAGGGTGGACTGCAGGTTCACCGTGAAGAGGCCGCTGGCCTCGAGCTGCGACTTGACGAGGGCGTACTCCTCGTCGCTCGAGGCGCCGTAGTGGTCGGGGCTGTACTGCAGGTCGATCGCGACCGGGGTGGTCACGCCGGCCGCGGACAGGGCCTGGCTGGCCGCGTCGACGTCGGGCCCGCCCTCGCCGTCGCCGTACATCGACTCGAGCGGGGTGGTGGCGCCGGTCAGGCCCTCGGGCACGACCGAGTAGAGCGGCGTGAACGTGTTGTTGTAGACGTCCTTGGCGAGCGCCTCGCGGTCGACGGTGCTCGCGACGGCCTGGCGGACGGCGAGGGCCTTGGCGGGGTCGGCGTCGGGCTGCGTCGCGCCGAACGGCATGGTGTTGAGGTTGAAGACCATGTAGCGGATCTCGCCGCCGGGTCCGTTGTGCACCGTGAGGGCGTCGTCCTTCGCCAGGTCGGCCAGGTCGGTGGGGCTCAGGCTGCGGTTCGCCACGTCGACGTCGCCGTTCTGCACGGCGAGCTTGAGGTCGGTCTCCTCCGTGTAGTACGTGGCGGTGACGCTCTCGTTCTTCGCCTCGCCGAGGACGCCCTGGTAGGCCTCGTTCTTCTCGTACGAGATGAGCTCGTTCTCGCGGTAGTCGGTGATCGAGTACTGGCCGCCGAAGGCGTCGCCCGCGACGATGTCGTCGGCGCTGGTGAGCTCGGTGTCGCTGAAGACGTCCTCGTCGACGATGGGGCCCGCGGGGCTCGAGAGGATCTGCGGCCAGGTCTGGTCCGCGCCGTTGAGCGTGAAGACGACCGTGGTGTCGTCGGGCGCCTCGACGGAGGCGAGGTTGCCGAGCAGCGACGACGGCCCGTTGGGGTCGGCGATGGCGAGCTGGCGGTCGAACGAGAACTTGACGTCGCTCGAGGTGAGCGGGTTGCCGTTCGCGAACTCCAGGCCCTCCTTGAGGGTCACCGTGTAGGTCGTGGGGTCCGTGAACTCGGCGGACTCGGCGATGTCGGGCTCGACGTCCGGGCTGCCGTAGGGCGAGTTCATGAGGAACGGGAAGACCTGGTTCTGGACGGCGAACGAGCCGTTGTCGTACGAGCCGGCGGGGTCGAGCGACGTGATGACGTCGGTGGTGCCGACCGTGATGCCGTTGAGCGCCGCGTCGGTCGAGCCGCCGGAGGCGCAGCCCGCGAGGACGAGGACGCTGGCGGCGGTGCCACCGACGACGGCGAGGACGCGCCTGCCGAGCTGGGGTTCGGAAGTCATTCCGGGTACCTCTTTCGTGTGTGTGCGGAGGTCCGCCGGGCGCGCTGTCACGCGGCACGCCGTCGTGGGGACGTTCATTCGTAACACACACGGGGGTCCCGGCCGCAGCCGACGACGGAGATTTCACATGCCCGCAACAGAGGCGACCAGCTGGCAAGGACCGGTCCGCCCCGCCCGGTCACTCGGCGCGGACGCTCCGGCGGAGGGCCTCGGCCTCGACGAGGGCACGCTGCAGCTCCCGGTGCCGCTCGGGCTCGAGGGTGGGGTCGGTGCGCATGATCCGGCCGGTCAGCTCGGCCTTCCGGCGCAGCGCGTGGCGCTCCACGAGGCTCTTCACGATGCCCTGGCAGTAGGTCGTGATCTCGCGCCCCTCCCGCTCGGGCAGGGGCGCCACCGCGAGCTCCTTGACGAGCGGCGCGTACCACTCGGGGGTCTGCTCGAGCACGACGTCGAGCCAGCGCGGGTCGTCGAGGTGGTCCAGGCTCACCAGCAGGGCGTCCTTGACGACCGCCAGGGACGGCGTCGTCAGCTCGACCTCCATGGCCGTGCGGACCAGGTCGGCGCCGACCACCGTGGGCTGCTGCAGGATCGCCATGAGCGCGTCGCGCTCCTGCCTCGTCGTGAGGTCGGGCGGCAGGTCGAGCAGGCTGGGCGCCGACGGCGTCGCCTCCGCCGCCACGGGTGGCAGGCTCGTGATCGACAGGGCGCCGGAGCCGGCGGTCACCGGCTGCAGGCTGGTGGCGGAGGGCGCGCCCCGCGTGCCCTGCGGGGCGGGGGCGGTCGCGCCTCCTGCGCTCGGTCGCTGCTCGAGCGCCGGCGTCGACGCGGTGCTGCGGCGCGCCGCGTCGACCGCGACCTGCACCTCGGACGGGTCGAGGCCCAGCCACCCGGCGACGCTGCGCACGTAGCCCTGCGTGAGCGACTGGTCGCGGATGCCCGCCAGCACCGGCGCCGACGCCCGGAGTGCCGCCACGCGGCCCTCCACGGTCTCGAGGTCGTGCCCGTCGATCGTGCGGCGGATCATGAACTCGAACATCGGGCGCTTCGTCGACACGAGACGGCGCACCGCGTCGTCGCCACGGCGCAGGCGGAGGTCGCAGGGGTCGAGGCCCTCGGGCGCGACCGCCACGAAGGTCTGCGAGGCGAACTGCGCCTCTTCGTCGAAGGCGCGCGACGCGGCGCGCTGCCCCGCCTCGTCGGGGTCGAACGTGAAGACGATCTCGCCGAGCTGTGACAGGTGCCGCCCGCTCGAGTCGCCGAGCATCGGTCGCAGCACCTTGATGTGCTCCACGCCGAACGACGTGCCGCAGGTCGCGACGGCCGTGGTGACGCCGGCGAGGTGGCAGGCCATGACGTCGGTGTAGCCCTCGACGATGACGACCTGCTTGCCCTTCGAGATGTCGCGGCGGGCCAGGTCGAGGCCGTAGAGCACCTGGCTCTTGTGGTAGACGGGCGTCTCGGGGGTGTTGAGGTACTTGGGGCCCTTGTCGTCCTCGAGCAGGCGGCGGGCGCCGAAGCCGATGGTCGTGCCCGTCACGTCGCGGATCGGCCAGGTCAGCCGGCCCCGGAACCGGTCGTAGGCGCTGCGGTCGCCCGAGCTGAGCAGGCCGGCCGTGACCAGCTCCTCCTCCGAGAACCCCCGGCCCTTGAGGTGGGAGCGCAGCGCGTCGAACGACTTGGGCGCGAAGCCCACCCCGAACCGCGCCGCCGCCTCGGGGTCGAAGCCCCGCTCCCCCAGGAACCGACGCGCCGGCTCGGCGTCGGCCGCCGTGAGGTGCTCGGTGAAGAACTCGCGCGCCGCCTCGTTCGCGCTGAGCAGCCGGGCCCGGCCGCCGTGGTCGCTGGCCTGCCCGCCGTCCTCGTAGTGCAGCGTGAAGCCGATGCGGCCGGCGAGTCGCTCGACGGCCTCCTGGAAGGTCGTGTGGTCGACCTTCTGCACGAAGCTGAAGACGTCGCCGTCCTCCCCGCAGCCGAAGCAGTGGTACCGCCCCACCTGCGGCCGCACGTGGAAGCTCGGGGTGCGCTCGTCGTGGAACGGGCACAGCCCCTTGAGCGAGCCCACTCCCGCGCCCTTCAGCGTGACGTGGTCGCCGACGACGTCGGCGATGTTCGTGCGCGACCGGACCTCGTCGATGTCGTTGCGTTGGATGAGGCCGGCCACCGGACGATCCTAGGCCGCGCCGCCCGGGGCCGCGCTGGGCGCGGTCGCCGCGGACGCGATCGGGGCCTGGGGAGGAGCGGCGGCCGCCGGGACGCTCGGGTCGACGAGCGGCGTGGCGCCCACGCCGACCAGCCGGTCGTGCCAGGAGGTGGCGCTCTGGTCGGTCAGCGAGGCGACCTGGTCGACGACCACGCGCCTCCTGCCCGCGTCGTCGGCGGCCTCGCGCCAGTCGAGGGCGAAGCCCGGGTCGAGCTCGGACGGACCGCGACGCCAGAGCTCGTCGGCCAGCTCCGTGAGCACCTCGCGCTGGCGCTCGTAGAGCGGACGCCTCGTGCCCTGCGTCATGACGAACGCGGCGACGATGCCCTTGAGCGCCGCGATCTCGCCGATGACCTCGGGCGAGACGACCACGCTGGCGCCGAACCGCACGATGGACTCCTGCGCGTACGACTCCCGGGTCGCCTGTGTGGCCGAGGCCGCGAACCGCCCGATCAGCTGGCTCGTGAGGTCCTTGAGCCGTGCCTGGTCGAGCCGGCCGCCGTCGTAGCCGTCGAGCCAGGAGGGCAGCGCCGTCAGACGGTCGAAGGCCTCGTCGAGCTCTTCGTGGCTGAGCTCGCCCCCCACCCAGGCGTGCATCGACGACACGAGCGACTCGTGGTCGACCTTCGCGCCGAGCGCCGCGACGTCGATGTAGCCGTTGACGACGGCGTCCTCGAAGTCGTGGACCGAGTAGGCGATGTCGTCGCTGAGGTCCATGACCTGGGCCTCGATGCAGCGCCGCCGGCGGGGCGCGCCCGCCCGGAGCCACTCGAAGGCGTCGGTGTCGTCGTCGTAGAAGCCGAACTTCGTCCGCCCGCCCGGGTCGGGGATGCCCTGCGCCGCCGGCCACGGGTACTTGCAGCTCGCGTCGAGGCTCGCCCGCGTGAGGTTGAGGCCGTAGCTGCGGCCCGAGGCATCGATCACCTTCGGCTCGATGCGCGTGAGCAGCCGCAGGGTCTGCGCGTTGCCCTCGAAGCCGCCGATGCCGGCGGACCAGTCGTTGAGGGCCTTCTCGCCGTTGTGGCCGAAGGGCGGGTGCCCGAGGTCGTGGGCGAGGCACGCGGTGTCGACCACGTCGGGGTCGAGCCCGAGGCTCGTCGCCAGCTCGCGGCCCACCTGCGCGACCTCGAGCGAGTGGGTCAGCCGGTTGCGCGCGAAGTCCAGGCCCGCCGTCGGGCTGAGCACCTGGGTCTTCGCCGCCAGGCGTCGCAGGGCGCTCGAGTGCAGGAGGCGCGCGCGATCCCGGGCGAAGTCGCTGCGCCGGCTGGAGTGCTGCTCGGGCAGCCAGCGCTCGGAGTCGGCGGGGTCGTAGCTGACGCTCGGGGCGGGGTGCACGCGGGCCTCTCGGGACGGGACGGACGGGTCGACGGGGTCAGCCACCGCTGTGGTGCAGCTCTGCGGCGGTCAGCTCGGCGCGGAACGCCTCGTCGAGCTCGCGGCTCTCGAGCCACCGGTCGGGCAGCGACGGGCGCTTGGGGCTGCCCGCCCGGCCTCGCGGCCCCTCGGCGTCGGCGCCGGGGTAGGCCTGCTCGCCGTCGAGCGTGGCCAGGAGGTCGTCGATCTGCTGCAGCGAGTCCACCATCGCCAGGGCCGCGCGCACGTCGCCGCCCACCGGGTAGCCCTTGAAGTACCAGGCCACGTGCTTGCGGATGTCGCGGCAGGCGTGCGGCTCGTCGCCCTCGTAGAACTCCACGAGCAGCTCGGCGTGCCGCCGGAAGGCCCGGGCCACCTCGCCCAGGGTCGGCTCGGCCTTCTGCTCCTCGCCGCGGAAGGCCGCCGCGAGGTCGCCGAACAGCCACGGACGGCCCAGGCAGCCACGGCCCACGACGACGCCGTCGCAACCGGTCTCGTCGACCATGCGGAGCGCGTCGGCCGCCGACCAGATGTCTCCGTTGCCGAGGACCGGCACGCTCGTCACGGCCTCCTTGAGCGTCGCGATGGCCGACCAGTCGGCGGTGCCCGAGTAGAAGTCGGCCGCCGTGCGGGCGTGGAGGGCGATGCTGGCCACTCCCGCGCCCTCGGCGGCGCGCGCCGCCTCGAGGTAGGTCAGGTGGTCGGCGTCGATGCCCTTGCGCATCTTGACCGTGACGGGGACGTCGCCGGCGGCACGCACGGCCCCCTCGACGATCGCCCGGAAGAGCGAGGTCTTCCAGGGCAGGGCGGAGCCGCCGCCGCGACGCGTCACCTTGGGCACGGGGCACCCGAAGTTGAGGTCGATGTGGTCCGCGCGGTCCTCGGCGACGAGCATCGTCACGGCCTCGGCGACGGTGCCCGGCTCGACCCCGTAGAGCTGGATGCTGCGCGGCGTCTCGCTCTCGTGGTGCTGGATGAGGCGCATCGACTCCGGCGTGCGCTCGACGAGCGCACGGCTCGTGATCATCTCGCTCACGTACAGGCCCGCACCGTACTCGCGGCACAACCTGCGGTACGCGGTGTTGGTGATGCCGGCCATCGGCGCGAGGACGACCGGGCTCGCGACCTCGATCGGGCCGATGGTCAGGCCGGGGGCGGGCAGCGTGGTCATGGACATCACCAGCATCTTACGCGTGAGCACCGACGTCCCCGAGGGCACCCAGCGCGTGGTCGACGACGCCAGGAGGCGCGGCCTCGACCTCGAGATCGTGGAGCGCCCCGAGGCGGGCAGCCTCGCCGAGGCGGCCGAGCTCCTCGGCGTCGAACCGGGCTCCCTCGTCGTGCGCCGGCACGACGGCTCGTACCTCTTCGCGCTCGTCCCCGGCGGCAGACAGCTCTCCTGGGCCCGCCTCCGCGCCGTCGTCGGGGTCGACAAGCTGTCGCTGCCCTCGCCCGAGCTGGCCCTCGAGGCGACCGGGCACGTCCGCGGCACCATCACCCCGCTCGGGAGCACCACGGCCTGGCCCGTCTACGCGGACCGTCGCATCACCGGGCGCATCGCCCTCGGGGCCGGCGGACCCGGGCGCAGCGGGTTCGTCGACGCCGAGGCCCTGCTGACGTCGCTCGACGCCGTCGTCGCCGACGTCACCGACCCGGCGCGCTGAGGGGGGCGGGCGCCGCCGCGGCGTCCGGGGCGGGGTCGACCCGCGACTCCTGCGCCTCGGGGGCGGTGCCGGGCACGAGGCACGCGTCGCCCTCGCAGGCGACCGCGTCGAGGTCGCCGAGCATCGTGAAGGCCGGGCCCGTCACGCGGACGCCTCGTCGCGGACCTGTTCGAGCACCTGGACGAACGTCTCCGGGGCCTGGGCACCCGAGACTCCGTACCGGCCGTCGAGCACGAAGAACGGCACGCCGGTGATCCCGAAGGCCTGCGCCTGCGCCTGGTCCGCACGGACGTCGTCGAGGAACGCGTCCGACTCGAGCGTCGCCACGACCTCGTCACGGTCGAGCCCGACCTCGACGGCGAGGTCGGCCAGCTCGGCGATCCGGCCGACGTGCCGGCCCTCCTCGAAGTACGCGCTGAGCAGCCGTTCCTTCATCTCGAGCTGGAGGCCGTGGGCCTTCGCCAGGTGCAGCAGGCGGTGCGCCGTCACCGTGTTCGTGTGCTGCAGGCTCTCGAAGTCGTACGCGAGGCCCACCTCGGCGGCACGGCCGGTCACCATCTCGAGCATCTGCCGCACCTGCGCCTCGGGCATGCCCTTGTGGCGGGCGAGGTAGGCGACCTCGTCGCCCTCGAAGTCCTCGGGGGTGTCCGGCGAGAGCTCGAACGAGTGGTACTCGACCTGCACGTCGAGCTCGGGCAGACGGCGGACCGCCTCTTCGAAGGTGCGCTTGCCGATGAAGCACCAGGGGCAGGCGATGTCCGACCAGACGTCGACCTTCACGGTCGTGGTGGTCGCGGGCGAGGCAGTCGTGGTCACGGTGCGTCCAACCGGTGCTCGGCCGCGGCCATTCCCGCCGGGTCCGGCCGTCCCGCCGCTCGCCGTCCGTCCGGCGCTCGTGCCGTCGTGCCGTCGTGCCGCCGTGCCGCCGTGCGCTCGTGCCGTCGTGCCGTCGTGCCGTCGTGCCGCCGTCCGGTCCCTCCGCCGCGTCGGCAACTCCTCACCCCTGCCGGGCGCGGCCGCGCAGGCGCCACGGCCTCTTGCCCCGGGGACCGAGCACGCGCCACCGTGAGGAGTTGCCGACCGGGCGGGCGGGCCTCCGGCGCGAGCACGTGCCGTGGTCGCGGAGGACGACGTCGAGAGTGGCCGCGATGCGACCCCACTCGTCTCGCACGAGGGAGTACGAGACGCGCACCGGCACCAGTGACTCCCCCAGCATCGTGAGGTCCTTCGAGCGGTCGGCCTCGAAGCTCGACTCGTGGGTCGCGCGACCGTCGAGCTCGAGCCCTATGACCCCGTCCACGACGACGTCGACGCGCTGGCGCTCACCGACCCGTCCCTGCACCTCGACCTCATGACCTCGGCGCCGCAGCCGGACGAGCGCGACCACCTCCAGGAAGCTCTCGCACCTCTCCTCCACCCACTCGGCGAGCTCGGCCGCGTCGGCACGGCGCGCGCCGAGGGCATCGCGGAGATCCTCACGGGCGACGACCCCTTCCCTCACGGCCCACGTGGCGACGGCGACGGCGTCCTCGAAGGCCAGCTCGTCGACCATCCGGGCCAGGGCGTCGAGGGGGTCGACGGACCAGGGCGTGCCCCGCGCCACCACGTCGGGCCCGTCCCAGACGACCGTCGCACCTCGCCGCCTCCGGAGGCGCGACGCTCCCTGCGGCACCGACACCGTGACCGGGGGTCGCCTCCACATCCACGCCCCGAGCTGGTGCAGCGCCGCGGCGCCCGAGAGCCTGCCTCCGACCGACACCGCCACGAACCGCGGGTCGGACGCGTGCCACGTGGAGTACCACCCGCGCCGAGGCCTCCGGACCCCGCCCCACCGTACGGCGGCCGTGAGGTGCCTGTCCGTGGCCCCTGCTGCCACCAGGTCTCGCTTGTGCAGGAGCCCGCCCGCCTCGTCCACCCACTGCCTGATCGTCGTCATGGTGGCGAGCCTGACCGCGCCGGGCGGGCTGAGGGCCGCCCGGCCGGCGGCCGGTGCAGAGCTGCCCGTCGTGCCGGCCTGTGGAGGTCGCCCGTCCACCACCCCTCTGTCGGCAACTCCTCACGGGTGCGCCGGTGCAGGGCGACACGCCGGGCCAGGCCTTCGCCGGTGCACCGGTGAGGAGTTGCCGACGGCGAGGGCGAGAGCCGTCGGGACGCCGTCGAGCGGCGGCGAGGGCGACACCCCGAGAGCCGGTCCGGCCGGGGCCGGGGCCGGGGCCGGGGCCGGCCGGGCAGAGGCCCGGGGTCAGGCCCCCAGCAGCTGCTCGGCCAGGTAGGCGCGCAGCTCGGCGAGCGGCATGCGCGTCT